>Ga0308157_10009991_pt1 | contig 10397 bp, 12 predicted proteins | sample PhyBR1_FD_201035 | JGI IMG/M metagenome (GOLD analysis project Ga0308157, IMG submission 201035) | Phyllosphere microbial communities from UC Gill Tract Community Farm, Albany, California, United States - DLSLB.R1 | ecosystem: Host-associated > Plants > Phyllosphere > Unclassified | place: USA... | reverse complement strand
TGAGTTTCGATGGTTCACGATGAACCGATCTCGATGAGAATTTATCCAATTCCAACCATTTGGTCTAATGTGTGACGCATTTTTGTCCTATAAAATAGGTTCAATTATGGTTCGCTCTACTGGTTGGCGGTAAAGAGGCAGCTTGTGCGGCTGAACCTGCCCCATGATTCGCGCACTGTTGAGCATCGCAGTGCGATACTCTTGAGGTTGTGACATCATTTGTTTTCAAAAATTAATTGGCTTAATGGCGGGGCGTTCAAATGACGGATTCATTCAAAACGGGACAGGAGCGGATCATGTACCGCACGGGCGCCGCTGCACGGCTTGCAGGTTTGCCAGTCGAAACGCTGCGCGTATGGGAGCGCCGCTACAGCCTGTCGGACGCCCAGCGTTCGGAGCGTGGCCAGCGCCTGTATTCGGCTGAACAGGTGGCGCGCCTTGGCCTGCTCAAGCAGCTGGTCGACCAGGGCCACTCGATCGGCGTGCTCGCCGGCCTCTCCCGCGACCAGCTGCAATCGATGCTGGGCCTGGACGGCCAGGCCCGCGCCGTCCAGGCCGCGCCGGTGCGCGTGCTGCTGGTCGGCGCCATGCTGGCCCGTCGCGTCGCCGCGATGGGGCAGAATTCCCTTGGCCTGGATATGCGCGGCCACGGTGCGGGTCTTGCAATGGCCGAAGAATTGCCGCGAAATTCCGGCGCTGACGTGCTGGTCATCGAGCAATCCGAGCTCGACGAGCGGGTGATGCCGGCCATCGCCACCGCGCGCGAAGCGACTGGCGTCGCCGCGGTTGTCGTGCTGTACCGATTCTGTTCCAGTGCGACGATCCGCGCCCTGCGGGCACAAGGCTGCCTGGTGGCGCGGATCCCCGCCGACCTGAACGAGCTGGCCCTGCTGTGCCAGTCGGCCCTGATCGGCCATCGCCCGCCGCCGCAAGAGGCTCCTGCCACCGCCCTGGCGCCGCCGCGCTTCGCCGACGAAGATCTGGCCAATATTTCGGCGGCCGGAAACCGCCTGACCTGCGAATGCCCACGCCACCTGTCCGAACTGCTGTTAATGGTGGGAAGCTTCGAGCGCTACAGCCAGCATTGCGCCTCGCGCAACCCGGAAGACGCGGCGCTGCACGCCGAGCTGGCGCTGGCCTCGGGCCGCGCGCGGGTGGTGCTGGAAGCGGCGATGGAGCGGCTGGCGATCGAGGAGGGATTGCCACTGCCGAAGGGCTGGGCCTAGACGATCTTGCCGCGATCGGCCAGCAGCGCCTCGTAGGTCATGTTCTGCAGCAGTGTGTAGTGGACCGGATCGAGGTCGAGAAATTGCACGCCATAGCTGTACATCTCGGCCCGACCGTCGGTGGGCTTGCCGACCGCCAGGTTCTTGATATTGGCCCGGGTGCGCACCTGCGTTTCCTTGTTGTCGGGCGGGACTACCAGCGCGAATTGCAAGTCGACGATGTCTTCTTCTGGCGGCAATGGCTGCGAAGAATCGACGCGCGCGCCCGTTACGGATATGTTCGCTAGCAGGCAATCCATCGAGGCCATGCCATGCTTGGCGCCCGCTACCCGCACCGGCAACTCGGCGCGCACCCGCATCGCGCCGCGCAGGCTGGTGCCCTGGATCGAGGGGGGGAAGGACAGGTGGACGTAGTGCAGGGGCCGACCAAAGACTCGCTCGACCGAACAGGCGAACGAACAAACGTTTACGCCCGAGAACACCCGAATGGTCACGCGTTCGCCTTCGGCCATCCCGATCGGCGCGCCTTCCTCGAGGGGCATCCTGACGATCAGGTACTCGTCCCTGACGTAGCCGATAAGGCTGGAAAAATGCGGCACCGGCTTGACCCGCCGGTGAGTGATCAATTGCAGGCGGACGCCGACCTGCATATTGAGCGTCTCGAATTCAAATTTCTGGGGCTTCACTCAGGACAGGTTGAGTTGCCACGATACGCCGAAGCGGTCGTTCACCCAGCCAAACTTGCGGCTGAATCCATAATTATCTGGCGGCATCAGCATTGCGCCACCGCCCGAGAGCTGGGCGAAGGCGGTATCGAATTCGGTTTCGTCCTCGCACTCGACGAATAGCGATACCGAAGGCGTGAAGGTGAAGGCGTGTTTGGCCGGACTGTCGATACAGATCACGTCCTGGCCGGCGAGGGTGAAATCGGCCCGCTTGACGGTGCCTTCAGGGCCCATCTCGCCGCTCTTGTAATGCTCGATCTGCTTGATCCCTGAGCGGGCGAACAGTGAGACATAGAAGCGCATCGCTTCCTCGGCCGAACCTTCGAACATCAGGAATGGGGTGATGTTGCGTGCCATCGGGCTTCCTTGCATCGAAATGGGATTGACGCTCAGCGCGCAGGTTTCCAGCCGGCCGACATGGCGTTGGCAAAGCTCTGGCCCATGATCTCGACCGCCTTCTGGTTAGCGCCGATGAGCCGGCCGAACGACTGCTGCTGGACCGAGACGGCGTTTTTTGTCAGCGCTTCAGCGCATGACTGCGATGCCGCGATGAAGGCCTTCATCGTCTCTTCCATGACGATCTTGGACGAGCTGATCCAGAGCTGCTCGATGCTGGCGCGGGTTGAATCCGCGTACACATTGGCGATTTTCAGGAACGTGGCTTGATAGGGCAGGGTGTTCAGCTGGACAGTCGCTGCGGTGAACTGCGGGTATGCGTTCGTCATGACACATCCTCTCGGGCAGAAGCAGGTTGAATTAAGAAACGCGGTCAGTGCGTTGCCCATCAGTATATGCCGAGTAGTGACGATGTCTATAGCGTTGCGCAGCTCATCGGATCGTCAGGCGTCAATATCAGCCACCGCTTTTCACGGCGACTTTCCTTAAGGATCAACGAGGCATTGCGGAAGATATTCTGTCCAGAAATCCAGTCAAAAATACTTCTATTAGACAACATTTGCGCCACTATTGTATCTATTTCGCCATTGAATAAATATTCATCCACTTCCTTCAAATTTCAGTGCTAAATTATCCAATGATCATAAACATAAATTAATTTCTAAGTGGAAATCGGCATGCATCCTTGTGTAGATCCATTATTCATCTCACAGTAAAGGAGGCTGAAGCACCATTAACATCATCATCAATAATTATATTTTGAGACTTGGCGGCTCGCGTTGCTGCACTAGATGACTGCGATCGAGCTGCCAGGCTCATTCACATATTGAAGTCGATTCTAGGGGAATACTGTGAACCGAAAAACTCGCCTATTAGCAATGGCATCGGTAGTTTTGATCGGAAGCATCTCTTCCGCTCATGCCGGATTCATCGGACGTCAGCTTAACGTGGACTATTTTTATCCAAACCAGTCCACACCGTACGGTCAATCCGTGGAGAACCCTCCCGTATTTACAGTCGACGACGGTGTCGAGACTGTGGTCAATGTTGAAAACGTCACTTTGATCGCCGTCGATGTCAGCGATACGTCCATGCAATTCGACTTTTCCACCACACATCCTGGACCAACCTGGCTTTCAGACACATTCAACGGTCTGATATTTAACTTGATCAGCGGAAATTCGTTTGATTTCGCCACTGCGAGCATAGATCCCAGCTCCACCTTCGGCGGATTCGACATATCCAGGGTCAGTTTTAATGATTCTCGGGTGGAAATTAACTGGCAAGGGTTGGCGTATAACTCCGATACAATCCTACGCATTAATTTCGAGCCAAATGCCAACGAAGTGCCGGAGCCAGCTACGCTGTCGCTGCTCGGCCTGGGATTCCTGGGCGCCGTAGCCATGCGTCGTCGCCGCGGTCCTGATGAATTGTCCGCGCAATTCCGGCAATAGATTTCGTTGACCTCGCGCGGAATATCATGCACTTGGCCGGCGCGGTGTAAAGGCCTGACAAATGTGCACGAACGAAACGCCCTGAATGAGGCGATGCCGTCCAGCTAACACTGAGCGGCATTCTTCGATGCTGTCAGCGTTACCTGGGATACGCTGGAATGCGATGCTGAGCAATTGGTCTGCAGGCGTGCCCCGCCCGCCGTCGAGCACATCGTGCCGGCCCGAGTGATTGGCCAGGGGTCGTTCTCGTCAGAGATCAATTACTTGTCTACTTCAGCCGTCCAGTCGCCGCTCTTGCCGCCGTGCTTCTCCATCACCCGCACATTGGTCATCACCATCCCCCGATCGACCGCCTTGCACATATCGTACACAGTCAACAAGCCAACCTGCACCGCAGTAAGTGCTTCCATCTCGACCCCGGTCTTGCCGATGGTCTCCACCTGGGCCCGGCAATGCACGCTACTGGCCGCCTCATCGATCTCGAAATCCACCGCCACCCGCGTGATCGGCAGCGGATGGCATAGCGGCACCAGGTCGCTGGTGCGCTTGGACGCCATGATCGCGGCAATCCGCGCAATCCCGATCACATCCCCCTTCTTTGCGTTACCCGAGGTAATCAGGGCCAGCGTCTCGGGTTTCATGCGGATGGTCCCGGCCGCGACCGCGATGCGATGCGTATCCTGTTTCGCGCCGACGTCGACCATATGGGCCTGGCCGGTGGCGTCGAAGTGGGTCAAATGGTCTGCGGTCGGGGAGGGATTCGTCATGACTCGGTTAATACGCTCAGGTTACAAAATGGTTCGCTGGGCAGCAACACGTGCCCGGATGCAGGTATGATAGCACCGTGAAATCCGTCGTCCGTCCAGCAATGACGCGCCGCTGGCGCTCTTCCCTGTCCGTCATGGCCTTGTGCCTGGCGACCGCATTCCCCGTTGCCGGGCAATCCGACGTGCTCAGGCGGCCCGATTCGACGCGCCTGCCCACGCTCGGCGACACCGCGCGCGGCGACTTGTCGCCCATTGTCGAGCGCAAGGTGGGTGAGGAGTTCATGCGCGACATCCGGCGCGACCGCGACTACCTCGACGATGAACCGATCTCCGAATACCTGAACAATTTTGGCAGCGGCCTGGTCGCCGCCGTGCCCGGCGCGCGCGGCGAGACCAATTCGGACTTTCACTTCTTTGCCGTGCGCGATCCGGCCCTGAACGCGTTCGCGATGCCGGGCGGCTTCATCGGCGCCCACTCGGGCCTGATCATCGCCGCCCAGACCGAGTCGGAGCTGGCCGGCGTCATGGCGCACGAGATCGGCCACGTCACCCAGCGCCATATCGCCCGTAGGCTGGGCCAGCAAAAGCAGGATGTGCTGCTGCCGCTGGCCTCGATGCTCCTGGCGGCGCTGGCGGCCCGGGCCAGCTCGGATGCAGCCATGGGCGTGCTGATGGGCGGCCAGGGCCTGGCTGTCCAGCGCCAGCTGAACTTCAGCCGCGACGCCGAGCGCGAGGCCGACCGGGTCGGCTTCCAGATCATGGAGGCGGGCGGCTACGACACCACCGGCATGGTCGCCTTCTTCCGGCGCCTGCAGGCCGCCTCCAGGCTGTATGGCGACCTGCCCCCTGGCCTGGCCAGCCTGAGCAGCCACCCGCTGACCCAGGAGCGGATCACCGACATGCAGGCGCGCATTCGCGAGATTCCCAAGAAGCAGCGCGTCGACAGCCTCGACTTCCACCTGGTGCGCGCGCGCATCCGGGTGCTGCAGGACCCGAGTGAGCAGGGCCGACGCGACACCCGCACCGCCTTCGAGAACCAGCTGAAGGAACAGCCCCACCGCCAGTGGCAGGCCGGCGCCCAGTATGGCCTGGCCTACCTGGCGCTCAAGCAGAACGACCTGGCCGGCGCGCAGCGCTGGCTCGACAGGGCGCGCGAGACGATCAAGCCGCGCGAAGGCGTGCTGTCGGTGGCCTCGACGAACGTGGGCGATGGCGCGACCATGTTCGCCGGGCTGTCGCTGGAGATCAAGATGGCGCCGGGCCAGCCGGCATCGGTGCTGGAAGAAGCAGTGAAAGAGGCCGATGCGGCGCGCCAGCGCTACCCGCTGTCGCGCGCGCTTGCGCAGCAGTATGCGGAGGCCTTGATCGCGACCAGCCGCTTCGACGAGGCGGCGCGCTTCCTGCGTGACCAAACCCAGCAGTACCGCGAGGAACGCAAGCTGCACGACTTGCTGGCCAGGACTTATGCCAAGCAGGGCAAGATGGCGCTGCAGCATATGTCGCTGGCGGAGTCCTACGTGCTGGCCGGCGCCGTGCCGGCGGCGATGGCCCAGTTCGAACTGGCGCGCAAGGCCAGCGATGTGTCGTTCTACGACCAGGCCGTGATCGATGCGCGCGTGCGCGAACTGGAGGAGCGCCAGAAGAAAGCGAAGGAAGAGGCCGAGGAGCGGTGATTACGGCGCCGGCGTCCGGTTGAATCCGAATGTCTTTTGAAGGTCGTCGCCGTCGATCCGTTCGACGGCAAGCCGCTTGCCATTCCACGGCAGTAGCAGCGTGCTCGCACCACGTTCCAGCCAACCCATCACCGCCTCGTCGGATGCCGCCGCGCCATCGAGTTCGAGCAGGCCAAGCACCTGGGCCATGTCGCGGTCGTCCAGCTGCGCCACTATGTCGCCCGCCACGAACACCAGCGCGCCGGCATCGCTCAACAGCACCCGTTCGATGTCCGCCAGCGCCTGCCCGGTCTGCAGCACCAGTCCCTGCTGCGGATCGGTGCGCGCGATGAAGGGCGTCGCCTCGAGGTTCACGTACACCCGCTGCGGCCCGTTCTGGAAATACCAGTTGCCGCGCTCGTCGTGCAGGTAGTTACGGTTGATGAAGCCCACCAGTTTTTCATTGTTCAGCCGGTCGCCTGCCGCATCGGCGCGCTGGGCCGCTTCGTCGCGCATGCGCCAGCCGCCGCGGGCGTCCAGCGCGAGCCAGCCGTAGCAGTGGGGAACGTTCGGCCACTTGGCCATTGCCTGTTTTACGATATCGTCCATGTTCAAGCAGCATCGCATGATTCGGGCCGTTCCAGCGCGCGCGTGCCGGCGTGCCGGTCGAAATGGTGCAGGATCCGCCGCGGCAGCCAGGCTATCCGTCCCGGGAACGGCCCGGTGCTGAAACCGACATGCCCGCCCTGCGCCGGATACTCGAGCGTCACCGCGTTCGACGCCGACGTGGGCAGGTGGATGCCAGGCAAGAACGGATCGTTGCGGGCGTTCAGTACCAGGGTCGGCACCGTGATGGCGTGCAGCACGTGGCGGGCGCTGGCGCGGTGCCAGTAATCGTCGGTGTCGCGGTAGCCGTGCAGCGGCGCGGTGACGACGTTGTCGAAGGCGTACAGGTCGCGCGCGGCCAGCAGGGCGGCGCGGTCGAACAGGCCGGGAAACTGCTCCAGCTTGGCCAGGCACTTGGGCTTGAGCGTCTGCAGGAACATCCGGGTGTACAGCCGATTGAAGCCGGACGACAGCGCTTCGCCGCCGCGCGCCAGGTCGAGCGGGGCCGACACGGCGCAGGCCGCATCGACGATGTCCGCGCCATGGCCCGATTCGCCCAGCCAGCGCAGCAGCGCATTGCCGCCCAGCGAGACGCCGGCCGCATACAGCACGCCCCCGTGCCGGGCGCGCAATGCGCGGACGATCCAGTCGATCTCGCCGGCGTCGCCCGAGTGATAGAAGCGCGGCGCCAGGTTGGCTTCGCCCGAACAGCCGCGAAAATGCGGCACCACGCCCGACCAGCCGCGCGCTGCCAGCGCCGCCATCAGGCCGCGCGCGTAATGGCTGTCCGAACTGCCTTCCAGGCCATGGAACAGCACCACCAGCGGCTGGCCAGGCTGGCCATCCACGAAATCCAGGTCGACGAAGTCGCCATCCGCGCTATGCCAGCGCTCGCGCCGGTAGGCGACCGGCGGCTTGGCGATGCAGGTCGCCGGGTAGATGGTCTGCAGGTGGCCGCCGGGCAGCCACGAGGGGGCAGGGTAGGGCATCGAAAAGAGGCACTGCGTGCCTCCGGAGATCAGTGGTGCTTGAGCACGGTGCCCGCAGCCAGGCGGTAGCCGGTGCCGCAGTAAGGGCATTTGGCTTCGCCGTGGTGGTCGAAGTCGAGGAAGACGCGCGGGTGCGAGGACCACAGCGGCATTGCCGGGTTGGGGCAATAGGCCGGCAGGTCCTTGGCCGTGAGCTCCACCACTGGCATCGTCTTTTGGTTCATCTGTTTCTCTCCGTCAGGCAAGTTGGGCAAAGACTGGATTTTAACGGATTCGCTCTATTGTCGAAATGACCGTAAAATAATGCGCTCAACATAAAGAGCACGAACGCCGCCTGTTATATTGGGCGTCCAACTGGTGCCACACCTTCACATGCGCTTCATGCCCGACCGTTTCACGCCCGCCGCCATTGCCGTCATTCCCGGTTGCCGTTGCAAGAATGCCACAGCTCATGTCGTGATGCGCGCGCTGCGGCCTGCACCATGAGCGCGGCCGGTGGGCCGGGCCCGCATCCCGCCGCCATCGGCGACGCGCCCAACCGCGACGCCTGGAACGAAGGTTTCAAGACCGGCTTGCCGACCTTGTTCGGCATCGCCGCCTGGGGCCTGGTGGTCGGCATCGCCATGGTCAAGAGCGGCTTGTCGGTGCCGCAGGCGCTGGGCATGACCTTGCTGGTGTTCGCCGGCTCGGCCCAGCTGGCCTCGCTGCCCCTGATCGCCGCCCAGGCGCCGATCTGGGTCATCTTCGCCACCGCGCTGGTGGTCAACCTGCGTTTCGTGATCTTTTCCGCGCTGCTGGGGCCGCATTTCGCCCACCTGCCATGGAAGCAGCGTTTTTATCTCGGCTATATCTCGGGCGACCTCACGGTCGCGCTTTTCCTGCAGCGCTATCCCACCCTGGAGCCGGCGCCAGGGAAATTGTCCTATTTGAAGGGCTTGATGTTCCCGAACTGGATCGCCTGGCAGGTCGGTTCCTTCATCGGCATCTTCCTGGGCAGCGCGGTGCCGGCCGAATGGGGACTGGGTTTTGCCGGCACCCTGGCCATCCTGTGCATCATGGTGCCGCTGATGATCAATAACGCGGCGCTGTGCGGCGTGCTGGTGGCGGGGGCGGTCTCGGTGCTGGCCTACGATCTGCCGTACAAGCTGGGGCTGCTGCTGGCGGTGCTGGTGGGGATGGTCACCGCGATGGTGATCGAAGAGACGTTGGCGAAAGCGAAGGTGCGCCGTGGCTGATTGGGAAATCTGGGTCGTGATCGGCGTGCTGTGCGTGGCCACGGCCGCCACCCGCAGCTCGTTCTGGATGATCGGCCACCGCGTGACGATTCCGCCACGGGTGCAGGAAATGCTGCGCTACGCCCCGGCCTGCGCGCTGGCGGCCATCATCGGGCCCGACTTCTTGATCGATACGCAGGGGGAAATCCAGCTCACGCTGGCCAATCCGAAGCTGCTGGCCGGCGTCGCCGCTTTCCTGTTCTACCTGTGGCGCCGCAACATGCTACTGACCATTTTATTCGGCATGCTTGTATTTACTGTCCTGCGTGTACTGCACGTTTTTGGCGCCGCTGCCTAATGTACAATGACGTTTTTTCACTATTGCCACGCTGACCAAATGGACGCTCTCCGTTTCACCCGCCTGCAAGACCTGATCGACCAACAAGCGCTGCAGGGCAAGCGCGTCTTTATCCGCGCTGACCTGAACGTCCCACAAGATGATGCTGGCAATATTACCGAAGACACGCGCATTCGCGCCTCGGTGCCGGCGATCCAGGCCGCGGTCAAGGCTGGCGCGGCGGTGATGGTGACGTCCCACCTCGGTCGTCCGACCGAAGGCGAATTCAAGCCCGAAGACAGCCTGGCGCCGGTTGCCAGGCGCCTCTCGGAGCTGTTGGGCCAGTCCGTTGAGTTGAAGCAGGATTGGGTGGACGGCGTCGACGTCGCTCCCGGTTCGGTCGTGCTGCTCGAGAACTGCCGCGTCAACAAGGGTGAAAAGAAAAACAGCGACGAGCTGGCGCAAAAGATGGCCAAGCTGTGCGATGTGTATGTGAACGATGCCTTCGGCACCGCCCACCGCGCCGAAGCGACCACCCATGGCATCGCCAGGTTCGCCCCGGTCGTGGCTGCCGGCCCGCTGCTGGCCGCTGAACTCGACGCCCTGGGCAAGGCCCTGGGCCAGCCGCAGCGTCCGCTGCTGGCCATCGTCGCCGGCTCGAAGGTATCAAGCAAGCTGACCATCCTGCAAAGCCTGGCCGACAAGGTCGACAACCTGATCGTCGGCGGCGGCATCGCCAATACCTTCATGAAGGCCGTCGGCCTGAACATCGGCAAGTCGCTGGTCGAGAACGACCTGGTCGACGAGGCCCGCGCCATCATCGAGAAAATGGCGCAGCGCGGCGCCCAGGTGCCGATTCCCGTGGATGTCGTGTGCGCGAAAGAATTCGCCCCGACCGCGGCCGCCACCGTCAAGGACGTCGCCGACGTGGCGGACGATGACATGATCCTCGACATCGGCCCCAAGACCGCCGCCATGCTGGCCGATCAGGTCGCCAAGGCCGGCACCATCGTCTGGAACGGTCCGGTCGG
>Ga0308157_10009989_pt1 | contig 10398 bp, 9 predicted proteins | sample PhyBR1_FD_201035 | JGI IMG/M metagenome (GOLD analysis project Ga0308157, IMG submission 201035) | Phyllosphere microbial communities from UC Gill Tract Community Farm, Albany, California, United States - DLSLB.R1 | ecosystem: Host-associated > Plants > Phyllosphere > Unclassified | place: USA... | reverse complement strand
AGGCGGCCCGTTCGGCCTTAAGTGCACATACTATAACAAAGTCATAGAAAATAGTTGTAGCAGCGCGCTGCATGCATACTTTTAAGCAAGACTTCCAATCGTCATTCTCAGAGTAATGTATAACAATAACCCCGGCGCGAACAAAGTGGCTACGACGCACATCGATTACATCATCAAAGCGGGAAATAGCAACAGTGGTAGTCAGTCTATTAAGTTCACTTGCCGTCAGAGTGTCAATGATATCCTCGGAAACGTCAATTGGTGTATCGCCAAGGCGCCTCGGGAGCATCAGGTCGACGACGATTAAATCGTACGGCCGCTGTAGGATATTTTGACTTGCGTCTCCGAATGTCTCGCTGCAATCTAATATAAGCGCATCGCCGAAGAAATTGGCGATCTCTGCAGCTATCTTATCTCGCTTACGTGCTTCGTCCTCAACAAGTAGCACCCTCACACGTCTCATTGCACCGCTTCCATAAAACTCTTTTTCCAACCGTCGCTACGTAGACTGAACCCGACGACGGCAGCAACATTCACCATGATCTTCCGGCGCATCGCCCTCGGAAATGCGCTAAGGGTGTACATCCTGCCCTCGTACTCAATTTCCGGATATTGGGTTACGATGACGACCTTGTCATGCCGTTCGTCATAATGCAGTTCGAATAAAACTTCCAAGCCACCTGAAGGCTGAGAAATTGGTTGCGCGCCGCCGGGCCGCATTTCGTGACTTGGCAACGACATATCGAGGATGATCAGATCATAGGTGGTCCGGCGAACGAGTTCGACCGCCTGCTGTACCGTGCGGGCGACTTTAATTGAACTGACCGGGTGGGCAATTCGGAGCGCTCCGCTTAGTCGCTCCTCTTTAAACGGATCGTCTTCTACAAGCAGGACAAGATGGCTTTTGTCGGGAGCCGCGGTCATGAAAGGGGATACCGTGACCTTATAACGAACCTAACGGCGTCCTCTTCGTAATACCTTTCGAAACCAACTATCTCTTTGGCTTCTTCTACGAGACTGCGTAGCTTGCGCAAACCAGTTCCCCCATCACCGTCCATGGCATCGCCTATCTCGGCGCTCATTCTACTGTCGATCTCCGCCCGCTGGCTCATCATGACGTTCGGATTGAACTTTGACGTAACCTCAACTCTCATATTGACATATCGACCGTCCGGTTCCGTCGTTGTTACCACCGCAACAACGAGGCCGCCATCGAGTCGCCCGTACTCGGCAGCGTTTGTCACCAAAATCCAAAGGGTATCGTAAAAGAAATGAAAGTTATGCCCAACGAGATCAATATCGAGATCGTCTGACAGCTCCACTATTGGTTTGAATTCGAAGCGTTGCCCGACCTCATCGAGCACAGCATCAACCATCAAGGCAACACTTGCACTGGGAGAGGCGTTCGCCCGGCGAGTGAGCCAAGACTTGGCGGCATCAAACCTCTGTCCCAATTCAGCATTGAGGGCGCGTGTATGCTCTGTAATGCGTACGTCGGTTTCGGGTTTTCCTTCAAAATGCTGATCCGCATCTATTACAAAATGCCGACGCAGGTCCTCGATTTCGATTCGTGCTCGTTTCAGGTCCACTTCAATAAGAAGCCAGCAATAGTCTAAAATCAGGGCTATGATTTGCGTTGCAGGAGCTCCATCTCTCAGCGCGCGACCTATTGTGTCCATCGCGATGCGTAGCACGGACTGTTTATCCAAATCCTGAATCGTCGCAACGATTAACCCGCGTGGACGTGCCTTGCTGCGAATATGAATACGTTCACGAGCAAAGTCATGGGTTCCCGCATCTAGTTCGCGATACCAGCGCTTCAAGAAGGTCCCGAATGCCGGACTGGAGGTTGAAATATCAGCAGCAGCGGCATCGACCATCGGTTTCAACTCAACCGCTAGATGCCCATTAAATTTACCGTGACGTACGCGACGGCCAATGTATGAGGCCGCGCCGTGTACTTTATTAGCCGAGAACTCGTGATAGGCCCTGTCCAAAACACTTAGAAGTCTGGATCGAGGCTGGACGGAGTTTGTTACTGTATCAGCAACGTTGAACTCCACGCTGTCGCTCGCAAGAATCTCGTCTGCAAGTGGTTGTAGTGCTCTAATCTCATCTTCAAGGTGTTCGTGTAGCCATTCCAATAAGCGTAACGGGTCTACGTAAATACGCGTTTCCTCAATGGAACCACGTACCTTTCTTAACTTTATTAGTAGCCTAAGAGACTTAGCTCGAAGAATGGCGTCCTGATCATCGCGACGATCACCCTCCCACTCTAGCAGTCCGGTTTGCGCTTCCATTACATCATCGGCGAGGCGGTATAGACCGTAAAGATTGCTAAGGAACGTTTCGGAGCACATTAAAAAAAGATGTTTCGACACGTGGCCGTCTGCGCTGTCTACGAAACGCATCATCTTCAAAATATCGCCATCGAAGCGTTCCTTCAGCAGGCGCTCGACCGCTCGTCTAAGCGCGTGGTCGCGCAGCGATCCCCCTTCTGCGTCGTTCAACAAGGCGTTTCGTAGGTACTCGTAAAGTGCGTCATCTCTTCGCCGCGGAAAGGATGTCTCTATTTCGTCTACTGTCAGCAACGTGGGGACATTGATGGTGCGATCGAGAAGCAGAAGTAGGTCTTCTCCGATGGTTACGTCGAGGGCATCAGCTTCCACAGAGGCGATGAGCGCAATGGTTCTAGCAAAGCCCCCATCGGGAATATGCCATTCCTTACCAGCCGTCGTGGCGACGGTTTCTTCCGCGATTAAGCGAGCTGACTCGCGAACAAGGACCGAACATTTACGACCCGCTCTCTCGACCTCTAGACCATCCAGCCTCGCACCGACGCACTCCTCGACGTCAAGCCGGTGTTCAAATATATCTGCGTACTCGCTCCACGCAGGGAGGTGCGTAAAATATGCAAGGTCGTGAAACTGATCTTCACGCCCTACAAAATCTTGCAGCAGATTGCTGTCAATTGTCGAGAACGTCGTCGCCCAAGCGTCGCGGACTACCGGTGGTATCACCGACAGGATTGCCGCCGCATCTACCTCGCGCCCAAGCCTCGCTAGTATTCCATGGGCGCGGAAGAGGAAGGCTACGAGATCAATAAGTCCACCGCGCCCAAAAGACTGGAGCCGGCTCGCCAGATCGTCTCCCTGGCCATGCAATGGACTCAGCAAATCTTTAACAATATCTGCCTCGCCTGGATGTAACCGACCACCATTGGCAACACCAATAAAGAAACGGCGAAGCCTCATGTAGTCCCGCTCGTGGTTGCTTGTATCCTCGAACGCGGAAGTAATAATTAAGCGTCGTGGCCTGCGGAACGGTTCGAGCACGGGAGCGTCGTTGACCGCAACCTTTCCATTTATGAACTGTGAGTTTCTTAGACTTAGGGCCTTCAAGGCCATCATCTTCGATGTGCCGAACTCGGCTCGGGAATAAGCAAATAGACGCTCAACCTCGTCAACATTGCCAACTAGTAAAGCCTCATTAGTTTTACCGATTACCTCGATAGCATTTATTAGTCGCTCGTTGGATTCAGCCAGCCTTGGCTGCTGTATTGCCAGTTCGAGGTCTAATCGCGTCGCTGTATAAAATGGCATTTCGGTATTTGGCGAGGCTGTTTCAGGAAACGCTGCCGCCGGTTCGGAGAAATAAGCCAAGACGCTGTTCTGAAGTATGTTGCCAACCGCGGTGGCGTCAATCCCGGTACATTCTCGATGTATACTTGCCATAGTCTTGGCAAATGCGTCATTAGTCCGCGACGCTAGCGCCCCGCGGACGAGGTTCCTAACGCGGGGATTCGAGATCGCTTGGAGCGCTGTAGTTGCATCGGGGATGGCGCCGGCATGGCGCTCGAGGATGCCGTCAACGTCGTGCATCTAAACCAAACGGCTTGCTGGAATATTTACAAGGAGTCGGAGCGTCAACTGGGCTGCACTGTTCACTCTGCACTCGCATCCTCGCTACTTTATCCGGCCTTTATGGACCCGATCGCGGGTCATACAGCATTACCCGAGTGGCGGAAGGTGATATGAAACGACATTGGACGCAAATGCACGTTGTGCTGCCCGACAGCCCAACCACCAAAATTCGGTTCGCGTCTTAGTTGCTATCCAAACAACTCGCGCTAGCCCCTGAAGCTGGAAAAGGGGGTAAGGTGTGCTCGGATGATCAAAGGTTGGCGGTGACGACGCCATCTGCGACCCATCAAAACATGCTTTTACCCTGCCTCACCCGGGGTCTTTTTGTGTTGCACAAGGTGCGATCGATCGGCCAGCGGAAACTGGCCTAAGTCCTAGGCTGCGTTGCGGTACCGTGGGGGGGGCAGTCAACGTTGCAGTCTGGTTCAGATGGCGTGGCTGTGTCGCGGACTGCTCCACCGGCCTGATCACGAAACGCGACGATCGCGCCATCTTATATGTAGGGCAGCACTAATGACCTATTAGTAGCACGTACGGTTCTATCGCTAGCGCGTCCGCCAGTCGTCCCAATGCTCGCACAGAGGGGTTTCGGGTGCCGCGTTCGAGATCGCTCACGTAGCTGCGTTCCATACCCGCATCGAGCGCTAGTCGCTCCTGCGACATGCCCTTCAGCTTTCGATGATGGCGCACGTTCGCGCCGAGAAGCTGCACCACATCCATACTTGGGTGTGACCGGAGACCCGCGTCTGGGTCTGTAGACCAATCGTGTTAATTTCGCTTGCCCTGCCGGTCGAGGCGGGGAACGCTCCTCATCAACAACAACGGGAGAAGACCATGAACATCGAAAAGTCAGGCCTAGAGGTTATCGCCTTCGCTACCCTGGAAGTCTGCCGCGCATTCTCCGACGTCCACGCGAAGCGCTAAAAACGAGGTGGGTATGACCAAGTTTCAACGCCTTACTGTCGCGTTCCTGGCGATCATGTGCCTCGCACTTACCGTGGGTATTGGCTTCTATGTGTATCGATCTTCCAAGGCTCCGGTTCTCTCGCATGAGGAACAGCTAGATCGTGTGTGCAAGCTTCATCCAGCTGATTGTGCGCTGATGAAGCAAGCCAATGCAGCAGTAGCCGCAACGAGTAGCAGTGCGATGCGAACGCCCACACCCGGGGTTATGAACTCAGTTGATCGGCTTGGAAGGATGAAGATGGATATGGAATCTAACTTCATAGCTACCGGAAGATATGGATATGCCAAATCCAGCACCGGCAATTCTGACAAAGCTAATAAGCGGATGGACGGGATTGCAGATCTATTGGATGAGCAGGCCAATGCATTGGAGGCAACAGTCGAAGGTAAATAAGGGGAAAGGGCCTAAAAGCTGAAGGTCGTGAGCGCCCGAGGAGTGATCCTTGGGCGCTTTTTTATTAATTATTTGAAAGGAAACTATGATGATCGCTTTGCGTAACTCTACTGAAATTACAGCATCATCGCGCCACTCGACCGTCAAAGGGCTGCAAGAGCTGCTGACGAAACGTGTCGAACAGCTTACTGAAGACGGCGGTGACGATGTAAGTGAGTTTGCTCACTTCCTCGTTGTTTGTTCGGGCGACACGCCATCGGACGTCGAAACCGAGTTGGGGTTCCCGATCCTCACCAACCTAGTCGACGGCGTGCGCTTCGGTGATCCCGAATTTGAGCCATCATGGGAGTGGATCATGCGGCACGAAGGCTGGTTCGAGCTTGTCTATGTGCTGTCCGATGATGGGTTCGGCTGGGTAGTGTTCGTCCAGGACGATGAAGCCGTCGATGCCGATCTACTAGCCGTGTGCCGTCAGTACGCTCCCGCCACGTAACTGAACCGCCCGCCCCTGCCGTCTCGAACGGCCCGCAGCTCGCAAGCCCATCGGCTTAGCGGGCATTTTTTATGCCTGAAAGGGATGATGATGCTCTCTCTATACGACGAGGCGACGACGAAGGCTGCGTTAGCGCTGCCGATCGATCCCGACCTCCGCGCGCTACTCACTACCCGGATCGTCCACTATGCCGCCGCCGGCTTGACCGCTGCTACACACATTTTGGTCATTCAGCCCGGTGACACCGAGTCCGAGATCGAACGTGAGGTCGGCTTCTATCCGACTACCAACATCATCAATGGTGTCCGTTCCGGATCGGCAGCCTTCCACCCCTTCTGGGACTGGCTGCAGGACCTTGGCGGCTGGTTCGAGATGGTCGTGACCGTCGGCGATACCGGCTTTGCGTACATCCTGCTGATCCAAGACACCGATGGGGTCGACCCTGAACTCCGTAACCTGTGCCACTCGCGCGCCGTCAAAAGGAGCAGATTATGAGAATCATCGGTATGATGCTGCTCGCCGGGATCGTTCTCAGCGTCCTCCAGGCCGCGATATCGGTACTCGTGATCATAGGCCTGATCGGTTTGCTGATTGGGGTATTCGTCCGTCCCACCGAAACGTTCGGGCTGCTCGCGTTCGGGGTGTTCGCCAATCTCATGCAATCCCATCCCGTAGGGGCAATCTGGGTGATCAGCTTGGCCATGATCGTGACACTAATACAGCGGCAGCGGGAGCGAACCGTCGCCAGGCCACCGGCATTGCCTTTGACGTCGCCGCCTAGATTGCCCGGCGTTGGGCCATCGGAATCGGGAAGGGAGGCGGCCTGAGAGGCTGCTGCTTCCCGATCACTCACTGGAATGGCGGGGAACGACTAGACATATCAGCGGTGGTGGGGGGAGGGGGCGGCAAAATACAGGAGGAGACCGAGAGGCCTTCGGAACGCAGGAACCGGCGGCGCAGTGGTTCGGTGGGGGGAGGGGGTGGCAAAACCCGATCGTCGACGACCACACAAGGTGATAGCGTCTTGGCATCCTGCCATCAGATTGCTCCCATCCCCGCCCTCGCCGGACAGTCCGATCGAACCGAAGATTAAGATCCTAGCGGTCGGCAATGCGGTCGCATCCAAACTGCGAATAACTGCTCGGATCTCGTAACGTCATAGCGATACCGGCTTCGGGGTAGGGCCGTTCAAAAAACAGTGCGGGAGGTGAACCTTTCGGCCGGGCGGTGGTTCTAGAGCCGTTGGCTAGTCGCAGTCCTAATTGCAGGATCGGCTAATCGCCACGGCACTACTAGCTTTTTAAGCGCCCTCTTCGCTGTCCGTTTCTGCGGATGCGAACCCGCGTGGCTAGTAGCTTTCACATCATAGATTTCATCTTGGCACGACTAGCAGTCGGAGCCGAAAGCCGTGAGAGTCCACTGGATAGCATCCAAACTACACCACCCGTCCTATCTCGGCATGTTTGTGCTGCGGATATCGTACTAAATGAAGACCCCGCACCCACCCAGGTGCATCAGGACGAGTTTTCTGAAACCGAAACACCACCGTCCATTCTTGCTGAAAATCAAGTTACAGGTCGGGTATCGAGAATCAATCGACGGCTCGAAGCGGGAGATTTTCCGGACTGTCCTGCCGCTGGTTCAAATCACTTGCCGACAACGCTAGAAAATCTTGAGCATGTACTTAAAGGTTTTGGGGTTACGGTAAAATACAACCTGATTAAGAAGAAGATAGAGATCCTGATACCAGAATTCGAAGGGACATCGGATAATCGGGATAACGCAACGCTTACGGCCATAATCAGCCTTGCGGCGCTGCACGGTCTATCAACTGGGCAGGTGCCGGCTTACGTTGAAGCGATTGGCGATCGGAACGCGTATAACCCGGTCGAGGACTGGATAATGTCAGTCCCGTGGGACGGTTGCGACCGCTTGGCAGAATTCTGCAGCACGGTAGTTGCCAGGGACAATTTCTCCGTCGATCTGAAGAATACCCTTATCGAGAAGTGGATGCTGAGCCTCGTAGCGGCGGCGCTCAGCAAGCAAGGCTTTTATGCACGTGGCGTTCTAACGCTTCAGGGCGGCCAAGGTATCGGCAAGACCACGTGGGGTATGAAGCTAGTATCGGATCCCGGCAAGCGTGATGAATTTGTAAAATTGGGTCATCATCTCGACGGCGGCAACAAGGACTCTGTTCTCGCGGCGATAACGCATTGGATCGTTGAGATCGGTGAACTTGATAGTTCATTCCGTAAGGATGTCGCTCGCCTCAAGAGCTTCCTTACTGGCAACTTTGATAAAGTCAGAAGGCCATACGCGAAAGCGGAGTCCGAGTATGGACGGCGTACCGTATTCTTCGCCACCGTGAATCAGCAGAACTTTCTAGTCGATGAAACCGGTAACAGTCGATTCTGGACAATTCCCGTAGAAAGCCTCAATTACACGCACGAGATTGATATGCAACAAGTCTATGCCCAGCTCGCCGCCAGGTTCGAGGACGGAGGGCAATGGTGGTTATCAGCGGACGAGGAGGCTCTGCTAACGGCGAGTAACCTTAACTACAGGTCTGCAAACTCTATCCGGGACATGGTGATGGACGCCATAGATCCGGCGCTGATTGGTGACCCGGCAAACGAATATATGACCGCGACCGAGCTGATGAACCATGTCGGGATTGCCGTCCCGAGCAACCCCCAGACCCGGGATTGCGGCGCGGTTCTCCGAGAGCTCTGCGGCGAGCCAAAGCGGGTCCAGGGCCGAGAAAAGTGGCGTGTCCCCTTGAAGCGAGCAGAGCCCTTGCTGGCACATAGGACCGGGCCCCGACAGCCGCCTGCTGGGGATCTGTTCTAGAGCGGGTGCCCGAGGGGGCGGCGGGAGCCGACCAAGAGCGGTTGCTTGCCTCCCCCTCCCCCCACCCGGTGGTGCTGCTCAACGGACGGCCGCGCTCATGGCCCTGCCAATTGGATGTACCCAATCGGCATCCCGGCAGGGCTTTTAGGCAACATTTTGCCCGAACGGGCACCGTCCCCATGCCGCACCGCTGCCGTCGCCCTGCGAGGCTCTGGCGCTGTCGCGGCCTATACACACAAATTAGGATAAACAATTATGCCCAAGCAAAAGCTTGATAATACGTTCTGCCTTATAGCTTCCTGTCCAAAGGGAAAAAACAAGGAAACGTACTACGACACCATAACAACCGGTTTCGTACTCGAAGTTCGGTCTTCAGGAGGGAAGACCTATTACATGCGCTATAACGACCAGCATGATCGTCAACGACAGCACAAGATTGGCGCCTTCGGAGACATTACGTTTGATCAAGCACGGAAGGAGGCGAAGCGGCTTCGATCGCAGATAACTCTCGGCGGAGATCCGGCGTCGGTGAAGGAGGATGTCAAGGCCGTGCCGACCTACGCTGAGCTTGCGGTACAGCACCTTGCACACGCGAAGACCTACCAACGCAGCTACGATACGACCGAGGCATACGTCAGGCTGCATATCCTCCCCCGGTGGGGAAAGCTTCGGCTGAACGCGATACAACAACAAGACATTGCGCAATGGCTCGCGGTAAAGGCGGGCGAGGGGCTCGCACCTGCAACGGTCGAGAAGATCAGGGTCACGTTCGGACGGTCGTTCTCACTGGCACTGACCTGGGGCACTCCCGGTGTTACGCGGAACCCAGTGGTCGGTATTCGTCGTCCGCCTATCAACAACGCGCGTGAGCGCTTCCTCAGCGTCGAGGAGGCCCGGCGGCTGCAAAAAGCGGTAGCTGCATCGCGCAATACGCTTCTTCCGGCCATCGTCGGTCTTCTGTTGCTCACCGGTGCGCGCGTCTCGGAGCTTCTCAACGCCGAATGGCAGCACGTCGATATCGAACGTCGCGCATGGCTCATTCCGACGTCTAAAACGGGCAAGTCTCGCCACGTACCGCTATCCCAAGCCGCAATCGATATTATCAGGCAACTGCATCGTGTTGGTCGATGCCCGTATCTGCTGCCCAATCCAGATACCTTGAAGCCGTTCACGACCATCAAGCACGCGTGGCAGAAAGCTCGGGATGATGCGGGCCTACATGACCTGCGTATCCACGATCTGCGACACTCCGCCGCGTCGTTCATGATCAATAGCGGCGTCGACCTGTTTGCCGTCGGGAAGGTGCTCGGTCATGCCTCGTACCAGTCTACGCAAAGGTACTCGCATCTTGCCAATGACACGCTTCTTGCTGCCGTCGAGGCAGGCGCGGCGAAGCAGAAGATCGATTGGAACCCCGCCACCTAATTTTCACCCCGATCCATTCGCTAGCGCGCTGCTGGTGGGTGGGTCGGGGCAGTTTCTAAAATCTTTTTTGCCGAAAAACCCTCATTAATAGAGAAGACAAAATCATGAATATTATGCCTACGCCGCCGTTTACAAGTGTTGCCAGCTCAGGACTGAGCTTGGTGCCATTATCTCCCAGCGATTATGTTGAGGCACCGTTTAAACGGAATGGCATAGCTATTTCCACACGGGAGCTAAGATCATTTATTGATAACCTAAAGGCGATGCTAGATTCATTTAGTCCATCATCGAAAAAGATCGATATGGCGACCATTATCATAATCGAGTGTCTTCAATTCGGCTATGTC
>Ga0308157_10009988_pt1 | contig 10398 bp, 15 predicted proteins | sample PhyBR1_FD_201035 | JGI IMG/M metagenome (GOLD analysis project Ga0308157, IMG submission 201035) | Phyllosphere microbial communities from UC Gill Tract Community Farm, Albany, California, United States - DLSLB.R1 | ecosystem: Host-associated > Plants > Phyllosphere > Unclassified | place: USA... | reverse complement strand
GAGTTAATTTGGAGCAAAAATAAAAAAAAATTATACTCAAATTTAAATAACATGTATTATATAAATAATAGAATAATCAAATAATTATATTATTTATAATTTTTGATTATGGAACCTTAAAGCTCTTTAGAAATTATATATGGAAAATTCTAATGGAATTCCAGATTGGCTACAATGGATAGGACTTATTGTAACTATCGTTAGTGGCTTTATCTCAGCCTTAGTGTTGTGGCAGACATCTCAACTAAAAAATGCTTTTTTTTTAAAAGCAAAACTACCTAATTTGCATAAAAAAATAGGTGGTTATAGATTAGAGTTTAATGAAATTTTGGCTAGTAGTAATCAAGACTACAAACAAATGCGCGTCATTCAGGCAAAAGTAACAAGTATTTTGAAACAAGCTAAGCCTTCATTAGGTAAAATTGATAAAATAGAAGTGACAAATGCTATTAATGTTCTTACGAAACAGATAACTAATGAGAGTACTGCTTGGGGTTTTTATGAAAAGCTATCAGCTTTAGAAACTCATATTGGCGAATCATTAGAAGACCTCCATTGGAATAATTAATGTCTAAACATATTCAGCTTATTACTAATTTGCAAAAACTAACTATTAATAAACAGTTAGTTTGGCGAGTTGCTTTTCCTCCTGAAGTTGTTACACGAATGAAAGATGAACATGTGCAAACTTGTTATGTTACTAATTATAGAGGGGCTGACTTTTATCTCTATTTAGAAAAGTATCGTGATTATTTTGGTGAATTTGATACATGGGGTTTTTCAGAACGAGTTATTTTAAATATCATTGAGGATGGACTCATAACTTGGGAAAACTATCAGGATCAAGGTCCTTTAAGAGATCTTTTAAGGATCGTTATGAATTCTTCTTCTAATTTAGATAGATTTTTCTAAAATTAACATAATACGCCTTATGCGAAATTTAGTTATTAACTGAATTTCGCACTTATCGATATAAGCATCTGATAAATATATAAATAGTCATTCATTTAAAAAATAACTAAAATTCGCAGTTAGTACTGTAATTAATTAATGTATATAGATTTTTTTCAAAACCGGTTCTTAATTTTAAACGTTTTTCGCTGAAGCAGATGTTCAGTTAAGTTGGGATTTCGACCAACCAATTGCTTCACGAACACGGGCGGCTGACCAGGCTCTTTTCTCAGCAATACATCATTTTCAACATAAAGAACTGTTGCAGTCTGGGCCACAGCAATCCCTTTTTCCTGTAGGGCATACGCAGCAGCGAGAGCAATCTCGCGCTCACTCAATTCATCATTAATCATCATCAATTCAACCTCGGATAGTCAGACGGTAATCCCCAGCTAAAAATTTCAATAAAAAACTTTAAGTAAAATTATGATTTAGACTAGATATATCCCATTTAAAAATAAGGTTAAAACCATGCAGAACATAGATTTAGAGAAAAAAATAAACCAAATAAAAACAGAAATTATTGCCCCACAACAATTAGGTAAACTGGTCCATCGGCTATCGACACATCACAAGTTTGTCGCCTGGTACAACCATCAATATGAAACGAACTGGTTTTGCTTATGTTGTACAAAAGATGATGAAACCCTAATGGATCCGACGACGTCAAATGATCCTTTTGAACAGCGTATCATCCAATGTCAAAGATGTGGGATCAGTGACCAACAAGGTCCTTTATCAAGCACTAGACAAATGGATAAAAAGGCATGGGAATCTGCTCAATCAATAGTCACCTTTGGCATGAGTCCTGAAGAGAAAAAACGCCATGAAAAAAGATCTTGGGAACGCTTTGAGCGGATCCAGTCTGGCGAAACCACATTGGAGGATGAAGAAGCCGTTTTACTCATGCAATGGCGTGCTTTAAACAATCTCCCTAAAAACCGGGGCTAAAATCATCGTCTCGATCTGATTTTTTCTCTGGCGCATTCTTGAGTGGAGGCACCGTCAACACCTCTTGGCGAGCCATAATCTGCTGCTGAAGTTGTTCTAGTTCCTCATAGATCTCTGCACCTAGAGTACTCAATGCCTGCAACTGAAGTTGCAGCTGGCCGAGATAATCTAATTTTTCTATCCGATCGAAATGGCCCGTATTCAAATGCTCAACATAGGCACATAAATCTGGATAAATCAGCTCTTTTAAATGATGTCTCGAAGGGTTTTCTAATAAACGATCTTGCATACGCTGCTGAAGCAACAATAACTGTGCTTTCGCATGATCATGCTGCCGAGTACGAGGTGTTTCTACTCGATTTTGCCGTTGCAGTTCAGCTTCATAGAAGGACTGATACAGCGCATAATAATTCTCAGCCCTTAACCGGTTAATTTCAGCCACCATCTCTTCACGCTTGACCATCAGTTCTGGCTCATTTTCCCGTGCAAAGCGAAGCGCCTTATTCATCACCGGTACATCCTGTAACTGGGTACCGTACTTTTTGTTGTATTCCTTATTGGATAAGCAACTGACCAGGCTAGGAACCTCCACTTGGATGCCCTTAATCTCCACGATTTTTGTTGGGGCATAGCGCATCAGACTTTCATTGATCAATTCTTCGGTTTTCTGCCGGTACAACTGCAGCTGCGCCTTGCCGATTCCAAGCACATCAGCTGTGAGCTTTTGTGCGCCACCTTTTTGTGGGTCCTTTGGGTTATAGCGTTTAAAAAACTGTTCTGCTGTGCGTTCAATCCCGTCCACATGCCGTTCACTGTACATAAAATGCAGATGCGGTTGCTCTTGGCCACCGAAAGAACCGGCATGATGATGAATGGCACAGGTAAATGGATACTGATAACGATCGGCAAACTCGGTAATAAACGCTTCAGCCAACTCAATCCGTTGCGCTTGATTCAGCTCTTTGGGTAACGCAACAATCAGACTTGAACAAGTCCGGCCATTACTACGCTCATAAATATCTGCAGCCTCCCAGAACCCAGCCGGTTTTCCTTCTGCAAAACTCGGCATATTTCCGGATCGGACAAACTCAATCTGCTCTGAAGCATGTTCTTTGTAATTTTTGAAATGCGATGTCCGGGTAATGTAGTGAAACCGGTTCTTGGCCGTGGCGGCATTTTTCACTTTTCCGGATCGAGTCTTTACCGCCTTTTTGGTTGTGTGTTCTAGGTTGCAGTAGAACATATTCCCACCTTCGAATTCATGCTGCCTCGCAGAGCCTGCGGAGCACGAGGAGGAGTGTTTTTAATTTGATATCATTGCGGAGTAATGGTATCAAATTAAAAACACGGAAACGAGCTAAATAATTAAATAAAATGTTCCCACATTTTATTTAATTATTCCCGTGCTGCACTATGCTAGACTGAAAACAGAAAAATCTCACCCATTTTATGTTGGAGAATGCGATGGCGGCCCGTGGAAGACCGACAAAAATACTCAACCAAAATGATCTCCTGACCTTGCAGCAGTTTTTAGAAAATCTCCCTTACCTCAAGAAAAAACAACAACAAGCGTTAAGCCTGCTTCAACAAGCGCAGGCCCCATTCAATCAACAACAACTCAGCCTACTCAAAACAGTCGATCGGGAGAAAAATCAGTTTGTACAAAGACAGACCCTGATTGAACAAATCAAACTGAAGCAAAAAAACCAACAGCCCCTGCTTGCCAATGAAATTGAAATTCTGGCATTACTCAAACAAGACATGGATCAGGATCTGTTCTTTCGCTTAGATCGAGCACTCGAGTCTTACCAGAAAATTGAAAAAGCAGCCCTAGACAACCGGATCCGGCTGGAGAACGAACACAAACGAGAAATCTTGCAGAAAAGCCACAAGGAACTCACTGAGGCGCAGAAAAAACGGAATGCCGAGAATCAGCTTAAATATGCATTGGGCGGAATCATCCTATCCATCTGGAAAAAAGCAGAATGGAAGATCGATCCAGACCATTTGGAACATGTTGAACATAGAATTAACAACAGTTTTGCTACTACAGCAAAAATACGCAAAAGTGTACTTTATCAGGAAGCCTTCGCAATGACACAAGACCACCAAGAAGCCCAAAAACTCTTCTTTCTTGCATTAGAGAAACTTCCAACCTACAACATCCAACAGGAAGAATTTCATAAGGTTCTATTAAAAAAGGTGCGTGAATCGCAATAAATGCTCATTTCAGCGTAATTTAGACTAAAACCATAGGAACCTCTGTTTTAAATCCAATCATCGCTTAAAACGCAAATGATAGCTTTCTAGAACCCATAAAAATAACCAATCACTTTTTATACTTTGAATACCTGATAGGTATTAACAAAGCGAGTGTCTACGAGCGACATACTCAAAATTCGCGCCTCGGTCCTCTGAAAAACCGCTTTTTTAGGTGAATAAACCTAAAAAAGTGCAATTTAGATGCAAAAATTTGAGTCTAGATCGAGCACAGCGAGCATAAAGCTTGATGAGCGAAGCGAATTCCGAGTTGCTTTTGCTCTTTCTAAAATTCACAACGAAAAGAACCAAAAAATTGCCCCAAGAATCGAGCGAAAGCGAGATTCAATAGAGTTTGAGCGTAGCGAAAACCAAGGGCAATTTTGACCAGACCATGTTTTTAATTATTTTTAAGTTTTTAAATGCTTTTAGATATGCTGAAAGCCTTTATTAGCAATGGATACAGCACATATATGACTACGTTTACCTACCAATATGACTACGTTTACCTACCAATATGACTACGTTTACCTACCAATATGACTACGTTTACCTACCTTAAGTCTACAAAAAAAAATTGGTAGATTTAACTACGTTTACCTTGTATAAATCTACATTATTATTAATATAGACTTATATTCATTAATAATAATGTAGATAAATAAGATGCGAGATTTGGTTGTTAAAGATAATGCCTTAATTAATGCTAGTTACAACTTGGATTTAGTAGAACAACGTTTAATCTTATTGGCTATTGTCGAAGCAAGAGGTAGTGGTAGAGGTATTAATGCAAATGATCCCTTAGAGGTTCATGCAGAGAGCTATGTAAACCAATTTAATGTTGCAAGACAAACAGCCTATCAAGCCCTTAAAGATGCGTGCAAAGATTTATTCGCCCGACAATTCAGCTATCAAGAGATCAACAAAAGAGGAAAGGTTGAGAATGTTCTAAGCCGTTGGGTTAGTGAAATTAGATACATCGACGATGAAGCAACAGTAAAGCTGATATTTGCACCAGCTATCGTTCCCTTAATTACACGTTTGGAAGAACAATTTACTAAGTACGAGCTGCAACAAATTAGTGAACTTAGTAGTGCCTATGCTGTACGTTTATACGAATTATTGATTGCTTGGCGTAGTACAGGACAAACACCTGTTATTGAACTAGCCGAATTCCGACAAAAGATAGGTGTCCTCGATGACGAATACACAAGGATGGGAAATTTTAAAGATCGGGTATTAAATCTAGCTATTGCTCAAGTTAATGAGTACACAGACATTAAAGTTAAATGTGAGCAACATAAAAAAGGCCGTAACATTTCAGGCTTTTCGTTCACGTTTAAGCAAAAGAAAGTAGTTACAACAAATAGTAAAAGCCCTAGTCCAACTGATCTTTTCTCAAAATTGACTGATAAGCAACGTCATATCTTTGCTAATAAGCTTTCTGAACTGCCAGACATGAATAAATATTCTCAAGGTACAGAAAGCTATACACAATTTGCAGTTCGAATTGTAGAAATGCTACAAGATCAGAATAAATTTGAAGAACTGCTGCCATATCTTAAAAAAGTAGGATTTAACACAAAATAAACTTCATGTTCAGGTAGGATGTTCAGGCGAACATCCTTGTACATGCACTGGGGGATTACATTGAACACAACCAAATTTAGCGTTATGGACGCCAGTAAAGCCTTCAAAAAGTCACGAACAACAATATATGAAGCTATAAAAAATGGTGAATTATCAAGGGATCATGACGGTCTTATAGACTTATCTGAACTTATCAGAGTTTATGGAAATCCTTTAGGTATTCATTCTAGTACACGTACTGAACACGTACAGAAGGATGTACATGTACACGTCCAATCAGAAGTCGAAACTGTATTAAAAGATCAAATTTCTTTACTCAAAAATCAGTTGGATTTAGCCAACCAAAGAGAAAAGGCTTTGATGCAGCATATCGAGGATCTGACGCATAGAATTGAGTTTAAAGGACAGCCTGAACAACCAATCACCGAAGCGAAGAAGGAAGAAGTTATCCAGCCAAGTACTACTCCAGTACAACCAGACCCAGATACTACTGAGCCAAAAGATGACAGATTGACTACTTTGGTCGAAACAGAAAATAAACGGATTCCAGTGCCGGAGCCAGTTGAACCAAAGCAATCGAAAAGAGGGTGGTTAAGCCGGTTTTTCTTACCAAACGGCTAATAAGGGCATTATTCAACTGACCTAATCAAAAATGTAAACCTTTGGTCAAAGAATAGGCGTGGAACGTGAATAGTCACGAAAAAGCCGTTCCAGCGCGCTGAATTCTAGAACGGCTTTGGCTAAGATATTGATGCGAAAAGAGAAATTTCAATGACTTCGTATAAGGCGTATTATGTTAATTTTAGAAAATATTTAAAATAAAACCAATGTTAAAAAGTTAAAGTTTTTAAATTTTTAATATTTACACCAACTAAAAACAGTGCAATAATCCATCATATAGCAATTAGTATGTGCTTGAGTTGTTTACGGCAATGATGTGATTGTCTCTCTAATATTGATTTAAGGAGAGATCCAATGTCTTTAGAAAAAGAGACAATCCAAAAAGCTGTGTTACTTATTGAAAATGTTATTGAAAAAAGTAAAAAGCATAATCAAACACTAATTATTGAAGAGTTAGAAGAGGTTTTGGTACTTCTTCAAACAGAATCGAAAACAAATGCAATAGATTTTTTGATTTATATCAAAGTCTTAGAATTATTAATGCGGTTTTCTGATTGGTTTCAAAATTAGAGATTTGTTTTTTCGCACAGTTATTTATTCTCGTATGCACTGCCATGTATACAGTAACATTTTCCTTAAATATGTAAGTGGTTTACATAATAAAAGGACAGGATATTTAAAGAAATTTAACTTAACAATATCTTCTAACTCCAGAACTTATTTTCTTAGAGGAAAGAAATAAGAACTTAGAGCACACTATAAAGCATGTAATAAAATATCTATTCATCGTTTAATTTTGGAGAATCAATATGAGTATTCTCATTAGTTCTAAAATTTAAACATTGTTCGTAAAGAAAAAGTGAGGCAATCACTTTTTTGTAGCTAATAAAATTGGATTTGACGTTCTCAAATATCAGCTTCTTAGCAATAAAGGTACATACATACTAGACAGAATTAAACTTCAATTTTGATCCTGTATTTCATATTTTTGAATAGAAATTTTCATTTTTAGGAGGAATGAAATTACAAAATATAGAAGTTCAGTTAATCCAAAATTTAAGTTTCCCTGAATACAGGTGGTGAAAAGAGCTAAGCCATAAAGTCTTAAAAATTGTTTGATTTACATTGTATTAATAAATACGTCAATTTATTAAACATTGCTCTTTTAAAACTAGAATTTCATTTCTAAGGAGTGATAAAACTATGAAAATTTCAGTAACAAAATTTATAGGAGAGGATAACTAGATAAAATTTACATAGATTACTAAGGAAATAAAATGATTAAAGATTCAAAAGTTTTTTCAGGTTTTAAAATTAAAGGTTTAAGGCTGAAAAATCATAAAAATTTACAAGAGGTTGCTAAAGCTTTAGATATTACTACTAGCTATCTTTCATCCATAGAGAATGGAAAAAAGGAACCTTCTAGTAAAGTAATTTCTAAAGCAGCCGTATATTTTGATATACCTGAAGCAAGTTTCCATGAACCCTCAGAATATCTAAATGATATTCAAAAAATTGTAAAAGATATGGATTTAGCTGAAATCATTCAGGCATTTGAGGCTATTCTTCATGATAAAAATCATAAAGATTAATTATCTTTATGATTTTTTATTAAATAAAACTATGTTTCTAATAAAAATTAATGATGAAATGAGTTTCTAAACTCCAATATTTTGATCTTTAGATTATGCCTATGATTAGCTAATATTTTATATTTCTCTACAGAGCAAAACTTTATTAGATTCATAATAATATTAAATTGTGATTCAATTTTAGAACAAAAATCATCGATATCTTTAAAGTTATGAGACGCTTTCCAAAGGGGCTCATAATGATAAAGTCTATTTCTCAATGTGCCTATTTGTAAAAGGTTATCGTAAATCTTACCAAGTTTAACCTTGCCTTTATTAGGAAAAACATCTGATGCATGTTTTTGCCAAAATAAACTCGAACGGTAGGGCGCATTTAATATTTCTGGCCATATCCCAAAGGTCATCCTACATAATACGTCTACAGGCTGAGAAGCTACTGTTTTTTTTCTAAAATCACTACTCGTCTTTTTTTTAGCTGCACTGATAATATCTTGTGATATCTTTGTACAAAATGCTTCTGATGTTAAATAATTGAACCAATACTCACTACTATAAAATAGTGACATTTGGGTATGCACCTGATTTCTAATTGTGATCTCAAGTGTCTGAATAGGTACATAAAAGCATGAATAAATATTCTGAATATGAAAATAAAAAAGTACTTTTCTATATTCTGATGATGTTGTTTCACTAGGAACTATCTGTGAAAAAGCTTTCATATATGTATGAAAACGTGGTTGAGATATTGATGTAATCACATTAGTTGTTTCTAATTCATTTAACACTATGAATTTCCTGATTTTTCTTTAATCTATTAGAAATAATTGGAGCCATTTGGTTCAGCTTTTTGACTAATGGTTCTAAATCGTAATAGTTCCGTCCCCGAGTCACACTATTAGATCTAGCTGTAGAAATTTTACCAATCAGTCCTTTAGCTTCTAGACTATGCAGAGCTCTTTGGACTGTTTTAGGAGCTAATCCTGATCTATATGATATAGCTGCCTGTGATGGATAAGGTTTCTCATCTTTTCCCCACCAATGCATTAACAAATTCAAAAGTACATTTAGCTCAGAAGAAGATAGTTTTAAATCACTCTGAGCGAACATCAGTACAGTAGGAACACTCACCCATCCTAAACAACAAGCTTCTTCTCCCCACTTCTCTAAAATAATTTTACCTTGTAAATCCATGATATTCCTAAATAATATTAATAAAATTAAATTTATATACATATATTATAATATGTATATACATATAGTAGGTCATATTTACTGTTTACTATAAATCTTATAGCTATAAGATAGCTATAAGATTTAGCACTACCGCCGGCTGTCCTTATGGATAAAGGTTGTATATGCGGGTAAAAAAAACGCTCACTTTTAGTGGGCGTTTTTCCTTTTTAATATTATAAATTTTTAACATAAAATCTCTTATGCGAAGCAAAAATGGGAGTCTATAGCTCCCATTTTCATCAATGATTCTTAAGATCTTCTAGCATTGCTTCACGCAGAATTTTATTCATGCGTGTCTGATAGCCTTTGCCTTGAGCCTTTAACCATGCAAGTACATCTGCATCTAGACGAACAGATGTTTGTTGCTTCACTGGACGATAAAATTGCCCATGGCGAACAGCATGACTCCAGTCGGTAATCTCAGGAATGTCAGATAGATCTAATTGTTCATCTGGTACATTTCCTTTCGCAAGCAAGCGTTTAATTTCAGCATCTTGCTTGTCACTGAAATTTTCATTCAGTTCTTTGCGTGTATATCTAACCATGCTCATATTGATTACGTTCCGCTTTAGTGACTTGCCTTGCACTAATGATTCGTATGATCTCACAGTCATCATCGTCAATGATTGTATGAGCCACCAATAACATCAGTACACCTTTAACCATACCGATCGTTTGCCAACGTTCTTCACCATTGGTATGTCGATCCTGGATTGAGATCCGTAAAGGATCTTCAAAAACGAGGCTTGCCGTTTCAAAAGATACATCATGTTTTTTCTGATTCTTTTGGTTTTTAGCCTCATCCCATTCGAAATACAGTTCCATAAAAAACATTCAAATTTGTATATACAATAATGTATCACAAATTTGTATCACTCAAGCTAATTGGAGTAATTTTTAGTCAAAATTATTGGCGGAATATGACAAAAGCGCTTAAAAAAACGCCGAGATGTGTCGAAGTCGGCGTTTTGGTGAATTTTTGGATGATTTAAAATACCTAAGCTATTGATATTAATTAACTTATAAAAGACGATTTCGGATAATGCCCATTATGTTAAATAAGAGATATACCTTGAGTTAATTTGGAGCAAAAATAAAAAAAAATTATACTCAAATTTAAATAACATGTATTATATAAATAATAGAATAATCAAATAATTATATTATTTATAATTTTTGATTATGGAACCTTAAAGCTCTT
>Ga0308157_10009987_pt1 | contig 10400 bp, 8 predicted proteins | sample PhyBR1_FD_201035 | JGI IMG/M metagenome (GOLD analysis project Ga0308157, IMG submission 201035) | Phyllosphere microbial communities from UC Gill Tract Community Farm, Albany, California, United States - DLSLB.R1 | ecosystem: Host-associated > Plants > Phyllosphere > Unclassified | place: USA... | reverse complement strand
GCTTTGCTTCAGATTTAATGAATTACCACCGTTATGAAGTAGAACGTATAGCACGTAAAGCTTACGAAGCCGCCCGCACGCGAAGCAAAAAACTCTGCTCTGTTGACAAAGCAAACGTATTGGAAACGTCCCGCTTATGGCGAGATGTTGTGCAGGAAATAGCACGTGAATATCCGGACGTAGAAACAGAGCACATGTTTATTGACAATGCGGCCATGCAATTGGTGAAGAATCCTAAAAAATTTGATGTCGTACTAACGGCCAATCTGTTTGGAGATATCCTGACCGACGAGGCCTCTCAAATTGCCGGTTCTATGGGTATGTTGGCTTCTGCCTCTATTGGTGACGGGACGGGATTTTTCGAACCTATTCACGGCTCCGCACATGATATTGCCGGACAAAATAAAGCGAACCCTTTAGCATCTATTTTATCAGCCGCCTTGATGCTTGATATTGCATTCGGCTTACAGGAAGAAGCCAAAGCCGTAACCCAAGCCGTCGCAGACACGCTGAAAGCAGGTTGGAGAACGGGTGATATCGCCAGTGCAGAGACACCTACTACACGTATACTGGGCACAAACGAGATGGGAGCCAAAGTATTGGAATGTTTGAGATAAGGAAAAATATTTTTTAATTTTAGGTTTTTAACCGATGCGCCAATTGGCGATCATCTTTAGATAATTATAAGACTATGCTACACGATCCTAATCATTTATATATTTTCGATACGACCCTACGCGATGGTGAACAGGTTCCTGGCTGTCAATTAACGACGCCGGAAAAGGTAGATATCGCAAAAGATTTAGAACTTTTGGGCGTAGACATCATCGAAGCGGGATTCCCGGTATCGAGCCCGGGCGATTTTCAGTCGGTTGTCGAATTATCGAAAGCCGTAGACAACGTGATTATCTGCGCGCTCACACGGGCAAACAAAAATGATATTGATGTCGCTGCCGATGCATTGCAATATGCTAAACGTCCACGTATCCATACGGGAATCGGCTCGTCGGATATGCATATACAATATAAATTCAATTCCACACGTGAGGAAATTCTGGAACGTGCAGTTGCCGCCGTAAAACATGCCAAATCGTATGTAGAAGATGTCGAGTTTTATGCAGAAGATGCCGGTCGGGCAGATTTAGTTTATTTAGCAAAAATGGTAGAGGCGGTTATTGCCGCAGGAGCGACCGTTGTCAACATTCCCGATACCAATGGCTATTGCTTACCAGACCAATACGGTGCAAAAATCAAGTATTTGAAGGAAAACGTGAAGAACATCGATGACGCTATCATCTCTGCACATTGCCACAATGATTTAGGGTTAGCGACAGCCAATTCCATTGCTGCCGTTCAAAACGGAGCACGTCAAGTCGAATGCACCATCAATGGTATCGGTGAACGTGCCGGTAATACTTCACTAGAAGAAGTGGCGATGATTATGCAAGTACACGCCAAGCACTTCCCAGGCTTAACATCTACCATCAACAGCAAAATGTTTACGCACATCTCTCGTAAAGTGAGTTCTATGATGCGTATGCCTGTGCAACCAAACAAAGCTATTGTGGGTAAAAATGCCTTTGCGCACAGCTCTGGTATCCATCAAGATGGATTCCTCAAACATCGTGAAAATTACGAGATTATTCGTCCGGAAGATGTGGGCTTATTGGAGGCCGATATTATCTTGACGGCTCGTTCTGGTCGTCATGCATTAAAACACCATTTGGAACGCTTGGGTTACCAGCTAGACAAAGATAACCTATCGGTAATCTATGAAAAGTTTCTCGTCATGGCAGATGCAAAAAAAGACATCGACGACGAGGATCTACATACGTTGTTAAAATAATCATGGCCAAACATTTAGAATTTGGAAAGCAGGGCGAAGGGGAAGCACAAGAGTTTCTACGTACCCAAGGCTACCAAATTCTACAAATAAATTGGCGATACAAGTGGTGGGAAATAGATATCATTGCTAAAGAGGGGGATATACTCGCTTTTGTAGAAGTAAAAACGCGCAGCTCAACACGGTTTGGCGAACCGTTTCAGTTTGTCGATTTTAAAAAGCAGAAAAACCTTATTAAAGCAGCCGGCGTTTTTCTAAAACGAATCAACCATCAGGGCGATATCAGATTTGATATTGTTTCCATTTATAGCCGTAACGGCAAAAAAGATATTTCACTCGTTAAAGACGCTTTTTGGGGCAGTTATTCTTAAACAATATGACCTTAAACATAGATTCATTGCAAGCGGCAGAACGCATAAAAGGCGTTGTGAACCGCACACCTTTGCAATACAACATCCACCTTTCCGAAAAATACGATGCGGATGTATACTTAAAACGGGAAGATCTACAAGTGGTCCGTTCGTATAAACTACGCGGTGCATACAACAAAATTGTTAGCCTATCGGAGGACGAAAAACGCCGGGGCGTTACCTGTGCCAGTGCAGGCAATCATGCGCAGGGCGTCGCTCTGTCCTGTAAAAAATTGGATATTAAAGGTGTTATTTTCATGCCCGGCCCAACTCCACGTCAAAAAATTACACAAACGGAAATGTGGGGCAACGGTAATATTGAAATTGTATTAACCGGAGATACGTTCGACGACTGTCAGAAAGCAGCATTGGAATACACAAAAGAACACAATATGACGTTCATTCCTCCTTTCGATGACGAAAAAATTATCGAAGGACAAGGTACGGTGGCCGTAGAGATATTGGAAGACCTTCCCGATGTAGAGGCTGTCATTATTCCTATAGGGGGGGGGGGACTATCTTCTGGGCTGAGCTATCACATGAAAAAACATGCGCCGCACGTGAAACTATATGGTGTGGAGCCTGAAGGCGCACCTTCCATGATTGCTGCCATGCGAAATAATGGCCCGATAGAACTGGAACACATCAATAAATTTGTGGACGGCGCTGCGGTAAAAAAAATAGGTGCTTTAACCTATGAGATTAGCAGCAAGCTGCTCGATAGTGTGAAGCCGATACCTGAGGGTAAAATCTGCACCACCATTTTACAACTCTATAATAAGGATGCTATTGTGGCGGAACCCGCCGGCGCATTGTCTATCGCTGCTTTAGATTTTCATAAAGAAGAAATAAAAGGCAAAAAGGTCGTTTGCATCGTCTCCGGAGGTAACAACGATATTGACCGCATGAGTGAAATTAAGGAAATGTCGTTGCTATACGAGGGTTTTAAACATTACTTTATCGTTCGTTTCCCGCAGCGTCCAGGTGCTTTACGTCTACTTGTAACGGAAGTCTTGGGGCCTAAAGATGACATTACCCGGTTCGAATATATTAAGAAAACAGAACGCGAAAGAGGTCCGGCATTGATTGGTATCGAACTAAACGATCCGAAGGATTATACCATTTTTATTGAAAGAATGAAGTCCTACAAATTCGATTTCATTGAGGTGAATAAGGATCAGACGTTATTTGAGTATTTGGTATAAATTAATCCCGCTGCAAGCGGGGTTAATTTTAAAGCTTCTTCTTTAGCATATTGCGTTCATGTAGTTTATTGATAATTCCTACTTTTACACCTCGATTTGCCGTGGCGCTTTTTCTGGAAGAGGCCCGCATGCCAGACGTCGATACGCCTGCAAGACTTAACGCTTTAGCGGTCATATCCTCTTCGGAATCACCAAAATCTTTAAAAATATAATCATCGATATTTGGAACGTCGACCTGCATACCATTCCAGTAATCCGTATATCCAGCAGCATTCACCGTCTTGAAAGAAGTTACCCACAACGTCACGTCGTCCGTTATCTCCTCGGGGAAGAAACCTACCGGTTTACCATACGTTCGATTCGTTTCCGCAATAATCGTGACATTTAGATAAGGTTTAAGTACATTGATAAGCAATTCTGAAGCCGATGCCGTCTGCTCCGTCGCTAGAATATAAACATTTTCCAATACCAATTGGGTGTTACTGTTCTCAAAATAAACATCTTGAAAATCACTCTTATAAGCAAGGGATGTTGCGAGATATTCGTTCACTTTATACTTAAACATCAATTTTCCGTGATCGGTTGCCTTAACCATTTTATTCGCCAGATATTCCGCTGTGCTCACATAGCCTCCCGTATTATATCGTAAGTCCAAGATAAGGTCTTTAATATGGGCATCTTTAAAAGATTCAAAAACATCCTCTAGCTTTTTATAATTCTGATGCGTCGTCGGCCATACTTCTTCAAAAGATGAATATGCCAGATAACCAATTTTTTTATCTGGGTAAGTATAAACCGTATCTAAAATCACGGGGTCAATGTCATAGGAATTCCCATATGCCAGCGTGTACTCCTTCTCCTCTCCTTCCGCTGTTTCCACTTTTAAATCTAATGAGTTTGCTGCCAATGCAGCATCCAGTTTTTTCGCAAAGTCTCGCACATCGGTTTGATTCAGATTACTCCCATTATACCTAACGGTAATATCTTCGTCACCATTAATGGCGTAAACGATCGATCCTCGTTTTACATCGCCCTTTTGTGCGGGAGACCCTCCTTCTACAAAATAAATAACAGGGTACGCTTTTGTCGCGTTCGCCGTGAGTACACCCCATCCAAAACTGAGTCCATATCCATCATTGGTGTCCATCCGAAAACCGTCTGCATAACTTAGATTTCCCTCCGAATCAGATTCATCTAAGAATGAAAAGCGATCAATACTTCCATTGTATCCGGCATAAAAAGGCGTCATATTTTTTAACGCTGTCAAGAGATTTCCGTTCGAAGAATACGTCTTTACAAAGTCAAGTCGTTCTTTTTCATCTCGGTCCGGAATCTGTTCTGTCCATAAGGAATACTTATTAAAATAATCGTAGATGTCTGCCTTGATATGGTCATCATCGGTCGGTTCCGGCCTTGGTTCTACAGGTGGTTTTATCTCCTTCTTACAAGCAAACAAAATACCCAAACAGCATAACAACAAATATTTATATAGGTTCATTTAATGTCTATTTATCGATGACTAAGATAACAGTTATTTTTTAGATATCCGCCTAGTAGAAACGCAAGCAATACCATAAAAAAACCGACCAATTGGGCTTCCGATAAATAGAGACCAAAAACGTTAAATTTATAATTTATGCGTATAAATTCAATTAGAAACCGTTCTGTCCCCGTAATAAACAGGTAAATAACAAATAGTCTCCCCGGTGTTTTGATACGTTCTTTTATTTTCCAAAGAACAGCAAAAACAAGTAATATAACGAAGGCTTCATAAAACGAAGTAGGAAATACGCCATCCGGGAGTATATAACAATATTTGCCTTCACATCCCGAGATATGTTCTCCTTGCCCAATAACATTGTGGGGAAAGCGGAAAGACCACATCCAATCCGGTAGTAAAGAAAATGGCTTTTCTACAGTGTTCACTACCCCCCAATCACCATCGCCAGAAAGATGACATCCAATCCGACCAACACCATAAGCGACCAACATGCCTAGCGATCCTACATCCGCCAAATGTCGCCATCCCATCCCCTTTCGCATGCCAATATAAAGATAGCTGATCGCCCCAAAAATAAATCCACCCCAAAAAGTAAGACCACTGAAATCCAAGATTTCAAAAATAGAATGGGCGTGATGCAATTGTCCGTCCTCAAAAACATTAAAGACTTTGGATCCAATAAATCCCGTTATTCCCATTTTCTATACAAAAGACCTATGAGCACACAAGAGATCAGCGCCAACAACAATCCGGCCGTCCAATTTCCTTGTGTCGAAAAAATAAAACGAAGCGGGTTATGGGAAAATGCCTCCAGATTCAATAACGCACCAATTCCCTTATAGCCAACCAAAAAACCCAAAAACCCATACCCTAAAAAAAGAAGAGAAATAGCCTTCGCGTCCCACTGCACGTGCTCTTCGAAGGCTTTAAATTCTCCTCGTTTTTCTTTTCGTACAAATTCGCTTTTGAATACCCGATAGGAAAGTACAAAAGCCAGCGTGACAAAAAAGCCAAAGGTTGGGATTGGCCAAGAGAAATCTGTACCAAAGATGTAGTTGATTAACGAGGAGAACGTTGGAAACATATCCTGTCAATTATTGAAAATAAAGTCCATCAAAAGAAACAGGTATTCCCCCCAAACTATAGGTTGACAAAGAAAGATATTCCAAAGTGTTTGCCGTGAGCTCATCGGGTTTGGCACATTCAAAATTTTGGGAATAAATGCCTGAATGAGGAATTGTCACACTTAAGGGATGATAACTGATACCTCCATTCCAAGTTATCCGACCATTTACCGTAATAGGTCCAGGAATAGGGACATTTATAGTGGTATCATTATCTGCATACGCGTACGCTACAATACGATATCGATTAACGGTGGGAGAAGGGTCAGGTTCCTTGTTGACAACAACTCGAATCTTATAGCTTGATACGGAAAGTTTGTTGACATCATTTTTGTTTAGATGTGTACCTCTTGCAGCTAAAGTAAATACTCCCATTGCCACGATAGCAAAAACTAGAATTTTCATTAAATTATTCATATTAAACATGTTAAAATATTAAAAAAACATTTATAAGCCTATTTGAATCCCCAGATTAATCACGCGCTGGTTTTGATAAGCATCCCCTGCCGTATTAGAAGTTACCTCCGGATCTTGCTGATATAACGAATAGTTTGTCCAGGTAAATAGATTATACCCACTAACATAAGCCCGCGCATTGTTGATCTTGAAAGGCAACCAACGATCCGGCAACTGATAACCCAACTCGACTGTTTTTAATCGAAGATAAGTCGCATCAATTAACCAAAAATCCGACATGTAGGAGGAAGGACTACTGATCGTTGTCGGGTTCGTGGTCAGGCGGGGAAACATCGCTGTTGAAGCAGTTTCAGGCGTCCAGCGTTCTTGGTGTATGGGCTGGAACTGGCTTTGGAACGGCTCAATACCACTTCCCTGCACGCTAAAGCTATAGTCGGTCGTTCCCTGCAACAGCGCGCTAAAACTGAAACCTTTATAACTTCCGCCAAGCGTTAAACCAAAACTGGTATTGGGGATATTCGGTCGGCCTATCGTCGTTCTGTCGTAGTCGTCAATGATACCATCGTCATTGAGGTCCTTGTAACGCAGATCACCCGGTTGTACAATATACCCTCCGGTAGGTTTGGGACTATCCGGTATATTCTCTGCTGTATAAAATCCATCAAATAGATAACCAATGGGCTGATTGATCTGGTGGCCTGTCAGCTGTAACCAGGGATAAGCCGGCATAGGCTCATCCTGGAATAATATTTTATTTTTGAAATAGGTCAATACACCCTTTACATTATAATTGAATTCGCCAATGTGATTATTATAGTTCAACTCAAATTCCACACCGCGGTTGCGAACACGCGCTATATTCGTTGGAGAAACGCCCACACCGATATGGATAGGCAATGATTGTGATGTTACCAATTGATCATAACGAATATTGTTGAAATAGTCCACGACTAAGGAGAATTTGTTTTTTAATAGGTTCATTTCCAGTCCTACGTCGAACGAGCGTTGCTTTTCCCAAGTCACGCGCGGATTCCCTAAATTTCCCTCATAGATCGTACCCGAGGATTGATGCGTTTCTCCAAAGGAATATCCCCCTCCTCCGTTGTAGACTTGTTGAAACAGGTATCGATCTCCCGCCACCTTGTCTGAGCCAACAACACCATAAGAGGCTCGAAGCTTAAACAGGTCAACAAAATGGAATGCCTCCTGAAAGAACTTTTCCTGAGACAGGTTATATCCTACAGAAACAGCAGGGAAAAGACCATAACGTTTATCCGATTGGAAGCGATCCGAACCATTATAGGCCAAAGTCAGATCCACCAAATATTTCTCGCTGTAATTATAGCCCGTACGCCAAGTAAAACCCTGGAAATTCTGCGGAATCCAGTTCGTACTCTTATCACCTTTGGTTTTATAAGATTCCCTGTTGTATAATAAAAGAGAATTAACGTGATGCATGCCAAAAGTTCTATCGTAATTAAAATTGGCCTGAAAATTCATGCGGTTATTGTAATCGCCTTGGTAAGCACGCAACGTATAATTACCTAAAACATACGGCGAACCTCCTTTCAGAAGATAACTATCGGTGTATGGGTAATACCGATACACAGGTATCTCGTCCCTAGCCTGCTCCCGTACGTTAGACTCCACGCTGGCGTAGGCTATGCGTGTCGAGAAAGACAAGCCTTTCGTCACCACATCCAATTCCTGCGTACCGCCAAATAAGATATTAATATCATTCCGTCTATCCAGATTATATCCGGCAGTGGCTAAGCGTGCGTTAACAGTGGGTAATAGATCCTGTGTATCGTTAGCATACGTATATGAACCGTTCGGATTCAGGAAAGGAGCCGACCACGGCCGTATTTTATTGAAATCAAACACCTCACCAACGATATTACCTGCCCTAGGCGAATTGATATTACCAAAATTTGTCCTGAAATCCAACCGTAATTTTAAGTTTTTAGTAGCCTGTACATCCAGATTGGATCGAAGGTTATATCGTCTATAATAGTAATTATTATTGATCTGATCCCCTTCATTGGAAAAGGTATACAAGTTACCATCCTGCGAAAATGCACCCCCTGAAATAAAATATCGAATGCTCTCACTACCTCCCGAAATATCCACATTGGTATTATATTGAAAGCTTACCGGTTTAAAAATACGTTCATACCAGTTGATATCGGGATGACCATAAGGATCATCTCCTAAGCGAAACCGCTCCAGTGACTCGGCACTAAAAGGTTGGTTGGTATTATCTCCATCTGTATTCGTGATGGCTTCATTCCACAGCAATGCACTTTCATAGGCATTTAAAAAATTTAGTCTTGTTACCGGACTCTGCATCCCCGATTCTGCGCGGAAATTAATCCGAGGTGTCCCAGACTCTCCCCGACGTGTTTTTACCACAAGCACCCCATTTGCGCCTTTGATACCAAATACAGCTGTAGTGGATGCATCTTTCAGGATGGATATGCTTTCGATCTCATTCACATTGATCTGAGACAATTGTTCGTACGTATATTCAATATCGTCCACGATAATCAAGGGTTGATTACCCTCCGAGTTCAGCGAACTCACACCCCGGATATAAAAGTCGGAAGCATCCCGTCCTGGCTGACCAGAACGTTGGACGGAAACAAAACCAGGCAGTCTACCGGTAAGCGCATTCTGCACACTGGAAGTAGGTACATTGCGAATCTCGGCTCCTTTTATGGAACTGACGGCTCCCGTATTGGTCAATTTTTTGGTCGTACCAAATCCAATAACAACGACCTCATTAATATCCTGACTACTGGATTGGAGAATAATTTCTAACTCCTCCCCGCCCTTCACCGTTCTTTCCTGCGAGACATACCCCACACTTGTAAATATCAATTCTTTATTTCGGCTTAACGACAAACTGAATCGTCCGTTCCGATCCGTTTGTACAGCGTTACCCCCCTTCTCCGAGATGGTTACGCCGGACAAAGGTCCGGCACTGTTTTTCACAACCCCCGTAACGGTCGATTGTGCAAAGGTTAAAAATGGCACAAAAACCATTACTATGAAGTTATATAATGCTCTTTTCATCACAATAGCTTATAAGATTATAATTGGACTACCACTCCGGATTTTGTTCCATATTCGGGTTTTTAATGACCTCATTGAATGGAATCGGTGCCAGATACATTTTCTTTTCAAAATTCATCTTCAAGACGGGAACAGCTTGACGAATAGTCCCTGTACCCGTTTCGTAAATAACCATCCCATGTAGTTCCTTATTGAACTCCTGTTCGGCGATTTTCCACCTGCGCACATCGTAAAAACGATGCTCCTCAAAAGCAAGTTCTTTACGGCGTTCGTTCCGAATAACCGCCCGCATCTGTTCCTGGTTCAATCCGGAAGGAAGCTCAAAAGGACTTAAACCGGCACGTTTCCGAATATTTTCAACCGCCTGATAAACCGCTTGGTCTGGCACGCTCAGCCGTTCGTTTCGTGCTTCGGCATAGTTTAGCAACGTCTCCGCATAACGAAATAGGATATGATCATGGTTTACACCGCTGTAATTGACAGATTCTTCAAAGTTGCCCATGAATTTCCGCAGATAATATCCCGTCTTGGTCTGTTGCCTTGTTCCGCCGGGCTTGTCTGCCCCGCCTTCAAACGTTTGAACGGCTCGACTCAACCACATCGCTCCGTTATAAAAAACAGTGGCATAGAAACGTTTATCACGGCCGCTGTACGGATCGTCCTCATTATATCCCGAATTGGGATCTGTAATATCCAAACCATTTATCATACCGAATGCCTCTATAAATTCCTGCGTAGGACTGGTTCTTCCGTTGTTAACACCTGCAGCATACCCTATCGGCCCATTATTATTCTCTATACTGGTGTTGTTTCCGCCCTGCTTCG
>Ga0308157_10009986_pt1 | contig 10401 bp, 9 predicted proteins | sample PhyBR1_FD_201035 | JGI IMG/M metagenome (GOLD analysis project Ga0308157, IMG submission 201035) | Phyllosphere microbial communities from UC Gill Tract Community Farm, Albany, California, United States - DLSLB.R1 | ecosystem: Host-associated > Plants > Phyllosphere > Unclassified | place: USA... | reverse complement strand
GGCTATATCGCGGTCGAGCTGGCCGGGGTGATGCACGCGCTGGGATCGGATACGCATTTGTTCGTCCGGCGGCACGCACCGATGCGCGACCTCGATCCGCTGCTCAGTGAAACGCTGGTCGAGGTGATGGGGCCGATGCTCCACACCGAGGCCCGGCCGAAAGCCGTGCACAAAAACAGCGACGGCAGCCTGACCTTGGAGCTGGAAGGCGGCGAACGCCACGTCACCGACTGCATCGTCTGGGCGATCGGCCGCACGCCGCATACGGCCGGGCTGAACTTGCCGGCGGCGGGCGTGGTGTACGACCAGCGCGGCTATGTCGTCGTCGATAAATACCAGAACACCACCAGCGCCGGCATCTACGCGGTGGGCGACGTCACCGGCCAGGCCGAGCTGACGCCGGTGGCGGTGGCGGCCGGACGCCGCTTGTCGGAGCGTCTGTTCAACGGCAAGCCGGACGAGCATCTCGACTACCGCAATGTGCCGACGGTGGTGTTCTCGCATCCACCCATCGGCACGGTCGGGCTGACCGAGCCGGAGGCCAGGCAGCAGTATGGCGATGCGGCCGTGAAGATTTACAGCTCCGCGTTCACCGCCATGTACACGGCGGTCACGCGCCATCGGCAGCCGGCGCGCATGAAGCTGGTGTGCGTCGGCCCGGAGGAGAAGATCGTCGGCATCCACGGCATCGGCGCCGGCATGGATGAAATATTGCAGGGCTTTGCCGTCGCGCTGAAGATGGGCGCGACCAAGCGGGACTTCGACAACACCGTGGCGATCCATCCGACCGCTGCGGAAGAATTCGTCACCATGCGTTGAACAACCATGAACATTTCTCAGCACTATGCAGCGATACGCTCCCGGCTTGGAGCCGTTGGACAGATTACGGTACTCCATATCGGCGAGGAGGAAACGACGGTCGCCGTCGGCGGCGGCCCGGCGACGGACGCGGTGCGCACGCTGGCGATAGGTTCGATGCGGACCTCGCGCGATTACTTCAAGCAATCGCCGCCTGGCCGGCTGGAATTCGAGATCGCCATCGAACCGGTCGAAGATGAAATCATCAAGGCACATGGCATGCTGCCGCCCGGGTCGAAGCTGTACTCGGCGGATGAGGGATTGCGCCGCATCGCCGTGCTTGCCGGCGTACCGGAGGGCGATGAAATGTCCCTGGACCTGGAGGCGATGGAACGCGTATTCAGCCGCCTGGCGGCGGTCATCCTGGGGAAGCCGGCGGCGCACGAAGGCATCCCCGACGACAACGCGTTTGCCGCCACGTTGTTGATCCTGCGTGAGTTCATGCACCACCTGGGATACTCGTCCATCGGGCTGTTGTCGGCCAAGGCATAAAGTTTTTCTTTCAGTGCCTGACAGATTAAGTGGTTTGTTTGTCAGGCTCTGCAAGGACATAATGGGTACCTGTCAACGCAACGCGGTAATGGCTCCAAGTAGTTTTTCTTCGGGCGGCGGTGATGGTATTTTTTTCGCGCAGAAACCTACCTACTAGTTGGTATGTAAGCGCTTTATCGAAAGGGTAAGATCATGAAAGCAACTGGAAACAAACAAAAACGCGTACTGTTGGTGATGAGCTCGCTGGACGAAATGGGCATCAGCGGCAAGCACACCGGCACCTGGTTCACCGAAGTGGCAGCGCCGTACTACATCCTGACCGAAGCCGGTTACGAAGTGGTGCTGGCTTCGCCGCAGGGTGGCGAAGCGCCGATCGACCTGCTGAGCCACAAAGTACCGTTCACCACCGAATACACCGAGCGCTTCCTGAAGGATCCAGTGGCGCTGTACGCCGCCAAGAACACCCGCAAGCTGCGCAACATCGACTACACCGGCTTCGACGCGCTGTTCGTGCCAGGCGGCTACGGCCTGCTGTGGGACCTGGCATCGGACTCGTTCCTGCTCAAGCTGATCAAGGACTTCCACGCCGCCCAGCGTCCGATCGCGATGGTCTGCCACGCACCGGCCATCCTGCGTGACGTCAAGAAGGACAACGGCGAATACCTGGTCAAGGGCGTGAGCCTGACCGGCTTCAAGAACGCCGAAGATGCCGAGATCGAGCTGGACAAGCACCTGCTGTTCTCGCTGGAAGACGAACTGAAGAACCGTGGCGCCAATTACCTGAGCAAAGCCAACTGGGAGCCGAACGTGGTGGTGGATGGTCCGCTGATGACCGGCCAGAGCCCTGCCTCCGCCGCTCCGCTGGCCCAGGCACTGGCCGACCGCCTCAAAGCGTAACGCAAGCGTAAAGCAAGCCCGCCCGGCCCGCGCCGCCTGAAGGCGCGGGTCTTACAACCTCGAAGGGAGTACACATCATGATGCAGGACTGGAACGCATATCGCGACGCGCTGGTGGCCAAAGTGGGCGACTACGCCAAAATCACCCCGGACGTCATGCGCGGCCTGGCGACCGTCGAAGGCGCCGCCCTCAAGACCGGCAAGCTGGAACCGAAAATGCATGAGTTGATCGCGTTGGCCGTGGCGGTGACCACGCGCTGCGATGGCTGCATCGCCGTTCACACCAAGAAGGCGGTTGAACACGGCGCGTCGCTGGAGGAAATCTCCGAAGCGCTGGGCGTGGCGATCGCGTTGAACGCGGGCGCCGCACTGACCTACACGGCTCGCGTGCTGGAAGCCCATGCCGCCCTGCAGCAGGGCGCGTGATACTGTTGAGCTTGGCTGACTGGCGCGCATGGTCCCTTTAACGGACCGTGCGCGTTGTCGCATCTTCAAAGGAAAAACAATGCCGAATCCCGTGTCAGAATCTATCGATCGCCTGGCCGGCGTGCCGGTTGCCTTCTTCGGCATGGCCGTCGGCGTGCTGGCGCTGTCGCAGGCGTGGCTGGTGGCGGGGCGGCTATGGCCCGACATGGCGCATCCATCGCACTGGCTTGGTGCGGCGGGGCTGCTGATCTGGGCGGTGCTGTTGCTGGCCTATCTGTGCAAGTGGTGGGCGCGCCGCGATGCCGCGCTGGCGGAGTTGTACGATCCGGTGATTTCGTCGCTGGCGACGCTGGGGCCGATATCGACCATGCTGGCCTCGGTGGTGCTGCTCGCCTGGTCGCGGCCGGCGGGAATGGCGCTGTGGGTCGCCGCGCTGGCCTGGCAAATGGTGCTGGGGCTGTGGATATACGGGCGCTTCTGGAAAGGCGGCCATCCGCCGGCGAACGTTACCGCGGCGGTCTATCTGCCGGCGGTGGGGCAGAACCTGGTGGCGGGCATGTCCAGCGCGGCGTTTGGATGGAGCGAACTCGGCGTACTGTTTTTCGGCGCCGGCATGTTCTCGTGGCTGGCGCTGGAGTCAATGATACTCGGCCGCGCCGCCACGCACACGCCGCTGCCCGAGGCGCAGCGGCCGCTGCTGGGGATACAGCTCGCGCCGGCCGTCGTGGCCGGCGTCTGCTATACCAGCCTGCGGCCGGAGTCGGCCGACTTTTTCGTGCAGATGCTGTTGGGCTATGGCTTGTACCAGGCCGCCCTGGCGCTGCGCCTGCTGCCGTGGATCATGCAGCAGCGTTTCGCGCCGTCGTATTGGTCGTTCAGTTTTGGCGTGGCGGCGCTGGCCAACTTGACGCTGCGCCTGCATGAACGGTCGCCGGGCACGCTGACAGCGGTGCTGGCCCCGTTGACGCTGGCCGGCGCCAGCCTGGTGGTCGGCGGCCTGTTGCTGGGGACCGTGCGCCTTGCGTGGCAAGGCCGGCTGCTTCCCGCCGCCGTGGTTTGACGTTGAAAAAACGGCTCTATACAATCCTGCCAACTAATTGGCAGGCTCACCGGGGATAACGAGGCAGATGAAGCACTTCAGCGAAATTACGCCGGCGGCGGCACGCATCGTCGACGCTGCCGAAAGCCTGATCCGGAGCGTGGGCTACAACGGCTTCTCGTATGAGGACGTGTCGCGGATGGTGGGCATACGCAAGCCGAGCGTGCATCACCATTTTCCGACCAAGGGCGAGCTGGGTGTGATTGTCGTGCAGCGCTACACGCATCGCTTCACGGAGCGGCTGGAGGAGATAGGCCGGCTTCACGAGACGGCGGCCGGCCGGCTGCAAGCGTATTGCGATCTATTCTCGGAGACCTATGCCACCGGCCGTAGCCTGTGCATTTGCGGCATGCTCGGCGCTGAATCCAATGCGATTCCAGACGTGGTGCAGGTCGAGGTGCGACGCTTTTTCGAGGATAACGCCGCATGGCTGGCGGACGTGCTGAAGCAGGGCGCCCAGGCAGGCGAGATCCAGCTCAAATGTCCTGCCGGGATGCTGGCCGATTACCTGTTGTCCGCATTGGAAGGCAGCATGTTACTGGGACGTGGCCGACAAATCGACCAGGGCCCTCAACATGTCGCCGAGGTGTTCCTGGCCTCGCTGCGCTAGCGCTCCGCGCATCGGCCGCAATGGTTGCGTATATCATTGTCGGTGGTTTTTATTGACAATAACTTTTCAACCCTTTTACACTGGGTCAAGGACAATACATAGCAGCCAACCGGAGACGACAACATTGGGCAACCATCAGGCCGCCAAGCCGATACGCGAACTCCACGGCATCGCTCCGGAAGGTTTGACGGACGCCATCCTGACGGCGACGCAGCCGCTGGTGTTGCGTGGCCTGGCGGCGGCGTGGCCGATGGTGCGCGCCGCGCGAACCTCGCCGCAGGCAGCCGACGCCTATCTGCGCCGCTTCTACCGCGACGCCAGCGTCAACGCGATGCACGGCGCGCCCGACATCGGCGGGCGTTTCTTCTACAACGCCGATATGAGCGGCTTCAATTTCACCTCGGTGCGGGTCCGCTTCGACGCCGTGCTCGACGCGCTGCGCGAGCACCTGGATGACAAGCAGCCGCCCACCTTCTATGTCGGCTCGACCACCATCGACGCCTGCCTGCCGGGCTTTCGCGCGGAAAACGATATCGACCTGGGCGCGCGCGATGCCCTGGCCAGCATCTGGGTGGGCAACCGCACGCGCATCCCGGCGCACTACGACTTGCCGGACAACCTGGCTTGCGTGGCGGCCGGGCGCCGCCGCTTCACCTTGTTCCCGCCGGACCAGTTGGCCAATCTGTACGTCGGCCCGCTGGACCTGACGCCGGCCGGCCAGGCGATCAGCCTGGTCGACTTCGCCGCGCCCGATTTCGCCGCCTTCCCCGAATTCGCCACCGCGCTCGAACACGCGCAGACGGCCGAACTGGAAGCCGGCGACGCGCTCTTCATTCCCAGCATGTGGTGGCATCACATCGAGGCGCTGGACAGCTTCAACGTGCTGGTCAACTACTGGTGGCGGCAATCGCCCGACTATATGGACACGCCGGTCAACACGCTGCTGCTGGCCCTGATGACGCTGCGCGAACTGCCGCCGGCGCAGCGGCAGGCGTGGCAGGAGATCTTCCGCCATTACGTGTTCGACAGCGACGGCGGCGAAGCCGGCCATATTCCGCCGCATGCGCGCGGGGTGCTGGCGCCGTTCGATGGCGACGCGGCCCGCAGGCTGCGCGCGCAATTGTTGAATATGATGCGGCGTTAAACCTTGAGCTTGCCCGCGATCTTGGTCGACGGGCGCATCCGTGGAGCGGCGTCGGATTGGCGCCGTATCAGCTTGTAGTCCATCACCACGTGCTCCGGCGCCTCGTTCTCGCCGTCGCGCTGGGCGTTGATCTGCCTGACCAGGAACTGCACCGCCGCCGCCGCCATGTCGGTGATGGGCTGGCGCACGGTGGTCAGCTCCGGCCAGATGGTGGTCGCCAGCGCGGTATCGTCGAAGCCGGCCACCGTCAGGTCGCCCGGCACATCCAGCCCAAGCCGATGGGCGATGGCCACCGTGGCCGCCGCCATGTCGTCGTTGCTGGCGAAGATGGCGGTGGGGCGCTGTTCCAGTCCCAGCAAGGTCTCGGCGGCGTCCAGGCCCGAGCGGTAGGTGAACAGTCCCTGGACGATCAGCTCCGGCCCGCCCTGCGCGCGCTTTTCCGCGATGGCGGCCTGGAAGCCGGCCAGCCGGCGCGCGCTGGCGGTCTGGTTGGGATGGCCGATGATGAAGCCGATGCGCTGGTGGCCCAGCGAGATCAGGTGGTTGGTCATCGCGTGCGCCGCGTGGAAGTCGTCGATGCTGACGGCGCAGACGCGGTCGTCCGGGCTGCCGCAGGCCACCGTGACGGCCGGCGTGCCGGAGGCGACGATGGCATCGATCAGGTTCGGCGTGTCGCACAGCGGCGGCGGCAGGATGATGCCGTCGATGCCGTTGGCGATCATGCGGCGCGCTTGTTCTGCGGCCTGCTCGTCGGCCTCGCACTTTTCCACCAGCAGTTGCACGTTGTTCGGGCTGGCCTGGTTCAACAGGCCGACCAGGAATTCGCTCAGGTAGCCGGCGCTCGGGTTGCTGTACAAGAAGCCGACGCGGATGGGCGGCGCTCCCGCCAGGCGGCGCGCGGCCTGGTTGGGCACGTAGTTCAGCGCCGCCACTGCCTTGCCGACCCGGTTGCGGGTGACTTCGCGAACGCGGGTGTCGCCGTTCATCACGCGCGACACGGTCATCGGCGAAACGCCGGCCAGCTTGGCGACGTCGATCATCGTCGGCGCCCCCGACCGGGAACCCGCTGCGGGTTTGGATTTCACCTTGATGCTTGCCATCGGCCTTTTGCTAACCTTGTGTTGTAACATTTTGATTATGCCACGAGTGTTAGCAAACATTTTCACCATGGAGCCTGTCGATGACGATTTCTCGTAGAAATACCTTGGCCTTGCTCACCGGCGTCGGCCTGATGCCGTTGAGCGGCGTGTCCGCCGCCGATCAAGCGGAATCGTTGAAGGCGCTCGGCAAGCGCAAAGGGCTCAATGTCGGCAACGCGATCGGCGCGGCGAGCTTCCGCGATCCCGCTTACCTGGCGTTGATGGCGCGCGAGTGCAATGTCATCGTCGCCGAGAACGAATGCAAATGGCCGGCGCTGGAGCCGCGCCAGGGGCAAGCCAACTACGAACCGGCCGACCGGATGTTCGCCTGGGCCAGGGAGCAGGGCATGCTGATACGCGGGCATAACCTGCTCTGGCAGACGGCCAGGTGGCAGCCGGCGTGGATCAATCAATACGACTTCGGCGCGCGGCCCGCGCTGGCGGCGGAGCGGCTGATACGCGAGCACATCGGCGCCGTCTGCAAGCACTTCGGTGCGCAGGTCCACAGCTGGGACGTGGTCAACGAGGCCGTCGATCCTGCCGACGGCGCGCTGCGGCGGAATGTGCTGACCGAGCGCCTCGGGGCGGTCGAGGAGATCGACCTGGCGTTCAGGCTGGCGCGCGAGCACGCGCCGCAGGCACAGCTGGTCTACAACGACTACATGCGGCCCGACGACGGCAGCGCCAGGCATCGCGCCGGCGTGCTGAAGCTGCTGCAGGCGTTGAAGGCGCGCGGCACGCCGGTGCAGGCGCTGGGGCTGCAGAGCCATATCGGTTCCTGGGATGAGATGGGGCCGGGCAGCAAGGGCCTGCTGGAGTGGCGCAAATTCCTCGACGAGGTGAGCGGCATGGGACTGGATTTGCTGGTCACCGAATTCGACGTCAACGACCGCAAGCTGCCGGCCGATATCGCGGCGCGTGATGCGGGCGTGGCGGCGCTGGCCAAGGACTACCTGGACGTGACCTTCAGCTATCCGAACTGCCGCGACTTCGTCATGTGGGGCATGGCCGATCACATGAATTGGCTGCAGGGGTGGAAGGAGGCGCCGCGGCTGGATGGCTTGCCGATGCGGCCCGCGCCTTTCGACAGCCGGCTGGACGGCAAGCCGCTGCGCACAGCCATCGCGGACGCCATCAAGGCCATGCCGCCCAGGTCCGGCACGGCTGGCTAAGACGTGTTGACTTGGCAATCTCATTCGATCACACTGGGAAATGGTAGCGCTATTCATTTTGAGTTAATGGCGTCATACCGCCTAACAAAAACCAGGAGACAAGATGAGTAACGACAAGCGCAGGCAGTTCCTCAAATCGATGACCGGCCTGGCCGGCGCGGCATCGCTCGCGCCGGCGATGGCGCTGGGCGCCAGCGCGCGCCCGCCTTACAAGGATGCGTCGCTGCCGCTCGCCAGGCGGGTGGACGATCTGCTGGGCCGCATGACGCTGGACGAGAAGATCGCGCAGATGCAATGCATCTGGCAGGACAAGAAAGTGATCCAGGACGCGCAGAACGAATTCTCCGCCGAGAAGGCGGCGCGGCTTTACCCGCACGGCCTGGGCATGGTGGCGCGTCCGTCCGACCGTCAGGTGGGACAGGCGGCCGGCGCCGGCGATACCGGTGCGGTGGGCAACCGCAATGCGTTTGAAACCGCGACCTATGTGAACGCCATGCAGAAATGGGCGCTGGAGCAAACCCGCCTCGGCATTCCCCTGCTGATGCACGAGGAATCGCTGCATGGCTACGTGGCCCGCGACGCCACCAGCTTCCCGCAGGCGATCGGGCTGGCATCGTCGTTCGATACGGACATGGTGCGCGACGTGTTCAGCGCCGCCGCCCGCGAGATGCGCGCGCGCGGCGCCAACCTGGCGCTGGCGCCGGTGGTGGACGTGGCGCGCGAGCCGCGCTGGGGCCGCATCGAGGAAACCTACGGCGAAGACCCGCACCTGTGCGGCGAGATGGGCAAGGCCGCAGTGCTGGGCTTCATGGGCGAATCGCGACAGCTGGGCAAGGACAAGGTGTTCGCCACGTTGAAGCATATGACCGGACACGGCCAGCCGGAGAGCGGCACCAATATCGGCCCTGCCGAAGTCAGCGAGCGCACGCTGCGCGAGGAGTTCTTCCCGCCGTTCGAGAAGCTGGTCAAGGAGACCCACATCAGCGCCGTCATGCCGTCGTATAACGAGATCGGCGGCGTCCCCTCGCACGCCAACCGCTGGCTGCTGACCAAGGTGCTGCGCGAGGAGTGGGGCTTCAAGGGCGTGACGGTGTCGGACTATTTCGGCATCAATGAACTGATCAGCCGCCACAAGCTGGCCGCCACGCCGAAGGAGGCCGCGCTGATTGCCTTCAAGGCCGGCGTGGATATCGAAACGCCGGACGGCCAGGCCTACAAGACGCTGGGCGAACTGGTACGCGAAAAGAAGATCGCGGAAAAGGACATCGACGCGGTGGTGCGCCGCATCCTCGAACTGAAATTCCTGGCCGGCCTGTTCGAGCAGCCCTACGTGGACGCCAAGGCCGCCGACGGCCTGACCGCGACGCCGGAAGCGGTCGCCCTGGCGCGCCGCGCCGCGACCCGCACGCCGGTGCTGCTGAAGAACGACAAGGGCTTGCTGCCGCTGGACGCGAAGAAGGTCGGCAAGGTGCTGCTGCTCGGCACCCACGCCAAGGACTGCCCGATCGGCGGCTACTCCGACGTGCCGCGCCACGTGGTGTCGATCCACGACGGCCTGTTGGCCGAGAGCCGCGCGCAGGGTTTCGAACTGCGCTACGCGGAAGGCGTGCGCATCACCGAGGGCCACGTCTGGGGCGCGGACGAGATCAAGTTCACGGCGCCGGAAGTCAACGCCAGGCTGATCGCCGAGGCGGTGGAAGCGGCCAAATCGGCCGACACCATCATCATGGTCCTCGGCGACAACGAGCAGACCAGCCGCGAGGCCTGGGCCGACAACCACCTGGGCGACCGCGACAGCCTGGACCTGATGGGCCAGCAGAACGACCTGGCGCGCGCCATTTTCGCGCTGGGCAAGCCGACCGTGGTGTTCCTGCTGAACGGCCGCCCGCTGTCGGTCAACCTGCTGGCGGAAAAGGCCGACGCGCTGATCGAAGGCTGGTACATGGGCCAGGAAACCGGCCACGCCGCCGCCGACCTGCTGTTCGGCCGCGCCAACCCGGGCGGCAAGCTGCCGGTGTCGATCGCGCGCAGCGTCGGCCAGCTGCCGGTGTTCTACAACCACAAGCCCTCCGCGCGCCGCGGCTACATCGACGGCCTGACCAAGCCGCTGTATCCCTTCGGCTTCGGCCTGAGCTACACCAGCTTCTACATCTCGGCGCCGCGCCTTGCCAAGTCCAGCATCCGTGCCGGCGAATCGACCAAGGTCGAAGTCGACGTGCGCAACACCGGCAAGCTGGCCGGCGACGAAGTGGTGCAGATCTACATCCGCGACGACGTCAGCTCGGTCACCCGTCCGGTGCTGGAGCTGAAGGCCTTCAAGCGCGTCACGCTGCAACCGGGCGAGCAACGCACGCTGTCCTTCGACATCACGCCGGCCGACCTGTGGTTCTACAACATCGACATGAAGCGGGTCGTCGAGCCGGGCAGTTTCACCATCCATGCCGGCCCGGATAGCGTGCAACTGAAATCCGTCAAGCTGATGGTGTCATAAGCAAAAAAGCCGCTCCCTTTTCGGGGAGCGGCTAAGACCACGAGCGTGGCCGCGAGACGATGGTGTGGTGCTTA
>Ga0308157_10009985_pt1 | contig 10401 bp, 8 predicted proteins | sample PhyBR1_FD_201035 | JGI IMG/M metagenome (GOLD analysis project Ga0308157, IMG submission 201035) | Phyllosphere microbial communities from UC Gill Tract Community Farm, Albany, California, United States - DLSLB.R1 | ecosystem: Host-associated > Plants > Phyllosphere > Unclassified | place: USA... | reverse complement strand
AAAATAAACAATTGAGTACTTAAAAAAAATCATTTATAATTGTAAAAGGAAAGTGGCCCGTTGATTCCCGAAATGACTGGCCCGCTATGCTCCGAAATCCTTGGCCCATCAATGCCGTTATACACACCAAGTCCTGATTGAATTTGTCATTGAACATCTCTAAAAGTTTTCGCTTTATGATTGGCTCGCCAATAGAGATAATGATTTTTCTGATCTCAACCTTACGTTCTGGGGATATATCCTTTGTGGTGTTCAGATCCCTTATTACAGAGTCGAGTTTCTTTTTGGCAAAGGTTCCGATAAACCCGTTGTCAAGAAAAAATGAATCAGATAGCAGTGTATGGATATTGGCTGCAAATGTCTGCTTGTGTTCCATTAACTCACTGGCAATGACGTTTTTGTTGCCTGTAAAGAAACATATGTTTCTTTTTGGGAGGTCAGAAATGATAAAAGGAGAATGTGAAGTCAGTATAACCTGCACATTTATCCCGTTAAAGATCTGGGGCAGGAGCTCGGTTAAATAATTGATAACGTTTTTTTGATATATGGGATGGAGATATAACTCGGGCTCGTCCATTAGCACTAATACGCTATCGTAAAAATGTAGATTCGCCATTCTCTGTTGTGAATGGGATAGGGCAAATAGTCTAGATAGCATGCTTAATAGAGCGAGTTCTCCAGAGCTAGATTCTCCAAAGATCATTTTCTGATGAGAAAGGCCAAGTTGAATAAAGTTCGATTCGTAGTTGCTGAGTCGCCTAAGTTGGGCAAGCAGTCCCGGTATTTCGCGAGGGTTCGTTTTGCCGATGTCAATCCAGGCAATATTCATCCCCGCCGAAACATCCTCTTCTTCAATAAGATTTCCAAGATATCCTACAAAATCTTTGATCTGCTTTGATTTTTTGTTGTTTCCATGAAGTATGTCCGCTATATCTACAGGGTTATTGAGGAGGGGTTTTATCAGGGAATCATTGATTTCAAGCAAATTTTGAAGCGTGAGTTCATCAAGCACCAAATTGCGCTCGACAATTAATAGAAATTTTGCCTTTAAACCACTAATGGTTTCCAATTTATCGTTGTAATAATTTACGATGTGGTCATAGAGCTCTTTGTAGCGACCCGAGTTTTCGGGGTTAATATAGTAATCTTCTGAATCGATTTCAGGAGAAAAAATGGTAGAGATCATTAAGTAATTGGGAAGGCCGATTTCCAGGTTTTTATCAATGTTGCTGTACAGAAATGCTATAGTTCTGGCATACTCACTAAACTTGAATCTTAAAGTAAAACTGTCGCCTGTTCTACGGGAATTGGAACTCTTGCCCGGATTTGGGGCAAATAACATATTGGTGAGAGAGGCGTTGTGAAGTCCCTGGAGGTCTCGTTCAATTACCCTGTCATAGAAACTATTGGTGTAGTATATTACATCAGGGTATTCATATTGGTTTCTGAGCGTGCTTACCAACTCAAATTGTTGATTAGTCTGGATCTCCAGGTTTTTTGCAACAGATTCATGGGCAAATATTATTAGTTTCTGATATTGCTTGCTGTAGTGGATTATTATTGCAATAGGATCCTGGCTTTGGCCTTTCGGAAGGGCGTTGACCAGAAATTCTATTGCTGTAGACTTGCCTGAGCCATTGCTGCCAACAAAGGCCGTTATATTGCTGACGCCGACAGAAAAAAAGTCCTGGATATAATCTGGATCTTCCTCTCCCTTAAGAATATTGCGTTCTTGGTCGTAGGAAAACCTTTCTTTCCAACCCATATTGACTTCAAAGTTATTTAGTATTTTTTCTCCTTTTATCCAAGTGTAGATAAGTTCCATATAATTATTATTGAGCATTTAATTTTCGGCAAAGGTCGCCATAGGTGCAAAATAGACAATTATACCCATAATCCGATCTAAACTTTTCGGTGCAATCGAGACTTCATAATCGAACATATTTTTTCGTCCATGAAGGGAATCTTCAAATAATCATTCGTTTTTATTTTGTACTGTAAAGCTTACATTAAAAACTTTACCGTACAAAAGTTGTCAAATTGAATTGTTATGTATATTTTTGGTGTACCGTAAAAAAATAAATGAAAAAAATACAGAACACAAATCTTTTTATAGCTGATCTCGTATCTGCTGGTTTATCTGGTGACAGGGAACGGGTTGAGATGATTTCTCTATCTCTGGCTAGGGCAGTTAAAAAAGAAAATCCCGAATTGAGCGATGCAATATTTAATAAAGTAAATACCGTTCAGCATATAGGGGATACTGGGTTGAGAGGTATGCCTGGGAGTCCTGTTCCGACAGATTCTGAAACACACCTAGAAATGGCGCAGGTATTTCCTCCCTTCGCCGGGCATTCACCAAGCCCTGTTTTTAATGCCGCGTTGCAAGATCAGATAGCGGGAATGTTGAATGAATGGACCAACAAAGAGACATTGCTCAGGAATGGCGTGAAGCCGGTCAATAAATTAATGCTTATAGGTAACCCTGGGACTGGGAAAACAATGCTGGCTAGAGATATTGCTGCCAAACTTGATAAGAGCCTTGTAGTTTTGGATCTGTCATCCTCTATATCAAATCTACTGGGTAAAACAGGGCATAACATTAAAAAAGTATTAAATTATGCTAAACAAAACAGCTCGGTTCTTTTGCTCGATGAGTTCGATGCCATAGCGAAAAAGCGCGATGATAACTCTGACCTTGGAGAAATCAAACGCGTGGTCAATGTTCTTCTAATGGAGCTTGAAGACTGGCCATCAAATTCGATGCTCATTGCTACGAGTAATCACCCTGAGTTGCTTGATCGAGCTATATGGAGGCGATTTGACTTGGTGGTTGAGATACCAATGCCTTCGGCAAATGAAGCATCGGCAATCTTTTCGGCCAATCTTTTTCCGTTAGACGAACAAGAAGGATTCGAAGATAATCTGATTGAGATCATCTCCATGCTATTGGAAGGAAAAAGTGCATCGGATATAGTCAAGCTTGCGCACAGAATAAAGAAAAGAATCATATTGAAACAAGAGAAGCTCTTGCCGGCAACGCTTAATGAGCTCGAGGCAGGGAGCCTGGATAAAAAAGTAAAAGGAAAATTCTGTCAACTTCTTAAGCAGAGTTATGGTGCTAAAATATCGGTGAGAAAGATTGCAGAGCTGACTGGCCTGAGCGTTTCGGGAGTCCAACATCATTTAAAGAAATAAACTATGAGCACAAGAAAGCCCATCCTATACAAAGGAGAATTATATAGCATTCCTGTAACGAAGAGGTCTGGTGGTGGTCCAAAATCTTATCCCGTGACTTTTGAAGAAGCCGCTGAACGTCTTTCAGCAGATATAGACTCTGTAAAAGAGCAGATTCGCTCGCTACCAGAATCTTCAAGGCTTCCTAATGAAGTGGTAATGTGCGTTAGAATGCACCCTGATTTTTCGGCCAAAAGTTATTATCCTGAGACGCTTTTTGACACGGAAACTGAGCGCTATGGGCTACAAGAGATTGGTTCCAGAATTTGGAGAAGCACTGAAAACCTTTCAAATGGTTCTAAGAAAGAAAAACTAGAATCTAAAATGTTTTTTGTTAGGGGGACTGATGAGAGTTTGGATAAATTTAAAAAACAACTCAATAAATCAGCCTCAGCGCTAACCAAGACTTTTATGAATGATGTGCGTAAATTAGTGAGCATAGATTTGTTAAATGAGGAAGAGCAGATAGTCGGAATTTCCAATGATTGGGAGCACGGAAGGCTTGAAGCAGTTCTTCATCCTTTTGACGTTGACCAAGACCAGTCATTATCACGGTTTTTAGAGCTTTTGAACATAGCGGGTGTTTCGGCCGAGAGTATAAATTATCACCAATATGAAGACGGAATAACTTTTGTTAGCCTTATGGGCAACCGGGATGTGATTTCGTTACTTAGTGGATATAACCCGCTTCGTACATTACATCCCTTGGAATTCAAGCATTTTGTGAGCACTCGTGCTTATGCAGTTGAGGGTTCACCAAAATCTCCAGTGTTTACTTCTCGTCCTGAGGTTACAGTTGGCGTCATCGATGGCGGTTATGTAATGGGAAACCCAGCTCTTGACAGATATGTAACAACCGAGGACTGCGTTAGTGGTGATCCGATAACTGATTGCGCAAACCACGGGACACAGGTTACGAGTGCTGTTCTGTATGGTGCTCTAAATGATTATCAAAATTCTCAACAATTAGCAGAACCTTTGATTTGCGTAAAAAACTTTAGGGTCATCTCCCAAAATATGGCAGCTGACCCTGATTTATACCAGATCGTCGATGCCATTGAAAAGATTATTCCTTCTAATCCCGACATAAAAGTTTATAATTTAAGCCTAGGGCCACGGGGGCCGATATATGATGACCATATCAGTCGCTTTACATTCGCTTGCGATTTATTGAGCGAAAAGCATGATGTATTGTTTTGCGTAGCAGTTGGAAACGATGGAACTCAAATAGGCTATAATAGAATCCAGGCACCATCTGATATGGTAAATGGATTGGCGATTGCTGCCTATTCCAAGGTCGATGGCAAAATTAACCGTGCGCCATATAGTTGTATAGGTCCAGGTAGAGAAGGAAATAAATTAAAACCGGACCTTTCAGCATTTGGAGGGTGCGATCAAAATCCTATTCATCTGCTGGGGAACCTACCAAACCAACGGGCCCTGACACAGGGTACCAGCTTCTCAAGTCCGTTGGCCACCTCCGCCGCTGGGAAAATCATTGGCTACAGCAATGCGGACCTTTCTAGCCTTACTACTCGAGCAATGATTATTCATGGTATCTGCGAACATGGCGATGGGCACAATACAGATTTTGGCCATGGAGCTCTACCATCTGATATTAGCACGATAACAACCTGTCCAGAGCAATCCTATACGTTGATCTATAGCGGCGAAATAAATTCTGGAAGCTTTGTAAAACTTCCAATTCCTTGGTCGGATGAAATCACTAAAGGTAAGGTTTCGTTTCGCTGGACTTCAGCTGTAATGACCAAAATCGATCCACAGAGCCCAGATGATTATTCTACATCGTCCATCACAACCTCCTTTTATCCATGTGAAACAAAATTCAACTTTAAAAATGGTAAAAAGACGAGAAAGCTGGATATTAATGCAGAGCCCGAAGAGATGGAAAGACTTCTCAATGAAGGATGGACCTGCTCTTTTGAATACCCAGCAACGGACAATGCAAAGTCATCATTTAAAAAAGAACAGGATTTGAAGGCAGATTTAAAATGGGACAGTTTAGATACACGAAATATTACAAAAAAAATCGAAGGAGTTAAAAATCCGATGTTCATCGTCCATGCTTTAGAGAGGGGTAAGAGGCATGTAAATGCTAAAGTTAGATATGCATTAGTATTAACGTTATCGACCACGAGCAAAGAAGTAGATATCTATTCAAAAGTTCGCTCGCGCTATTCAGAGCTCGTACCTATTAAACTTGAATTGGAAAATCGCGTATCCGCAATGCAGAATAGCTCAAGTTAGACAAATAATAATTAAGGGATAATTGAATATCTGAGGTTTCAAGGCTTTGAAACAATTGGTTAACTTATTAACTTTAGTTAATCAAATGGTTTGGTATGGCAAAATATAGGAAGTCAGATGAATATTATCATGACCAGTATGACCGTCACACGATCGAAGGCCTGAAAGAATACGAAACCCTGATGGGCATCAAGCTTAATGATGAGCCAAAAAATCTTCAGGATAAAATGAAGCAGGTCCGCGTCCAAGATTACGCAATACAGAGTGCCAGGGAAAAAAGAGCCACTATTGAAGGCTGGAAACAGAAAGATGAGCAAAGGGATAGAATGATAGCCCGACATCCAGTTCCGATGCCGCCAACATGTCTCTGCGGAAAAACAATGCTATTTTTTGATTATGATTTTTTTGGCCCACAGGACGACATTCATTTTATCTACACCTGCAAAAAATGCAGGAATAAAAACCAGATAATCGATCAATATGGAGAAGCATATCTGCCTCCAGCTAAATCCTGCAGCTATTGTAACGGTAATCTGGTTTCCAAGGTTACTAAGTCCAAGGGTAAAATCATATTAGTGGATACCTGTGAGGATTGCGACAGGGCAGAAACTCTTGAATTCGATATCCCCAAACCCATAAAGCTAAAACCGATAGATGAAAATGAACGTGCATATTACTGCACGGATATTGAACACAGGCGAACGTTCTATGAAGACCTTAAGGCCCTGGTGGATTTAGCAGATGAGATAAAGGTCAAACCAGACTTATCGAAGATAGAAATGTTGAAACTGCCGCAACTCGAGCGGAGGCTATCAGAGATGTTGCACAAAAGCAACTTCTATAAACTCACTCTCCAGCAACCTAAGATTTCTGATGTTATCACCGTTGTTTTTTCAGTGGAGGATAATTCTGACAGAAGCGATAGACAGTCTTCGAAAGAACTGAAAAGGCTGCTTACCGCTGAAATTCAGCGAACAAACTGGCGGCTTATGTCTACAGAGATCGTGAGCAGGATGGGATATCTTTCTGGGCAGCTCAAAGGATTTGATCAATCCGAGCATCTTAACAAACTAATTAAAGAGATTGAGATGAGTGATCAGAAACAACGACCATAGTTCTACCGATTTTCATACTGTCGCTGGCTAAGGTTGCCAGACCTTTGGTTGATATTAGAATGGTGGTTAATCGTAAACAAAATCTGTGTCAGAAAGTCGCAACGTGACTAATTCCATAACTTGGTCGGAAAAAATGAAAAATCCTATCAAAGTTGGAATCTGGATTCGTGTATCCACCGATATGCAGGTAAGGGATGAAAGTCCTGAACATCATGAACTACGTGCTAGGCACTATATCAAGGGCAGGGGCTGGGATCTGGCTAAGATATACCGCCTTGATGGAGTAAGCGGTAAGACGGTAATGGAGCACCCCGAGGCTCAACGGATGTTAAACGACGTGGGAAGTGGACAAATCGATGGTCTTGTGTTTTCTAAGCTCTCTCGGCTTGCAAGGAATACAAAGGAGCTTCTGGAATTCGCCGAGATATTTAGGAATGCAAAGGCAAACCTGGTATCGATCTCCGAAAACATAGATACCAGCACTCCTTCGGGAATGCTTTTTTTTTACCATAATATCGGCTATGTCGGAATGGGAACGCGAAGAAATCTCAAGCAGGATTGCCGCCTCCATACCCATACGAGCAAAGCTTGGCAAGCCATTGGGAGGCGCCGCAGCATTCGGCTATAACTGGGAGCAAAAACGCTTTGTAATAAATGAAATGGAGGCGCCGATCAGAAAATTAATCTATGAGATTTTTCTTACCACCCAGCGCAAGAAAACTACTGCGGACGAACTGAACAGATTAGGCCATCGTACGAGAAAAGGCGCGTTGTTTTCTGGCACTACGGTGGCAAGGCTGCTCAAGGATACGACCGCAAAGGGAGAGCGGATTGCCAACTATACGAAAACCTCCGCAGATGGTAAGCGCACAGTGCTGAAGCCAAAATCAGATTGGACGGTAACGGAATGCCCTGCAATCGTATCGGAAAAAACCTGGAACAAGGCAAACCATATACTCGCGGAACAGAAGAGCAAAAACATGCGTGCTGGCAGAAAATCAGAGTTTCTTTTGTCCGGGCTGGTGAAATGTTCGTGCTCGAGAAAAATGTACATTAAAACCAGTTTAAAGGCATATCAATGTAGGGAATGTATGGTGAAAATTGCGGTGGAGTCCCTTGAAGGGATTTTCTGGAATTATCTTTCTGAATGTCTAGATAATCTCGATCTTGAAAAGCACACCGAAAATACCAATACTACATTTCAAAAGAAGAAGACATTAATTGGGGAAGCCGTAGATGAAAAGACTGTGTTAGAAAAAGCTCTAGATAGATATGTGTCAATGCGAATGGATGGAGAAATTTCGAGGGAAAATTTTATAGAGAAACTAAATCTAATCAATCTTCAGATTGCCCACATGGAAGAATTTCTTCAAAGGCTTCAGTCTGATACCGATTCAGAAGCCCGCAGGGCCAATTACCTTGAGGACCTCATTGCGGAGGTCAGATTTCTGGTGAAGGAATGGCCTTCCATTGAATTTGAGAGAAAACGTACAATGGTAGAAACGGTCACAAAACATCTATTAATTACCCAAACGGAAATACACATAGAATTTTCCATTGATCTTCAGAATATCCTTTCTGGTAGAAAAATCCTTTGCAACGAACTGTCTGAGATGCCCTGTTACAACTTCAATCGAAGATTTCGCAAACCACATCCTAACAATTACCCGCAAAATCCGGTCACCATTGGGGACCATATCAGGAAGAAAAGGATTGACGAGGGCCTGTCCCAAGAACATTTGGCCAAAATTATTGGCGTGAGCACAGAATGCATGACCTACTGGGAAAATAACCGGAGCAGACCACAGATATCCTATTATCCGAAAATCCATCAGTTTTTAGGTTTTCCTATCAGAAACTATGATGAAGCAACCCTACCTGGGCGGCTCCAATCCTATAGGGTAAGAAACGGTATAAGTTGTAGAGATATGGCCCAGCTCTTGAAAGTGGATGCTTCTACCATACGTGCTTGGGAAAAAGGGATTAACAGACCTTCAGAAAAACTATTAAAAAAGGTGGAGGAACTGTTTCGGCAAAATAATACGGGTTAGGCCTTGACCTAATCAAATTGTCAGTAAAATAGTTGCTCTGTGATCCCTGCTTTTAGATGGTGCAAACCATAGTACTAAAGTGGTAAATCAGTAATGCACACTTATCCACACAACCCTTTCGGGTTCTAGACAGTTCTAGTGGGGGTCTAAAAAAGGGGCCTCCACGTTTAAATTTCGAGCAATAATCCACGTTTCTTCAGGGTGATTGCATTAGACTAATAGACATGGATTCATTGAGGCAACCAACATAAAACTAGCCGGATACTCTACAGAAAATCTGGCTCTTGATATGGCTACCTTACGGTCTTCCAGAGGTTGGCGCATTACTTCTAAAACGGTGCGTTTAAACTCTGGCAGTTCATCCAGAAAGAGTACGCCATTGTGCGCCAATGAGATTTCTCCGGGTTGCGGATTGATGCCCCCACCTACTAATGCCACATCACTAATGGTATGATGCGGTGAGCGATATGGACGGATCGTCATTAAAGCATCAGCTGCCGAAAGTTTCCCTGCAACCGAATGTATTTTGGTGGTTTCTAAAGCCTCATATAAATTTAAAGGAGGCAAGATGGTGGGTAAACGTTTGGCCAGCATGGTTTTACCAGCACCTGGCGGACCAATTAAAATAACGTTGTGCCCTCCTGCAGCAGCAATTTCGAGTGCACGCTTAATGTTTTCCTGCCCTTTAACATCGGCAAAATCATGTTCGTAATTATTAATGTTTTTCAAAAACTCTTCGCGGGTATCGATTTTTACCTGCTCCAGTGTCTCTGTTTTTTTGAAAAATGCCACCACTTGAGCTAAATTTTCTACGCCATAAGCAATTAAATCGTTAACAATGCCGGCTTCACGCACATTTTGTTTGGGCAGTATAAAACCAGCAAAACCATCTTGCTGTGCCTGTATGGCAATGGGTAATGCGCCTCTTATGGGTTGTATGGAGCCATCTAAAGAAAGCTCACCCATAATAAAGTATTGGCTGAGCTCGTCGTGCGGAATCTGCCCGGAAGCTGCAAGAATACCAATGGCAATAGGCAGATCGTAAGAAGAACCCTCTTTTTTAAGATCGGCAGGTGCCAGGTTGACTACAATTTTTTGTTTGGGCATGCGGAGGCCCGAAACCGTAATGGCACTGGCCACACGCCGTAAACTTTCTTTTACTGCATTATCGGGCAGGCCTACCATGTAATATTTGGCTCCGGCACTGATATTCACTTCGATGGTAATGGTGAGTGCATTTACGCCATAAACAGCACTCCCGTATGTTTTTACAAGCATTTAATTTTTTCATTAAAATAAATTGGGATGTGTTGTTTATCCGGAAATGGACAATCAATTGTGACTAAGATAGTAATAGTTTGGTTAAAAGAAAATAGCGCGATTGTATTTCTAATCCCTGTAAACAAAAAAATCCCGACCATTGCTGATCGGGATTTAAATATTTAAATTTTAAGCTTATCTGCCGAATGGCATTTTAGGCATACCTTTCATCATAGCTGCTGCGGCTGCCGGGTTCGAAAACTGCTTCATCATTTTGCGCATATCTTCAAACTGTTTAATCAGCTTGCTTACTTCTTCTACTTTACTGCCCGATCCTTTCGCAATGCGCAAACGGCGGCTTTGCTGAATGGCGTCAGGGTTTTCTTTTTCGAATGGAGTCATCGAGTTAATAATGGCTTCGATTGATTTAAATGCATCATCCTGGATATCTACATTTTTCATCATTTTAC
>Ga0308157_10009984_pt1 | contig 10401 bp, 10 predicted proteins | sample PhyBR1_FD_201035 | JGI IMG/M metagenome (GOLD analysis project Ga0308157, IMG submission 201035) | Phyllosphere microbial communities from UC Gill Tract Community Farm, Albany, California, United States - DLSLB.R1 | ecosystem: Host-associated > Plants > Phyllosphere > Unclassified | place: USA... | reverse complement strand
AGCCCGAGCACCAGGCCGGCCACCGGCCGGCTCCAGTCGGCCTGCGCGGCCACCACCGAGACCAGCACGAACATCAGCATGGTCAGCATCGAGGAGGCCGTGCCCATCTGGCGCGGCCAGGACCAGGGGCGCGGGTTCATCTGCTTGAGCAGCATGCCGCCCAGGAGCGCGGCCAGCGGCGCCGAGCCGCCGAAGTTGGCCGCCAGCGCCGCGCCGGCGGCGATCAAGGCCAGCAGGAGGATGGCGGTGTTCTCGCTGGCCGGGCTCATCACCCGCAGCGCCACGCGCAGCACCAGCGCCTGCACCGCGCCCACCAGCACCGACACGCCCAGCACGACCAGCACCGGCACCAAGGTGCTCGACAGGCCCGCCTCGCCGCGCGGCAGCATGCCGGCGCGCGCGCTGCACAGCAAAAGCGCGTAGAGCGTGCTCAGCGTGGACAGCACCAGCGCGCGCTCGGTGACCGGGCCGGCCGCGCGCGTGTCGATGGCCACGCGCGCCAGCACCGCCGGCGAGGCGGCCATGGCCACCAGCGCCAGCGACTCGGCCACCACCTCGGGCAGCTCCAGCAGGCGCATCAGCCAGCGCACGCAAAAGAAGGTCAGGGCGGACTCGGCCAGGCTTTGCACCAGCACCATCGGGTTGTGCCGGAACCAGCGCAGCGGAATGCGCCCGCCGGCCTCGAACAGCACCACCGCCACGCCCAGCTCCAGCAGAAAGAGGCCCGTGCCCTGCAGCGGCCAGGCCGCGCCGGTAAAGCCGGCCAGGCCGGCAAAGGTGCCCACGGCCGAGTAGCCGGTGACCTTGGGCAGGCCGCTGTAGCGGCTGACCAGGTGGCCGACGGCCGCGGCCAGCGCCAGCAGCAGCGACCACTGCACCGTGGGCAGGCCGGCCGATGGCTTGATCCATTCGGCCCAGAGGGCCATGAGCTCGTTCATGTCCCGAGGTCTCCTGCGAGGGGTGGGAAAAGGATGGGCCGGGCGCCAGGGGCGGGGCCGGGGGAAGGCCCGGCGGTGCATCGGATGCCCGGTCCGGGGCACCGCCGGAGACCGGCGCCGCCAAGGGCAACCGCAAGCCGGGCAGTGCATTTTTGAATTTACCGTCCCCGTCCGGCACGCCGCGTAGGACAAGGACGCAAGCGCCCAGGGTCAGCGCGGGATGAAAAAGCTCAGGGCCTGCCGGCGCCAGCGCCGCCAGATGGCCGCGCGGATGCGGGCGCGGTCGAAGCGGCTGACGTTGTGCGCCTGCAGCGCCAGGCGAAATGCAAAGTAAAAGCTCACGCCCAGGTTGAGCGCGCCGATCAGCGGAATCGAGGCGATGGCCCACCAGATGGCCGCGTGCTCGAACGCCTGCAGCCCCAGCGAGGCGCCGGCCGCGGCCAGCTGGCCGGTCGAGAGCGTGACGTGGCGCAGCTCGAGCTCCAGCCCGAAGAAGCCCGTGAACGCCGGGATCAGCCCGAGCATGAACCCGAGCGAGAGGTTGGAGGCAAAGCCGGAGATGTGCTCGCGCATGAAGGCGGACCAGCGCGCCGCGCGCGCCGTGCCCAGCACGGCGGTCACGCGCGGGTTGTGCCGCAGCGCCGAGCCGACGTGGTGCAGCACGAAGGCGTTTTCGACCCAGCCGGCGATCATGCTGGAGGCAAACAGCACCACGCCGGTGAAGGCCGCCCACAGCAGCGTCGGCCCGGGCAGCGCCAGCGACGCCAGCACATGGTGGGCGGTGCCTTCGCTGATCATCGGCCGGCCCAGCGCCAGCGTGACCAGCGCGTTGACCAGCAGCACGGCCGGCACCACCATGGCGACGTTGCCCAGCACCGCGGCCACCTGCGAGCGCACCAGGTGCGTGACCTCGTCGACGAAGTTTTCCAGCGTGGCGGGCGACTCGTCCGAGTCGATGTCTTTGAGCTTGGCGGCCATGGCCGGCGCGGTCATGGCCGGCTGCTTGGTCGCCAGCGTGAAGTGCAGCAGCTGGATGAGGATGAACGAGCCGGCGTAGGCCACGCTGGCCCAGAAGCCGCTCCAGAAGGCCGACAGGCCGACGCCGGCGATCATGAACTTGAGCAGCGTCGTCAGCGCCGTGACCGCGCCCCCGCCCATGGCGTTGCCCAGCATTTCCTTGTACTCGGCGCGGTTGCGGGTGATGTAGTGCTCGCCGGTCTCGGCGCTGCGCTCGGCCATCTTGGCCGACAGCAGCGTGGAGTTGGCGCTGACCAGCGCGGCGATGCTGCGGCTTTCCTGGGCGATGGTGACGCGCCGCCCCAGCAGGCGCAGCGCCGTCATGGCGGGCTTGGGCGAGAGCAGGGCGTCCAGCAGCTCGCGCTGGCGCAGCATGCGCGCGCGCAGCTGGCGCAGCCGAAACACCATGCCCAGCGAAATGCCGTTTTCCTCCAGGTGCGCGTAGATGCTGCCCACCGCTTGGCGGCAGGCGTCCAGCCGCTCGCGGTACTGCTGCACCGCCGCCTGCAGCGCCGCCTCGTCGCGCACGGGCCGAAAGAACGCCTCGCGCAGCGCCTGCACGTCGGCCGGCAGCGCGTGAAAGGCGCGCGCGTGCGGGCTGCCCTTGTTCATGCGCAGCCGCAGCTCGGGGGCAAAGCCGGTGGCGCGGATCTGCGCGGTGCAGTAGGTGAGCGAGTCCATCAGGCTGTGGTGCCAGCGGCGCGTGTCGCGCGCCGGCTGGGTCGACAGCAGCGCGGCCAGCCGGGCCACCAGCGGCTCGTCGAGTGCGCCCAGCCACTGCGCGTCAAAGCGCGCCGAGGCCACCAGCGGGAACAGCTCGGCCGCGTCCTGCGTCTCGGGCGTGCCCGGCAGCAGCTTGCGCCGCAGCCGCTGGGCCAGCTCGCTGGCAAAGGCGGTGCGCGGCGCAAAGCCGAAGTCGGCCAGCAGCGGCGTGATGTCGATGGTCTGCAGCAGCGTCTCCCACCAGGCCTGCAGCCGCGCCTGCGCGCCCGGGTCGCGCTGCACGGCGTCGAGGAAGGCGCGCACCCGGCCGGTGGCGGCCTGCACCGAGGTCCGGTCGCCCCGAATCCACTGGAACAGCTCGATCAGCCAGATGTGGCGCGCGGCCAGGTCGGCCTCGGGCGACAGCGCGCCGAGCAGCTGGGTCAGGTCCTTCATGCGGGCGTGCGCGGCAGCGGGCGGGGCGTCAATGCAGCACGCGCCTGGCCGGCGCGCCGCCGCCCAGCGCTTCGAGCACGAACAGGGCGACGGGCGCCTCGAAGCGCTCGCCGTCCTCGGCCACGCAGAAGTAGCTGCCGTGCATCGCGCCGCTGGGCGTGCGCAGGCGCGCGCCGCTGGTGTACTGGAACGACTCGCCCGGCTTGAGCAGCGGCTGCTGGCCGACCACGCCCAGGCCCTTGACCTCTTCGTTCAGGCCGTTGGCGTGGCTGATGATCCAGTGGCGCGCGATCAGCTGGGCCGGCACCTCGCCGGTGTTGGTGACGGTGATGGTGTAGGCAAAGCTGTAGGTGCCCTGCTCGGGCGAGGACTGCTCGGGCAGGTACTGCGGGACGGCTTCACAGGTGAATTGGTATTTGGGCATGGCAGAGGGGGAAACAGAGGTTTTTTTGCATGTTAACCGGCTCTGCGCTGCACTGCAGCATGGCGCCGGCGGGCAACGCTTGCTGCGACAATCCGGGCCATGCCCAACACCGCACCCACCTACCGCATCGCCCCGTCCCTGCTGTCTGCCGACTTCGCCCGCCTGGGCGAGGAGCTCAAAACCGTCATCGCCGCCGGCGCCGACTGGATTCACTTCGACGTGATGGACAACCACTACGTGCCCAACCTGACCTTCGGCCCGATGGTCTGCCAGGCGCTCAAGCCGCACTGCGTGCGTGCCGACGGCACCGCCGTGCCCATCGACGTGCACCTGATGGTGCAGCCCGTGGACGCGCTGGCCGGCGCCTTTGCCGACGCCGGCGCCGACCTCATCAGCTTTCACCCCGAGGCCAGCGGCCACGTGCACCGCAGCATCCAGGCCATCAAGGCCAAGGGCTGCAAGGCCGGCCTGGTGTTCAACCCGGCCACGCCGCTGGACGTGCTGGACTGGACCATCGAGGAGCTCGACCTCATCCTCATCATGAGCGTCAACCCCGGCTTTGGCGGGCAAGGCTTCATCGACTCGGCGCTGCGCAAGGTCGAGCAGGCCAGAGCCCGCATCGACGCCTCGGGCAAGGACATCCGCCTCGAAGTCGATGGCGGCATCAAGGCGGGCAACATCGCCCGCGTGGCCGCCGCCGGCGCCGACACGTTTGTCGCCGGCAGCGCCATCTTCGGCCAGCCCGACTACACGGCGGTGATCGACGCCATGCGCGCCGCGCTCAAGGGCTGAGCGGGCCGCCCACCCGGTCCAGGCGCCGCAGCGCCGCCACCGCCGCCAGCGCCGCCACCGGCCCGGCCACCGGGTGCAGGATGAAGGCCACGCTGGGCGCCAGCAGCACCAGGTGGCGCAGGCCCCAGCTGTAGAGCAGCCCGGCCCGGCGCACATAGGCCGCGCCCGCGGCCGACCAGCGCCGCCGGGCCGCCGAGCCCACCGGCATGGCGCAGATGAAGCTGGCGTGGTGGTAGTAGCGCACCGCCATGGCCGAGCACACCAGCGAGGCAAACAGCAGCGCCATCAGCGCCAGCTCCAGCGCCAGGCGCGGCGTGAAGCCCGGCCCGCCGGCGCCGGCCAGGCTGGCGCCCAGCGACGGCGCGGCCAGCGTGACCGTGCCCATCAGCCCGAGCGCGGCCGTCGAGGCGGTCATGGTGGCCGACATCAGCGAGTTGCGCAGCGTCTGCACCGCCAGAATTTCCGAGCCCGGCTGCGCCGAGACCGCGTCAAACCAGTCCTCGCGCAGCGTGGCGTGCGCGCTTCGGGCCAGGCGCTCGGGCTGGCGGCGCTGGCGCAGCGCGGCCAGCACCTCGTGCGCCAGCAGCGGCGCCAGCGTCAGGGCCGCGGCCAGCCAGCCGGCGCCCTCGGTCATGCGCCGGCCCCTTTTGCCGGCCGGGAGGCGCCATGGGTCGGTACGGCCACCATGAAGGTTCAGAGCTCCTGCGGGGTTTGCTATTGAAAAGATAGCTGCCCGCCCAGGCAGCGCCTGGGCAGGAAGGCTTTTTGATGCTTAAATGGTCGCCTGCGGGCCGGCGCGGCCGCGCGCCCGGGATTCGAGCCCCTCGAACAGCGCCATGCCGGCCAGCATCGCCGCCACGAACAGCGCGGCCTTGCCCTGGCCCATGCCCAGCGCCACCAGCGCCGGCCCGGGGCAAAAGCCGGCGATGCCCCAGCCGATGCCGAACAGCACGCTGCCGCCGGCCAGCCGGCGGTCGATGCGCCGCGCCGCGGGCAGCTTCAGCGGCGCGCCCAGCAGCGAGGCGCCGCGCCGGCGCGCCACGGCAAACCCGACAGACGCCACCGCCACCGCGCCGGCCATCACCAGCGCCAGCGACGGGTCCCAGCGCCCGCCCAGGTCGAGAAAGCCCAGCACCTTGGCCGGGTCGGCCATGCCGGACACGATCAGGCCCAGCCCGAACACCAGGCCGGCCAGCAGGGACGTGACGATCGGCATCTCAGGCTCCTTGAAGGTTCAGCAGGTGGCGCAGCACGAACACCGTGGCAAAGCCCGCGCCCATGAAGCACAGCGTGGCCACGAGCGAGCGCGGCGACAGGCGCGCCAGGCCGCACACGCCGTGGCCGCTGGTGCAGCCGGCGCCATAGCGCGTGCCCAGGCCGACCAGCAGCCCGGCCAGCACGAGCGCGCCGTCGCCGGCCTGGATTTGCGGCAGCGGCAGCGGCGCCAGCAGCCCGTACGCCAGCGGCGCGGCGACGAGGCCGAGCACGAAGGCCGCGCGCCAGGCCGTGTCGCCCCGGGCCGGCCTGAGCAGGCCGCCGAGCACGCCGCTGATGCCGGCGATGCGGCCGTTGAGCAGCACCAGGAGGGCCGCCGCCAGCCCGATCAGCGCGCCGCCGGCCAGCGCGCTCCAGGGCGTGAAATGCGGCCAGTCGAGGGTCATGGGGCGCCCTCCTGGGGGCAGTAGAGGCGGTGCAGCACCGCCACGATTTTCAGCAGGGCCGGGTCGGCCACGCGGTAGTAGATGTTCTTGCCCTGGCGCCGGGTGCTGACCACGCCCTCGCCGCGCAGCACGCCCAGCTGCTGCGACAGCGTCGGCTGGCGGATGCCCAGCTGCGCTTCGAGCTCGCCCACGCACAGCTCGCCCTGCGAGAGCTGGCACAGCAGCAGCAGCCGCTCCTCGTTGGCCAGCAGCTTGAGCGCGGCCACGGCCTGCGCCGCGCCATGGCGCAGGGTTTCGGTGTTGATCGGCGGGGTTTCAAGCGTCATCGTGAGCACAGGGTCAGGGTGAAAGTTGACTTCATTATACCGATCAATATAATATCAATCAATACAGCGAGGAGTTTTCATGGCCAACCCGATCCCCGCCCCGATACCGCCCTTGAGTCCAGCCCCGGTGCAGGCCCAGGCCCGGACCGAGGCGTTTTTCGACCCGGCCACCGGCACCGTCACCTACCTCGTCTGGGACGGCGCCAGCGGCCGCGCCGCGGTGATCGACCCGGTGCTCGACTACGACGCCAAGTCCGGGCGCACCGGCAGCGCCTCGGCCGAGCGCGTCATCGCCTGCGTGCAGCGCCACGGGCTGCGGCTGGACTGGATCCTGGAAACCCACGCCCACGCTGACCACCTGTCGGGCGCGCAGTTCCTCAAGGCGCGCCTGGGCGGGCGCGTCGCCATCGGCGCGCGCATCCGCGAGGTGCAGGCCACGTTCGGCCGGCTGTTCGACCTGGCCCCAGGCGTTGCGGCCGACGGCCGGCCGTTCGACCACCTGTTCGAGGACGGCGAGCGCTTCATGATCGGCGCCCTCGAGGCGACGGCGCTCTGGGTGCCGGGCCACACGCCGGCCGACGTCGCCTACCGGGTGGGCGGTGCGGTGTTCGTCGGCGACACGCTGTTCATGCCCGACGTGGGCACGGCGCGCGCCGACTTTCCGGGCGGCGACGCGCGCCAGCTCTACCGCTCCATCGCGCGGCTGCTGCGGCTGCCGCCCGAGACGGTGCTCTACGTCTGCCACGACTACCCGCCCGGCGGCCGCGCGCCCGCCTGGCAGACCACCGTGGCCGCGCAGCGCGCCGGCAACCGCCATGTGCGGGACGGCACCACCGAGGACGCGTTTGTCGCCCTGCGCGCCGCCCGCGATGCCATGCTGGAGATGCCCATGCTCATCCTGCCGGCGGTGCAGGTCAACGTGCGCGCCGGCCAGCTGCCGCCGCCCGAGGGCAACGGCATCGCCTACCTGCGCATTCCGCTCAACGCCCTGCCGGCGCACGCGGCCTGAGGCCTGCGCCCGGCGGGCAGCGCCCCGCTCAGTCCTTGTCCAGCGAGGTCGAGCGCCGCTCGATGATGCGAAAGCCGACATCGACGACGGGCTGGGCCACGGCCTCGCCCCGGCAGCGCGCGACGACGCGCTGCGCGGCGAGCCGGCCGATCTCGGCGCCATCGACATGCACCGTGGTGAGCGAGGGCTGCATGTGCGCGGCAAAGTCGGCGTTGCCAAAGCCGCACACCGCCAGGTCTTGGGGCACGCGCAGGCCGCGCACCTGCGCCTCGGCCAGCACGCCCTGGGCCAGCGGGTCGGAGCTGCAGTAGATCGCTTGGATCGCCGGGTCTTTTTTCAGCAGCTCGTCCAGCGCGCGCCGGCCCAGCGCCAGGCTGCTGGGCGCGGGCACCACCGCCCGGGGCACCTCGCGGCCCATGGCGGCCACAAAGCCTTCGCAGCGCAGCGCCCCGCGGGGGTCGTCGGCCGTGGCGATGCCCACGCGCTGCCAGCCCTTGCCCAGGAAGTAGCCGGCCACCGCGCTGCCGGCCTTCACATGCGAAAAGCCTACCAGCATGTCCAGCGGCCGCTCGCTCAGGTCCCAGGTCTCCACCACCGGGATGCCCACCCGGCGCAGCCGCTCGCGGGCGGCGGGCGACTGCACCAGGCCGGTGACGATCAGGCCGTCGGGCTGGCGGCTGATCATGGCGTCGAGCAGCGCATCCTGCGAACGGTTGTAGCCGGTCTGGCCCAGGATGAGCTGGTAGCCGGCGGCCGACAGCGTTTCCGTCATCGCCTGCAGCGTCGGCAGGAACTGCGCCACCGAGATCGCCGGCACCAGGGCGGCCACCAGCAGGCTGCGCCGGGACTTCAGGCCGCCGGCCAGCAGGTTGGGGATGTAGCCGGTGGCCGCCACCGCCTCCTGCACGCGGGCGATGGTCTTGGGCGAAACCATCGCCGGGTTGCCGAGCGCGCGCGAGGCGGTGATCAGCGAGACGCCGGCCTGAAGCGCCACGTCGCGCAGCGTGGCGGCCTTGGAAGGAGCGGGCCTGTGCATGTTTTTTCCTGCAGTCGGGTGGGGCGGGGCGAGGGCGCCCGCGGGCAGGCCGGGCCTTGGCAGGGCGCACCGCCATGAAATGACAACGTTGCCATTTTACCCGGCGGCCGGCGCCGGGCGGCCGTCGGAAATGTCAGTTGTCACAGGGTAATTCCTGAGTTGTTCGCAATTGACAGGCAAAAATGATAACGTTAACATTTTTCCCTGGACGCAGCGCCACGGCCCCGCCGGACGCTGCAGCAAGCGGCCGGCCGCCGCCGGGCCCCGGCCGTGCCTTTCACCCCTTTTTTCAGACCGTAACCGCATGCCAGACCTTCCTGCCGCGCCGCCCGCCCACCGTGACCGCATCGCCTGGGTCCGCCTGTCGTCGTGCTACCTGCCGCTGGCCCACCCGATCAGCGACGCCAAGGTGCTCACCGGCCGGCAAAAGCCGATGACCGAGATCGCCATGCTGTTTGCCGAGGTCGAGACGCAGGGCGGCCACAAGGGCCTGGGCCTGAGCTACGCCAAGCGCGCGGGCGGCCCCGGCCAGTTCGCCCATGCCAAGGAAATCGCCCCGGCGCTCATCGGTGAAGACCCGAGCGACATCGCCCGGCTCTGGACCAAGCTCTCGTGGGCCGGCGCCTCCGTGGGCCGCAGCGGCATGGCCGCGCAGGCCATCGGCGCCTTCGACGTGGCGCTGTACGACCTGAAGGCGCGCCGCGCCGGCCTGTCGCTGGCCAAGCTGCTGGGCGCGCAGCGCGAGTCGGTGCGCTGCTACAACACCTCGGGCGGCTTTTTGCACACGCCCATCGAGCAGCTCATGACCAACGCCGCCGCCTCCATCGAGCGCGGCATCGGCGGCATCAAGCTCAAGGTCGGCCAGCCCGACGGCGCGCTGGACATCGCCCGCGTCAGCGCCGTGCGCCGCCACCTGGGCGAGGCCGTGCCGATCATGGTGGACGCCAACCAGCAGTGGGACCGGCCGACGGCCCAGCGCATGTGCCGCACCTTCGAGCCGTTCAACCTGGTGTGGATCGAAGAACCCCTGGACGCCTACGACCACGAAGGCCACGCCGCGCTGGCCGCGCAGTTCGACACGCCGATCGCCACCGGCGAGATGCTCACCAGCGCCGCCGAGCACGCCGAGCTGATCCGCCACCGCGCGGCCGACTACCTGATGCCCGACGCGCCGCGCGTGGGCGGCATCACGCCGTTCCTGAAGATCGCCGCGCTGGCCGAGCATGCCGGCGTGATGCTGGCGCCGCATTTCGCCATGGAGCTGCACGTGCACCTGGCCGCCACCTACCCGAGCGAGCCGTGGGTCGAGCATTTCGACTGGCTCGAGCCCTTGTTCAACGAGCGGCTGGAGATCGCCGGTGGCCGCATGCAGGTGCCGACCCGGCCCGGCCTGGGCCTGTCCTTGAGCGAGCAGGCGCGCGCCTGGACGCGCGAAGTGGCCGAGATCGGCCAACGTCCCTGAGGGCGCCGGGCGGCGCACCGACCCCTCTCATTTCATCCAACCAACGGCCACAACAAATCAAATGAACCCCACCACCTCCCCCAACCCTTCAGGCACGCCCGTCGTCACCGCGCTGCGGGTCGTCCCGATCGCCGGGCGCGACGCCATGCTGCTCAACCTGAGCGGCGCGCACGGGCCGTTCTTCACCCGCAACCTCCTGATCCTGACCGACAGCGCCGGGCGTACCGGCGTGGGCGAGGTGCCGGGCGGCGAGAAGATCCGCCAGACGCTGGAAGACGCCGGCGCGCTGGTCGTGGGCCAGCCGATCGGCGACCATCTGCGCCTGCTACAGGCCATGCACCGGCAGTTCGCCGACCGCGACAGCGGCGGGCGCGGGCTGCAGACGTTTGACCTGCGCACCACCATCCATGCCGTCACCGCCGTGGAGTCGGCGCTGCTCGACCTGCTCGGCCAGCACCTGGGCGTGCCGGTGGCCGCGCTGCTCGGCGAAGGCCAGCAGCGCGATGCCGTCGAGATGCTGGGCTACCTCTTTTTCGTCGGCGACCGCACGAAAACCAGCCTGGACTACGCCAGCGAGC
>Ga0308157_10009983_pt1 | contig 10401 bp, 6 predicted proteins | sample PhyBR1_FD_201035 | JGI IMG/M metagenome (GOLD analysis project Ga0308157, IMG submission 201035) | Phyllosphere microbial communities from UC Gill Tract Community Farm, Albany, California, United States - DLSLB.R1 | ecosystem: Host-associated > Plants > Phyllosphere > Unclassified | place: USA... | reverse complement strand
AGCGGCTTGATCAGATAGTCGACCGCGCCCAGCTCGTAGCCCTTGAACTGGGCCGCGCGGTCCTTCATGCCGGCGGTGACGAAGATCACCGGCAGGGTGCTGGTGCGCGGATTGGCGCGCATCAGCTCCGCCGTTTCGAAGCCGTCCATGCCGGGCATCTGCACGTCCAGCAGCACCGCCGCGTAGTCGGCGCGCAGCACGGCGCGCAGCGCCTCGGGGCCGGAGCTGGCGCGTACCAGTTCCACATTGAACTGCTCGGCCAGTTCGCCCAGCAGGCCTTCGAGCGCCAGCAGGTTGGCCGGCTGGTCGTCCACCAGCAGCAGCCGCAGCGGCTGGCCGTCCGGGCTGGCGCGCCGCGCCGCCATCACGTTCTCCACCTGGCTGGCGTAGCGCTCGAATTCGGCGATGGCCAGGCGCTGGCGGTACAGCGCGGCAAACACATTCACCTTGGCGTGCAGCACCACCGTTTCGATAGGCTTGACCAGGTAGTCCACCGCGCCGCTCTCGTAGCCGCGCAGCGAAAACTCGCTGCCACCCTGCAGCGCGGTGACAAACACGATGGGCACATTGCGCGTTTTCGGATTGGCGCGCATCAGCGTGGCCGCTTCGTAGCCGTCCATGCCGGGCATCTGCACGTCCATCAGGACCAGGCCGAAATCGCGCCGCAAGAGCTGGCGCAAGGCTTCCTCGCCGCTGTTGGCGCTGACCAGTTCCAGCCCTTCCACACCGTCGAGCAGGGCGGCCAGGGCCAGCAGGTTGTCGTCGTTGTCGTCGACCAGCAGCACCGGCACCGTGGCCGGCAGCGCGGCCATGCCGCGGCGGTTCATGCGGCCTCCATGCCGGCCAGGCGCTGCAGCAGCAGCGGCAGCCGGTCCAGCGTGGCGATGGCGTTCGGCGTGCCGGGCGCCAGGCGCGCCAGCGCGGCACGCGGCATCAGGTCCATCACGGCGTCGGCCGGCTCCTGCACGATGGTGTAGCCGCCCGCCGCCGCAATGCGCGCCAGGCCGGCCGCGCCGTCCGCGCCGGCGCCGGTCAGCACCGCGCCCACCAGCGCAGCGCCGTAGCAGGCGGAGGCCGATTCAAACAGCACGTCCACCGAAGGACGCGCAAAGCTCACCGGCGCGTCGGCCGACAGCGCCAGCCTGCCGTCGCGCTCGACCAGCAGGTGGTAGCCGGCCGGGGCCAGGTAGGCCGTGCCGGGCTGCGGCAGTTCGCCCTCGTCGGCCTCCTTCACGCGCAGCGGCGCGGTGAAGTCGAGCAGGCGCGCCAGGCTGTCGCCCGAACCGGGCGAAATATGGATGACCACCAGCAGCGGCAAGGGAAAGTCCACCGGCAGCGCGGGCAGCACGCGCTGCAGCGCGTCCACCCCGCCCATGGAGACGCCCAGCACCACGGCGCGGAAGCGCGGGCGCCGCGTCGGGCCCATGCCGTGGCTCATGCCCGGGTTCTTGCCCGGGTTCTTGCCCGGGCTCATGCCTGCGCTCCGGCGGCGTACTGCTTGCGGTAGATGCGAACGGGCGCGGCCATTTCGCGGTAGCGCGGCGCAATGGCGCGCTGGTCCAGCGTTTCCTTGGTCCCCAGGCACAGGAAGCCGCCCGGCGTGAGGCAGCCGTCGAACAGCGACAGCAGGCGCTCCTTGAGCGCCGGCTTGAAGTAGATCATCACGTTGCGGCACAGGATCAGCTGCATCTCGCTGAAGTCGGCGTCGGTGGCCAGGTTGTGCGCGGCGAACACCACGTTGCGCAGCAGCGCCGGATCGAACAGCGCGCGGCCGTAGCGCGCCACGTAGTAGTCGGAGAAGGCGGCGCAGCCGCCGGCCAGCTGATAATTTTTGGTGTAGCGCTGCATGTCGCGCAGTTCGAACATGCCCTGCCGCGCGCGCTCCAGCACGGACTCGTTCAAATCGGTGGCGTAGATGCGGCATTGCTGGTCCATGCCCTCCTCGCGCAGCAGTATGGCCAGCGACATCACTTCCTCGCCGCCGGCGCAGCCGGCCACCCAGATCCGCGCGTGCGGATAGGTGCGCAGGTGCGGCAGCACTTCCTCGCGCAGCGCCTTGAAGAACGGCGGGTCGCGGAACATGTCCGACACGTTGACGGTGACGTCCTCCACCAGCGCGCGGCACAGCAGCGCGTCGCGCAGCAGCGCCGAGGTGGCCGCGCCGAAGCTGTCGAAGCCGGACTTGCCCAGCCACGCCACCAGGCGGCGCGTGAGCGAGGCGCTGGCGTAGCCGCTGAAGTCGTAGCCGTGCGCCTGCTTGACGGCGCTCACCAGCAGGCCGATTTCCAGCTCCACGATGTCCTGCTCGTTCACGCCACCTCCCCGGCCTGGTACAGCCAAACGCGCATCAGCGAGAACAGCTTGTCCAGGTCCACCGGCTTGGCCAGGTAGTCGCTGGCGCCCGCGTCCAGGCATTGCTTCTGGTCGCCCAGCATGGCCTTGGCGGTGAGCGCGATGATGGGCAGGCGCGCCCAGCGCGGCTCGCGGCGGATGCGGCGCATGGCCTCGAAGCCGTCCATCTCCGGCATCATGATGTCCATCAGCACGATGTCGATGTCCGGGTGCGCCTGCAGCTGCGCCAGCGCTTCGGCGCCGTTGCCCGCCTCCACGATGTGCATGCCCTTTTCGGCCAGCACCGAGGACAGCGAGAAGATGTTGCGGATATCGTCGTCCACCAGCAGCACCTTGCGCTGCTCGAACATGGCTTCCTTGTCGAGCGCGCGCCGTATCATTTTCTGCTGGTCCTGCGGCAGCGAGCTTTCCACCAGGTGCAGGAACAGGCTCACTTCGCCCACCAGCCGCTCGGGGCTCTTGGCGCCCTTGACGATGATGCTGTCGGCGTAGCGGCGCAGGCGGGCCTCGTCCACTTCGTTCAGGCTGCGGCCGGAATGCACGATCACCGGCATCTGCGGCGCGCAGGCGCTGTCGCGCAGGCGGTCGAGCAGCTCGAAGCCGGACATGTCGGACAGGCCCAGGTCCAGCACCATGCAGTCGTAGCGGCCCTGCGCCAGCAAGGCCAGGGCGGCGCCGCCGGAACGCGCAATCGAGATATCCAGGCCGTCGGTCTCGAGCAGCGCGGCCACGCTCATGGCCTCGGCTTCGTCGTCCTCCACCACCAGCAGGCGCTTGTCGGTGCGGGCGATGGCGGCGCCGATGGAGTCGAGCACCTCGTCCAGCTGCTGGGCGCTGACCGGCTTGGTGATAAAGCCGATGGCGCCCAGGCCCATGGCTTTCTGGCGGTCTTCCAGACACGTGATGAAGTGCACCGGGATGTGGCGCGTGGCCGGGTTGTCCTTGATGCTGCGCATCACGCCCCAGCCGTCGATATGGGGCAGCATCACGTCGAGCAGGATGGCGTTGGGGCGGTAGCGCTCGGCCAGCGCCAGGCCGTCCTCGCCGTCGCAGGCGACGATGGCCTGGAAGCCGTGCTCGCGCACCGTGTCGCGCAGGATGCGGGCGAAGGACAGGTCGTCCTCGACGATGAGGATGCAGCGGTATTCGGGCAGCACCAGTTCGCGGTCGTCCTCCATCGCCATGGCCATAGCCGACGCGCGCGCGGCCGCTCCCGGCTGCGCGCCCGCCGGCACGGCAAATCCCGCAATGGCGGGGGCGCGCGCGGTGTCCGGCGCAGGGGGCGGCGCGGCAGGCACGGCGCCGGCATCGAGCGGCAAATACAAGGTGAAGATGCTGCCCGCGCCGGGCGCGCTGCTGACCGTGATCTCGCCGCCCATGCGGCGCGCCAGCTGGCGCGAAATCGACAGGCCCAGGCCGGTGCCGCCGAATTTGCGGCTGGTGGAGCCGTCGGCCTGCTGGAAGGCGTGGAAGATGCGTTCGTGCTGCTCGGGGGCGACGCCCACGCCGGTATCGCTGACGGCGAACGCCAGCGCTTCCCCGGTCCGCCCCTGGCCGCCCGCCTCGGCAGCCTGGCAGACGCGCACGTCCAGCCCCACCCGGCCCTGCGCGGTGAATTTGACGGCGTTGGCCAGCAGGTTTTTCAGGATCTGCAGCAGGCGCTGGCCGTCGGTGCGCAGCTGCGCGGGGGCGCCGGCGGCGAGGGCGATGTGCAAGGCCAGCCCCTGGTGCTCTGCCAGCGGCTGGAACAGCGCCTGCAGCTGGCTGGCCATGTCGCCCAGCGCCACGTTCTCCAGTTCCAGCGTCACGTGCCCGGCCTCGATCTTGGACAGGTCGAGGATGTCGTTAATCAGGTTGAGCAAGTCCTTGCCGGCGCCATTGATAGTGGCCGCGTACTCCACCTGCTTGCCGCTGAGTTTGCCTTCCTTGTTCTGCTGCAGCAGGCTGGACAGGATCAGCATGCTGTTCAGCGGCGTGCGCAGCTCGTGCGACATATTCGCCAGGAATTCGGATTTGTAGGCGCTGATGCGCTCCAGCTCGTCGGCCTTGCGGCGCAGCTCGCGGCTGGCCTGTTCGCTTTCCGCGCTCTTCTGCCGTATCACCTCGCGCTGCTGCTCCAGCAGCTGGGCGCGCTCCTCCAGTTCCTCGTTGGACTGCTGCAGCTCCTCTTGCTGCACCAGCAATTCCTCGGTCTGCACCTGGGTCTGCTCCAGCAAGTTGGCCACGCGGCGGCGCGCATGCTCCACGCCGACCGCCACCGCCACCGCCTCGGCCGCCTGGCGCAGCCACGCCAGGCGCGGCGCGTCGAACTCGCCGAAGGTGCCGATCTCCACCAGCCCCACCAGCTCGCCGTTGTGCATCAGCGGCACCGCCGCCACGGCGGCCGGTCCGGCCTGGCCCAGCGCCGAGGCCACGTCCAGATAGCCCGGCGGCACCGGCGAAAGCACCTCGATGGCGCCGCTGCGCACCGCGCTGCCGGCCCAGCCCTCGCCCGCCGCGAACTGGCGGCGCGGCGCCGTGCCGGTGGTGTAAGCGTGGCTGGCGGCCAGCACCAGTTCCTGCCGCCCGGCGTCGTGCAGATACAGCGCGCCGACCGCGCCGCCCACGTGGCGCGTCAGGAAACTGACCACGGCCTGCGTCAGCTCCGGCAGCGCGCGTTCGCCGCGCAGTTCGATGTTCAGGGCATTGATGCCGCTCTTGGCCCAGTCCTGCTGGCGTTCCTCGTCGCGGTGCAGGCGCAGCGTGCGCGCCATACGGGCGAAGCCGCGCCCCAGGCTTTGCTGGGCGGCGCTCATGGCGGCGATGGCGCCCACCAGCGCGCCGATCTCGTCGCGCCGCGCCGCCAGACCGCCCATCTCCAGCGCGGGCGGCTCGTGCACTTCGCGGCTCAGGTCGCCCGCCGCGATGGCCTCCACCAGCTGGGCGCGCTCGGCGCTGTCATCGCTCAGCGTGCGCAGCGTGTGCAGCACGCCCTGGATCTGTCCGGTCAGCGCCAGGAAGATGCCCACCGCCAGGTAGGCGAACAGCGCGCAGGCCAGCGCGCTGAGCACCACGATCCAGGCCAGGCCGGTGCGCGCCTTGTCGATGCGCCGCTCGATATGGTCGCGCAGCGCCGGCGCCAGCACTTCGCTGCCGCCGGCATAGATCTGGTCGATGAGATTGGTGAACTGCTCGATGTACTGCTCCGAGCTGATGCCGAAGCGGGCGTCGATGATGTCGTCCTGCGCCATGCCCAGCGCGATGCGCATGCCGGCGTCCACATTCTGGTCCAGGCTGCCCAGCACGCCGCGCAGCGCGGGATTGTAGTTGACGACTTTTTCAAGATTGGCGGTTTGCAAATCGCGCGCGATGCGGGTGTGGCCCAGCAGGCTGGCCATCTGCAGCCGCTCGGCCTCGGTCACCACCTTGCGCGCCAGGATGGCGGCGCCGAAAGCGCGGGTCTGGCCCAGCCGCTCGGTGAAAAAGGGCAGCTTGACGATCACGTCCATCAAATAATAGCTGGCGATGTCCGGGTCCAGCGTCAGCGCGCTGGCGTCGGCCACGTCGGACGCCAGGGTCAGCATCTTGGCGATCAGTTGCTCGTGGCGCAGGGTGTTGGTCTGCTGGGGCCACTCCAGGCCGAACTGGCGCAGCGCGCGCCAGTCGCCGCTGACTTCGCGCCAGCGCGCCGCCGCCAGCACTTCGGGCGGCAGGGCCTCGGCCAGGCGCAGGAAAGCGGCGTCCACTTCGGCCGCCTTGGCCTGCTGCCGCTGGGCCAGCAATTTGTTGCCAGCAAGAAAACCCGCCGCCAGTCCGCGGTCGTGCTGCACCAGCTGGATGGTGCGGTTCAGGCGCACCATCGCTTCCAGGCCGAGCAGCTCCTCGCGCGACGGTTCTATCACCCGGTCCAGCGCCTGGTACAGATTCACCTGGAGCAGCACCACGGCGCCCAGCGCAAGCAAACCCAGCAGCAGGAATTTATGCGCGTAGCGCAACCTGCCCATCAAATTGATGGCGGGATAAAACAGGGCTTTCATCGCATTAAAAACGGACGCGGCCGGCCAGCATGTCGCGGTACATTACCCAATCGCCCAGCAAGCTATACAGGGGATATTTGAATGTGGCGGGACGGTTATGCTCGAAAAAGAAATGGCCTATCCAGGCGAAGCCATAGCCTGCCAATGGAACAAACCACAGCAAACCATAGTTGCCGCGCACGGCGGCGGTGACAATAATCAGGAGGACGAGGGTGGAGCCGATGAAATGCAGGCGGCGGCAGCTTGAATTGGAGTGCTCTTGCAAATAGAACGGATAGAATTCCTTAAAACTCTGAAAGCGTGCTGCTGCATTCGCCTTATCCATTTCAATTCTCCTCGACGCGGCTGGCGTAATTCAAATCCGTTTCATCGCCCCACACAAACACCTTGGGCTCCTGCAATACATGCACCAGGAATTGTTGGCGCTCGCGCAGGCGGCGCCGGAAATCGGGCAGCGTGTAAAGGTTGGGGTTGATCTTGCGGCGCAAAATACGTTCGGCCACCGGCAATCGCGACAGCAATTCGCCGTAGCTGGTGTTATCGCCGATCAGCAGCAATTCGATTTTATCTTCGCTGGCTTCCTGTTCCTTGGCGGTGGCGCCATAGACAAAGGCCACGTTTAATACATCGCCCAGCGGCGACAGCGCGGAATTGAGCACGCTGACCAGGCCGAAAGTCTTGCGCACCAAACTGGATAATTCACCGTACACCAGGCTGTCTTTATTGGGGCGGAAGCGGCGCACATTGCCGATGCGTTCGGACACGATCAAACCGGAGTCATGCAGGCGGCGCAATTCGCGCTGCGCGGAGGCGCTGCCCAATCCAGTCAGGCGCATGATCTCGTTGAGGTGGAAACCATCATTAACGCGCACGAACATCAGGCCCAGCAGTTTTTGCTGGGCGGGAGTGAAGAGGGCTTGGGCGATCATGGACCAAATCTTAGCACGGATAAGCCAGCATCTGGCACAGCAATCCATGCCTGTGTGCATGGAAACCGCATTCCGCCGTGGCACCTGTTGCGGCGGCTGGACGCGCCTGCCACCGCCGCGTCGGCCGGACGGCAAATCCTGCTTTACATTTGGCGGATATGTGCGATCCTGTAGTTGTGAGGTGTTGCTGTTCCGGACCGACTCAAGTTACCGGGCGGACACATCACAGAAGTAAGGGGGCCGCTTTCGTAGTGGCCCCTTCTATTTTCACCGCGCGTTATGCGGCACATCAAAATGCGGCCCGCGCCGCATGCCAACATAAGCTCTTCAGCCTAGCGGAGAGCCGCCATGCCGGACACACGACGCGCCATGGAAAATCGCAATTACCCGCCATTTCCAGGAATTCATGGCCTTTTATTTTCCGGACGCGCACAATTAAATCGACTGGCAGCAACCTATTGAGTTTTTGGATACCGAGCTTGCGCAAATAGCGCCCGACGCTATAACCGGTTCGCGCCGGGCCGATGCATTTGGTCCGTGTCTCCAGACTCGAAGGATAGCCGAAACTGGTTCTGGTCCATATTGAAGTGCGAAGCCGATATAGCAAAAACTTTTCCGAAATAACATTCGTTTATAACTACCGCATATTTAATCTGCTTGGATAAACTACTAAAAGATCAAAATCCATTCGCCTTGCTGACTGCCGCACATATGCAGACTCAGCGCACCCGTCATAAGCATGCAGAACGGCATGCGGCAAAACTGCACCTGATAGCTCTGCTATATATGCGTGCTTGGCCGCAAGAGCGTATTATGGATTTCGTGAGCGTCATCGGATGGATGATGCGCCTGCCAGCCGAAATGGAGGTTTCATTTTGGAAAGAGATTCAACAGCAACATAAGGAGTTCGCCATGGAATACATGCTCCCCTTTGCACGCGAGGCGCGCGAAAAAGGAATGGCCGAAGGCCGCGAATTCGGCATCAAAACAGGGCGAAAGCTTGGGCAAGCCGAACTAATAGAGCTCCAGTTGCGCGACCGATTCGGAGAACTACCCGCGTCCATAGGCCAGCGGCTGGCGGACGCGGATACAGAACAGCTGTCCCAATGGGGCCGCGCACTGCTCAACGCGGCCACGCTGGACGACATATTCAGCGATCACAACGGCAAGGGCTAGAAGCGCGCCCTGATTAATTTCGCAGACCTCATCCCCCCAAGTAAAAAAAAACGGCACCCGAAGGTGCCGTTTTGCTTTGCGGACTGAAGCTTACGCTTCGTCGCTGTGGTGTGGAGCTTCTTCCGGCAGCTCGGCCACGATGGCCGCGCGTTCCGCGTCCAGCAGGGCTTTGCGTTCTTCCGCTTCCCAGACTTCCTTCTCGCGGCGGGCGCGGTGGAAGGCCAGACCGGTACCGCCAGGGATCAGGCGGCCGACGATGACGTTCTCTTTCAGGCCGCGCAGACCGTCGCGCTTGCCCATTATCGCCGCTTCCGTCAGCACGCGGGTGGTTTCCTGGAACGATGCTGCCGAGATGAACGAATCGGTCGACAGCGATGCCTTGGTAATACCCAGCAGCACGTTTTCGTAGGTTGCAGGAATCTTCTGAGCCGCGTTCATGCGGTCATTCTCATCCAGCAGCTCGGAACGCTCAACCTGCTCGCCGACGATGTAGTCGGTGTCGCCGGCGTTGACGATCTGTACACGGCGCAGCATCTGGCGCACGATCACTTCGATGTGCTTGTCGTTAATCTTCACGCCCTGCAGACGGTACACGTCCTGCACTTCGTCAACGATGTAACGCGCCAGCGCTTCGATACCCAGCAGGCGCAGGATGTCTTGTGGATCGGCCGGGCCGTCCACGATCATCTCGCCCTTGTTCACCACCTGGCCGTCGTGCACCAGCACTTGCTTGTCCTTGGTAATCAGGAACTCGTGCTTGTTGCCGTCCATGTCGGTGATTTCCAGACGCTGCTTGCCCTTGGTCTCTTTACCAAACGCAACGGTACCGGTGACTTCCGCCAGCATGCCCGCGTCTTTCGGCGAACGGGCTTCGAACAGTTCGGCAACGCGCGGCAGACCACCGGTAATGTCGCGGGTCTTCTGCGATTCGGTCGGGATACGTGCCAGCACTTCACCCACCGATACCGCCTGGCCGTCTTTCACCATGATCAGCGCGCCGACCTGGAAGCCGATCGCCACGGCGTGTTCGGTGCCGGCGATCTTCACTTCGTTGCCGTCTTCGTTCAGCAGTTTCACCTGCGGACGCAGCGTCTTGGTCAGCGAACCGCGGCGTTTCGCATCGATTACCACCAGGGTCGCCAGACCGGTTACTTCGTCCACCTGGCGGGCCACGGTCACGCCTTCTTCGACGTTCTCGAAACGCACCGTACCGGCGTACTCGGTAATGATAGGACGGGTCAGCGGATCCCAGGTCGCCAGGGCCGTACCGGCCTTGATGACCATGCCGTCCTTGACGATCAGGGTCGCGCCGTACGGCACTTTGTGGCGCTCGCGCTCACGGCCATGGTCGTCGGTGATCAGCACTTCGCCCGAACGGGAAATGACGATTTGCGCGCCCTTGCCGTTGGTGACGTAACGCATGGTCGAGGTGAAGCGGATGATACCGTTCGACTTCGCTTCCACCGACGATGCCACTGCCGCACGCGACGCCGCACCACCGATGTGGAAGGTACGCATGGTCAGCTGGGTACCCGGCTCACCGATCGACTGTGCCGCCACAACGCCGACTGCTTCGCCGGAGTTGACCAGCATGCCACGGCCCAGATCGCGGCCATAGCACTTGGCGCACAGGCCGAAGCGCGTGTCGCAAGTCAGCGGGGTACGGACTTTGACTTCGTCGATACCCATGCGTTCGACTTCTTCCACCATGTCTTCGTCCAGCAGCGTGCCGGCTTCGAACAGGGTTTCCTGGGTCTCAGGATTGACGATGTCGGTGCCTGCCACGCGGCCGAGGATACGGTCGCGCAGGGCTTCGATCACTTCACCGCCTTCGACCATCGCCTTCATCAGCGTGCCGTTGGAAGTGCCGCAATCGTCCTCGATCACCACCAGATCCTGGGTCACGTCGACCAGGCGGCGGGTCAGGT
>Ga0308157_10009981_pt1 | contig 10404 bp, 7 predicted proteins | sample PhyBR1_FD_201035 | JGI IMG/M metagenome (GOLD analysis project Ga0308157, IMG submission 201035) | Phyllosphere microbial communities from UC Gill Tract Community Farm, Albany, California, United States - DLSLB.R1 | ecosystem: Host-associated > Plants > Phyllosphere > Unclassified | place: USA... | reverse complement strand
GGTCGGGTAGCAGAACGAGAGTCGGATGTTGCCGCCGCCGCGGCCGTCCGCGTAGAACGCGGTACCCGGCGTGTAGGCGACGAGCTCCTTGACCGCGCGGGGCAGCATGCCCTTCGAGTCGAGCGATTCGGGCAGTGTCAGCCAGACGAAGAAGCCACCGTCGGGTCGCGTCCACGACAGGTCGGGCAGGAACTCCCCCAGGGCGCCCATCATGGCGTCCCTGCGCTCCGCGTAGATGCCTCGGAAGGTGTCGACCTGCCCCTGCCAGTCCGCGGCGTCCAGGTAGGCGTTCACGACGTACTGGCCGAAGGAGTTCGGTGCCAGGACCGCCGACTCGTTGGCCAGGACGAGCTTCTCGCGGATGGCGTGCGGCGCGAGGGCCCAGCCGACGCGGAAGCCCGGCGCGAGGGTCTTCGAGAACGAGCCGAGGTAGACCACGCCCTCGTCGTCGATGGAGCGGATCGCCTGCGGCGCCGGCTCGTCGAACCACAGCAGGCCGTACGGGTTGTCCTCGAGCACGAGGATGCCGTTCGACCGGCAGATGTCGAGCACCTCGATGCGGCGCTCGCGGCTCATCGTGACGCCGGCCGGGTTGTGGAAGTTCGGGATCGTGTAGAGGAACTTGATCCGCTTGCCCTGGGTACGGAGGTTCGCGATGGCCTCGCGCAGGGCCTCGGGCACCAGTCCGTGCTCGTCGGTCGTCACGTGCACGGTCTCGGCCTGGTACGAGCGGAAGACACCGATGGCTCCGACGTACGACGGCGACTCGGCGAGCACGACGTCGCCCGGATCGATGAACAGCCGCGTGACGAGGTCGAGCGCGTGCTGCGAGCCCGTGGTGACGACGACGTCCTCGGCGCTGGCACGGATGCCCTCGAGGCTCATGACGTCGACGATGTGCTCGCGCAGGGACCGCAGGCCCTGTCCCCCGCCGTACTGCAGAGCCATCGCGGAGTCCTCGGCCATGACCCGGTCGATGGAGCCGGTCACGAGCTCGCGGGGCAGGGCGGAGACGTAGGGCATGCCACCGGCGAGCGAGACCACCTCGGGGCGCGATGCCACGGCGAACAGGGCTCGGACCTCGGAGGCGCTCAGCCCGGCGGTGCGCTGGGCGTAGGAGTCGTACCAGGGGTCGAGGCTGTTGCCGTTCGTCATCGTGAACTCCGTTCAGTGGGACATTCCCGCCACACTACGACATGCGTTGCCGGATCCGCGGTGGGAGCCGGGGGCCGATCCTGAAGCTGTGGCCCGGTGCACGACGACGGCCCCGCTCTCCGAGGAGAACGGGGCCGCCGTCGTGACGTGTGGTCCGGACTACGCGAGGAACTCCGCGAGGTCGGCCTCGAGCGCCGGCTTCGGCTTGGCGCCGATGACGGTCTTGACGACCTCGCCGCCCTTGAACACCTTCATCGCCGGGATCGACGTGATCTGGTAGTTCATCGCCGACTGCGGGTTGTCGTCGACGTTCAGCTTGACGATCTCGATCTTGTCGGCGTGCTCGGCCGCGATCTGGTCGAGGATCGGCGAGACGGCGCGACACGGGCCGCACCACTCGGCCCAGAAGTCGACGAGGATGGTCTTGTCGGACTTGAGGACCTCGTCCGAGAAGGTGGCGTCGGTGACGGCCTTTGCGTTGGACATGTGTGCTCCTTCGAGAAGTTCAGTGGGTACAACGGCGGGGCCGCTGCGGTATTCCGTGGGTCAGGCCCGTGCGGCCTCGACGTCGATCGTCGCGGGCGACTCCGGCGTGACACCCTCGGCCTGGTCGGTCAGGGCGTCGTCGAGCTCGGCGAGGTACTTCTCGGCGTCGAGCGCCGCCACCGTGCCCGAACCGGCGGCCGTGATGGCCTGGCGGTACGTCGGGTCGATGACGTCACCCGCGGCGAACACGCCCCGCAGGTTGGTCTTCGACGAGCGGCCCTGGACCGCGATCGTGCCCTCGGGCGCGATGTCGATCTGGCCGTGGATCAGGTGCGTCCGCGGGTCGTTGCCGATCGCGATGAACAGGCCGTCGAGCGCCATCTCCGACTCCTCGCCGGTGACGGTGTCCTTGAGCGTGACGCCCTCGACCGCGGAGGCACCCGTGATGCCGGTGACCTCCTTGTTCCAGGCGAACTCGATCTTCGGGTCGTTCATCGCCCGGTCCTGCATGATCTTCGACGCGCGCAGGGAGTCCTTGCGGTGGATGACGGTGACCTTGTCCGCGAAGCGGGTGAGGAACGTGGCCTCCTCCATCGCGGAGTCGCCACCACCGACGACGGCGATGTTCTTCTGCCGGAAGAAGAAGCCGTCGCACGTGGCGCACCAGCTGACGCCGTGGCCGGAGAGGCGCTCCTCGTCGGCCAGACCGAGGTGGCGGTACGCCGAGCCGGTCGCGTAGATGACCGCGAGGGCCTCGTACGTCTCGCCCGAGCCGACGGTGACCTTCTTGACGTCACCGGTCAGGTCGACGGAGACGGCGTCGTCGTACAGGACCTCGGCGCCGAACTTCTCGGCCTGTTCCTGCATCTTGATCATGAGGTCCGGGCCCTGGATCCCCTCGGGGAACCCGGGGAAGTTCTCGACCTCGGTGGTCTTCGTGAGCTCGCCGCCGGTCTCGACGCTCGAGGCGACGATGAGCGGCTTGAGCTCCGCGCGCGCGGCGTAGATGCCGGCGGTGAACCCGGCGGGACCGGAACCGATGATGATGAGCTGGCGCATGCCTGGTGCCCTTCCGTTGCGTACTGACCGGGTCAACACATGGTACCGGCGGGACATTCCGACCAGCCGGTGTGGGCGTGGGCGGTCGTCAGCGACCGAGGCGCTTCTTCAGCAGCGCCACGGCGTTCGCGATCTCGCCGTTCCTCGCCACGACGAGGGCACCGAAGTACACCAGGGCCATGACGGCGCCGGCGAGGGCGATCGTGATGAACGCACCGGTCCGGTCGGACATCGCGAACCCGTCCTCCGAGAAGGCGCCGAGTGCGTACACGACACCCGCACCGGCGACACCGGCGACGAGTGCGGCGATGACGAACTGCACGTGCGAGCGCGTCACGACCGGGCCCTCGATGCCGTGCAGGCGCCGCCGCACCAGCACGAGCGCGATGATCGTCTGCGCGGTGCCGGCGAGGGTCGTGCACGCGGCGATCGAGACGCCGACGACGGACTGGGGGAACGTCGCGACGGCGAGGGCGCCGATCACGAACAGCACCGACTGCACGCACTGCATGAGGAACGGCGTGCGGTGGTCGTGCATGGCCCAGAAGACCCGCTGGATGATGAAGAGCATGCTGAACAGCACCAGGCCGGGCATGTAGGCCAGCAGGACCGCCCCGATGGTGAGCGCACCGTCGAAGGTGTTCGCGAACATGCGTCCGAAGGGCACCGAGACGACGACCAGCGCCACCGACGCGAACACCGTGAAGAGCCCGACGATCCGGAGCGAGAGCGACAGGTTCCGCCGGACGGCGTCCAGGTCCCCGCGCTCGGCGTCGTGGGTCATGCGCGTGAAGTAGGCCGTCGCGATCGAGACCGCGAAGATCGAGTGCGGCAGCATGAAGAGCAGCCAGGCGTTCTGCAGCACCGCGTTGCCCGCGGCGCCGGTGCCGAGCGACGCGACGCGCGACTGCACGATGCCGGCGAGCTGGGTCACCAGGATCATCGCGAACAGCCAGCCCGCGGCGGTACCGGTCGCCTTGAGGCCGACGCCACGCCAGCGGAAGTCCGGACGGAACGACAGCCCGGCGCGCTTCCAGAAGAACGGCAGGAAGGCCGCCTGTGCGAGGACGCCGAGGGATGCGCTCCCCGCGAGCACGGCGATCTTGAGCGGTGTCCACCCGTCGACCGAGGCGTTGACGTCCTGGCCACCGAACATCGCGATGAAGACGACGAGTCCGGCGATCGCGATGACGTTGTTGAGCAGCGGTGCCCAGGTGAACGGACCGAAGTACTGCTTGGCGTTGAGGACCTCGCCGAGGAGCGAGTACATCGCGTAGAAGAGGATCTGCGGCAGGCACCAGAACGCGAACGCCACCGCCAGGTCGGTCTGCGCCGGGGTGAAGCCCTTGCCGTCCTCTGCGGCCTGCTGGCTGTAGACGAAGACGAGGAACGGGGCGAGGACGGTCGCGACGATCGTGATGACGACGAAGACGCTCGCGCCGAGGGTCACGATCTTGTTGACGTACGCCGCACCGCCGTCGCGGCTCTGCTGCATCGACCGGACGATCTGCGGGATGAGCACGGCGGAGAGCAGGCCGCCGGCGATGAGCGCGTAGATGTTGTTCGGCAGCTGGTTCGCGAGTGCGAAGGCGTCGGCGCCCGGCGAGTTCGCCTGACCGATGGCGTAGGCGAGCACGAAGGTCTTGCCGAAGCCGAGGACGCGCGACAGCATCGTGCCCGCCGCGAGCATCGCGCTCGCCCGTCCGAGGTTGCGCTCGGCCGCGGGCTCCGCGTCGACGGCGGGCTGCTGCTGCGTGCTGATGGTCGGCTCCTCGGGATCGGTCAGGGTGTCGTCGCGGTCGTGCGACCCGTCCGGGAGGCCCGGCTCGCCACCGGCGCGCACCTGCGCGTCCGCAGGGCGCGCACCCACCTGCTCCGGTGCGGGTCGTGCGGACGCGGCCACCGTGGTGGTGCCGGCCACGGCGGCGGCGGGGGCCGCCTGCGCGACGGTGGGCGTGCCTCCCGTCCGCCGGGGTGCGCCGGGGGCGTCGGGCTGGACCGCGAGCGGGCGGTTCGGGTCGTCGTCGTCCTCGTCGTCGAGCTCACCGTTGCGGCGGCGGATGCGCTTGCGGACGCTGCGGAAGATGCCGAAGCCGAACAGCGCGACGAGTCCGACGGCCGCGACGGCGGTGATCACGGTCTCCCACTGCGCCTGCACGTTGAGCTCGACGGTGGCCGGCTGGGAGATCGTGACGCCCGTGGGGGTCGTCAGCGACATGGTCAGCGTGACCTTGCCGTTCGCGACCGAGCGGACCGGGACGGTGGCGCGGGTGGACGACTGCGGCTGGAGCTCGACCTCGATGTCGTTGCGGACGATGCGCAGTGCGGAACTCGACGGCTGGACGCTCAGGCGGACGGTGACGGGGTACTCCGACCGGTTCCGGATGGACACCGGCAGCGAGGAGCGGTCACCGAGCAGCGTCAGCGAGCTCGAGTCGGGGATGCTCACCGCCCTCGTGTCCTCCGACCAGTCCGCGACCGTCGTGTCGATGGCGGCGTCCAGTGCCCGCGGCGCACCGCGCCAGGCGTTCGACGCGAGGGCCAGCAGGGTCAGGCGGGCCGGGGCCGTGACCTGGGTCGGGTCGGCCACGGCGGACGCGAACCCGGTCAGCTCGCGCTCGCCGTCGACGATGCGTCGGAGCCGGTCGAGGCGGTCGTCGCCGTCGTCCGAGGGTGCGAGGGTCAGCGATCCGGCCGTCGCCTTCGCCGCGGTGGTGAGGTCGGACGGCGCGACCCAGGGGGTGCCCTCGAGGGCGTCGAGTGCCCGGCCCAGCCGTCCGGAGTCGGTCGGCCAGTCGCGACCCAGGGTGAGGAGCACGGGGCTCGTGGCGGTGCCCGCGCGCGCCGCGGTGGCCAGCGTGGCGGTGAGCTCGGACATCGCCGTGTCCCACTGCTGTTGGTCGGTCGCCCCGGCCGCGTCGCGCAGCAGTGCGGACATGCCCTGGTCGGAGACGAGCACGCGGTGGTCGCCGATGCGCTCGGCGGCGGCGATCGTGGTGTCCGGGCCGGCCGAGGTGTTGCCGCTCGAGACGATCGTGGCCTCGGTGCCGGCATCGGCGAGGGCGGGCAGGTCGTCCGTGGCGACGGTGCCCTCGACGGGCCAGGAGACGTGGTCCATCGACCACGGGAAGTCCAGCAGGCCCTGGGTCGTGGGGAGCGTCGGCGTCGCGTCGGTCCCGGTGCCGCCGTCCTGCGTGGTGGCGGTCGCGTCGTCGGAGGGGCTGGCCGCGTCGGTCGGCGCGGCCGTGGCGTCCGGGCTCGCGGTGTCCGTCGGCGTGGGCCCGGTCGGCGTCGGGGTGGGCGTGCTCGCACCCGGGAAGTTCTCGTCGTCGACCTGCTGGTCGAGGGAGACGATCCCCGGGATCCCGTCGGCCCCGGCCTGTCGGAGCCCGGTGACGTCGGCGTCCGCCCACGGCAGGGCGAAGGTCTCGTTGCGCAGCCCCTCGAGCCGCTCGAGCCAGGCCGTCGCGGTCGACGGGGCGTTCTGGCCGAGGAGTCGGATCGACGCGATGATGCGCGGGTCGACCGCCACGGCGACGTTGTGGTCCTCCGCTGCGTCGAGCTGCTGCTGGAGGGTCCCGTCGACCGAGGTCGCGGCCGCGAGGTCGTTCGCCCCGATGACCCCGTCGGCGGTCTCCGGCAGCGTGACCGGCATCGCGACCGAGACGCCGACCGGGTCGTCCTGGAAGTCCGGGTACCAGGTGATCGCCGACCGGGCGACGGCGAACGTGTCGCCCGCGGTGTACTCCGCGGCGATCCGTCGGGCCCCGAAGGACGAGTACCCGCCGAGTGCGACGTTGCCGGGGACGATGGTCACCGTCTGGGTCACGGATCGGTGCGCCGCGACGGCCGGAACGTCCACGGTGTCCATCGGGGCGCCGAGGTAACCGGACGTGCTGGTGTCCTCGAGCCAGTCGGAGAGGACGTCGCGCGTGCTCTCGGACCGGAAGACGTCGAGCTCGGCGGTCCCCGCGGGCACGTCGGCGTCGGTGTCGTTCGTGACCGTCAGGGTGAGCTGGAGGTCCTCGTCGCGTCGGACGATCCCCCGGTCGGCCGGGGCGATCGAGACGGTCGTCCTGCCCGTGCGGGCGGCGGCTGGTCCGACGGTGCGTCCCGCGGCCGTGTCGGCCACGGCGGTGCGGCCAGCGGCGTGGACGGCTTCGGTGGCCGCGGGCGTGACGACGAGGCCGATGGCGACGAGGGCCGTCGCTGCGGCGGCGAGCGTGGAGCGGAAGATCTGCATACAGGAGGGGCCCGAGGGTCGGTTCCGGCCGAGCACGAGCATACGAGGGGCGAACCATGACGATCCCGTGGGCGCTCGGACTGTGCAGAACTCGCGGGCGGTCATCTGGGAGGATGGGGTCGTCATGCACTCCGTTGCCCAGGCCGTCGAACGACTCGACGCACTCGCGTCCACCGAGCCCGTCGCCCTCCTCGCTCGGGCGTTCGCCGACGCCGGACACGAGCTGGCACTGGTGGGCGGACCGGTGCGCGACGCCTTCCTCGGCCGTCCCGTGACCGACCTCGACTTCACCACCGACGCGACACCCGAGCAGACGCTGCGGGTCGTCGAGCCGATCGCCGGCGCCACGTGGGACGTCGGCCGGCAGTTCGGCACGATCGCCGCCCGCATCCGGGGCGAGCAGGTCGAGATCACGACCTACCGCAGCGACGTCTACGACGGCGAGACCCGGAAGCCCGAGGTCGCGTTCGGCGACACCATCGAGGACGACCTGCTCCGCCGCGACTTCACCGTCAACGCGATGGCCCTCCGACTCCCCCAGCGCGAGCTGGTCGACGTGCACGGCGGCGTCGAGGACCTGCTCGCACGGCGTCTGCGCACCCCGCAGGCGGCCCCGGTGTCGTTCCGCGACGACCCGCTGCGCATGATGCGTGCCGCGCGCTTCACGTCCCAGCTCGGGTTCACGGTGTCCGACGAGGTCCGCGACGCGATGACCGAGCTCGCGGACTCGATCGGGATCGTCTCCGCCGAACGGGTGCGGGACGAACTGGTCAAGCTGCTCGACACCGCCTCCCCCGTCGCGGGCATCCGTCTGCTCGTCGACACCGGGCTCGCCGAGCGGTTCCTGCCGGAGCTGCCGGCGATGCGGCTGGAGATCGACGAGCACCACCACCACAAGGACGTCTACGAGCACTCGCTCACGGTGCTCGAGCAGGCCATCGGGTACGAGGCCGAGCGGCACGCCGGCGAGGCACCGGACACCGTGCTGCGCCTGGCGGCGCTCCTGCACGACATCGGCAAGCCGGCGACGCGGAAGCTCGAGCCCGGCGGCGCCGTGAGCTTCCACCACCACGACCTGGTCGGTTCGAAGCTCGTGAAGAAGCGGCTGCGGGCGCTGCGCTTCGACAACGACACCATCGCCGCGGTGTCCCGCCTGATCGAGCTGCACCTGCGCTTCTTCGGCTACACCGAGGGCGCCTGGACCGACTCGGCCGTCCGTCGGTACGTGCGCGACGCCGGCGACCAGCTCGAGCGCCTGCACGAGCTCACCCGCTCCGACGTGACCACGCGGAACCGGCGGAAGGCCGACCGGCTGGCGTTCGCCTACGACGACCTCGAGGACCGCATCCGGGTGCTCTCCGATCAGGAGGAGCTCGAGTCGATCCGCCCGGACCTGACCGGCGACGACATCATGCGGATCCTCGGCATCACGCCCGGACGAGCGGTCGGCGAGGCGTACCGGTACCTGCTCGAGGTGCGGATGGACGAGGGGCCCCTCGGCGCGGACGAGGCCGAGGCGCGCCTGCGCGCCTGGTGGGACCAGCGCGACGCGACCGCCTGAGCCGCGACGCGACCGCGCGAGCGGCGACGTGACCGCCTGCGCCGCGACGCGACCACCCGGGGGTCGACGCGACCACCCACCCGCCGCTGGCGGCTCTGCACAGCCGGTGGCGCGCCTCCAGGCCGTCCGCTAGGCTAGTGGGGTTGTCCACGCGCTCCTGCGTGTCCGGACACATGCATCAACCCTCCTGCCCCGGGAACTGCCCGGGGCCGCTGAGACCAGAGGAGGTGGGTTCCGCATGCACCAGTACGAACTGATGGCGATCCTCGACCCCGAACTCGACGAGCGCACCGTCGCTCCCAGCCTGGACAAGTTCCTCGCTGTCATCCGCAACGACGGTGGCACCGTCGACAACGTGGACGTCTGGGGCCGTCGTCGCCTCGCCTACGAGATCGCCAAGAAGAACGAGGGCCTGTACGCCGTCGTGAACTTCACGTCGTCGGCCGACGCCGCCAAGGAGCTCGACCGTCAGCTCGGTCTCTCCGAGGCCGTGCTCCGCACCAAGGTCCTCCGCGCCGAAGAGGGCATCGCGCAGGTCGCCGCCCAGAAGCAGCGCGACGAGGCCCGTGCGGCTCGCAAGGCCGCCAACGCCTCCGCGACCGCGACCGCGAGCGCCGAGTAACCATGGCCGGCGAAACCGTCATCACGGTGGTGGGCAACCTCACCGCGGACCCCGAGCTGCGCTACACGCAGAACGGGCTCGCGGTGGCGAACTTCACCATCGCATCCACCCCTCGCACGTTCGACCGTCAGGCGAACGAGTGGAAGGACGGCGACGCGCTGTTCCTCCGTGCGAGCGTGTGGCGCGAGTTCGCCGAGCACGTGGCGGGCTCGCTGACGAAGGGCTCGCGCGTCATCGTGCAGGGTCGTCTCCGTCAGCGCTCCTACCAGGACCGTGAGGGCCAGCAGCGCACGAGCATCGAGCTCGAGGTCGACGAGATCGGCCCGTCGCTCCGGTACGCGACCGCACAGATCACCCGTGCAGCGGGTGGCAGTGGCGGCGGCGGCGGCGGTGGCCGTGGCCAGGTCGGCGGCAACGCCGGCGGCCAGGGCAACGGTGGCTTCACCGGCGGCGGCGGCAACAGCAACGGCGGCGGTCAGTCGGACGCACCGTGGTCGCCGCAGGGCGGCCAGCAGGGCGGCAACGCACAGTCGAACGACGTGTGGAGCACCCCTGGCGGGTCGTACGACGACGAGACCCCGTTCTGATCCTCAGCGGTCTGACGGACACACAACTTCTTCTTCTCTAAGGAATCACAATGGCTGGAAAGAGCACCGGCGACCGCCGGAAGCCTCGCGGTAAGGGCGGCAAGAACGCCGCTCCCGCGAAGTCCATCAAGGTCGGCGTCATCGACTACAAGGACGTCGCGACCCTTCGCAAGTTCATCTCGGAGCGTGGGAAGATCCGCGCCCGTCGCATCACCGGCGTCTCCGTCCAGGAGCAGCGCCTCATCGCCCGTGCCGTGAAGAACGCCCGTGAGATGGCGCTCCTCCCCTACGCCGGCTCCGGCCGCTGATCGGAGGACTTCACATGTCGAAGCTCATCCTCACCCACGAGGTCTCCGGCCTCGGTTCCGCCGGTGACGTCGTCGACGTCAAGAACGGCTACGCCCGCAACTACCTCGTCCCCCAGGGCTTCGCTGTCGCGTGGTCCAAGGGCGGCGAGAAGCAGGTCGAGTCGATCCGTGCGGCGCGTACCGCTCGCGAGCTCGCCACCATCGAAGAGGCACAGGACCTCAAGATGAAGCTCGAGAACGCGACCATCAAGCTGACCGTCAAGGCCGGCAAGGACGGTCGTCTGTTCGGCTCCGTCCGTCCGGGCGACGTCGCTGACGCCGTCCAGGCGCAGGGCGTCGGCTCGCTCGACAAGCGCAAGGTCGAGGTCCCCGCGACCATCAAG
>Ga0308157_10009977_pt1 | contig 10408 bp, 9 predicted proteins | sample PhyBR1_FD_201035 | JGI IMG/M metagenome (GOLD analysis project Ga0308157, IMG submission 201035) | Phyllosphere microbial communities from UC Gill Tract Community Farm, Albany, California, United States - DLSLB.R1 | ecosystem: Host-associated > Plants > Phyllosphere > Unclassified | place: USA... | reverse complement strand
GAGCGCGAGGAACGCCACTCCGACAGCGATCCAATGGATGCGTCGCCATTCGGATCCGACGCGGCGTACGTCGAAGGCGGTCGGCATGAGGAAGAGCACGATGATCAAGACGACCAGCCCGACCGCCTCCGCGGCCGAGCCGTATGCCTCGAGGATGATCATCGCGCCGAGCACGATGCCGATGCCGATCGTGACGACCCGCGCGGGGACCGACAGAGGCGGGGCGGACCAGGGCGATTCGGCGCCCGCGGCGGTGCGGCGGATGCGCGGCAGGTCGACGGCGAGAATGGCGATCAGCATGATCCCGGATGGTCCGACGCACCACCACGGCGGGAAAGCAACATCGGCGACGTCGAGGCCGATCAACGCGACGAACATCGCCAAGCTGATCGCATAGAGGAAGATCGTCGCGAGGTGTGCGCGCACGCGGATGCCTAGGCGTTCGAACGCGCCGTTCACGAGGGTCCCCATCACGACCGACGCGAACACCGCGACGTATACCGGTGTGTGATCCGTCCGCGGCCCGACAGCGGCGAGCATGATGCAGGCCAGGTATGCGGCGAATGCGATGTTCGTCCAGAACCAGAAGAGCGCCGCCTCGCGCGGCATGCCGGAGCCCTCTGCTCGATGTGTGACTCGATCATGCGCCGCGAGCAGGCGGGCTGCTTCTTGGGGCTCCATCGCTTCGCTTTCCATTTGGAAAGTATGTGCCACTCGGAAAGTGCTGTCAATGGGGCCGGTTCGCGCGGGACAACGGCGCCGATGATTCCGATAGTTAGGTTTCCCTAAGCGCCACTGTGCGAGGATGGTATCGATGGCTGAGCAGACGAAGCGGCGACCGCAGTACGTGTTCCAGGTTGTCGGTGTGGAGACCGTGGCGCCGCACATGGTGCGCGTGCTGTTCGGCGGACCCGATTTCGATGCCTTCGCGAGCGAGGCCGCGGAGCGCACGAACACCGACCCGTACGTGAAGATGATGTTCGCGAAGCCCGAGCTCGGGCTGACGCCGCCGTACGATCTCGACGCACTCCGCGAGCATCTGGCGCCGGAAGACATGCCGGCTCAGCGCACGTACACGATCCGTAGGATCGATCGAGAAGCACGCACCATCGCCATCGATTTCGTCGCACACGGCGACACAGGCATCGCCGGACCGTGGGCCGAGCGGGCGACCGTCGGCGCAGAGGTGGTCATCTCGAGCCCGGGTGGCATCTATGCGCCGAGTCCCGATGTCGATGAACACCTCTTCTTCGGTGACGAGTCGGCGCTCCCGGCGATCGCCTCGTCGATCGAGAGCCTCCCCGGCGATGCGCGCGGGCGTGCGTTCATCGAGGTGGCGTCCGCGGACGACGAGATCGAGATCGACGCGCCCGAGGGCGTGGAGCTGTTCTGGCTCCACCGTGACGGTGCGGCGTGCGGCTCGGCCATGGTCGCGGCCATCGAAGCGCTCGAGCCGCCGACCGGCTGCGTCGACGTGTTCGCACACGGTGAGCGGAGCGCGATGAAGCGGCTACGCCCGCTCGTCCACAACGAATGGGGCATCCCGCGCTCGCGCATGTCGTACTCCGCATACTGGGCGGCCGGCCGCGCTCACGACGCGTTCCAAGCGGAGAAGCGCACCGCCGTCGGGAGGATCTTCGACGCGGAGCCCGACGAGCCGGCGACCTGGCGGGCATAGAAAGCTTGCCCGGGTAGCCTGGAGCGCATGGCTGACGAGCAACTCCCGGAGGTCGTGCGGATCGCGCGCGACCTGATTCGCATCGACACGACGAACTACGGCGGCGGCCGCTCGAAGGGGGAGCGTGAGGCCGCCGAGTACGTCGGCGCATTCCTCGAGAGCCTCGGCCTCGAGCCCGAGTACTACGAGCCGATCGAACGCCGCACCAACGTCATGGCGCGTGTGAAGGGCAAGAACCCCGACAAACCGGCCCTCGTCCTGCACGGCCATCTCGACGTGGTTCCCGCGGTCGCGGAGGACTGGACGGTGGATCCGTTCGCCGGCGAGATCAGGGACGGCCTCCTCTGGGGCCGCGGGGCCGTCGACATGAAGAACATGGACGCCATGATCCTCGCGTCGGTCGCCGACCTCATCCGCCGCGGTGAGCAGCCGGAGCGCGACCTCATCCTCGTCTTCTTCGCCGACGAGGAGAACGGCGGCGTCGAGGGATCCGGTCTCGTCGTGAAGGACAAGCCCGAATGGTTCCGCGGCGCGACCGAGGCGATCAGCGAGGTCGGCGGTTACTCGATTCCCGTGGGGGACAAGAGTGCTTATCTGCTGCAGGTCGGCGAGAAGGCGCTCATGTGGATCACGCTGCGGGCGCGCGGTCGAGCAGGTCACGGCAGCCGCGTGCACCCCGAGAACGCCATCACCCGGCTCGCGGCCGCGATCGAGAAGATCGGCACGACCAGCTGGCCCGTGGAACTGACCGATACGACCCGCGCGCTGCTCGACGGTATGCGCGGCGTCTGCGGATCCGACACGACGGACCCCGACGAACTCGCCGCGCTCGCCGGCCCCGCCGAGGCGTTCCTCGCCTCCACGTGGCGCACGACGACGAACCCGACCGGGCTGACGGCGGGGTACAAGCACAACGTCATCCCCGACGCCGCCGAGGCGACCGTCGACGTGCGCGTGCTGCCCGGCACGGAGGACCGCGCGCTCGCCGAGATCCAGGAGATCGTCGGCGACGACATCGAGATCGGTATGTTCCACCGCGACATCGGCCTCGAGGTGCCCTTCGAGGGCGCGCTCGTCGAGGCGATGGTGGGCGCGCTCGAAGAGCACGACCCCGGGGTTCCGGTGCTGCCGTACCTGCTCGGCGCGGGCACCGACAACAAGGCTCTCGCCACCATCGGCATCACGGGCTACGGCTTCGCACCCCTCAAGCTTCCCCGCGAACTCGACTTCACGGGCATGTTCCACGGCGTCGACGAGCGCGTGCCGCTCGACGCGCTCGTGTTCGGCCAGCAGGTCCTGACCGACCTCATCCGCACCTACTGACCCCAGAAAGACCCCGAATGCACATCATCGAGGCCATCATCCTCGGGCTCGTGCAGGGACTCACCGAGTTCCTGCCGATCTCGTCGAGTGCGCATATCCGCATCGTCGGCATCCTGCTCCCGTCGCAGGAGGACCCCGGTGCGACGTTCACCGCCATCACTCAGATCGGTACCGAGCTCGCCGTCCTCGTCTTCTTCTGGACGAAGATCGTGCGCATCATCAAGCAGTGGGCGCTCTCGCTGGTCGGCAAGGTGCCGCGGAACGACCCCGAGGCTCGCATGGGCTGGCTCGTCATCGTCGCGTCGATCCCCATCGGCGTGCTGGGCTTCACGCTGCAGGACTACATCCGCGAGCCCTTCCGCAACCTCTGGCTCGTCGCAGCCGTACTGATCGTCTTCGGCCTCATCCTGGGCGCCGCCGACCGCTTCAGCGCGCGCAAGCTCGACGAGGCCGACGTGACGTATCCGCAGGGCATCACGGTCGGCGTCGCGCAGGCGCTCGCTCTCATCCCGGGCGTCTCGCGCTCGGGTGCGACGACGACCGCCGCGCGTCTCTTCGGATTCAAGCGCACGACCGCCGCCGAATTCTCGTTCCTGATGGCGATCCCCGCCGTTCTGGGCTCCGGGCTCTTCGAGGTCGTGCACGGTCTCGAGAACGCCGACGCGGGGCCCTACGGCTGGAGCGGCGTCATCATCGCCACCGTCGTCGCGTTCCTCGTCGGATGGGCCGTGATCGCCTACCTGATGCGCTACCTCGAACGCGGCAGCTTCATGCCGTTCGTGATCTACCGCGTCGCGCTCGGCGTCGTGCTGATGATCCTCCTCGGTGCGGGAGTGCTCGAGCCCTTCGCCAACGACACCGCGGCGTAGCGCCCGGGCGGCACGGAAAAGGCGCCGGATCCGATCGGATCCGGCGCCTTTTCGCGTTCAGCCCTTTGGGGGTCGGCCGTCGCGGAGGTACTTCTCGAAGGCCTGAGCGATCGCGTCGCCGGATGCCTCGGGCGAGTCCCACGTGTCCCGGGCCTCCTCCAGCTGGTGGATGTAATCGCGCATCTCGTCGTCGTCGGCCGCGGCGGCGTCGACGGTGGCCTCCCACGTCGCAGCCTCCGTCGGCAGCGTGCCGAGCGGCAGCTCGCGACCGGTGATCTCCGCGATGCGCTCGAGCAGCGCGAGCGTAGCCTTCGGTGAGGGCGTCGTGCCCGCCACGTAGTGGGGCACGCTCGCCCACAGCGACATCGTCGGGATCCCGGCGCGCTCGGTTGCGTCGGTCAGGACGCCCAGGATCCCGGTCGGGCCCTCGTAACGGCTGCGGTCGATCTCAAGCTGGTTGCGCAGGAGCTGGTTCTCGCTCGTCGCGTGCACGGCGATCGGCCGAGTGTGCGGCACGTCGCTCATCATCGCCCCGACGGCGATGACGCCGGTGATGTCCTCCGCCAGCAGCGCGTCGACGAACTCGCCTGTGAAGCCGCGCCACGCGCGCGCGGGCTCGACACCGCGGATGGTCCAGAAGCCGTCCGGGGTCGCGGGGCGGTGCAGGGTCGCCTCGGGCCATTCGAGGTAGCGTCGGCCCTCTCCATCCGTGCGCATTGCGGGGCGCGTGTACTGGTAGTCGAAGAAGAGCTCGGGGTCGACCGCCGCGATTTCAGTGCTGGTCGTCGCCTCGCGGAGCCGCGCAACCGCCTGGGACGCGGCCTCGCCGGCGTCGTTCCAGCCGTCGAACGCGACGACCGCGATTCTCGGGCCGAGCGCCTGCTGAATGCTGTCGTCCATCCTTCAAGGCTAACGGCAGGATCCTGCCCCGGGGTGTGTCGGCCGTGCGGCGGGCTCTTCAGCAACACGCCCTAGGCTGGTGCGGTGACAACACTGGCTGGCCCCAAGGCCGTTCTCTGGGACATGGACGGAACGCTCGTCGACACCGAGCCGTACTGGATCGCCGCGGAAACGCCGCTCGTCGCGCGTTTTGGCGGTACCTGGACCCACGAGGACGCGCTGGGCCTCGTCGGCAATGACCTGTTCGCCTCGGCGCGGATCCTGCAGAAGGCGGGCGTCGAGATGCCCGAAGAGGAGATCGTCGAGTACCTGACCGATGCCGTGATCGAGCAGATCCGGGTAAAGGGAGTGCCGTTCCGCCCGGGAGCACAGGCGCTGCTGCGCAGCCTGCGGAGCGCGGGCGTGAAGACCGCGATCGTGACGATGTCGCAGCACCGACTCGCGGAGCGCGTCGCCCGCATGATCGAGTTCGACGCGTTCGACGCGATTCTCGGCGGCGACGACGTCGCGCGCCCCAAGCCGTTCCCGGATCCGTACCTCGCGGGCGCGGAGGCGCTCGGAGTCTCGATCGACGACTGCGTCGCGATCGAGGACTCGCCGACCGGGCTGACGTCGGCGGTCGCATCGGGAGCGGTCTCGCTCGGTGTGCCCAATCTCGTGTCGCTCGAGGGCAACGGCGCCCACGCGATCTGGAACACGCTCGTCGGCCGTACGGCCGACGACATCGCGCACCTCTGGAAGGAAACCCGCGCATGACCGCACCCCGTGGCCCGTTCGTCTACGGCGACCGCGTGCAGCTGACCGGCCCCAAGGGCAAGCTGCAGACCACCACTCTCGTCGACGGCGGCGAGCTGCACACCCACATCGGCGTGCTGCGTCATCGCGATATCGTGGGCCGGGAGGACGGCTCCGTCGTCGAGAACAGCGAGGGCCACGAGTACCTGTGCCTGCGTCCGCTGTTGCGTGACTTCGTCATGTCGATGCCGCGCGGCGCGGCGATCGTCTATCCGAAGGACGCGGGACAGATCGTCTCCCAGGCCGACATCTTCCCTGGTGCCGTCGTCGTCGAGGCCGGTGTCGGATCCGGCGCCCTCTCGATGTCGCTCCTGCGCGCCGTGGGGGCCGGGGGGACTCTGCATTCCTTCGAGCGTCGCCCCGAATTCGCCGAGGTGGCGCAGGCGAACATCGAGACCTTCTTCGGCGGGATCCCGCCGCAGTGGCAGATTCACTATGGTGACCTGGCGGAGGCGCTGCCGCGCGACATCGAGAACGGCACCGTCGACCGCGTCGTGCTCGACATGCTCGCCCCCTGGGAGGTGCTGCCCGCGGTGAGCGACGCGCTCATGCCCGGCGGCGTCGTGCTCTGCTACGTCGCCACCGCGACGCAGCTGAGCCGCGTGGCCGAGTTCATTCGCGGCCTCGGCGCATTCACCGAGCCGGAATCGAGCGAGACGATGGTGCGCGGCTGGCACGTCGACGGCCTCGCCGTGCGCCCCGACCACCGCATGGTCGGCCACACCGGCTTCCTGATCGTCGCGCGCAAGCTCGCGCCCGGATCCATCACCCCCGAGGTCAAGCGGCGTGCCTCGAAGCGCAGCTATGGCGACGAGGACGAGCAGATCTGGACCCCCGGATCCGTCGGCGATCGCGAGATCACCGACAAGAACCTGCGCAAGCGGATCCGCGAGGCCGAGAAGGCCGCGGCGGGTGCCCGCCGCGCGGCCGAAACGCGGGGCGAGGAGCCGGTGGGCTGATCCATATTGTCGGGACAGTAGACTGTGCCGGTGCGTAAGACGACATCGGCAGTCACTGTTCTCGGCCTCGCCGCGTTCGCCCTGGTGGGGTGCGCGGCCGCTCCGGAGACCCCCGCGGCGTGCGGTCGCGCCGACGGCGCGAGCACCGCGCTCGATTCGGTGAGCGTGGAGGGCGACTTCCTCGCGGGAACTCCGACGATCGAGGCCCCCAGCCACTTCCACTCCACGGGCGTGCAGTACCGCGATCAGGTGGAGGGTACGGGGACCATCGTGACCTCGGCGGCACAGCCCGTCGCGCTCAGCGTCGACTTCGTCAACCCGGCGACGAAGGAGAGCGTCGCGCTCAACCCCGGCCCGGCGATGACGATCGAATCGTGGCAGGACATTCTTCCCGGTCTCGCCGATGCGCTGCAGTGCGCCGCCGAGGGCTCGCGCGTCATCGCCGCGCTCGGTGAGGACGGCATCAACGAGGAGTTCGGCGCTCAGCTGCCCTCGTACATTGCGACCGACGGCAGCGACCTCGGCCTGGGCGACGTCATCACGGTCATCGACGTCAATCGCGTCTACTTGCCGGCAGCGGACGGCTCGCTCGTCTACAACGCCGGAAGCGGCATGCCGAGCGTCGTGCGCGACGGCGACGGCGTTCCGGGGGTCACGATCCCGAATTCGTCGGCACCTGCCAAGCAGAAGACGGAGATGTTGATCAAGGGCAATGGCGAAAAGATCGCCGACGGGGACACCGTGACGGTGCACTACACGAGCGTGGACTGGAAGAACTCGTCGGTGACGTCGTCCACGTGGGACACCGGGACGCCGGCCAGCGCGACGCTCGACCAGCTGCCCTCGGGCTTCGAGAAGGCCCTCACCGGCGCGACGGTAGGCTCGCAGGTCGTCACGGTCGTGCCCGAGGCCGGCGGCACCGCGACAGTGTCGGTCATCGACGTCCTGGGCATCGACAAGCCGTAACACCCTTCACGGCCATAGGATGGCGGCGTGGCAGAACGGATCAGCGCAGCAGAGCGCATGCTCAGCCTCACGGTTGCGTTGCTCAGCACCGATCGGGGACTGACGCGCGCCGAGATCTTTCGATCGGTCAGCGGATACGTCGAGCGTGTTGCCGCGGGCGTGGATGAGCCGGCGCTTGAGCGCATGTTCGAGCGCGACAAGGAAGCGCTGGCATCCCTCGGCACCAGGCTCGAGGTGATCGGCGATCCCGACAACCCCCAGAACCTGCGTGATGCGCGCTACCGGATCCCTCCGGACGACAACGCGCTACCGGACGACCTCGAGTTCGATGCGGCGGAGCTCGCCGCCCTGAGCCTCGCGGCCGATGCCTGGACCGAAGCGACGATGTCTCGAGAGGCCCGCGCCGGTCTGCGCAAGATCAGCGCGCTCGGTGTCGAAACGGACGAGCCCATCACGGGCTTCGCGGCGCGCCTGAGCGCCCGCGACGAGGCGTTCACACCGTTGCAGGAGGCTATCGAGCGGCGGGTCGAGGTTCGCTTCGACTATCTGCGGCCCGGGAGCCAGCGGGTGCGCGCGCGACGCGTGCAGCCGCTCGCCCTCGTTCAGTTCCAAGGCCGCTGGCATCTTCACGGTCTCGATGTCGGCGTGGGGGAGCCGCGCACCTTCTTGCTGAGCCGCATCGTGTCGCCGGTCGCGACGACGGGCAGCCAGACCGACCCGTCGCTTCTTCCGGGCGCGGCCGAGCGCGCGCTCGATGGGCTCCGCGAGGTCGCTGCGAGGCAGCGTGCCCGGATTGAGGCGGTGCCCGACTCGGAGGCGGCGCTGCGCCTGGGACGCCGCGCGACGCGGGCGGACGACGGTGTGTTCGAGGTGCCCTACGTCGATGCCTTCCTGCTCGCCGACGAGCTCGCGTCCTATGGCCCCGATGCGCGTGTTGCGGATCCGCCCGCGCTGCGTGAGCTCGTCATCGAACGGCTGGTGCGCGTGGTGCGCGTGCACTCGGGGGAGCCCGACCTGGATGCCGCATCGATCGCGACGCGCGTGAAGGCGAAGCGGCGTACTCCGGTCGCCTCCGCGGAACGGGTGCGGACCGTGCTGACGCTGGTGCCCTGGCTGCTTGAGCGCGACGATGTGCCGGTCGCGCAGATCGCGGAGGCGTTCGAGGTGACGCCGGGTGAGGTGCGCGACATGCTCAGCACCCTGACACTCGTGGGCGAACCCGCCGACGACTACTACACGGGCCGCATGTTCGACATCGACTGGGATCTGCTGGAGGACCGCGACACCGTACGGCTGACGCAGACCGTCGGCATCGACCGCGTCCAGCGGTTCACGTCTCGGGAGTCGGCAGCGCTGATCGCGGGCCTGCAGCTCGTCGCGGCCGTTCCGGGCGCGGCCGATGCGCACACGCTCGAGACTCTGCGTGAGAAGCTCGGGCGAGGATCCACCGGGGTGGCGCCCGCTGCGGTTGTCGTCGACGAGCCCGTCGACGAGCTCCGGTCCGAGCTCTCGCGGGCGGTGCGCGGTCGACGCACCGTGAGCTTCGACTATCGCGCGCCCGACGGCGAGACGATGACGCGTCGAGTCGACCCCTCACGCCTGCTCCTGGCGAACGGACAGTGGTATTTGCAGGGCTGGTGCCATCTCCGCGAGGGCGCGCGCACCTTTTTGCTCGACCGCATGGTGGGCCTCGAGGTCACTGAGGAGCCCGCCGTGCACATCGCCGAGGACCGGCCCGCGCTCTTCCAGCCCGGCGAACACGATGTGCCCGCGCTCCTGCGCTTCCCGACGCGCATGCGCGCGGTGCTCGCCGACTATCTCGCGCACGCGGAGCTGCGCGAGAGCGGATCCGATACTTTCGCGACGATTCCCTTCGCGCATCCGGCCGGTGTCCGTCGTCTCGCGGCGCGCGGAGGCGGCGATGTTGAGGTGCTCGCGCCGGCCGCCGCGCGGGAAGCCGCACGAATTTGGGCGGAATCGGCGGTCATCCATAGTTCTGCCGCGTAGACTGGCGCAAAAGTACTTTGGAGCTTGGAGTTCATCATGGGCGGTCTGTTCCACCCCGGAGGCATGCAGATTGTGCTTCTCCTCGTCGTCATCCTGCTCATCTTCGGTGCGTCGCGTCTGCCGGCGCTCGCCAAGGGCATCGGCCAGTCGGCCCGCGTGTTCAAGGACGAGATGAAGCAGATGAAGGGCGACGAGCAGCCCGCCGACGCCTCGGCTTCGATGCAGAACGAGGCGGCGCCGCAGCAGCAGCAGTCGACGGTTGAGCAGACGAACCTCACGCCGCCGCCGTCGAAGCCCGACACCACGCAGCAGTAACGGGCGTGGCTGGTTCCCTCCCAGGAGAGGGTGTCCCGGGCGAGCGCGTCCTCCCGCACGAACGCAAGATGACGCTTGCGGGGCACCTCCGTGAGCTCCGACGCCGGCTGGTCATCGCGGCGATCGCGCTGGTCATCGGCATGATCATCGCGGCGTTCCTGACGGGCTGGATCATCGAGTGGCTGACCTACCCCATCACGGCATTCGCCGAGAAGATCGGCGATGACAGCTTCACGAAGCTGACGTTCACCACCGTTACGGGGCCATTCGACATGCGGTTCCGCATCGCGATGGTCGCGGGCCTCGTTATCTCCTCGCCGATGTGGCTCTGGCAGCTCTGGCGGTTCGTCACGCCCGGTCTCACGCGCCGCGAGTTCTGGTACGCCATGGGGTTCATGAGTGCTGCGATCCCGCTGTTCGTCGGCGGCGTCGTCGTTGCGATCATGCTGCTCCCGAACGTCATCACGGTGATGTCGTCGTTCTTCCCGCAGGACGTGCAGAACGTCGGCCAGCTGTTCACCGCGACCGAGTACTACAACTTCGTCTTCCGAATGCTGGTGTTCTGCGGCATCGGCTTCGTGACGCCGGTCTTCGTC
>Ga0308157_10009976_pt1 | contig 10408 bp, 10 predicted proteins | sample PhyBR1_FD_201035 | JGI IMG/M metagenome (GOLD analysis project Ga0308157, IMG submission 201035) | Phyllosphere microbial communities from UC Gill Tract Community Farm, Albany, California, United States - DLSLB.R1 | ecosystem: Host-associated > Plants > Phyllosphere > Unclassified | place: USA... | reverse complement strand
CTTTCAGATTTTCCACGTAGTCCGTCAGCACATTTTTTACCGCCTCAATGCCCGTTTTTTCCTTGGCTGAAATCCGCAAAATTTGGTCACAGTAGTCCGGAAAAAGTTCCGTAGTTAAAGTGCGGTCAAATTCGTTCGGGATTTCATCATTGGTCAAATCCACTTTATTGTGAACCAGCACTATTTTCAGATCCTCGCGGTGAAATTCCTTCACAAACGCAATCACCTCCTCCGTTGTAGAATCCTGTTCGTCGTAGAGGTACAAAAGCACTTTCGCCGAGGCAATTTTTTCTTTCGCCTTAGTTACCCCAATTTTCTCGATAACGTCCGTAGTTTCCCGAAGTCCGGCGGTATCCACAAAGCGAAAAGCCGTGCCTTTTAGGTGAATCACTTCTTCTATCGTATCGCGCGTAGTTCCTGCGATTTCGGACACAATTGCGCGCTCTTCTTTCAGCAAAGCGTTCAGCAAGGTTGATTTTCCCGCGTTGGGTTTTCCGATGATGGCGACTTCCACCCCATTTTTCAGCGCATTTCCATATTGAAAACTTTCGATCAAAGCGCTCAGTTTCGTCCGCAGATTCTGGAGCAAACTGTTCATGGCGCTGCGGTCGGCAAACTCTACATCTTCCTCTGCGAAATCCAGCTCCAGCTCGATAAGGGAGGTAAAATTCAGCAAATCATTTCTCAAAACCGAAATTTCATTCGTGATCCCGCCTTTCAGCTGGTTTAAAGCCACTTTTCGGGACGCTTCATTTTCGGAGGCGATCAAATCCGCAATTGATTCAGCCTGTGCCAGGTCAATTCTTCCGTTCATAAAAGCGCGCATGGTAAATTCACCGGCTTTCGCGAGCCGTGCACCGTTTTTCACCAAGACTTCCAGAATTTTTTTGGCGATATGTGGCGAGCCGTGATAGGAAATTTCCACCACATCCTCGGTCGTAAAAGTTTTCGGCGCCCGAAAAACCGCAACCATCACCTCGTCAATTAGTTCCTCCTGGTTGACAGCTTCTTCGTGGTTGATAGTCGATAGTGCAGCGTTGACGGTTTTTTCTCCCGCAATTTGACCTTCCGCTTCCGAACCTTTTTCGCTCTCGTCTTGAATTTTGGTTCTAGGCTCTTGGCTCTTGGCTCTTGGCTCTTGATTCTCAAAAATATACCCATAATGCACCGTGTGAGACTCCGCTTCTTCCAGGTTTGCGCCTTTAAAACACCTTTGCGCGATGCTCACCGCTTCCGCGCCCGAAAGGCGGATAATTCCCAAAGCGCCCACGCCGTTCGCGGTCGCAATCGCACAGATCGTATCTTGATTCATACCGCAAAATTACGGAAATATTCCGGTCATTAGAAGCAAGTGAAATCTCGCTTCTCCGAAGATTTCAACCCGTTTTCCGCTGTATCTTTTATCGGCGGCGCTGGCGCGCCGCCGATAAAAGGATGCCGCTTCACCCGGGGCTAGAAGTTCAGGCCACCATTCTTCGAAGCGACGAAAAACCCGTTTAAAAAATTCCGCCTCAAAACGGCATATTTTCAAAAAATGGTTTTTGTACATTTGTTAATAGTGCGCGCATTCATCTGCGTAGTTTTTTAACAGATAAAATCAGGACCTAAAAAAGCAGATTTTTACATTTTCTTAAAGTCACTTTATCAGTTGTTCAAGAATGTTTTACATCAGTTCTTGGTGACTTTCCGCTTTTACCGCCTTGTTACTAAATCACAAAATATGAAAGCAATCCATATCACAAAATCCGGTGGACCTGAAGTTTTACAATTACAGGAAACTCCTAAACCAAAACCGGCAGAAAACCAGGTTCTCATCAAAGTAAAAGCCGCCGGTGTTAACCGCAGCGATGTGATCACGCGACAAAATACCGCCACTTATGGCAAAAATTCGCCCACCACTTTAATTCCCGGCCTGGAAGTTTCCGGAGAAATTACAGAAATCGGTTCAGCCGTAACAGATAAAAAAGTCGGCGACAAAGTCTGCGCGCTCATTGCAGACGGCGGTTATGCCGAATATGTGGCAGTCGACAGTTCCCACTGCCTTCCAATTCCCAAAGGGATCAGTTTAACCGATGCTGCGGCAATTCCGGAAACAGTTTTTACGGTTTGGTTCAACGTCTTTATGCATGGCAGGTTACAACGCGGTGAGAAATTACTCATTCACGGCGGAACCAGCGGCATTGGAACCATGGGCTTGCAAATGGCAAAAGCCTGGGGCTGCGAAACCTATTCCACCGCCGGAACTGCAGAAAAGGTGGATTTCCTGAAAAAAATGGGCGTGGATCATGTTCTTAATTATAAAGATGAATCCTTTGAAGAAGTCTGGAAAGAAGAAAAAATTGATGTCATTCTGGATATGGTTGGCGGCGATTACACCCAAAAGAATCTCGATATCCTGAATAAAAAAGGCCGTTTGGTGTACATCAACGGCATGAAAAGCATGGAAGTAAATCTAAATCTGCGCGTAATAATGGCAAAAAACCTGGTTTTAACGGGAAGTTTTTTAAAACCCCAAACCGCGGACATGAAAACCCAAATCGCACATGAAGTAGAAAAAAATATCTGGCCGATGTTTCATTCAAAAGAAATTCATCCGGTAATCTACAAAACGTTTCCACTCGCAGAAGCCGCCGACGCACACCGCCTGATGGAAAGCAGCGATCATATCGGTAAGATTTTATTAACGGTGGATTAGTGCCAATTCGAGATTTTTAAAATGTGTTAATTCGAGAAATTAAAAATCTAATAACTTTAAAAACGAGCTTCAATACGACCTCGGAAACAGAACCTTATGAATTATCCTGTAATCGATCTTCACTGCGACCTCCTGAGTTATCTGACCAGACCTGATACCAGTATTTACGACACCGATGAAATTGGGTGCGCCGTTCCCTATTTAAAAGAAGGAAATGTGAAGTTACAACTCATGGCGATTTTTGCGCCCGTGGAAAATAACAGTCATGAATTTGGATTAAAACAAAGCGAAATTTTTAGGAATTTAAATGAGGAGGAAAACGAATTATACCGTTTCGAAAAACATCATTTAGCAAATTTTGGCACTAATGAAAATATCGGAATGATGGCCTCAATAGAAAGCGCGTCCGCCTTTTGTGATGAAAACATGCCCTTAAAAAAAGGTTTTGAAAATCTGGAAAAGATTATTGAAAATGTGGGAAATATTCTGTACATCAGTTTTACGCACCACGCCGAAAACCGCTTCGGCGGTGGTAATTTTTCCGCGGCAGGTTTAAAAAATGATGGAAAAGCCGTGCTCGATTATCTGCATAACAGAAATATCGCGCTCGATTTTTCCCATACGAGCGATGCTTTGGCGTATGATATTCTGACCTATATTTCCAGGGAAAATATCAAAGTTCCGATTATTGCCAGCCATTCCAATTACCGCGAAGTTTTTGTGCACAACCGCAATTTGCCGGACGAGTTAGCGAAAGAAATCATTCACCAAAACGGCTTGATTGGCTTGAATTTCGTCCGCGCTTTTGTAAATCCGGAAAAAGTGGATGCTTTGCCGGAACACGTGTCACACGGAATGCAATTGGGCGGTGAAAATACCATTTGCTACGGCGCCGACTACTTTTACACCAGAGATCATCCGGACAAGTCCAGAATACCTTTCTATTTTCCGGCACATGAAAATGCCGCTTGCTATCCCGATATCAATGCGGCTTTTGAAAAACAATTTGGTGCAAACCAGACGGAAAAAATAAGCAGTCAGAACGTCTTAAATTTTATTAAAGGACTTTGGTCAGTTTAAATTTCCTACAGTTGGGAAGTTCCAGGTAATGGGATTTCATTCCCTAAAAACCGACAGTGAATCTGAGACAGTCTGAGTGTTTTTCTGCTACGGATTTTTCCGTTTCGGAATTGCCAACATTTAACATAGATTTTTATTTCCTGGCACATCAATTGAACAATTTGGCTACGAAAAAAAATAGGTATTATGGAAAATGACAAAACAATAGCGGAGCTTAATGATCTTTTACAGATAACCAATGACCGCCTGCAAGGTTTTCAGGAAGTAGAAAAGAAGGTGATGGAAAGTCATCCTCACCTCAAGGTGAATACGAACACATGGTGCGCCAATCCACTAAAATGCGAACAGATCTTTCCGCATTAATCAGAAAAAAAGGAGGCAAACCAGAAGATTCTCCGACCGTAGCGGGAGGCCTGCACCGTACCTGGATCGATCTGAAAAATTCCCTGACCGGAGATCGGGATGAGGCAACCCTGGAGAATGTAATCTTTGGTGAAAAAGCTGCAGTTGAAGCGTTTGAAAACGCACTGGAAAGCGGCAATCTGTGTCCAGAAAGTACGGCACTGGTGCGCGATCAACTTCAAAATCTCCGGGCCTCGTATGCAAAATTTGAAAATTTGGAAGACCGCACCGATTAATACTTTTCAATAAAATGGAAAAAACTGTTCTTAATGAGCAGTTTTTTTTTTGTGTCAAATGTCTAACCTTCTATCATTAATTCTTTTACAGAAAAGAAGGTGCAGGAGTGAAACCTAAAGTCACAACCGATCAGAAAATTTGCTTAAAATAACTGGCAGGTTGCGCTCACAAAATAAATATACATTCAATCTTATTGCATGTTTTACCTTTTTCACCCTCAATTTTCCCCAATTCATTCAAAAGGGCATTCCAAGATGAAACGCCCGCGCTATCTTTGATTTACAATTCAACCATTAAAATAATATAATATGAAAACTACCCTGAAAATTCCCGTATTTTATGTGCTTTCAACTGCACTTGTTTTGATCTTTACGCTGTTAAATTCTTTCCGCCTGGAACGGAAGATTGAAAACTTTGATGTCATTAATGTTCAGCGAATTAATGTCGTAGAAAAAGATGGTACCATCAGAATGGTAATCTCCAATAAAGAGCTGCAGCATTTCGGCAGAATGGACGGAAAAGATTTTGAAAAACGCGAAAGACAGGCAGGATTGATGTTTTTCAACGATTTGGGTGATGAATGTGGTGGACTTATTTATGCAGCGAAGAAAAAAGAAGATGGCTCCGTGACCAGCGGAATGTCGCTCACGATGGATCGCTACCGTGATGATCAGGTGTTGCAGATCCTGAACAGCGAAAACATTAAAAATAACAAAATCTTCTCCGAACGTGGTCTCATCGTGAATGATTTCCCCGATCTCCAGGGTTTGACCGCCAGAAACAAGGCGTATGAAGAGGCCGAAAAAATTACAGATGATAAAATAAGAAAAGACAAACTGCGGGAGATTAACCGACTTCAGGGTGCAAAAAGCCTACTTTTCCTCGGCAAAACGAGAGGAAATTCGCAGGGATTATTTATCTCCGACAAAAACGGTCAGCCCAAATTAATGGTTTATGTAGATGAAACTGGACAACCGAAAATTCAAACACTGAATGAGAAAGGTGAAGTTAAAGATTTCCTGATTTCGGAAAGCAAATAATATCCTGAGGGGCATTTTTTATCTGAGAAAAAATGCCCATTTTTGAGTAATTAATTATGAAAAAGAAGAAACTGATCGGCAATATTCTGCTGATACTCCTTTTCCTTGCGGGCGTAAATACCATACAGACCTACGTGCTGCACATCACGAAGCAATTTGGCGACCTGAATTTTTACCGCTTTTCCACGCATATTTTGGGAATTGTGTCGTGCGCACTGTCGCTTCTCTGTACATTCGCGGCCTGGCAGATTTCAGAAAAGTTTAAATTAAAAAAAATATCACGAATTGTAGGTGCTTTTCTTACTTCAGTGGTGATTTACGCTGTGGTGCAAAGTCTTTTTTATAGTTTGGAGCGTGCACTTTTGTACGGTATGAAGACGGACCTGAATATGCTTGTTGGAAATTTTGTGTTTACCACCGTTATTTTTCATCTTTATATCAGCGGTCTTACGCTCGCCTATCTTTCCTTCCGGCAGAATGCGAAGACTGAGATTCAACTGGAACGGGTTGAAAAGGAGACTGAAAAAATAAGGTTCAAGATGCTCCAAAAAAATCTGGAACCCCACTTTTTGTTTAATAATCTAAGCGTACTTTCAGGTCTTATAAAAGTGCGTCCCGACGAAGCAGAAGAATTCATCAATAATTTTTCCGATGTTTACCGATATTACCTAAAACACAATGATCAGGAACTGGTTCCCATAACGGATGAAGTGAATTTCTTACGAAAATATATAGCATTAATGGAAAAACGTTTTAAAAATGCCTACGATATAAAAATTGATGTCCAGGATTTCTCGGGTTACATTTTGCCGTGCGCCTTACAGCTTTCCGTGGAAAATGCCATGAAACATAACCGCGGCAATGAGATGCATCCTTTATCGATCCGAATTGGGAGAACAGGAGATATTCTGAATGTTACTAATGAGCTCCGGCTGGTGGATTATACACACGGTGCGAAAAAAGGCAATGATTTTCTCCAGAAAAGTTATGCATATAATTTTCAGAAAAAAGTAAATTTCTGCCAAAATGAAAAAGAATATCGTGTTGAAATCCCCGTGATCTTATGAGAGTTTTAATTATTGAAGATGAATATCTGAACGTAGAAGTCATTTCACAGCACCTGAAAAAATACGATCAGTCGATTGAAATTTCTGGTGTACTGCCAAGCAAATCGGAAACCGAAAATTGGATTGAAGCCTACGGCCAGGCAGATTTGGTTTTCAGTGATATTGAATTGCTGGACGGCAATGTATTTTCATTATTAAAGAAAAACATCATCACGTCGCCCATCATTTTCACTACCGCTTACAACAGTTTTTATCAGGAAGCCTTCGATGTGAATGGCATCGCTTATCTTCTAAAACCTGTGAATTACGAGCGATTTTCCCAGGCGATGACAAAATTTAAAAATCTAAACAGCACCACGGCGAAAACCGACTGGCAAAAGATTTCAGAACTGCTGCATGAAAATTCCTGCTCTTATAAAGAAAGAATTGTCGTTAAAAATGCGGGTGAAATTCATCTTCTTCACACCGAAAAAACGGTTGCGCTCCTGTCCAATTCCGGAAAACTGAAAGCGATCGATGACCAGGGGAAAACGCATGAATTCCGCGCAAAACTTTCTGAGTTGGCGGAAGAGCTTAATCCGAAGATCTTTTTCCAGATCAACCGCGGTGAGATGATCAACATTAATTATATTGAAAAAATAGAACCCTATTTTGGTGATCGCCTCGCTGTAAAAATGCGCCACCTTAAAAATAAATTGATCACGAGTGCGGCTGCAACTGCTGATTTTAGAAAGTGGTTGGGTTAATCCACATCAATTTTGATTATCTTACTGCTACAGATTAAATATGTAAAATAATGGAAAAAATGATTGAAGAAAAAGATCGCAAATATTTAGAACGATGCCTGGAATTGGCGAAAGAAGCCGTGGACGCGGGAGATGAAGCCTTTGGGTCCATTTTGGTGGACAAAAATGGAAAAATCATCGCTGAAGCCCGGAATAGAGTAAATGAAAAAAATGTGCTGGCGCATCCGGAAATTGAACTGGCGCAATGGGCAGCGGAACATTTGACCAAGGAGGAAAGAGCTGCTACCACCATGTTTACCAGCGGTGAGCACTGCCCTATGTGTTCGTCAGCACACGGTTTGGCAGGTTTGGGCGCGTTGGTTTATCTAAGTTCCGCCAAGCAACTGGGGGAATGGAAAAGTGAACATAACCAACCCGAGGCGAAAATAAACTTTCTGCCGGTGGAGGAAATCATTAAAAATGTGGAAGTTCGCGGGCCGGGTGAAGGTGAATTTTTGGAAGAAATAAAAGCGCTTCATCTACAGAGCTGGAAGGTAAAGCAGCAACAAAATGGCAGCGGTTACTTATAGGAAAAATCGAAAAAAGGCCTAAATAGCCGGTAAAAAATCACGTGGGCGCGAGCGAAGCGAGCGCCAAAAAGCACAATTCTAGCAGCGAGTTTACGCACAAACTAATTATCAAAAAAAATGACCTAATAGCCGGTAAAATTTGTGGGGATCGTGTGAAGGATCGCAATGGAAATCCTGACGGTGAGGCGCGAGCGTAGCCCCCCCCAAAAAGTAAATTTGTAGCGACAAGTTTTACAACACAACTCATGACTACAATATCGAAAAAAACACCCAAATAGCCGGTAAAAATTGTGGTTATTGCGTGAGGGATCGTAATGATGATTCCGCAGGTGGGCGCGAGCGAAGCGAGCGCCAAAAAGCACAATTGTAGCAGTGGGCTTTACGCACAAACTAATTATCAAAAAAAATGACATAATAGCAGGTAAAATTTGTGGTTATTGCATAAGGGATCGGAATGGAAATCCTACAGGTGAGGCGCGAGCGAAGCGAGCGCCGAAAAGCACAATTGTAACAGCGAGTTTTACTGCACACACTCATTTTCAAAAAAAATGCCCAAATAGCCGGTAAAATTTGTGAATATTGCGTGAGGGATCGCAGTGGAAATCCTTTTTGTTTTTTGGGTGGAAAAGGCCGGGGCAAAAACAAAAAGATTGCAATGAAGAGCCCGACCCGGGCAGCTGGAAAACGCGGCTGCGAGGGGCACGCCCAAATAAAAAAAGTGTAGAAAAATCTACACTTTTTATTTTTTAGAGCGGTTTTACCTGATCCAAGAACCAATCTTTCACCTCGCCATCCAAATCGTTTTCGAGTTTTTCACGACACCACGCGTGGTATTCGTTCAGCCAGTTTTTTTCTGGCTCGGTAAGCAATTCAGTTGCGATAATATTGCGGTCGAACGGACAAATAGTGAGCGTTTCGAAATCGTAGAAAGTACCGAAACCCGTAGTTTCTACCTCGCGCACCGCGATAAGGTTTTCGTGGCGGATGCCATAATGATAGTCGTAGTAAAAACCGGGTTCGTTTGACAAAACCATACCCGGAATCAGCTGCTGCATGTTCATGTCCTTGCGGATGTTCTGCGGGCCTTCGTGCACGTTCATAAAGCTGCCAACGCCGTGACCGGTGCCGTGGTTATAATCTTTGCCTTCCATCCATAGCGCGAGACGCGCAAAAGCGTCCAGCTGCACGCCGCGTGTGCCTTTCGGGAATTTCACCATGGAAAGCTGAATGAGACCTTTCAGCGCCAAAGTAGCGTTGTGGCGAAACTCGTCCGAGGCTGTACCAAGTGCTAAAGTTCGCGTGATATCAGTTGTTCCCTCCAGATACTGACCGCCGGAATCTACCAAAATGGTGTCTTGGTTGGTGACTTCTTTGCTGCCTTCGCTTTTCGCCGAATAGTGCATGATGGCGCCGTTTTCGCGGTAACCCACGATGCTGCCGAAACTTTCGCCAACGAAATTTTTACCTTCCGCACGGAATCCACGCAGTTTTTCACCAATTGAATATTCTGTCATTTCTTCTTTGCCAGCCTGGTGCGTGAGCCAGTAAAGGAATTTCACCATGGCTACGCCATCACGCTGCATCACGGTGCGGAAACCTTGGAGTTCGGTTTCGTTCTTGATGGCTTTCATCAAATTACCAGGAACAGCTGCTTTGATAAAGGTATTTTGGTCTTTTAACGCTTCAAAAATTGCCTGATTGCTGTTTGGCGAAATGAGGATTTTCTCGTCTTTGTAGGTTTTTAATTCTTCAAAAAACTCTTCGTAAGGCAGTACTTTTACCCAGCATTCCTGCATTTGCTCGCGCGCATCGGTATCGAGTTTTTCGAGGTCAACAAAGAATTTGGTTTCGTTTTTTGTTAAAATAATATAGCCAAGGAAAACGGGATTGGATTGTACGTCGCTGCCACGAAGATTTAGTGTCCAAGCGACATCATCTAAACTTGAAATAATGTGCACGGAAGCTTCAACCTCTTCCATTTTCTGGCGAATATCGGCGAGTTTGTCAGCCACGGATTTTCCTGCTCTTTCGATCGGGTGAACGAAAATCGGGTTTTTCGGTGCACCGGTACTTCGGTCTTTCCAGACTTCTTTTAAAAGCGGCAAATCGACCAAATTTTTGCCTTTTGCTGAAAGCTTTTCCTGCAAAAGTTCCCAGTTGGAATTGGAAGTTGCTAAAGCATTGACGGCGACCGTTCCGTTTTCGGGAATTTCGGAAATGATCCAGTCGATATAGTTGGGTGTTCCGTCCATTCCATCTTTAAAAAGATCGATGCCAGACCCTTCAAGCTCGATTGGTGCCTGCACAAAATAGCGACCGTCTGTCCAGAGGCCCGCTTTATCTTTAGTGATGACAACAAAACCTGCGGAACCTGTAAAGCCTGAAAGCCAGGATCTTTCCTGCCATTCGGCCGGCAGATATTCGCTCATATGCGGGTCTGCGGAATACACGATAAAAGCGTCGATATTATTTTCTGCCATTTTCTGGCGCAGCAAAGCTATTTTTTCGGCTGATGTCATAATCTATAATTTGACGTGAATTTACGAAGAATGTCAGACTTTAAAAAAAATTA
>Ga0308157_10009975_pt1 | contig 10411 bp, 9 predicted proteins | sample PhyBR1_FD_201035 | JGI IMG/M metagenome (GOLD analysis project Ga0308157, IMG submission 201035) | Phyllosphere microbial communities from UC Gill Tract Community Farm, Albany, California, United States - DLSLB.R1 | ecosystem: Host-associated > Plants > Phyllosphere > Unclassified | place: USA... | reverse complement strand
CGCGTCTCCCGCGCTTGCGCCGAGATCCTTTTTCCAAGAATGGAGTTCATCCGATTATGGCTTATACGAATAAACGTCCCGGGGGCAAGAAGCGCCCTCCCGGCGTCGCAAAAGATACGTCCTACGCCGCACGCGAACAAGCAAGAAGAGAAAAAGCGGACGCTCAATCCCGCAGTTTTACGGTCAAAGAGCCTGCCGAGCTGCTCGCTTTCCTGTTGGAAGCGATGAGCGGCACAGGCCGCAACTCGGTCAAGTCGATCCTGTCGCACGGTCAGGTTCGCGTGGACGGCATAGCCGTCACGCGTCACAATCATGAATTGCAGCCCGGACAAAAAGTAGTCGTGGGCAAAGAGCGTGCAAAACCGAAAGCGAAGCTTACGGGTCTGCGCATTCTGCATGAAGACGACGATGTGATCGTGGTACGCAAAGAAGCGGGACTGCTGTCGATGTCTTCTTCCCGCGAGGAAGACAATACGGTCTACCGTCAATTGATGGGTCATATCCGGCTGACGGACCAGCACGGTCGCCTGTTTGCTCTTCAACTGCTGGAAAAAGACGCTTCCGGCGTCATGCTGCTTGCCAAAAACGAAGCGGCCAAAGAAGCGATTCTGGAACAGTGGAGCAGCGGCACGGCCAAACAAGCCTACACCGTTCTCGTTGAAGGCAAAGTGAAACGCGAAGCGGATACCGTGACTTCCTGGCTGCGCGAAACCAAGACGCTCAAAATGTACGCCAGCCGCAAAGAAGGCGACGGCTTGCACGCGGTGCTGCATTACAAGCTCCTTAAAGCCGCCAGCCAAGTCTCTCTGCTCGAAGTCACGACCGACACCAACCGCAAAAACCAGATTCGTGCCCAATTCGAAGACATCGGCCATCCGATCGTCGGCGACAAGAAATACGGTTCGACGCTGCGCAATATGGGTCGGCTGGGTCTGCACGTTCACGAGCTGACCTTCGTTCACCCGACCAGCGGCCGCACGACCAAGTTCGAGACGGAAGTGCCGAAGACGTTCTTGGCGCTGTTCCAGGAAAACTAAGACTCGATAAGAATAGATTAAGGCCCCCGACCTCTGCGAAAAAGCGTAGAGATCGGGGGCCTTATGCTTGGCGACGACTTTACTTCGGATATAGACAGGGATGAAAATCGCGTCCAGGCTGTATCGGGTCTTGCTTGTTTAAACGAGGTAATCCCCGAATCCGACCGCTTGCCCGTCGATCCGCGCCAGCGTCGTGCCATCTTCGCTCACAGCCAACTCCAGTCGACGGCTATGCAGGCTTCGATAACTCGCGCTGCCTCCGCCTTCACCGAAAATTGGCGCACGCTCGCGCATCAGCTCGGCAAAGCCTTCCAGATCCTCGACATCCAGGCTCTCGGCTTCTTCCACGCTTGCCGCTTCGATCACGACGGCGTTGGACGCGCCCTTGCTGCGCACGCTCACCCGGTCTTCCTGCTCGTCGGCTTCGTAACCGTAACGCAGGAATACTGCCAGATACACGCCTCCGACCAGTCCGAACAAGGCTTGCTCGTCTCTTATCCATTCTCCTTTGGGCAGAACGCCGACGATACCCGGATCTTGCCCTTCCGGCACCGGATACAACGCCATGACCACGCTGCGATCCGGCAAAATGCGCGCATACGGACTTTCATGGCGCAGATCGCCTTCGCCGTATCCTTCGCCCGGATGGATGAAATACGCTTGGTTGACGCTGCTGCCCAGTTCGTAGGACAACGGAAGCGTCACGTCCCAGCGATGCTGTTCGTTATCGAATTCTTCCGAGCGCTCCCACATCCCGCCTGCCGCATACGCATCGGTCAGATACGTGTAACTATGCAGTTCGCGGTCCGATCCGTCTTCAAGCGGCTTGAGCACTTTCTTTTTGACCTCGACGGGCACGAGACGGTCCATCGCCGCAATCCGCGCTTCTTCCGGCGCTTCGTAAAACAGGAACCCCGCATATTCGGCGCGAACCAACTGCGGCGGCAGACGGAAGTCTCCATACTGCAAATAATCGAATCCGACGTTGCCGTCTTTCGGCGCATCCGCGGACAAACCCCGCGCGTGCGGTCCGGCCCAAGCGCCTCCGATATAGTGCAGCGAACGCTCGCTCCATAAATAATCCAGCATGCTGTTCAGATCGGCCGTAATGTCCGCATCATCCAGCAGCAGCCGAGCGCATGCAAATGCCTGTACCCAGTGCCAGAACCAGGGCTGCGAACCGTATTCGTGCATGCCCCGATCGCGAACGCGCGCAAGCAAAGCTTTAAGCGAACGGCGTCCGTCTTCCAACAGCTCGTCATCGCCGTAAAACGATCCGAACAACAGCTTGGCCGCCGTATATTTCGCTTCGTGATGCCCGTATTCCCGCAGCGGTTTGTCATAAAAACGACTATCGTACACGGCTTTAAGCGCCACTTCGAAAGCCGTTCGAAGATCTTCCGACAATGTCTCCCCGCTCCGTTCGGCAAAATACAACATCAAACTGCCCATCAGCTCAACCGGAAGCGGGTGCGGCGATGCCTGCTTCGGATCTTCACCGAGTGCCAAAGGCCAATGACCGTACGTCTCGCTTCCTTCCCGCCGATCTTGAAGCTCCAACACAAGTCCGAGCACTTGCTCCGCCGTCGCCTTCGCCTGCTCGCGATCGAAACGAACGCGAATGTCCGGGTCCAGCGAAGCGGCATGCAGATACGAAGCATAATAAAAATTGTCGCGGATATCGTCATGAAACCATAGACCGCTCGGCAGACGCTCGCGCAAAGCGGCCTGCGCCGCGACTTTCCCGACAAGTTGACGACTTCTTTTTTCCAGACTCAGCATATTACCGATTCCAACTCCTTTTCCATACTAACGGCTGCTTCGTTTCGGCTTGAATTCCCGCGCGCATGCTTCCAGCAAAAAGCAAAACGAACGATTCTGTCCCAGCATAAAGGAAGATAGATCATAACGATGATGGGCAGGCTCGTAGGTAACAAGCAGCCGACGCCCCATCCGCTGCGTTGCATAGTCAATAAACTTCTTTGCGGATTCATTTTCCAACAAAATCACGTACGCATATAAGGAATGTTCTTCCGGCTCGTCGAGCGGGCTTACGCCCGCGCAGGAGAATTCGGTGACGATGCCGGCCGCGTTTAACAGCGTCAATGCTTCCAACAACTCGATATCTACCTCAACACCATCCAGCAGACCGACCTTTTTCGGAAAAAGGCGAATCTTTTCGCGTTCCGCCCAGCGTCCAAGCTCCGTTCTGCGACGTTTCCATTGTTCGGCGGTCTGACTGCTGATGATCATTTCTTCCGGAATCGCTTGATCCGGTTGTCTGCCTTCCATGATGCTCGCTCCTTCCGCAACCCGAAGACCGGCAGGCCCGATCACTCCAACCTCCGGTCCGATCTTTCCATTATGCCATTCCTGAAGCGGCGGCGCCATCGTCCCGGGTACAAGAGATCCGATCTTCTTCAAGACTCCGATTGCTGCTGCGCCTCTTTTTCCATTGCCTGCATCACCTCGTTCAAAGCCAGCTCTTTCAAGCGTTCGGCTCGAAGCATCAACCGATCCGCCCGATCGCCGTAATCTTCGCGCGCACGCTTATCGCTGCACGCGGGCAGATTGATCCGGACGGTCAAGTAGGCCGAACGAACCGCCGCTTCGAACATGACCACTCCGATTCCCAGATCAGACAGCACATGTTCGCGGGTGGCTTCGGCGATTCCCCGGGCGCTTCGAAGACCGCGCATGCCGACCTCCATCAGCTCCAGCGGAACTTCGATCGTCCTTTTGACGGCATGGATCAGCGATTCGTCTTGTTCCGACTCCGCTTGTTCGCTGACCTCGATGTATTCGGCGAAACCGCGTATATCCGCCTTCATCAATCGCTCGCACTCAGCCGCGATTTCTTTCATTTCCCGCTCCGCGTCGTCGATGTGTTCGCGCTGCTCGGACGTGCGCTGACGATGCGACAGCTGCGCGGCCATCGATGTCATCGCGGAACCCAGGGCAGCCGCAAGCGCCGATGTGCTGCCTCCGCCCGGCGTGGCTTTCGCGCTTCCCGCTCGTTCTACGAATTCGCGAATGGATAACTCCCAAGGAGATTGTTCATGCATGATCCCTCTTCCTTCCTCTGCGTGGTTTTTTATGCCGATCTTGTTCTCTGTTCATTACCCCGATTTTTGGTCGCCTACTGGAAACGATTGTCTGGTCGAGTTGATTGCTGCTTCAATCCGCTCTCTGTTGATCGCCGTTTGCGTTTTCGTCGCGATTGCGTTGGTCGCCCTGATCCCTCGCACCTTTACCGTGACGGTCGCTCCCGATTACCGGCTTGTGCCCGACGGCCGATTGGATAAGCAGGCTTACGGCGAAAACATTCGAAGCTTTGCCGCAACCTGTTTCGAAAACGGTTCACTCGGCACTACCCGTTACGGCGAGCCTGTAGATCCCGTCGTCGTCAAAGCGCTGCTTCTCAGTTTGCCCGTGATCGCAGGCGCGCTATCGGTCGGATTCCTGCTGCTGGTTGCACGCTGGTATCTGATCCATCACCCGATCGGCGGCATGCGTTTTCTCGCCCGCGAAGGCTGGGAATCTTTGGCGATCCCGATCGCGTTGGCGGCCGACTTCCGCCGCCCTCGCTTCCGAAGAAGTCAAAATGTACGTGAAAACAGCCCAGGCGAAAGGAATTTCAGATCATGTCGTTTTTCCCGTCACGTGATGAGCAATGCCGCGGGACGCGTATAGAAACGGGACGCGCGTCAGGACTTCGGCCGTTTCGTTTATTCAAAGCGTATTACATCCCCGCGCTTCTGCCGGAGATGATCGTTCATTTCTGCCTCGACCTCGGAAAAGTGCTCATTCTGATCGGACAGCTCGGCGTATTGGCCGTGTACTTGAATCCCGGATCGGCGGAAGCGGGAATGAACAACGATTTCGAATTCGTCAATACCGCGCACGACTGGGGCTCGATGATCTCCGATCATTTGCCGGATTTGAAATTCGGTCACTTCGGATCGATCATGGTGCCCGTGTTCGCGATCGTGTACGCGTTGCTGGCGTTCAGTTTGCTCGGGGAAGGACTGCGGAGAAGGTTCAACGCGATCCAAAAAAATGAATGCTAACTTGACCGTTCATGTTATGATGGACATTAATGTTATCGGATTTTTCAATACGTGGACTGGGAGTGGATTTATTCATGATTCGATTCGGAATGATCGGCACGAATTTTATTACGGAACGCTTTATCGATGCGGCGCAGCAGGCGGAAGGATTGGAACTGACTGCGGTGTACTCGCGCACGGAAGATCGCGCGCAAGAGTTTGCGAACCGTTACGGGATCGGGCTTACTTTTACGGACCTGGATGAAATGGCCGCTTCGGACCGGATCGACGCCGTTTATATCGCCAGCCCTAATTCGCTCCACGCCGAGCAGGCGATCTTGTTCCTGAAGCAAGGCAAGCATGTATTGTGCGAAAAGCCGATGGCTTCCAATGCTCAGGAAGTACGCGACATGTTTGCTGCGGCTCAAGAAAGCGGCGCCGTGCTGATGGAAGCGGTTAAGACGACGCTGCTGCCTTCTTTCGCGCTGCTGCGGGAAAACCTGCACAAGATCGGCATGGTTCGGCGTTATTTTGCCAATTACGGCCAGTATTCGTCCCGTTATGACGCCTACAAGGAAGGCATGGTGCTGAACGCGTTCCGTCCCGAATTCTCCAACGGCGCGCTGATGGATCTCGGCTTGTACTGTATTTATCCGATGGTACTGCTGTTCGGCAAACCGGAAGAGGTCAAAGCAAGCGCGTATATGCTGGAGTCCGGCGTTGACGGCGAAGGCAGTCTGCTCGCCCGCTACCCGGATATGGAGGGCGTCGTGACTTTTTCAAAAATTACCGATTCGCATGTCCCGTCGGAGATCCAGGGCGAACTGGGCAGCATTCTGATCGACAAGATCAGCGAACCGCGCAGCGTGCAGATCCGTTATCGGGACGGCAGCGTGGAAGATCTCAGCGAACCCGCCGGCAAACCTGTAATGACTTACGAAATTCAGGAGTTTGTCGACGTGATCCGTTCAGGCGCAAGCGAGTCTTCCGTCAATTCGCACGCGTGTTCGTTGGCCGCAGCCGAAGTCATGGAAGAAGCCCGTCAACAGTTCGGTCTTGTCTTCCCTGCCGACCAAAAATACTCGCAACAAAAATAATCAAAAATTTGACTAATTTTCGCAGCATGCCGCACCGGTTCTTAGGGTATGATGAATGTGAGGACTTTCACGTACTTTTTTTCCGTAAAAGGTATCCCGATGAAAGTTCCATTCTAATGGGACGGTGACTTCACGATGTGGAAGCATGCAGGCAAGACAATAAAAGCGGCAGCGGCGGTTCTGACCCTCGCGGCTGTACTTAGCGGATGCGGACCAGACAAAGACGGAGCAGCGACAGCGGCACAGACAAATTCCGATCCAATCTCGGCAACTTTTTATGTATATGATACGGTGGCAACGATCAAGATCTATGACGAGAAGGCAACAGAGCAAAACATAGACGAAATCCGTGATCTGTTGAGCAAAATCGACCTGGAACTGAGCCGGACGAATAAGGACAGCGATCTGTACAAGGTCAACGCCGCCTCCGGCAAAGAAGCGGTCAAAGTCTCTCAAGGAACATTCGACGTCGTGAAACTTGCGTTAGCGTATGCCGAAGAAACCGACGGATTGCTCGATCCTTCGATCGGCCCGCTTATTAATTTGTGGGATATCGGACATGAGGACGCGAAAGTTCCGGATAAGGATGAACTGGAAACGGCCCGCAAGCTGACCGACTACCGCAAGGTCACCCTCGACGAAGCGGACTTGACGATCAAGCTCGAAGAACCCGGCATGGTGCTCGACCTGGGTTCGATCGGCAAAGGATATGCGGCTGATCAAGTAGCCAAGTATATGCACGATCACGATCTGAACAGCGCTTTGATCAACCTCGGCGGCAGCAGCATCAATGCGGTCGGCGGCAAGCCGGACGGCGCGGATTGGAACGTCGGCCTGCAAGATCCGGTCAAAAGCCGCGGCAGCCAGCTTGGAACGGTCAAGATCAACAACGAGACGATCGACTCCTCGGGCGTTTATGAACGATTCTTTATGGAGGACGGCATCCGGTACCATCATATTCTTGATCCCCGTACCGGCTATCCGACGCAAAACGGCCTGATGAGCATCACCATCGTCAGCGACAACGCAACAGACGCCGATGCGCTTTCCACCGCTGCTTTCGTGATGGGATTGGAAAAAGGCATGGCCTATATCGAGAAACAGCCCGGCGTTGAAGCTTTCTTCATCATGGACGACAACAGCATCCATGCCACGAGCGGCTTGAAGGATCGAATCAACCTGACCTCCGATTTGTACCATCTGACTGACTGATCAGCGAATTTATATGAAAAAGGCTGCCGACATCGTTTATTCGATGATCGACAGCCTTTTTATGATAGGCAAAAATAATTCTATTCCGATTCTTTGGCCGTCCATTCAATCTCGAACCGCGCGAATCCGCCTTCGGCCATTCCGCCAAAGCTTACGCCTGCCGGCATGCCCGCTTCACGCGCATCCGGCGAAGACAGCAATTCGACTTTCATCCCTGCCGGTAGTCCGACGATTTTCCAATTGCCATCCGCTCTGGGCGTGAGCACGCCGGAATCGCGAATGTAATCGGTGAGAATCTGTCTATTTTCATCCGGCGAATCGAGCACGACCCGTTGACCGTCCGGATTGGCAATCGGCGTCGAAAAAGCACGGTAGTTGTTGGTGGCGATCACGAACTTCTCTTCGGCTTCGACCAGGCGACCTTCGTAACGCAGGTCTCCGATTCGCTCCGATTGCAAATTCAACAGTTCGCACGAAGACGAATATTTAGCCGGTTTCGTCACGTTGATCGTATACGTCACGCCGTCGATGATATCGAAGTTGAAGGAAGGGAAGTCCGGGTCGATCAACGGTTGGCCGTTTCCGCCTTGCGGATCGATCGTCAAGAACAGTCCTGCCGCCCATTCCAGCCATTCTTTCAACTCGGCTCCCGTCAATAAGACGGCGCACAACGTATTCGGATAATTATACAAATCCGCGATATGTTTCACAGCCAGCGGGCCAGCAGGAATGTTCGTATAATACGAGGGACCGTAACGTCCGCCCGTTTTGAACGGCGCGCCCGCAGCAAGCATCGGAAGATCCGCGTAAGGCGATCCTTGAAGTTCTTTTTTCAAATACCACCGCTGCGCGTCATTGACGATCTGCACCGAAGCACTGTCTTGAATCAAGGCAAAGAAACTGTCGATCGGTTCGGTCGTCTCGCCTACCGCGGTTCGGATATAGGTCAGCGTGCCTTCATGTCCCTCGCGCACGGCTTCCGCGGTCTCGGCGTCCGTACGCACGAGCGACACGGCTTTGGACGCATCGAAGACCGGACGTGCTTCGACGTGAAAATCAGACACTTTCCAACCTTCTTCGCCCAAAACCAGCTCCAAATCCACGACGCCCAGATGGTCGCCTGCGTAGCCCGCTTCGACAGCCGGAACTCCGTTGATCGAACCTCGCTCCAGATCGACCCCCGTTTTCCCCTCAAAAGCCGCACTCGGAAACACCTTATGCGCATGGCCGAACAAAATCGCGTCGACGTCCGGAATTCGGCTGAGATGCAGTACGGCATTTTCCGTCATCGGGGCTTCTGCGACGTCCTCATAACCGCAGTGAGCCAACAGTACAATCAAGTCGGCTCCTTCTTCTTTCAGCTTGGGAACAAAAGTCTTGGTCGTCTCGACCATGTCTTCCGCTCGCAGCCTGCCTTCCAGATTGGCTTTGTCCCAACTCATGATCTGCGGGGTCACCAATCCGATGACGCCGACTTTGATCGGGTGGGAATTGCCGTCCTCGTCCTCGATCGTGCGCTCCAGCAGCAGATAAGGCGGAAGGTAATGCGAGCCTTTCGGAACATTTTCACCATCGAGATACAGATTGGCATTCGTATAAGGGAAAGCGGCTCCTTCAAGCACCTTGTCCAAATATTCCAATCCGTAGTTGAACTCATGGTTGCCCAAGGTTCCGGCGTCATAACCGAGAGCATTCATCGCTTGATAAACCGCATGGATGCCGCCGCTTGCGTCAAGTCCTCCCGAAGCCATATAGTCACCCATCGGATTGCCTTGCAGCAGATCGCCGTTATCGAACAACAGGACATTCTTCTTCTCCGCTCTCGCTTGCCGGATCAGGGCTGCCGTCTGCGCGAATCCGTACTCCAATACCGGGCGGTCTCCGTAATAATCATAATTCATCATATGGACGTGAAGGTCCGTTGTTTCCAGTACCCGAAGGCTTGCTTTAATATTCAGTTTACTCTCCTCCAATATGTAAGCTAAGATAACGCAACTTCTTTCCCTCATGCTTTTAACATTTTTTCCCGTGACTTTTTCAGATAAAACTCGTGCAATTTTCGTTTTTTGTGGTACTATCTTTTATGAAGATTAATTTACCGGTGGTAGTTAGTGAGAAAACAAAAACATTAACTAACATGCGGCGCGCAAATGTTCGCTTCTCGAAACGTTCATCAGGAGCGTTCCCGTAGTTTCCGACTTGATTAGAATGACATTTAACCATGTTTTTCGCAAGAGTGGGGCTGTGAATTTTACGTAGGTTTAACAAAAATCGTCCTCCCACTTTACTCAGTCTCAGGAAAATGCTGGTACACTTCTTTTTGTCGGCTTCGGGCCGCGGAGATTGCAAAAACAACATACCTATCAAGGGGGAAAAGATTTTGTTTAAGAAAGTACTTACGATCTGCATGTCTCTTGCCGTGACGGCGAGCCTGGCAGCTTGCGGAAGCAGCAGCAACAACGCATCGGGCGGCACGTCCGCGGATGCGGGTACCGCTCCGGCGGCTGAAGGCTACGCGCCTACAGAATTGACGGTACAATTCGTCCCTTCGCAGAACGCGGAAACACTCGAAGCCAAAGCGAAACCGCTTGAGAAACTTCTCGGCGACGAGCTCGGCATTCCGGTAAAAGTCAGCGTATCTCCTAACTATAACACGATCATCGAAGCCATGTCCGCGAAGCAAGTCGACGTAGGCTTCCTGCCTCCGAACGCGTACGTTCTGGCTCACGACGTAAGAAAATCGGCTGACCTGCTCCTGCAAGCCCAACGTTACGGCGTTGAAGAAGCAACAGGCCAACCAACCGAAGAAAAAGTAGACTTCTACAAATCCCTGATCCTCGTTAAAAAAGATTCCGGCATCAAGAGCCTGGAAGATCTGAAAGGCAAAAAAATGGGATGGCAGGACGTTACGTCTTCCGCAGGTTACGTATTCCCGGCCGCTGCCATGGTCAAAGCAGGAATGGATCCGGGCACGGACGTTCAAGGCGTAACGCTGAAAGGCCACGACCAAGCGGTA
>Ga0308157_10009974_pt1 | contig 10411 bp, 13 predicted proteins | sample PhyBR1_FD_201035 | JGI IMG/M metagenome (GOLD analysis project Ga0308157, IMG submission 201035) | Phyllosphere microbial communities from UC Gill Tract Community Farm, Albany, California, United States - DLSLB.R1 | ecosystem: Host-associated > Plants > Phyllosphere > Unclassified | place: USA... | reverse complement strand
CATTCCTTTGGCTTCTTCAATTAAACCTTCCATCGCATCGCATTTTTTTGCCGTTGCTTTTTTGCCAATAATTTTAAATACCTCTTCCAAACGGACAATTTGTTCTTCTGTTTCGGTTAAATGATTATCAATTGCATCTTTCAATTCAACGGAAGAAGCATTTTTAACCATTACAGGCAAAGCTTTTAAAAGTGCTTTTTCTGCCCAATAGATGTCTTTTAGCCCGTCTTCAAATAATTCAGTTAATCCTGAAGCGGCATTAGATTTCGGCTTCGTAACTCCTCTCGGTGTAGTTTCTTTTGCAGCAGCTGCATTTTTACTATCTGTAGTTTTCATGGTAATAGTTTTTATGATTAATATGATGGTAAAATTACTGCCTGTACTATCAGACTGGTTATATGATTACAAGTTAAAATTCCATTCTAAACATCTGTTAATTATAGAATTACACTAAATAATTTTATAATATATTCCGCCAACTTCATGCTAGCTTTGTATGTATAATCATTAAAAAAACAGCGATCATGAATACTATAGATAAAAACAACAGCACGAATAAAGATTTCAAAAATCATTTCTCAAATGATCGAAACCTTGCAGAAGATCTTAAAGATGATATTAAAAAACCCGATAATGATAATCGCGAAATTGCAGAACGAGGTTATACGGTAAGAAACGGCTACAATCCCAACAGACCAAATCCAGATCAAGACGATTTTGTAAGTGATGATGATTTGGACGATCTAAACGACGATTTTCATACTGACAGAGATCTCGAAGACAACAACGACGATGTTTATGAAGTTGAACTGGAAGATGATAATTATGTAGAAGAAAATGACGAATTTGACAATCCTTCCGATTTAAAAGAAGACGAATACGACTTTAACGAAACCGAAGATGTTTTGGAAGACATTGATGATGAAGACGATGACGATGATGATGAAGACGAGTACATCGAAGAGGATATTGAAGAAGAAGATGATACTGATTATATCGAAGACGATGTTCAGGAAGATAAGGATGATGAAAGGTATCCCGAAAATGATCCACGAAGATTGTAATAGTTCATTCTACGAAAAAACAAAACCGTCTCGTTAAAGAACGAGACGGTTTTGTTTTGAGTCTAAAACTTAACTACTTAATCTCCAATAATTTTCAATACTGGAATATCGTCCATTCGGGCTAAACGCTCGGCTAATCCAGCTCTGGCTTCATTAAGCTCTTGTTCAGCTTTCCCTAATTCTATATACCATTTTTCTTTACCGACTGGCGATGATTCTATTTTTCTGATAATTTCATAAATCTCACCCTCCGCTTCCATTACTTTTAGTCTTTTATAATAAGTCAGACTTTCGGTCATGTGCGCAAGCGCAATCATAGCGGTCAAAAACGGATGGTTATTGGTTACATTTACGTCTTTTATTCTACCGTGTTCCAACTCTACTTTTAATGCAAAAGCGAATTCTTCCATATTAAAAGCTTCATGCTTACTTTTTGGATCTAGATAAGCTTTTATTGCATGAACATTATTCATTGTAGAAAGATCAACATCGGTGTGATTTTTATCATTTAAATCTTTAAAAACCACATTTGCAATAGCTCGTGCTTATGCAGTTGTCGGATCATTTTCAGGATTTTCAAAATCACGTACCGACCAATCCCAATCTTTAGGATGAACAGGTTTTATATACTTTTCACAAAAATCTGTCACATCATTCTTTAGGCTTACCATTTCATCTTCTCTTTTGATATAAACATCCTGGTAAGCACCGCTTTTTGTTCCCATGATTTGGCTTTTTTAATGAAACCACAAACGACACATTTACTAAATGAAATGTGTCGTTTTTGATTTGTTTGTATTTACTGATACTTCTTCTATACTCTTGTTGATCTTCCGCTTATTAAAGAAATAACAAAAAGAACTAAAAATATAAAGAATAAAATTTTTGCTATACTAGCAGCTCCAGCGGCAATTCCACCGAAACCAAATATTCCCGCCACTATGGCTAGAATAATAAAAGTGACTGTCCAACGTAACATAATAATAGTTTTTTAGTTAATAATGATTTTGTTTGTATTCCAAACTTTTGAAGCTTTTGGGAGAGATGCTCCAACTCTTTTTATTGACATGATGCTTCTAGATTGATCTCATAATTTTGAATCAATTCCGAGAATGCACTTTCTGTTTTTGTAAAATATTTTTTCGTACTTCTGCTTTTTTTGACCTTATCAAAATACTCCTGAATAGAACCATCTTCATAAGTCGAAATCAAAAGCGGATGAACGTAATAATCTTTGCATACTTTTCTGGTGTTTCCGAGCGCTTCGGCTGTCAGATCAAAAGCAGTTATGATATTCTGCTTGATTTCTTTTTCATCTGAAGTCACTCCTATTTCCATTAGGCTTTCAAAGAAAATAATAGAGGCTGCCCAGGTTCTAAAATCTTTCGCACTGAAATATTCTCCCGAAATATGGTGCAGATATTCATTGACCATATGACTGTCCAGTACTTTTTTCTCTCCGTTTTTATCGTAATATTTAAAAACTTCCCAGCCTGGAATTTCTTCGCAACGGCTCACCAGTTTGATCAATTGTTTGTTTCGGGTCGTAATGGTATGCTGCTTCCCTTTTTTGCCAACAAATTCAAATCGAAGCGAATTCTTATTGATATTAATATGACGTTTTCTAAGAGTCGAAAGTCCGTACGATTTGTTGTCTTTGGCATATTTCTCATTTCCGATTCGAATATGCGTTTCTTCCATTAATCGAATGACCAAAGCGGTTACTTTTTCTTTAGACCATTCCTTCTGTTCCAGATCAAGATCAACTTTCTTTCTAATCGCAGGAAGTTTAGACCCAAATTCAGCAATTTTATAAAACTTGGTCTGATTTCGAATCAAATTCCATTTTGGATGATAACGATATTGTTTTCTATTTTTAAGATCAGTTCCTACGGCTTGTAAATGTCCATTTGTAATATCGGTGATACGAACATTCTCCCAAGCTGGCGGAAGTACCAGACTATTAATGCGTTTAATTTCATGTTTGCTTTTTACATTCTTTCCGTTCTTTTTATAAACGAAATTTCCTCCTTCGCGACAGCGTACAATTGTCAATTGATAATCATTGATGTACTCCAAATCTAGTTTTTCAATTACTAAATGTGGCGCTTTTATCAGCTGATTCATTAAGATTTCTTTTTTGGCTGTGGCGTTCATGATATTGCTATTTTTATCGCATTAATGTTTTGTTTTAAATTTTAGTTATTTCTTAAAGACTCAATCAAGGCTTTTTTATTCATATAAGATCTTCCTTTTATGCCAACTTTACTTGCTTGTTTCAGAAGTTCCTCTTTTGTCCATTCGTCATAAGGTTTTGCTTTTCCACCTTTCTTCCCCGCATCTGGAGTATTGGCAATACGAGCCGATTTTTCTTTGCTGTATCCTTTTTTTACCAATGCTTCATATTGCTCTTCATTCTTAATTCTTGGATTTGGCATGACTTAAATTTTTAATATTATTTCTAAAAATCTGATAAGTCAAAGTTCTTTAAAAAGTAAGGTGATTCTGTTATAGAATTTTGGCTGGAAATTTCATTTTTGTGGGATGGGAATTGTGAAAGGCGAAATGTAAATTTGTGTTTTTGTGAAATGTGAAATGTGAAATGTTAGATGTTAGATATTGAATGCAAAAAAAATCCCAACTCTTTTGAAGTTGGGATTTTAATCATTTTATAAAAACAAAAAATATTATTCTTCTTTTTTATAAGAAACATTTATTGATGCATCTTCTTTTGCAGCATCCCAATAAATATATTTTTCTATATTTCTTATTCCTGCCAAATCTTTTTTAAAGTTATTTTGATAGCTAACAGCTACTTCACCTTTTTCAGCATATTCATTAAATAATATATTTCCAATATACAGAATCTCGCCTTTGTTTACTTTAAAAGGGATTGAAAAACCTCCCAATCCACTATTTTTTTGCAGTATCGCAAAACCACTATTTGAAAAAAGTCGAATTCCAGTTATCTCATTTTCTCCTGCTGGCCTTTCAATTGCAAAAAGATAGGTAAGCCCATTATCTAACTCTCCCTTATGTTTCATTTTAAAAATTTGAGCTGGGCTAATGTGTACTTCTTTAAAATTTTTTCTTGCGATTTTTTTATCGTCAGTTTTATAGCTAATTTGTATAAAATACTCATTAAAATGTGCTTTTTCTTTTGGAAATGTAATTGATCCAAATATCAATCCTTTATCAGTTTTATTCGGATTAAAAGTTAAGTTCTGGGCTGTTATTTCAGACAAGGTCGCTATGCAAAAAAAAGCAGATATTGACAAGAATAAATTTCGCATCATAAAAATTAATTGGTTTTAAAGTTTTTAATATTTATTTTTTTTAGGTTCAAATATATAATTTTTAATAAATCAATCTCCTTCTTATAATTATTTAAAAATTATGATTTTTTAAATACATCTTAATCCTATAACAATCTCTGTTCTTAATAACTTCATTTTATAATAATTTAAAACAATCAATCACATTTAATCTTCTTATAATCGCCTGTTTTATCGTCATATTCTAAGCAAGTCTTTTTTACTTGAACCATTTTATTGTTAACGACTTTGTATTCGGTTCTTTCAATGCTTCTGCCTGCACAACACTGATTGTGCTCCACTATCCTTTTAGTTTTACTATCAAATTCTAAAGAAGTCCCAGTAAACCCTCCATCAAAATATTTTTCTGTTTTCGGATCGTATAGAAAATAGGTTCTAGAAGTATTTGGTCCCGCATAACTTGTTTCGAAAACGGAAAAATCTTCAAATCCGTCAAAATTATAATCTCCAATATTTAAGCTAAACAATCCCCAAAAATCTCCTCCTACATCAATTTTCTGAATCAATCTATCCGTCTTTTTTTCGATGATTTTTACTCCCGAAACTCTTTTTTCTTTTGAAATAATTAATTTAAAATACTTCCCTTTTAAAGAAACGGGCTGTAGAATTTCCCTTTCTGTCCCTCCCCTCACCATTATTATAACTAAGGTCAAACTCTTTTGTCAAACTAATTTTAAGTTCTTTTCCTGAAATCAAATCTTTCCAAATTCCATTTAATTGATCGCTTTCTGCATTATAATTTTCGAAACTTAATTGGGCCGTTTCTTTATTATTTTTATCTTTTTCAGTGAATCCCAAAGTAGTTCCTTTCAACTTAGCATTTAAAACAATTGGAGTGTCATAATTGGAATAAGCATAAATTGCCGATCCTTGCCCGTCAGAATAAATATCGGTTACAAATTCAATTGGATATTTATCAATGAAACCTTTATAATTGATTTGGCCTGATACAAGAGCTGTAGCTAAAAGAAATAGAATTGTAATTTTTTGTTTCATGAATAATCTTTTTACTTCCTAATATACAAACATACATTTTCTAATTATAAAAGAGCATCCAAATCCTATAACAATCTCTCAAAATCCTGTAAGACATTCCTGTATGTTCTTAATAATTTTACATCATAACATTTAAACTATTAAAATCATGAAAAAGTTATTATTAGCCGGAAAAGCCATTTTAGGAGCAGGACTTATTATATTATTCCTTCAATCTTGTAAAAACGAAACTAAACAAGAGGATCCAAAAGAAGTTGCAGAAGATGCAAATGAAGCAAAATTTGATTCTATTGATAGCAAAGAAGATGATTCTGAATTTTTAGTAGATCAAGCTGAAATTAATTTAGCTGAAATCGAAATCGGTAAACTGGCACAAACAAAAAGTACAAACCCTGAAGTGAAAAAATTTGGTAAAATGCTTGTTGATGAGCACACTAAATCGGCTTCGGAAGTTAGTGCTTTAGCAAAAGCAAAAAACTTTACTCTACCAACTTCTCTAACTGAAGAAGGTCAAGAGGAATACAATAAACTAAACGAAAAAACGGGAGTTGATTTCGATAAAAAATTCGCAGACATGATGATTGATGGTCACGAAAAAGCGATTAAAAAACTAGATAAAGCTGCAAAAGATGCTAATGATCAGGAAGTAAGAACTTGGGCTTCTAACAATATTGCAGGTTTAACAGCGCACTTAGAACATGCTAAAATGCTGAAACAAAATCTAGACAAAAAGTAATTAAGACGCTAAGATTCTAAGGTTCTGAGATTCTAAGAATAAAGTATCTAAGAACCTCAAATCTTTGCTAAAAAAACCCCTCAAGAGTTGAATTGCTTGAGGGGTTTGTTTTTTTTAGATGCTTTTTTTTAGATGCTAAGATTCTAAGTTGCTAAGGTTCTGAGTTTTCTCTTAATTGCTTAGTATCTTAGCGTCTTAGAATCTCAGAAACTTACTTTCCAGCTATCTTCTGCAGATGTTCTGGATATCTTGATCCTTCAATTGTTATTTTTGAAGCTGCATTTTCGATTTCTGCTAGATCTTGTGCAGAAAGTACTAAATCTGTTGCGCCAAGGTTTTCTTCCAAACGATGTAGTTTGGTTGTTCCTGGAATTGGTGCAATCCAAGGTTTTTGAGCCAAAATCCATGCAAGCGCTACCTGTGCGTTTGTTGCTCCTTTATCAGAAGCTATTTTAGATAATAAATCTACTAAAGCTTGATTTACTTTTCGGGCTTCTGGCGTGAAACGCGGAAGTGTATTTCTAAAATCTGTACTGTCAAATTGCGTGTTTTCATCAATTTTAGCCGTTAGAAAACCTCTTCCTAGCGGACTAAAAGGCACGAAACCAATTCCTAATTCTTCTAATAGCGGAAAAATTTCTTCTTCTGGAGTTCTCCACCAAAGAGAATACTCGCTCTGAAGCGCTGTTACAGGCTGAACTGCATGTGCACGTCGAATACTTTCTACGCCCGCTTCTGAAAGTCCAAAATGTTTTACTTTTCCTTCCTGAATTAAATCCTTTATAGTTCCTGCAACGTCTTCCATAGGAACATTTGGATCAACACGATGTTGGTAATACAAATCGATTACCTCGGTGTTTAATCTTTTTAAGGATCCTTCAATGCTTTTTCTAATCCATTCTGGACGGCTGTCTAATCCTTTTTTAGAATCGCCTTCCAAAAAACCGAATTTTGTGGCAATTACAACTTTATCACGAAAAGGCGATAATGCCTCTCCCAATAACTCTTCGTTCAAAAATGGTCCGTAACATTCTGCCGTATCAAAAAAAGTAATTCCTTTTTCGTAAGCAGAACGCAACAAACTTATCATTTCTTTTTTATCATGAGCTGGCCCGTAGCCAAAACTCATTCCCATGCAGCCCAGTCCCAACGCGGAGACTTCTAAGCCACTATTTCCTAGTTTTCTTGTTTGCATGTTTTTTTTTAAAGTTTCTAAGATGCTGAGATGCTAAGGTTGTAAGTTTTCTTTACTTTGTCTTTAAATCTCGGTTATTTTTTAAAGTTTCTAAGATGCTGAGACGCTAAGATTCTAAGTTTTTTTCTCTTTAATCCTACTTAATCTCTGCTCCTTGTTTTTTTACATAATTTCTAAATTAGCCAAGATTCTAAGCACTAAAGAGAAAACTTAGCATCTTAGAACCTTAGCAACTTAGTATCTTATTTAAGTGACTCCATATCAATTACAAAACGGTATTTAACATCTCCTTTTAGTAATCTTTCGTAAGCGTCATTTACATCGTTAACACCGATTACTTCAACGTCTGATGTGATATTATGTTCGGCACAGAAGTCTAACATTTCCTGAGTTTCAGCGATTCCTCCTATCAAAGATCCTGAGAAACTTCTTCTTCCTAAAATCAAGCTGAAAGAAGTTACAGGAAGCGGATCCATTGGCGCTCCAACTAAAGTTAATGTTCCGTCTACTTTCAATAAATTTAAATACGAATCAATACTGTGTTCAGCAGAAACGCAGTCTAAGATAAAATTTAAACTTCTTGCGTGCTGTGCCATCTGCGCTTCGTCTGTAGACAATACAACCTCATCTGCTCCAAGGCGTTTTGCATCTTCCGTTTTAGATAAAGATGTAGTAAAAACAACTACATGAGCGCCCATAGCTTTAGCTATTTTTATTCCCATATGGCCAAGACCGCCAATACCTACAATTCCAACTTTTTGACCAGGACCAACTTTCCAATGTTTTAATGGTGAATAAGTTGTAATTCCTGCACACAATAATGGTGCAACAGCAGAAAGTTCTAATTTATCTGAAATATGCAGTACAAAGTTCTCATCAACTACAATACTTTGAGAGTAACCTCCATAAGTTTGTCCTCCTAAGTGTTTGTCAGGCGAATTAAATGTTTGGATATTTCCTTCATCACAAAATTGCTCTAAATCATTTTTGCAATGTTCGCATTCTCGACAAGAATCAACCATACAGCCCACTCCCGCTAAATCTCCAACTTTGAAACCTTTTACATGATCTCCAACTTTTGTTACACGACCTACAATTTCATGTCCAGGAACAATCGGATAAATTGTGCCATGCCATTCATTTCTAGCTGAGTGTAAATCGGAGTGACAGATTCCGCAATACAAAATTTCGATTTCTACGTCGTGTGCCTGTACTGCTCTTCTTTTGATATCTAGGGTCTTTAACGGTGCTTCGGCAGCTTCTGTACCAAAGGCTTTAATGTTTTTTGTTTCCATAATTTATTTGTTGTTTTTTTGTTTCAAGTTTAAAGTTTAAAGTTTCAGGTTTCATGTTTCATGTTTCATGTTTTAAAACTGTTGAAAAAAGGCATAGAGAGTCTACCAAATCATATTGATTCACAAATAGTTATATAAATTTCGATTATTTTTATCTAATCAAAAAATATAATGTGTTATAAATCAGTAAAATCTGCGCAAAACTTAGAATCTCAGAATCTTAGAAACTTAGTGTCTTAGTATCTTAGAATCTTAGCAACTTAGCATCTTTCAAAAGAATAATATTCTTCATCAGTAACGCTTTCCAGCCAAGTTCCATGACCTTTGTCTATTTCTGTTACAATGGTAATATGAGAATATTTTGTCGTTGGTGTTGCTCCGTACCAATGCTCAATTCCAGGTAAAACCGTGATTACTTTCCCTTTTTCGATAAGATTAATTTGTCCGCCTCTTTCTTGGTAATAGCCAACTCCATCTGTTACAATGATCAACTGCAGACTAGCGTTACTGTGCCAATTACTTCTCGCTCCGGGTTCAAAAGAAATATCTTTGATAACAGTATTTTCAGGATGAATTTCGCTTGTCTGCTTTTTATATGACACTTCGCCTGTCATATAAGTATTTGGAATTTTACCTTCTTCGGTTACGGCAGTGAAATGTGTCGACATAATTTCGTTGTTTTTAGGTTAATAATTAATTTTTAAATTCTTATAAGCTTATTTGAATGAAATAATCAGTACATCGAATCTCTTGATAGAAGGAGATTTTGATTTTAATTAATACTTTAAAAAATTTTATATTTTTCTATTATCAAAATTTAAAACTAAATGCAAAGCGGAGCATGCTTTTGTGAAGTGTTATTTAGTCATTAAAAAAACTGATACAAAGATTCGTTGTTTATTTCAGGGCAAATGTAGTGCAATACTACAATGCCGAAATAACAATATTCAAACAAAAAATTAAGAAATTGAAACAATTTACATTCGAAGCGATTTCGGAACCGTTCCTGTAAGTCTTTTAAAATAATTATTGAAATAACTCGGATATTCAAATCCAAGCGAATAACCAATATCAGAAATACTCCAGTCTGTGTGCTGCAATAAAGCTTTTGCCTCATTGACAACTCTTTCCGTAATGTGTGCCGTGGTTGGTTTTCCTGTAACTTCTTTTACAGAACGGTTTAAATGATTTACGTGAACAGAAAGGCTCTGTGCGTAATCTTGTGGTGTTTTTAAAGCTAAAGGCTGATCTTTGGTTTCTATTGGAAATTGTCTTTCTAATAATTCTAGAAACAAAGAAGTAATTCTCGAAGAAGCATTTTTATGTTTAAAGAAGTTCTCTGAAGGCTGCATTTTCATTGATTCATGAATAATCAAATTGACATAACTGCGCATTAAATCGTCTTTGAAAGCATAATCGGTTTCGTACTCTTCGATCATTTTTTGGAACAAGGAATCGATAAACACCTTTTGTTCAGGAGTTAAAGTAAAAATTGGAGTTCCTCCTATTTTAAACAAAGGCGATTCCTGAAGGGTTTCAGAACGGTCTTTGGTTTTAAAAAATTCTTCGGTAAAAACGCAGGCATAACCTTCGAATTTCTCAGAAATAGTTTCCCAAGAATATGGAATAATCGGATTCCCGAAAAACAAAATCGTCCCGTCAGTTTCTATTCCGCGGTCAGCGTATTGTATGATACTTTTACTAGTATTAATACAGATTTTATAAAAGTCTCTTCGGCTGTAAACGGGAACTTTACTGAAATCTCCATTTATAGGATAAACTTTAAAACC
>Ga0308157_10009972_pt1 | contig 10412 bp, 7 predicted proteins | sample PhyBR1_FD_201035 | JGI IMG/M metagenome (GOLD analysis project Ga0308157, IMG submission 201035) | Phyllosphere microbial communities from UC Gill Tract Community Farm, Albany, California, United States - DLSLB.R1 | ecosystem: Host-associated > Plants > Phyllosphere > Unclassified | place: USA... | reverse complement strand
CCCTCGAATATTACGACTTCTCGATCTATGCCTCCGCCGCGGCGCTGGTCTTCCCGACGGTCTTCTTCCCGTCGGAGAACCCCGCCGTCGCGATCATCGCCTCGCTCGCGACCTACGGCGTGGGATACGTCGCGCGCCCTCTTGGCGCGTTCGTGCTCGGCCACTTCGGCGACAGGTACGGCCGCAAGAAGCTCCTCGTGTTCGCGATGCTCCTCATGGGAGTGTCCACCTTCCTCGTCGGCTGCCTGCCGAGCTACGCGCAGATCGGCGTCCTCTCGCCCGCGATGCTCGTGGTGCTGCGCCTGATCCAGGGCTTCGCCGTGTCGGGCGAGCTGGGCGGTGCGACGACGATGATCGCCGAGCATGCGTCGAAGGAGAAGCGCGGATTCCTCATGAGCTTCGCGCTGCAGGGAACCCAGTTCGGCAGCATCCTCGCGCAGGCGAGCTTCATTCCGCTGTCGACGTTCCTGTCCCACGAGGACCTGCTCGCCTGGGGCTGGCGCATCCCGTTCTTCCTCAGCGCGGTCGTCGTGATCGTCGCGCTCATCATCCGCTCGAAGCTCGATGAGACGCCGATCTTCGTCGACAAGGCCGACAAGAAGAACCGCACGATGCCGATCGTGCAGCTGTTCCGCACGAGCGGCGGCGCGGTGTTCCGGGCCGTCTGCATGGGCCTCGCGAACGTCATCGGCACGACCGTCGTCGTCTTCGGCACCACCTACGCCACGCAGGAGGCGTACGGCGTGAAGATGGACGCCGCGGTCTACCTGTGGATCCCCGTCGTGGCGAACATCGTCGCGATCATCCTGATCCCGGTGTTCGGCCTGGCGTCCGACAAGATCGGCCGCCGCCCGTTCCTGATCGTCGGCCCGCTGCTCGGCGGCATCGTCGCGGTGCCGTACCTGTTCGTGGTGCAGGCGCACAACGTGGCGCTGACCTTCGTCCTGGCGATCCTCGTGTTCGGCATCATGTACCAGATGTTCAACGCCACCTACGCGAGCTTCTTCCAGGAGATGTTCCCGACCGAGACGCGCGTCACGGGATTCGCGCTGTCGCAGAACATCGCGTTGTTCCTCACGGGCCTCATGCCTTCGGTGTTCGCGATCATCGCGCCGCCGTCGAGCGACCACGTGCCGCTCATCATCGGCGTCGTGACGCTCGTGCTCTGCGTCATCTCGTCGGCCGCGGCCCTGTTCTCGAAGGAAACCGCCCGCCAAGACATCTCCTGAACCTCCCCCCCTGCACAACCCTTCATTTCTGGCACGATTCTTCGTCTAATTGCATACGGAAATGTGCCAGAAATGAAGGGTTTGGGTTAGAGCTTGCCGGCCTTCTTCAGCTGCAGGTAGCGGTCGGCGATGCGGGGCGGCAGCTGTTCCGGGGTGTCTGAGACCGCCTCGGCGCCCGCTCGGCGCATCGCGTGCGCGACGATCTCCGCGTCGCGCACCGTCGCCTCCGCCGAGGCGGCCCGGTAGAGGTCGGTGACGGATCCGTCCGAGCGCGCCGTCTCCGCGAGCGCCGCGTCCGTGACGGTTCCGACGAGGACCGTTGTCGAAGCGTCCGGCAGACCCTGCAGTCGCGTCACGAAGTCGCGCGAGCTCGACAGCGACTCCTGCGCCGTCAGGATCACTACGAGGCTCGGCCGCCGAGCGAGGCGACGCGCCTCGCCGAACGCGTGATCCCAGTCGGTGTCGATCAGCTGCGCCTCGACCGGAGCAAGCGCGTCGGTCATCGCCGGCAACAGGCGCGCTCCGTCCACGCCCGTCACCCGGGCCCGCACCACGCGGTCGTAGGCGAGGACATGCACGTGGTCTCCCGCGCGGCTCGCGAGGGCCGTGAGAAGCATGGCCGCCTCGAACGTCGCATCGAGCCGCGTCTCGTCGCCGACGCGCGCGGCCGCCGTGCGCCCCGTGTCGATGATGATCGTGACGTGCCGGTCGCGCTCGGGCCTCCACGTGCGCAGCATCGTCGAGGTGCTGCGCGCCGTCGCCCGCCAGTCGATCGAGCGCACGTCGTCGCCGCGGACGTACTCGCGCATCGAATCGAATTCGGTTCCCTGGCCCCGCACCTGCAGCGAGGTGGATCCGTCGAGCTCGCGCAGTCTCTGGACGCGGCTCGCAAGGTGGCGCCGCGCGCGGAACGGCGGCAGAATCCGCACCGCCCCCGGCGCGGGGATCGACCGCTGGCGCCCAGCGAAGCCGAGCGGGCCGAGCACGCGGATCGTGACGAACTCGCTGCGCAGCTCGCCCCGCCGGCGCGGCAGCAGCGGGATCGTGAGCGTGCGGGACTCCCGCGGCGGCACGGACGCGCGAAGGCGCGCCGCGGACGCCCCCGCCGTCGGCTGCCACGCGTCGCGCACCCGGGCGCGCACCGTGCGCTCGCCCGTGTTGACCAGCTGCAGGCGCGTGATCACCTCGTCGCCGAGCTTCGCCCGCGCGGGCACATCGCGCGAGAGGCGGAGGGATCCGGGGGAGGGCGCGGCGACCACGTCGACGGCGGCGACCAGGGCGATGAACAGCACCCATCCTCCGAGCACCGTCCACGCGCCGAACCCCGCCGCGCTGAGCAGCACGAGGGGCACGACGCCGATGGCGACGAGGAGGGGGAAGCGGCCGGTGACGTACACGGTCTATCGCGGAACGGGCGTCTGCCGCAGCACCGAGGCGAGGACGGCGTCGACCGACACGCCCTCGATCTCGGCGTCGGGGCGCAGCTGGATGCGGTGGCGCCACACGGGCGTCAGCATCGCCTGCACGTGGTCGGGTGTGATCGCGGGGTATCCGCCGAGCCACGCCCACGCCTTCGACGCCGACAGCAGCGCCGTGGCGGCGCGGGGGCTCGCTCCCACCTCGACCGACGCCGCCTCGCGCGTCGCGCGGGCGAGGTCGACGATGTAGGCGAGCATCTCGTCGGTCGCGGCGACGCGATCCACCGAATCCTGTGCCTCGCGGATCTCCTCGGGCGTCACGGCCCGGTCGATGCGCTCGAGGTCGCGCGGCGTGAATCCGTCGGCGTGGCGGCGGAGCACGTCGACCTCCGCATCCCGCTCCGGCACGCGGATGATCAGCTTCAGCAGGAATCGGTCGAGCTGCGCCTCGGGCAGCGTGTAGGTGCCCTCGTGCTCGATCGGGTTCTGGGTCGCGGCGACGAGGAACGGCTCGGGCAGCGCGCGCGTGACGCCGTCGCTGGAGACCTGACGCTCCTCCATCGCCTCGAGCAGCGCCGACTGCGTCTTCGGGGGAGTGCGGTTGATCTCGTCGGCGAGCAGCACGTTCGTGAACACCGGGCCCTCGCGGAACTCGAACTCGCCGGCCTTCGCGTCGTAGATCAGCGATCCGGACACGTCGCCCGGCATGAGGTCGGGCGTGAACTGCACGCGCTTCGTGTCGAGGCCGAGCGCCTTGCTGAAGCTGCGCACGAGCAGCGTCTTCGCGACGCCGGGCACGCCTTCGATCAGCGCGTGTCCGCGGGAGAGCAGGGCGATCAGCAGGCCGCTGACGGCGCCGTCCTGACCGATCACCGCCTTGCCGACCTCGGTGCGCACGCGGCCGACGGCCTCGCGCAACCGCGCGGCGTCGGGATCGGCGGGCGTCTGATGCGGCGCACGGGGCGCGGGAGCCGCGGGCTGCGGCGCGGCGGATGCGGGTGTGGGGTCAGTCATCGTGAGCGTTTCTCCCAGGGATCGATGGACTCGAGGGCGGATTCGACCTCGCGGAGCCGTGCGCCGAGCTCGGCGAACTCCGCATCGTCGGCCGGCGTGGTCGTCAAGGTATCGAAGACGGATCGCGGATCGCGGCCGAGCGCTCCCGCGACGGCGCGCGCGAGGGTCTCCGGCGACGCATCGCGCGGCAGCGACAGCTTCTTCGTCATGCGCGCCTCGGCGCCGCGGCGCAGGGCGGCGAGCGCGTGGGCGGGCTCACCGCTCGAGCGGTACAGGCGCGCCCGACCCTCGAGGGTCTCGCCGGCGCGCACCGTGACGGGCAGGGTCTCGGCGACGAGCGGGCCGAACCGGCGACCGCGCCAGAGTCCCGCGGCGATGGCGGCGAGGATCCCGAGCACGATCGCGGGCGTCACCCAGCCCGGCAGGAGGTCGGCGATCGAGGACGCCGCCCCCGCCGTGCCGGCGTCCTCGGGCGAGGGCGAGTACCAGACGACGTCGCCCGTGGATCCGAGCACGCCGAGCGCGAGGGCGGCGTTGCCCGCCTGCGCGAGGTTCTCGTTCGCGAGCACGGCGTTGCCGTCGAACACCGTCACGGCGGATCCGCTCGCCGCTTCCGCGCGCACGAGCGCGTAGCCGTCGCCGACCGGGTAGCAGCCGGCGGCGTCCGGCGGAGCCGTATATGCCGTTCCGGCGATGATCTCCCCGGCGTTGTCCGCCGCGGGGAAGGAGCACATCGGGGCGATGGGGTCCATCGACCCCGCGTCGGCGTATTCGATCCCGGGAATGACGGCATCGAGCGAGGCGATGTCGCCGTCGAGGATCACCGTTTCGCGTGCGTCGTCCGCCAGCTCGCGCAGGGTCTCGATGTCGAGGTTCCGCGTGTCGGTGATCACGAGCGTCGAGCGCGAGGAGAGCGCCGCACGCGCCGCGTCCGCGTCATCCGCGGTGGTGACCGTCGTGCCGCGCTCCTCGAGGATCGTCGTGATGGCGCGCGCGCCGTCGTAGCGCGGGCTGTCGGCCGCCAGGGGATCCGGCGCGCTCCATTCGGATTGGAAGGAGTACACGACGGATCCTGTGATGACGATGACGGCGAGGATCGCGACCCAGCTCCAGATGCGGCGCGCACGCGACGTGCGCTGGGCCCGCTCCGAGGTGTCTGTCGTGGCGATGAGGCTCATGCGAACGCCGCCTCGGCGATCTTCGCGGGACGCGAGGTGCGCACCGCCTCGTCGAGCGCGGCGATCGCCTCCGACGAGCCCTGCGTTCCCGGCCGGCGCAGGTAGCGCACGTCATCGAAGACCCCGCCCGCGGCGGCCAGGTCGGCCGCCTGGGCCGGGAAGAAGTCGCGCGCCGCCGTCACGAACGCATGCGCCGTCATGCCGGGCGGGGCGTGGATGATGCCGCGCTCGTCGAGGGCGCGCGCCACCGCGCGGAAGCGCAGCACGATCGCGCCGTCCCAATCGCCCGCATCGGCGGCCGCGCGCGCGGCGCGGCGCAACTCATCGGCGGTGCGCTCGTCGGCGTCGAAGACGCCGGCGGACGCGGGGCGGCGCGTGCGGTGGTCGCCGCGCGGTGCGCCCCAGATCACGAACGCCACGACGATGATCGCGACGATGAGGGCCACGATGACTGCCGTCCAGACGGGGCTCCACGCCGCGCCCCCGAGCTGGGGGTTGAACAGGTCGATGAAGAACTGGCCGATCGCCTGCGCGACGCGGTCGAAGAGCGTCGGCTCGGCCTCGCGATACGCGGCCTTCTCGAGTTCCCGCTCCGCCCAGTCCCGTGCTTCGTCGGGGTCGGGAAGCACAGCGACCAGACGGATCATACGGGCGGTGCCGGCGGCTGGTCGGGAGGCGTCACGTCGGGACGCGGCTGCGGGGGCGCGGGGCGCGGCGGCACCGGAGCGTCGTCGTATCCGGGCTGCGTGCGACCTGGCTGCGTGTACTCAGGCTGTGCGTAGCCGGGCTGCTGGCCGTACTCGGGCTGTGCGTAATCCGGCTGCGCGTATCCCGGCTGCGCGTATCCAGGCTGTGCATATCCGGGCTGCTGTCCGTATTCCGGCTGCGCGTAACCGGGCTGCGCATAACCCGGCTGCGCGTACCCCGCCGACCGCGCGTCCGCGTATGGTGAGGGGCTCGCATCCGCGATGAAAGTGTACGGATCGTCGCCGCCGCCCGATTCGACGTAGCGGCGCATGCGCAGGTCGATTCCCTCGACGCGCATGCGGGCATCGATGTAGCAGAGCGTGCTGCCGGCGCCCATGACGATCGTCATGATCGACGCGATCGCGAACATCAGAACGAACACGAGCACCGTCGCGACGATGCTCACGACCGCGAGCGCGGTGAAGTCGTTCGACGCCGCCCCGAACGGCGCGAGAACGCCCATCACCAGCGGCATGAACATCGACAGCACGCTGGAGATGATGCTCGAGGCGACGTTCGTGATGAGGAAGAGCAGCGCGAACACGCCGAACGTCGACCAGAAGCGGCCGCGCGTGAGCACCCACGACCGAGAGATCGCGCGGATCGGGCCGATGCCCTCGAGCACGATCGACGGCGCCGCGAGGTACAGCTTCGTGGCGAGCCAGGCGTACAGCACCACCCCGCCGAGGAACGCCGCGATGCCGACGATGACGGCGAACACGAGCGCGACGCTCGAACCGACCACCGCGAGCACGATGGCGGGAGCCGCGAGGATCACGAACGCGACCATCGAGGCGATGCCGACGAGCACCGAGTACCCGACGAGCCGCCAGAACGCGGGGCGCACCCGGCGCCACAGCACGGCGAGCCCTGACTTCTCGGACAGGGAGGCGTGCGCGACCTCGGCCACGACGATCCCCTGTGCGATGACCGTCACCGCCATCAGCAGCGCCGCCAGAACCAGCGAGCTGAGGATGACGATCGCCGTGCCGCCCGCCATGAGCTCGTTGAACTCGGGTGAGAACTCGGGAACCGTCGCGGCGCGCGAGAACGCGGCGAAGGTGATGAGCCCGAGCGCGGTCATGTAGAGGAGCATCGACAGCGTCTGCACGCCGACCACGAACAGCAGCAGAACCCGCGGGTTGCCCTTGAGCACCGCGAACGACTTGCCGAGGATCGTTCCGAATCCGAGCGGGTACAGCGGTATGAGTCCCTGCCGGGGGGCCGGAGTCCAGCCCTGAGAAACGCGATCTGTCACGATGTAGTGTCCTCCCGCCCCCATCGTTCCACACACAGCGCGCCGAAGCGCGAACCGCGACGCGGCCGGATAGGCTCAATACCATGACTGGTCACATTCTCGTGGTCGATGACGACACTGCTCTTGCGGAGATGATCGGCATCGTCCTGAAGAGCGAAGGCTTCGGCGCGGCGTTCTGCTACGACGGCGCGAAGGCGTTCGACGTCTGGCGCGCGGAGAAGCCCGACCTCGTCCTGCTCGACCTCATGCTCCCGGGCAAGGACGGCATCGAGATCTGTCGCGAGATCCGCGCCGAGTCCGGCGTGCCGGTCATCATGCTGACCGCGCGCTCCGACACGACCGACGTCGTGTCGGGCCTCGAGGCGGGCGCCGACGACTACATCGTCAAGCCGTTCAACCCCAAAGAGCTCGTGGCGCGGATCCGCACGCGGCTCCGCCCCCCGACCCCCGACACGCAGGCGAGCTTCGGCATCGGAGACGTGTCGATCGACGTCGCCGCGCACGAGGTGCGCCGCGGCGACGAGCTCATCTCGCTGACGCCGCTCGAGTTCGAGCTTCTCGTCGCGCTCGCGTCGAAGCCGCAGCAGGTGTTCACCCGCGAGCAGCTGCTCGAGCAGGTGTGGGGCTACCACTACAAGGCGGACACGCGCCTCGTCAATGTTCACGTGCAGCGCCTGCGCTCCAAGGTCGAGATCGACCCCGATAACCCCCGGGTCGTCATGACGGTGCGCGGCGTCGGCTATCGCGCCGGCGCCGTCGCCTGACGGGCGCCATGGTCGGCGCGCGCTCGGATCGGCACGGCGCCAGATCGATCCGCTTCGTCCAGCGCCCGGTGACCGCCTGGCGCATCTCGCTGCTGTTCCGCACGGTCGTGATCGCGACCGCGGCGACGACCGTGGCTGTCATCATCGCGACCGTCTGGGCCGCGCTCGCGATCCAATCCGACCTCTACGGTGCCCGCACGGCGCAGGTCGAAGAGGACACCAAGCGGGCGATCGACTTCACCCAGCAGAACCTGTACGACGCCGCGCCCGCGACCGACCGCGCCGCGATCCAGTCGCTGCGGCAGTCGATGCTCGAGGATCTGTCGGCGTCGTCGTCGACGCACCTGATCGTCGGAGGCCCGATTCCCGGGCTCACGAGCGACGATGCCCCCTCGGCTTTCAAGTCCCGCAGCGACGTGTTCGACGCCTCGCTCGTGCCGGACGGGCTGCGCGAGCAGGTGCGCACCGTGCCCGAGACGCAGTGGCTGCAGCCGATCGGACTGACGGGCGTGGACGGCAGGGTCGTGCCCGGGATCATCGTCGGGCAGCAGATCCAACTGCCGCCGGTCGGCTCGTACGAGGTGTTCTTCGCGTATCCGCTGACCGACGTCGTCGAGACGCTCGTCTTCGTGCAGGGGGCGCTGGCGCTCACGGGCATCGCTCTCGTCGTGATCATGGGCGCGGTCGTCTGGCTCGTGATGCGCTCGGTCGTCGCCCCCGTCGTCGACGTCGCTCGCGCGAGCGCGCGCTTCGCCGACGGCGACCTGTCCGCCCGCCTCGTCGAGAGCGGGCAGGACGAGCTCGCCGTGCTGTCGAGATCCTTCAATCAGATGGCCGACAGCATCGAGAACCAGATCCGCGAGCTCGCCGACCTCTCGCTCGTGCAGCAGCGGTTCGTCTCGGACGTCTCGCACGAGCTGCGCACGCCGCTGACGACGATCCAGCTCGCCGCCGAGGTGCTCTACGGAGATCGGGATGACTTCGATCCGATCGCGGCGCGATCCGCCGAACTGCTGCACGACCAGGTCGGACGATTCGAGCAGCTGTTGACCGACCTCCTCGAGATCAGCCGCTACGACGCCGGATCCGTCGAGCTCGAGCGCGAGGAGACGAGCCTCAGCGGCGTCGCCGAGCAAGTCGCCGAGTCGATGCGCCAGGTCGCCTGGCAGAACGACACCGAAGTGCGCTTCCGCGGGGCCGACGGCGACGACGTCATCCCGATGGATCCGCGCCGCATCCGCCGCATCCTGCGCAATCTCGTCGGAAACGCGATCGAGCACAGCGAGAACCGGCCGGTCTTCATCACGGTCGCGCAGAACGACACGGCCGTCTCGGTCGGCGTGCGCGACCAGGGCCTCGGCATGCGGCCCGAGCACGTCGAGCGCGTCTTCGACCGCTTCTGGCGGGCGGATCCGTCGCGGCAGCGCACCCTCGGCGGCACGGGGCTCGGCCTCGCGATCGCCCTCGGCGACGCGCGGCTCCACGACGGTGCGATCGACGTGTGGTCGGAGATCGGCGTCGGCACGCACTTCGTGGTGACGCTTCCGCGCGTGCCCGGTCCGGAGCAGGAGGTCGTGCCTCCCATCGCCGCGCAGCCCGTCGACGAGCTGACGACCGGCGACCTGCGGGCCGGCAACGGCACCGACACCGAGACTCTCGTGGTCATGCACAAGCCGGAGGAGGAACGATGAGGCGCACGCTGCGGACGATCGCACTCGGTGCGGTGCTGACCCTCGCCCTCGCCGGGTGCGCGGGGCTGCCGATCGAGGGATCCTTCCAAGCGGGCCTCAAGGCGGACGATCCCACCTCGACGATCCGGTGGCAGTTCAGCCCCGACGGACCGGAGGACGGCGCGAAACCGATCGAAATCGTGCTGGGCTTCCTCGATGCGGGGGAGAGCCCCGCGAACGACTGGGAGGTCGCGCGCGAGTTCCTCACTCCGTCGGCCCGCACGACGTGGGATCCGGACGCGCGCGTGACCGTCGACCGCGTGAACGACCGCGAGATCGGCGACTTCTTGGCGGACGATGCCGGCGAGAGCGGGCAGGTCAGCGTGCGGGTCGCGCCGACGGCGAGCGTCGATGAGACGGGGCGCTACGAGCTCACGGGATCCGCCGTGCGCTCGCTCGAGTTCGAGCTCGCCCTCGTCGACGGCGAGTGGCGGATCTCGTCCGCTCCCGACGGCGTCGTCGTGCAGAGCGGCACGTTCTCCAGCATCTACACGCCGCAGAAGCTGATGTTCTCAGGCCCCGGCGACCGACTCGTGCCGGACCTTCGGTGGTTCCCCGATTCGGGCGGGCTCGTCGACCGCGTCGTGCACGAGCTCGTCGAGGGCGGCCCCGCCGATTGGCTCGACCTGGCGGTGTCGTCGGCGTTCTCCGGCGTCACGCTCAACCGGGTGACGGTCGACGACAACGGATCCGCGACGGTCGACCTCTCCGCGGAGGTCGAGGAGGCGGATCCCGTCCGGCGCGCGCGTATGCAGACGCAGCTCGAGCAGACCCTGTCGACGTTCGGCGTCGATCAGGTGCGGATGATGGTCGACGGCCACCGGGTCACGGCCCCCGACGATGCGATCGTATCGGTCGAGCCCGACGCGCGCGCCGTCGTGATGACCGAGGAGGACTTCGGCTACCTCACGAACGGCGAGATCACGCCCATCACGGGTCTGACGGATGCCATCACCGCGCGGTTCACGCCGGAGAGCAGCGAGGACGATCCCGCCCGGTCGATCTCGGTCGCCCCCGATCTCAGCCACGCCGTGGTGCAGACCGAGGACGGCGAGATCTGGCGCATCGATGCGG
>Ga0308157_10009971_pt1 | contig 10412 bp, 10 predicted proteins | sample PhyBR1_FD_201035 | JGI IMG/M metagenome (GOLD analysis project Ga0308157, IMG submission 201035) | Phyllosphere microbial communities from UC Gill Tract Community Farm, Albany, California, United States - DLSLB.R1 | ecosystem: Host-associated > Plants > Phyllosphere > Unclassified | place: USA... | reverse complement strand
ACCTCCGCCACATCGTCGATCACCCGATCACCGACAAGCTCGATCGTGCGTTCCTCTCCCCGGGCCTCGAGCCGGTACCGGCGAGGTGCGGGCGCACCGAGCCGCCAGCCGTCCGCCCGCTGCCACGGGTCCGCGCCGCGCGGCACCGCGGCGTCGAGCAGCAGTGCCGCTTCGATGAACACGTCGGCGTCGGCGGATGCCGCGACGAGACCGTCGAGCTCGCGCGCGATGAGTCCTGTGTCGAGATCCCCGGCCACGACCACCGGCAGCTCGAGCAGCGCCCGCAGGAAGGAGACGTTCGTCTCGAAGCCGAGCACCGCCGTCTCGCCGAGCGCTGCGACGAGCCGCCGCCGAGCCTCGTCGCGGGTCGCGCCCGTCGCGATGATCTTCGCGAGCATCGGGTCGTAGTCGACCGAGACGTCGAGACCGTCGGCGAGGGCGCTGTCGACACGGATGCCGGGGCCCGCCGGGTGCACCACCCGGATGACACGGCCACCCGTCGGCAAAAAGCCGGCGGCCGGGTCCTCGGCGTAGACGCGCGCCTCGATGCTGTGGCCCGTGAGCACCACATCGTCCTGCGCGAAGCCGAGCGCCTCTCCCGCCGCGATCCGCAGCTGCGCCGCGACCAGGTCGATGCCGGTGACCTCTTCGGTGACGGGGTGCTCGACCTGCAGCCGGGTGTTCATCTCCATGAAGAAGAACTCGTCGGGGCGATCGGCCGCGACGATGAACTCGACCGTCCCCGCGCCGCGGTAGTCGACGCTCCGCGCCGTCTCGCACGCCGCCTGCCCGATGCGGGCGCGGGTCGCCTCGTCGAGAAGGGGCGAGGGCGCCTCTTCGATCACCTTCTGGTGGCGGCGCTGCAGCGAGCACTCCCGCTCCCCGAGGTGCACGACGTTCCCGTGCGCGTCGGCGAGCACCTGCACCTCGATGTGCCGCGGGGTGTCGACGTAGCGCTCGAGGAACAGGGTGTCGTCGCCGAAGCTCGCGCCCGCCTCGCGCCGCGCGGCGGCGAGCGCCGTCGGGAGGCCCTCGGCATCCGTCACGACGTGCATGCCCTTGCCACCACCGCCCGCGGACGGCTTGATCAGGAGCGGATAGCCGACCTCGGGCGCCGCGGCGATGAGCTCGTGGTCGGTCATACCGGCGCGGGCGACGCCCGGCACGGTCGGAACGCCGCGGGCCGCCACGGCGTGCTTCGCGGCGATCTTGTCGCCCATCGTGCGGATCGCGTCGGCGGACGGGCCGATGAAGACGATGCCCGCCTCCTCGCACGCCGCGGCGAACGCGGTGTTCTCAGAGAGGAACCCATACCCGGGGTGGATCGCCTCCGCTCCGGTGGCGCGGGCCGCGGCGATCACCCCGCCGATGTCGAGATAGCTCTGCGCGGCGGGCGCGGGACCGAGCCGCACGGCCTCATCGGCGAGCGCGACGTGGCGGGCACCGGCATCCGCGTCGCTGTAGACGGCGACCGAGCGGATCCCGAGCTCCCGCAGCGTGCGGATGACGCGGCACGCGATTTCGCCGCGGTTGGCCACGAGGACGGTGGAGAACATGCTCATCACATCCGGAAGACGCCGTAGCCCGGCGCGTCGAAGGGGGCCCGCAGGCAGACGTCGAGGGCGAGGCCGAGCGCGTCGCGGGTCTCAGCGGGGGCGAGGATGCCGTCGTCCCAGAGGCGGGCCGTCGAGTAGTACGGGCTCCCCTGCTCCTCGTACTGCGCGCGGATGGGCGCCTGGAACGCGGCTTCGTCGTCGACCGACCACGCGTCGCCCCGCCCCTCGATCTGCTCGCGGCGGACGGTGGAGAGGACGGATGCCGCCTGCGGACCGCCCATCACCGACACCCGTGCGCCTGGCCAGAGCCACAGGAACCGCGGCGAGTACGCGCGGCCGCACATCGAGTACGTACCCGCGCCGAACGAGCCGCCGACGACGACGGTGAGTTTCGGTACCGAGGCGCACGCGACGGCGTTGACCATCTTGGCGCCGTGCTTCGCGATGCCGGCCGACTCGTACTCCCGGCCGACCATGAAGCCCGTGATGTTCTGCAGGAACACGAGCGGGATGCCGCGCTGATCGCACAGCTCGATGAAGTGCGCGCCCTTCAGGGCGGACTCGCCGAACAGCACGCCGTTGTTCGCGAGGATGCCGACGCGATGACCGTGGAGGCGGGCGAAGCCGGTCACGAGAGTCTCGCCGTACTCGCGCTTGAACTCGTGCCAGGTGCCGCCGTCGATGAGGCGGTGGACGATCTCGCGGGCGTCGTAAGGGGTGGTGAGTTCAACCGGCACGACGTCGACGAGCGTCGCCGGATCGGCGGCCGGCGGGGCCACCCGCTCGGGCTGTTCGCGCAGGGGCGCGGGGGCGGGGAAGGTCGCGACGATGTCGCGGACGATCTGCAGCGCGTGCTCGTCGTTCTCGGCGAGATGGTCGGTGACGCCGGAGACCTTCGTGTGCAGGTCGCCGCCGCCCAGGTCCTCGGCCGAGACGACCTCCCCCGTCGCCGCCTTCACGAGGGGCGGGCCGCCGAGGAAGATCGTGCCCTGGTTCCGCACGATGACCGTTTCGTCGCTCATCGCCGGCACGTACGCGCCGCCGGCGGTGGACGACCCGAGGACGGCCGCGATCTGCGGGATGCCGTCCCGCGACATCCGTGCCTGGTTGTAGAAGATGCGCCCGAAGTGGTCGCGGTCGGGGAAGACCTCGTCCTGCATCGGCAGGAACGCCCCGCCCGAGTCGACGAGGTAGACGCAGGGCAGGCGGTTCTCGGCGGCGATCTCCTGGGCACGGAGGTGTTTCTTGACCGTGATCGGGTAGTACGTGCCGCCCTTCACTGTCGCGTCGTTTGCGACGACCATGACGTGCCGGCCGTGGACCAGTCCGACGCCGGCGACGACGCCTCCCGAGGGGCACTCGTCGTCGTACAGGTCGAGACCGGCGAGCGCTCCGACCTCGAGGAAAGGGCTTCCGACGTCGAGCAGGGTGTCGATGCGGTCGCGGGCGAGCAGCTTGCCGCGGGCGGTGTGCCGCGCGCGCGCCCGCTCGGGACCGCCGCGTGCGGCCTCGGCGCGACGCCGCTCGAGGTCGGCGACCAGGTCGGGATACGTGGTGGGGGCTGTCATCGTCGACGGCACCTCCGGAAGAGTGCACGTTGAGTTATCGATTGATAACTCAGTCGAACGATAACACCGCCTCCCCGGCTCGGGAAGGCCCGATCGGTCAGCCTTCCATGACCGCCCGGAGCGAGACGAGGTCGGCGTCGATCGCTGCGGCATCCGCCTCGAACTCCGACTCGGTCACGCCGTCGCGCCGGTACAGCGTGAAGACGACCTCGCTTCCCGCATCGTTACGGAGGACGCGCAGCGGGTTGTGCACGACGGTCCCGTCGGGGAGTGTCACATCGTGGTCGAGCACGCCCGCCTCGACCGGGCCGACGAACGCCACCTCGATGTCGCCCATCGGTGATTCCGCGAGCCAGCGCCCACCCTCGTTCCGGATGCCGCTGCTCAGCCCCGCCGCCCAGGTCGGGAGATTCGCGGCGTCACCGGCGAAGGCGATCACCTCCCGCGGCGGGCGCGCGATCGAGCGAGACAGGTGTCGAGCGGGCCAGGTCATGCCGGGAGGCTATCGCGCGGCGGCGACACCGACCATGGGAGCGGGGAGGATGGAGGCATGACGATGTTCTCCGACCCGGTCCTGCAGGCGATGGCGATGCGACGTTCGCTCGCGAAGGTCGGGCCCGGGGCACCGTCCGACGAGGAGCTCGGCGAGTTGCTGGCGGCCGTCACGCCGGTGGCCGATCACAAGGCGCTCCGCCCGTGGCGCCTCCTGACGCTCCGCGGCGACGACCGCGCGCGTCTGGGCACCGCCCTCGACGCGGCAGCCGGTGTCGAGCGTGAGCCGGGCGACGCCAACGCCAAGCCGTTCCGAGCCGACCTGCTGATCGCGGTCGTGGCGAGCCCGAAGAACCACCCCGCCGTGCCGGTGTGGGAGCAGCACGCGACGGCCGCGGGCGCTGCGCACCTTCTCGAACTCGCCCTCTGGCGGGCGGGCTGGGGCGTCATGTGGCGGACCGGACTCGCGGTGAACTCCCCCGCGGTGCGCCGCCTGCACGGCCTCGCCGATTCGGAGCTGCTGATGGGCTGGCTCTACGTCGGCAGCGTCGACGCCGACCTCCGCGCCAGAATCGACGAAGCGCCGAGGAAGGTGCTCGGTCCCGAGCCCTTCCTCGGCGCTCTTCCTGCCGAGGATTCGTCCGCCTGAGCCTCAGCCCCGGCGGAACTCCCCCGTCATGGGGCAGTCGAATGGGTCGCGGGCGGCGAGGCCCACGCGGTTCAGGTAGTCGATGACGATGGCGTACGAGCGGATGAGGCTGGTCTCCGTGTAGGGGACGTTCAGCGTCGCGCAGTGCTCCCGGACGATCTCGCGCGCCTTCGAGAGGTGCGGACGGGGCATGTTCGGGAAGAGGTGGTGCTCCACTTGGTAGTTGAGCCCGCCCATGAGCCAGGTCGCCCACCATCCACCGCGGATGTTGCGCGAGGTGCGGACCTGCTTGCTGAAGAAGTCGAGCTTCGCATCGGGTGCGATGACCGGCATCCCCTTGTGGTTCGGCGCGAACGAGGCACCCATGTACAGGCCGAAGACGGCGAACTGCACACCCATGAAGGCGAAGGCCATCCCGAGGGGCAGCAGCAGGAAGACGGGCACGATGACGACGGCGAGACGGACGATGATCATCGCGATCTCGAGCCAGCGCTGCTTGACGTCCTTCTCGGTCACCAGGTACTTCAGGCCGAGGAAGTGGAGGTTCACGCCCTCGAGGGTGAGGAGCGGGAAGAAGAGCCAGCCCTGGCGCTTGGTGATCGCCCGGCGGAGGCCGCGGGCAGAGGCCGCATCGGTCTCGATGAACGAGATCGTGTCGATCTCGATGTCGGGGTCTTTGCCGACTCGGTTCGGGTTCGCGTGATGACGCGTGTGCTTACCGGTCCACCAGGCGTAGCTGATGCCGACGACGCCGGCGGCCAGGATGCGCGCCAGACGGTCGTTCGCCGGACCCGAGCTGAGCACCTGACGGTGCGCGGCTTCGTGGGCGAGGAACGCGACCTGCGTGAAGATGAGGCCCAGCGCTCCGGCGATGAGCAGCTGGAACCAGCTGTCGCCGAGGAGGATGAAGCCGGTGACTGCACCGCCGAAAGCGAGCGTAAGCGCGATGCCGACCATCAGATAGAAGACGGGAGTGCGATGAAGCAGCCCTGTCTCGCGAACGATGCGGGAGACGTCCGTGAACGCCTTCGCCATCGGGGGGAACTGCGCTGTTCCGGCGTACGTCTGACGGACGGGACCGAGACGTGACTCGGTGACGGATGAAGTGATGGGTGCACCTACTTGGGATCGTGATCCGCGGCGGCGGAGATGAGCCACCGACGAATGTCGATCACTGAGGGCCACGCTACGGGGAAGCACATCTCCGCTACGGCATGCATCGGCGATACCCACGGGACTGCCAGGCGCCGTCCAGGCTGTGTCCTAGCTCTCGCCGGATCGAGCGGAGGCGGTCTCCGGGAATTTCCTCACCGGCACGATGACGACGTCGTGCATCTTCCAGTCCAGAGCCCGGCACTCGTCTTGCGCTCGCTCGATGTCGTCAAGCCGCGGCATCCGCCGCTTCCGGGGCTTCACGAAGGCTTCAATGTGAAAGAACTGCCCCTGGTCGCGGGTGCGTGTGCGGACCTCATCCACCCAGCGAAGCGACGAGAGATGGTCGTGGATGCGGTCGATGTCAGGATGCGGCTTCGCATCGTCGAACGTGGTGGCGCGGGTGTCCATCAGGTCCGTCACCGCACCCTTCGTGTTCTTGAGACCGTCCCACAGGATGCTGCCCGAGATGAAGATGGCTGCAGCGGCATCCGCCCACCAGAGGCCGAGTCCGATGCCGCCGACGCCCACGATGGACCCGACCGCGGTCATCCAATCGGCCTTGTTCATATCGGCGTCGGCGTAGAGAACCTTGTTGTGGAGCTCCTTCGCCAAGCGCATCTTGACGCGACCGAACCAGATCGGCAGAGGGATCGTCGCGGCCATGGCCGCCATCATGAACCAGCCGAGCCACATGGACTCGCCGAACACCTCGACCGAACCGATCGGCGGACGATCCCCGCGGATCAAGGTCAGCGTCGAGTCGACGAGGAGGAACGCGCCCATCGCCAGGAGGGCCACGCCGGCCACGAGGTGCGCGACGCCGACGGAGCGGAAATAGCCGTAGGGGTAGCGCGGCGTCGCCGCGCGGGCCATCACCCGCACCGCCACGAGAAACGCGAGCGGAGGGGCGAGCGAGAGCATGTCCTCGATCCACGCCGCGCGCATCGCCTGCGAGCTGCCGGTCACGATTCCGACGACGGGGATGGTGACGGCAAGGAACGCGATCGTCGCCCACTCCATGCGGACAGCGCTCCGAAGCGCCGCGCGCCCGTCGCTGTCGAGGCCGTCTCTCAGCGCACTCTTCGTCATCCGTCGACCTCCTCTCTGAGGAACGTCTCGAGTTCCATCAGCAAGCCGTTCTCGCCGGCCCGGGTGAGCATGACGTGCTTCTCCGTCTCCCCGGTCGGGCTGACGACCTCCGTGTAGACGTCGGACACCGCGGCATCGTCCAGCCACGGCGTCGCATCCGTGAGGCCGCCGACGACGACGTCGAGGCTTCCCGCGTGGAGAGCGTCGACGAGCACCTCCTCGGTCCCCGCGCGCCATTCCACCTCAGCGCCGTGCCGCGCCGCGAACCGCTCGATCAGCGTCACCTCCGACCCGGTGGGCTCTGCGCCCGAAATCGACGACCAGGGTGGGTTCTCACTCACCCCCGCCCGCAGGACGCCGCTGTCCTCGACGGTGGCCAGGGTGCCGTCGACGTCGGCGGGACGCACACCGCACCCGGCGAGTCCGAGACCGACGATGAGGGATGCGGCGATCGCCGCGCGCGCTCGGTGAGACATGGGAACCTCCTCGGCGGCCACCATAGAAATGGCCCGAGCAGTCGACCGCCGGGGTTGACAGTCGAGGAGGATGACGTCAGCCGACCCGCTGCTCCTCGATCGGCGACGAGGTGGACCGGCCGTTCACGTCGAGGTAGAGCTGACGCTCGGTGACCGAGACCGTGACCGTGTTGCGACGCTCGAGGGCGGATGCTGCATCGTCCAGGAAGTTCCGGTCGAAGCTGTAGACGGGGATGTCGGCCGCCCGGTGGATCGTCTTGCCCGCCCAGGCCTGCGCGAGCCTGATCGGTTCCCGCTGCGTGTACACGGCCACCCGCTCGGCGGCTTTGCTGGCGGCGTGCAGGCGACCGGCATCCGGAGCACCCACCTCGATCCAGGCGGTCAGCCGACCCGTTGCGTCGCGGACCATGACCGCAGGCTCGTCTGTCGCGGAGATGCCCTCGCTGAAGGCGATCCCCTCCTCGTATTCGAGCGCGTACGCCAGCACCCGGAGGAGCACATTCGTCGCCGTCTCGGAGGGATGCCGCGCGAGGCGGAGCGACAGCTCCTCGTAGACGCCGCGATCGACGTCAGCGAGCTGCACCGTGAACGTGTGCATCGTGGATCCGATGGCCATCCGTCGAGCCTAAACGGGGGGATGCTCACGCCCGGCCACGCGGGTGATAATGGTCGCATCCCGTCCAGCATCCATTTCAGGGAGATCTGCTCATGCCGTTTCACAGCAAGGAGATGCTCGAGCAGTGGCTCGAGGAGTTCGCCGGGCTGGGGTACTCGATCAGCGATCGGGTCAAGGTGGTTCCGCAGGACGGTGCGGACGGTCTCGACACCGGGCTCATCGCGCTGAACCTGCTGGACTCGATGACACTGACCTACATCCAGCCGGAGCCGCTGGGGTCGATCCACTGGGGCATCACGTTCGAAGCTCGCGAGCGCGATCTCAAGATGAATGCCGGTCGGACGCTCGAGCTCTCCGGCGAGCTCGCGATGGTGTCGATTCTGTGCACCTTCCTGCAGACGAAGTCCCTCGCCGAGGTCGAGGCCGAAGCGGATTCTGTCACCCCCGAGACACTCGGGCTCTGATGGACGACGCCCGCCACGCCGAGCTACGCGCACTGCAGGCGAGGGCGTACGGTCCGGGCGGACGTCTCGACGACGGCGAACAGCGCCGTCTGCACGACCTCGAGGCGCGGGCACGCGATGAGCGCCGTCGCCCGCCGTTCATCGACCGCGCACCCGAGTCCCTGGTGCAGCCGGCTTCGGCGGAAACCCCGCCACCCGCGCCGACAGTCCCCGCGGCGGTCGCTGCCGACCTGCGCGCAGCTCGCGCCGACGGCGGCCATCAGCCCCGCACGCGACGGCTGCTCGCGGGGCTGGTCTGGGCGGGCTCCCTCGCGATGGTCGCGACGCTCGCCGTCGGTATCACTGCGGCGGTGAGCAACCGCGCCACGGCAGCGGAAGTGACGAGCCCTTCCGGGGTCGAGGTCACCCACGTCACGACACTCAGCGCCGACACCGACCGCGCATGGCCGGAGGTCCTCAGTGCGCCGCCCGAGGACGGACAGATCTTCGCGTCGCTCGCGGGCCTCACACCGATCCTCGGACGCTACGACACCGGCGACGGGGGAATGACGCGCTGCGTACAGCTGCTGCCCGATGAGGCCTGGAGCGCTTCCCCCGAGGACGGGTTCTCGGGGGCTTGGTACACCAGCTGCGCAGCGGAGCCGTTCGCGCCGGCCGCAAGCCTCATCGTCTCGACGACGACGCCCGGCAGCCTTCGTGAGCGATTCCCCATCGGCACGCGTCTGCAGTTCGTGCTCGGCGACGGCGTCGTCGAGGTCTATTCGGCCGACGCGCCCGCCGGTGAGGCCGCAGGCTGATCGATCAGTGCGAGATCAGGCCGACTGGTAGGTGAGGCAGTCGGCCGACTCCGCGCCGGGACCGACGCGGACGGCGGATGCCGTGCACTCCAGGGACGAGTTGAAGACGCACTCGGCGCGCTGACATGCGCCGACGTGGCTGACGACCTTGTCGAGGCCGCCCTTCGTTCCGAGCGGGATGAAGGTGGCGCACTCGGCATCGCCGGGCGTCCCCCCGATGGTGACAGCGGCCGCGTGGCAGTGCGAGTGGTCGTTGTACGAGCAGCCGAGGGCGTTGCACTCGGACACGCGGGGCAGGTCGTCGAGAGTCATGCTCATGAGAGCCTCCTTCAGTGGTCGTGGGTTGAGGCTAACCCCGAACCCCCCGACATTGGACAGCCTTAGTCGGCACATTTCTCCCAGATGAATCCCGCAATCCGAGTTAGGTGAGCCTCGCCTGCACACTCCCGCGGCTCGGTGGATCCGACGGACCTATCACATCTCCGCTATTCTTCGCACCCAGAGAGCCGCGTGTCCGGCCGGAGTGGTAGATTCTGGCCACTCCGCCGCCGGCGTTGAGCCGGACGAACCCGAAGTTCGTCTGGGTACGAGGAAGCTGATCGATCATGTCTTTCTGAAGGGAGAACGGATGGCGCGCGCGCATTTCAGTGGCACGTCGCCGAGCCTCTTCCTGTGGCCCCAACTCGCTCTCACGCACGTCGAGGAGACCCTTTTCGACGACGGGAACCCGCTGCGGCTGGTGGTCGTCGGACCTGCGGGCTCCGACAAATCCCCTCTTCTGGCTGAGATCGCCCGACGGGCCCCGACCACAGGGGACACCCTTTTCGTGGACGACGCGCACCTGCTCTCGGACGCGGAGCTGCGCGACCTCGACGCCCGCCTGGATGATCCGGACGCCGGGCTGGTTCTGGCGTGCAGACCGTGGCCGTGGCGTCCCGCCCTCACGAGCCTCATCCGCCGCGTCGAGCATTCGCGGCCCCTGCTCGCGCTGGGGCAGGTTGATGCCGAGGACATCTCGCTCGCGCTGCAGCGCGCACAGCGCTCGATCGATCCCGGCTGCATCGCGGGGATCGTTGAGGTCACCGCGTCCGTGACCTGGCTGGTAAAAGAAGTCCTTGCGGCACACGGCGACGGGTTCTGCCGCGACCCCTCCCACGAACGCGCGATCCGAGCTGTCGGGGAAGTGATCGCGCTCCGGCTCGACACGCTCGATCCGGATACATCGAGGGTCGTCCGTCGGGCGAGCCTCGCGGGCGACGATCTCCCCGCCTCGGTGGATGCCGTGGCGAGCGACGTGGCCGCGGGCCACGCTGAGGGCCTACTGCTGCGCGGCGGGCACACCATCCCGATCGTGGCGGACGCCGTCCGGCGGACGACACGGGTCAGCGAGATGATCGACCTTCTCGACAGCACACCGTGGGTCCCCCTCGACGCGGACGTCGTGTCCGCGCTCGGGCGTCATCATGATCCCCGTCTCGCCCGCGCACTTCAGACGCACGCCGACGAGGCCGTCGCCTACGACGCCGAGCGCGCCATCGAGCTGTACGACG
>Ga0308157_10009969_pt1 | contig 10414 bp, 10 predicted proteins | sample PhyBR1_FD_201035 | JGI IMG/M metagenome (GOLD analysis project Ga0308157, IMG submission 201035) | Phyllosphere microbial communities from UC Gill Tract Community Farm, Albany, California, United States - DLSLB.R1 | ecosystem: Host-associated > Plants > Phyllosphere > Unclassified | place: USA... | reverse complement strand
AGATGCTCGAACAGTCGTGGGCCGACTTCGCGAACTGCACCGGCATGACGATCGAGCACAACCCCAGCAACGACTTCGAGTCCCAGATCTTCGTGCAGGTCGAGGGCGGAAACGCACCGGACCTGGCGATCTTCCCGCAGCCGGGCCTCCTCGGCCGCATGGTCGAGGGTGGCTACCTCAAGCCCCTCGGCGACGACGCCCTCGCCGCTGCGCAGGCGAACTACGGTGAGGACTGGCTGAGCTACGGCCAGATCGACGGCACGCAGTACGGCATCCCGATCCAGGGATCCGCGAAGTCGTTCGTCTGGTACTCGCCGAGCGTCTTCGAGGAGAACGGCTACGAGATCCCGACCACCTGGGACGAGATGATGACCCTCACCGACCAGATCTCGGCCGACCACGGCAGCGACAGCGTCAAGCCCTGGTGCTCCGGCATCGAGTCGGGCGGTGCGACCGGATGGCCCGCGACCGACTTCATGGAGGACATGGTTCTCCGCGAGGCGGGCCCCGACGTCTACGACCAGTGGGTGAACCACGAGATCCCCTTCGATGACCCGCAGATCGTCGCCTCGCTCGAGCGCGCCGGATCCATCCTCCAGAACGAGGACTACGTCAACGGCGGCATCGGCGACTCGCGTTCGATCGCGACGACCCCGTGGGCCGACGCCGGCCTGCAGGTGCTCGACGGCAACTGCTTCCTGTTCCGCGCCGCGAGCTTCTTCGAGGCGCAGCTCCCCGAGGGCACGAACGTGGGTCCCGACGGCGACATCTTCGCGTTCTACCTCCCGGCCGACACGGCCGACGAGAAGCCGCTGCTGATCGCGGGCGACTACCTCGCCCCGTTCAGCGACAGCCCCGCCGCTCAGGCGCTCGAGGCCTACATGGCCTCGCCGGAATGGGCGAACACCCGCATGGAGATCGGCGGCATGGTGAGCCCCAACTCGGGCGCCGACGCCTCGAAGGCGTCGAGCGACGTGCTTCGCCTGACCATCGACCTCTTCCAGGACGAGGACGCGACCGCCCGCTTCGACGGATCCGACCTGATGCCCTCGCAGGTGGGCGCCGGTAGCTTCTGGTCGGAGCTGACCAACTGGATCGATGGCCAGGAGAGCGCCGCCGAGGCGCTCGCCAAGGTCGAGAGCAGCTGGCCGTAAACCGCGCGTGATGGGCCGGGGCGTCCTTCCGAGGGCGCCCCGGCCCATCCTCGCCCGACAGGAGGCACCACCCATGGGATTCTTCCTCTATTCCAAGAACGGCCAGCTGGTCCTGGCCGTCCTCGCGTTCCTCGCGGTCCTCGCCGTGCTGCTGCTCATCGCCACGGCCGTCGACCGCGTGCGCGGACGCAAGCAAACCTTCCTCATGGCCGCCGTCTTGGGCGGCCCGGCTCTGCTGCTGCTCGCGGTCGGCTTGATCTATCCCGCCATCCGCACCATGTGGATGTCGTTCATGGACAAGCGCAGTGACGAATTCGTCGGTCTCGACAACTACGCCTACCTGTTCCAGGACGGCCTCCAGGCGCTCGGCAACTCGCTGCTCTGGGTCGTGCTCGTGCCGCTCGGATCGACCGTGATCGGCCTCGTGTACTCGGTGCTGATCGACAAGTCGCGCTTCGAGAAGGTCGCGAAGTCGCTGCTGTTCCTGCCGATGGCGATCTCGTTCGTCGGCGCCGGCATCATCTGGAAGTTCGTCTACGAGTACCGCGGCGCCGCTCAGGACCAGATCGGCCTGCTCAACGCTCTCATCACCCAGCTCGGCTTCGAGCCGGTGCGCTTCCTCCAGGACGCACCGTGGAACACGGTCTTCCTCATCGTCGTGATGGTGTGGATCCAGGCCGGATTCGCGATGGTCGTGCTCTCGGCGGCCATCAAGGCCGTGCCGACCGACATCATCGAGGCCGCGAAGCTCGACGGCGCGAATGCCTGGCAGCTGTTCACCCGCATCACGATCCCGTCGATCCGCCCGTCGCTCGTCGTCGTCCTCACGACGATCTGTATCGCGACGCTCAAGGTGTTCGACATCACTCAGACGATGACGGGCGCGGAATTCAAGACGCAGGTGCTCGCGAACGAGATGTACGACTGGTCGTTCACCTACGGCGACAACGGCATCGGATCCGCGATGGCCGTCGTCATCTTCCTGCTCGTCGTCCCGGTCGTGATCTACAACGTGCGTCAGATGAATAAGAACAAGGCGGTGCGCTGATGAGTACTCAGACCCTCACCTCGGTGAACCCCACCAAGCAGGCGGGATCCGCCGCCGGCAGCTTCAAGAAGCTGGTCGGCAACCGCATCGGAAGCGCCGTCGCCCTCGTGATCGCGGTGCTGTGGACGGTGCCGACCTTCGGCCTGTTCGTGTCGAGCTTCCGCCCCGAGTCCGAGATCAAGTCGAGCGGCTGGTGGTCGATCTTCGCGGATCCGCAGTTCACGCTCGACAACTATCAGCAAGTGCTGCAGGGATCCACGTCGACGAACCTCGCCGTGTTCTTCCAGAACTCGATCGTCATCGCGATCCCCGGAACGCTCGCCCCGCTGATCCTCGCGATCATGGCGTCGTACGCGTTCTCTGTGCTCGAGTGGAAGGGCCGCGACATCGTGTTCGTCGGCGTCTTCACGCTGCAGATCGTGCCGCTGCAGATGGCGCTGATCCCGCTGCTGCGCATCTTCTCGGGCACGGCGATCGCCGACATGTTCCCGTTCCTGTCGCTCTGGACGGCGCACACGATCTTCGGTCTGCCGCTCGCGATCTTCCTGCTGCACAACTTCATGTCTGAAGTGCCGAAGGATCTCATCGAGGCGGCCCGTATCGACGGCGCCGGACACGTGACGGTGTTCCTGCGAGTCATGCTGCCGCTGATGCTGCCGGCGATCGCGAGCTACGCGATCTTCCAGTTCCTCTGGGTCTGGAACGACCTGCTCGTCGGCCTGACCTTCTCGGGCGGATCGCGCACGGTGCAGCCGCTGACGGCGGCGCTCGCCGCCATGACGGGCGACCGCGGGCAGGACTGGCACCTGCTCACGGCCGGTGCGTTCATCTCGATCCTGCTGCCGCTGGTCGTGTTCTTCGCGCTGCAGCGCTTCTTCGTCCGCGGCCTGCTCGCGGGAAGCGTCAAGGGCTAGGATGTGTCTCTCAATTAGTCGCCTACTGCGCTGGTCGCGGCTCAAATTGAGAGACACACCCTAGAACCACGTACGCGAATGCCGCGGACCCGAACGGGGCCGCGGCATTCGCGTTGTTCGTTACTCGGCCGTGCCGTAGAGGCGGTCGCCCGCGTCGCCGAGACCGGGCACGATGTAGCCCTTCTCGTCGAGGCGCTCGTCGAGGGCGCCGAGGACGAGGGTCACGTCGCGGTCGCCCACGAGTTCCTCGATCTTCTTGAGGCCCTCGGGCGTGCCGAGCAGGCACACGGCGGTGACGTGGTCGGCGCCGCGGTCGAAGAGGTACGAGATCGCGGCGGCGAGGGATCCGCCGGTAGCGAGCATGGGGTCGAGCGCGAAGCACTGACGCCCCGAGAGATCGTCCGGCAGGCGCTCGGCGTAGGTGACCGGCTGGAGCGTCTCCTCGTCGCGCACGAGACCGAGGAAGCCGACTTCGGCGGTCGGGACGAGCTTCGTCATTCCTTCGAGCATGCCGAGGCCGGCGCGCAGGATCGGCACCACGAGGGGCTTCGGGTCGGCGATCTTGACACCCGTCGTCCGGGCCACCGGCGTGAAGATCTCGCATTCCTCGACGCGCACATTGCGGGTCGCCTCGTAGGCGAGCAGGGTCATGAGCTCTTCGGTCAGCTGGCGGAAGATCGGCGACGGGGTCCGCCTGTCTCGCAGCACCGAGAGCTTGTGGGTGATGAGGGGGTGATCGGCAATGTGCACGCGCATGCGATCAGGCTACCCACCTAGGGTGAGAGTGTGAAGGCAAACTCCTCCGATATCGCCCTGGTTCGCCAGGCGCTCGTGCTCGCGGAGGAAGCGGGCGCTGCGGGCGAGGTGCCTGTGGGGGCGCTCGTCGTGGATCCTTCGGGCGCGGTGATCGGATCCGGCCGCAATCGCCGCGAGGAGACCCACGATCCGAGCGCGCACGCCGAGGTCCTCGCGATGCGCGAAGCCGCAGGAGCCTTCGGGTCCTGGAACCTCACGGGCTGCACCCTCGTCGTCTCGCTCGAGCCGTGCCTGATGTGCGCGGGCGCACTGCTGCAGGCGCGGATCTCGCGCGTCGTCTTCGGTGCGTGGGATGACAAGGCGGGCGCAGCTGGATCCCTCTACGACGTCGTGCGCGACCGTCGACTGCCCTACCGCGCCGAGGTCGTCGGGGGAGTGCTCGAGCAGGAAGCGAGGCGCCCGCTCGAGCGCTTCTTCGGGGAGCGGCGCTAGGTCAGTCGCTCGACGGGAAGACGAATGCCTCGGTCGGGGGCTTGTCGGCGTCGGCGCGGCGGTACACGTCGGGCTCGAGGTAGATGACGCGCGCGTCCGGGACCGCACCGCGGATCCGGACCTCGATCTCGTCGATGTCTCGCGCGACGGCGCCGAGCGGCTTGTCGTTCGGCACGCCGATCTTCGCGGCGATGAGCAGCTCCTCGGGACCGAGGTAGAGGGTCTTGATGTGGATGAGCTTCTCGACCTCGTCACCCGACTCGATCGCGTGGATGATCGCATCGAGCTGGTCGGCGGTCGCACCCTCGCCCACCAGCAGGCTCTTCATCTCGACGCCGACCACGATGGCGACGAGGATCAGGAGCACTCCGATCGCGAGGGTGCCGAGCGCGTCGTAGATCGGATCTCCTGTGGCGACCGAGGCCGTCACGCCCGCCAGCGCGAGCACGAGACCGATGAGCGCCGCCGTGTCCTCGAGCAGCAGCACGGGCAGCTCGGGCGAGCGCGAGCGGCGGATGAACTGCCACCACGACTGGCCCTGGGCGCGCACCTGGTTCGCCTCTCCGATTGCAGTGCGCAGCGAGAAGCCCTCGAGCACGATCGCGACCACGAGGATCACGATGGGGAGCCACCACCAGTCCTCGCTGAGCTCGTGGGGGTGTGTCAGCTTCTCGACGCCTTCGTAGACCGAGAACAGTCCACCGACGGAGAACAGGATGATGCCCACCACGAAGGCGTAGACGTAACGCTCGCGGCCGTAGCCGAAGGGGTGTGCGCGGTCGGCGTGACGCCCCGCGCGCTTGCCGCCGACGAAGAGCAGAACCTGGTTGCTCGAGTCGGCGATCGAGTGAACCGCTTCCGCGAGCATCGACGCGGATCCTGACAGCAACCAACCGATCAGCTTTGCGAGGGCGATGCCCATGTTCGCGAGGAACGCGGCGAGAATCGCCTTGCCGCCACCGTGTGCACTCATACTGGTGAGCCTACGGGCAGTTGTACTGTGATGTGTATGCCACACGGTCTTTCCCCAGCCCTGCCCGCCATCGCGTTCCTCGGCGCCGGATCCATGGGCGGCGCGATCGTGCGCGGCCTCGTCGCGAACGGGATTCCCGTCGACGGGGGGATCTTCGTGACCAACCGCTCGGAGGCGAAGGCCGCGTCGCTCGCGGGGCTCGACGGCGTGACGAGCATCGCGCTCGAGAGCGAGCCCGACGGCAACGCGCGGGCGGCCTCGTCGGCGCGCGTCGTGGTTCTCGGCGTGAAACCGTACATGATCGCCGCCCTGCTCGACGAGATCGCCCCGCACCTCGCGGATGACGCAATCGTCGTGAGCCTCGCCGCGGGCATCCCGCTCGCGCAGATCGAGGAGAAGGCCGGCGCCCGCGCGGTCGTGCGGTCGATGCCGAACACGCCCTCGACGGTGGGCCGCGGCGTCACGGGCATCGCCGCTGGATCCCGCGCCTCCGGCGATGACATGGCGATCGTGCGCCGCCTCTTCGAGACCGTCGGATCCGCCGTCGAGGTCGACGGCGACGACGGCATCGATGCGATCTCGACGATCTCCGGATCAGGCCCCGCCTACTTCTTCCTCCTCGTCGAGAAGTTCATCGATGCGGCCCGCCACCAGGGCTTCGACGCCGAAACGGCGCGTCTGCTCGCCGAGCAGACGTTCATCGGCGCGGCGCGCCTGCTCGAGGCCGAGGGCGAGGATCCGGCCGAGCTGCGCCGGCGCGTCACGAGCCCCAAGGGCACGACCGAGAAGGCCGTCGAGGTGCTGCAACGGGCAGACCTCGCGTCGATGTTCTCGGCGGCGACGGATGCCGCGTACGCACGGGCCAAGGAACTGGCGACAGGGGCGTAACCGCCCCTTCCGGCGACGCGAATCGACCCCTTTCTCAAGGAAGGGGCCGATTCGCGTCACGTGAGCGAGATGCGGGTCACCGGTCGAGCGCGGCGAAGCGCTCGACGTCCTCGTTCGTCCCCGAGACGATGATGAGGTCGTGATTCGTCACGACGGTGCTCGCCTCCGCGTAGCGGAACGGCTTCGCCGGCGACTTCACGCCGACGACCGTCACGTTGTATCGGGTGCGCATGCCCGAGTCCTGTAGCGAGACGCCCCGGATGAACTTCGGCGGGAACATCTTCGCGAGGACGAAGTCGTCGTCGAAACGGATGAAGTCGAGCATCTGCCCGCTCACGAGGTGCGCGACGCGCTCGCCCGCCTCGCGCTCCGGGTAGATCACGTGGTTGGCGCCCACGCGCGACAGGATCTTGCCGTGCGAGAGGCTCGTCGCCTTCGCCCAGATCTGCGGCACCTTCAGGTCGACGAGATTCGCCGTGATGAGGACGGAGGCCTCGATCGAGGAACCTGTCGCCACGACGGCGACGTCGAAGTCCTGGGCGCCGATCTGGCGGAGCGCCTCGAGGTTGCGTCCGTCGGCCTGCACCGCGTGAGTGACCCGCTCCGACCACTTCTGCACGAGCTCGAGGTTCGAATCGACCGCGAGAACATCGCGGTCGAGGCGGTCGAGCTCGCCGGCGCACGCGGCACCGAAACGGCCCAGGCCGATGACAAGAACGGGCGAATCGCTCCGGATGGGTTCAACCAACGATCGGCCTTTCCACGGGCAGCGCATAGAGCTGCGATTTGCTCGTCGCGGCGACGGCCGCGGCGAGAGTGACTGTACCAACGCGACCCATAAAAATGGTCACGGCCATGACCCAGAGCGCCGAGTCCGGCAGGGTCTCGGTGAGGCCGGACGACAGGCCCACGGTGCCGAACGCCGAGATCACGTCGAACATGACCTGAGCGATGGGCGCGTGAGTGATCTGCGCGACCACGATGGTTGCGAACGCCACGATCGTGGCGCCCCACGCGAGGACCGCGACGGCGACGCGCTGCACGTCGGACGGGATCCGGCGCCCGAAGATCTGAACCGACTGGCGTCCCTGCGCCTCCGACCACACCGCGAGCGCCAGCACCGCGAGGGTCGTGACCTTGATACCGCCCGCCGTCGACGCGGATCCGCCGCCCACGAACATGAGCATGGAGCCCACGACGGTGCCGGATCCGTACAGCTCGCCCATGTCGACGAACGCGAACCCCCCGGAGCGGGTCATCGAGGAGAGGAACAGCGCGTGGAAGAGCGACTCCCCGAAGCCCATCGACCCGAACGTGTGCGGATTGTCGTACTCGAGAATCAGGAACGCCGCGGCACCGCCCACGAGCAGCAGGCCCGAGGTGATGAGCGTCAGCTTCACGTGCAACGACCACGTCGACGGGCGGAAGAAGTGAGACTTCTTCGGATGGAAGAGGTGGCGCGACAGCGCGAAGATCACGGGGAAGCCAACGCTGCCGACGATCACGGCCAGCATGATCACCGTCATGAACACATAATCGTCCTGGAACACGGCGATGCCGCCCTCGTTGAGCGTGAAACCCGTGTTCGTGAAGGCCATCGCGGCGTACATCGGCGAGACCCACAGAGCCTCGAGCCAACCGTATTTCGCCAGCACCGACGGATAGATCATCAGCCCCACGACGAGCTCGATCAAGACGGTCGAGAGCGCGACCGTGCGCAGGAGCTGTCCCACCTCGCCGAGGCGTACCGCCTGAGACTCGTTCACGGATCCGCCGTGTGCGCGCAGCGGGTTCGTGTCGCCCGCGGCGATGAGCTTCGCGCGCAACCCCATGCGCTTCGACACGATCATGCCGAGCATGGATGCGAGCGTCAGTGCCCCCATGCCGCCGATGTTGACGCCCACGTAGATCACACCCTGGCCGAAGTGCGACCAGTGCGTGCCCATGTCGACGCTCGACAGCCCCGTCACGCAGATCGTCGACATCGCCGTGAACAGCGCGTCCGTCAGGGGCGTGACCCGGCGATCCGCCGATGCGATGGGCAACGAGAGCAGGGCCGTCGTGAGGAGGACGAGAGCGGCGAACACCGTGATCGCGAAGCGCGACGGCGAGTGCGTGGTGATGAAGCGAAACCAACGCCACCCCGCACGGGTGGTGCGCCGCAACATCGCGCTACCCACCGAAGACTGGCTGCCGGGCATTCCTGATCGTCCCCCTCATCGCTCCACAGATCAGCGTTCATCGTATCGCCGCCCGTCTCCGTCCATGTTGTATATGTCGCGTATGGCATACGCTGAGGGGTATGGCCGACATCTTCACTGTGATCGCCGACAGCACCCGCCGCGACATTCTGCGCGTGCTCCTCCAGCGCGACCAGCAGACGGAAGACGGCACGAGCGTCTCGCAGATCGTCGGTGAACTCAGCGTCACCCAGCCCACCGTCTCCAAGCACCTCAAGGTGCTCCGCGAGGCTGGGCTCGTCACCGTTCGCGAAGACGGTCAGCACCGCTACTACCGTCTCAGCTCCGCGCCGCTCGAGGAGGTGGATGACTGGCTCATGCCGTTCTTCGTCGAGGACGATGCCGCGCTCGCCGCGGAGGCGGCACAGTCGGTCTACCCGCCCCTTCCCGAGCAGGCGACCCGCTTCGCGGAATCCCTCGGACGCACGGCCGCCGTCGTGCAGACGGCGCTGAAGCGCCTCGGCGCCTAGGCCGGTACGCATCGCCTCGAGCGTCTTCTCGCCATGGGGACACGGCGGCAACGACGGCTGTCTGGGGCGGTGAGCGCCTCGACAACGCGCGGGACATGACGTCAGCCATGCCGTCACCCTCGCCCGTGCACGAAATTTATGCACGGGGGTGGACTCACCGAGCGTGACCGAGTATCGAACTCGTCGACGCGCACTCTTATACCTTCTGCGCTGTGAGGAGTCAAGAGTCTCCCGGCAGGTTCGCGAGAAAACGTATGGTCGAGACACTCGGTTCGGCAGACGCGGCGACGTGAACGCCCCGCACGGACCGAGACCACACGACAGGAGACCAAGATGAGTGACCTCGCCGATTTCGTGTCGCTGCTCGCCGAACCGGGCCCATGGACGTTCGCTTATGTCGATGGTCGCCCGGGGGAACTCACCCGGCCCACCCTCGAGGCCGATCTGGCGCACGCGAAGGCCCCCGCCGCCGACATCGCCTGCCTCCTGCGCGCCTTCGACGCCGCGCCGGAACTGGACGGCCCGTCCGCCCGATACATCCTCGTTCGCGACGGCGAACTGATCGTCAACGCCGCACTCGCCGGTCGCCGGGTCCGGGGCGAGTTCGCCGGCTACGACTCGGTTCCGCCCGTACTGCCGATGCTGTGGCACTCCCGCGACATGTCGGAGGCCGTCCTCCGCCGCGGCACGACAGCCACCGGCGCACGCACGATCGGCGCCGAGGACGTCATGGTCGCACTCCAGCAGGGCCGCGTCGAGACCCTTCTGCTCGACGTGCGCCTCTGGAAGTCGGGCAAGACGCTCGAGGCGCTCGCCGCGGATCCGTGGGTCGATGAGCGCGAGAGCACCGAGATCGTCGGTTACGGCCCCGTCCCCATGGCCGAGGCGCTCGCTCGCGCCGCACTCCTGTCCGGCGCACGCGTCGTCATCGACGAGCACGCCGGCGAGATTGCCCGATCGGCCCGCGCGGCCCTCCCGCCGCAGGCATTCCTGCGCACACGCGCCGAGCGGCCGCACTCAGTCCTGGCGGTTGCCGCCTGACCCGGGCCCTCGCGCTATCGCGGCCGATGGCTCGCTCTCGCGAGTGCATCGGCCGCTCTCACGAGAGCCAGGTGACTGAATGCCTGCGGCACGTTGCCGACCTGACGCTTCGCGCGCGTGTCGTACTCCTCCGACAGCATGCCCACGTCGTTCGCGAGGGCGCAGAGGCGATCCATCAACTCGTTCGCCTCGTCGAGCCGGCCGGTGCAGGCGTATTGCTCGACGAGCCAGAACGAACAGGCGAGGAACGGAGACTCGTCGCTGGGGAGTCCGTCCACACCGCTCTGTGTGCGATAGCGCATGAGGAAGCCGTCGCGCATGAGGGTCTGCTCGATGCGCTCGACGGTCTTCAGCATGCGGGGGTCGTCCGGCGCGCAGAAACCGACCTGGGGCAGCAGGAGCAATGATGCGTCCACTTCGAGCGTTCCCTCATGCTGG
>Ga0308157_10009965_pt1 | contig 10416 bp, 9 predicted proteins | sample PhyBR1_FD_201035 | JGI IMG/M metagenome (GOLD analysis project Ga0308157, IMG submission 201035) | Phyllosphere microbial communities from UC Gill Tract Community Farm, Albany, California, United States - DLSLB.R1 | ecosystem: Host-associated > Plants > Phyllosphere > Unclassified | place: USA... | reverse complement strand
GTGCGCACCGGGTTTCCGGTGGTGCGGCGCTTGGCGGACGCGGCAAAGGTCTCGGGGAACGCTTCGCAGACGCGGCTGGCAAAAGGCACCAACAGGCGATTGGCGGTACCGGCCACGGCATTCTGCTCGTGGACGATCACCGGCACGCCGGCCAGCCGTGCGGCCACGCCGCCGGGGCCGGTCAGGTAACCGCCAAAACCGACCACGCACACCGGCCGCAGCTGGGCAATGATGCGGCGTGCCTGGAACACGGCCTTGCAAATCGCGAACGGCGCCTTGAGCAACGCCAGGCGGCTTTTGCCGCGTACGCCGCTGACGTCGATCAAGTGCAGTGGCAGGCCGTTGGCCGGCACCAGTTCGTTCTCGATGCCGCGCGGCGTGCCCAACCAGTGCACGCTGAAACCGCGCGCCTGGAACTCACGCGCACAGGCCAGGGCTGGGAACACGTGACCGCCGGTGCCGCCGGCCATGATCAGTACATTGCCTTTACCGGCCATGGGGCGTCTCCTCGGCGAAATCGCTCTCGCTGAATTCCACCTCTTCGCTGCCCAGGTGCGAGCGGCTCTCCCACTCGATCCGTAGCAGCAGCCCCAGGCAGGCACAGCAGATCACCAGCGAGCTGCCGCCGTAGCTGAGGAACGGCAAAGTCAGGCCCTTGGTCGGCAGCAGGCCAACGTTCACACCGATGTTGATCAGGAACTGGCCGATCCACAGGAACGACAAGCCGTACGCCACGTAGGCGGCAAAGTACTGCTTGGCCCGCTCGGCCCAGTAGCCGATGTACATGCCACGAATGCAGACGAATACGAACAGTGCGACCGTGCACAACGAACCCACCACGCCCAGTTCTTCGGCGAGCACCGAGAACACGAAGTCGGTATGGGCTTCGGGCAGGTAGAACTGCTTCTGTACGCTGTTGCCCAGGCCGACGCCGAACCATTGGCCACGACCGAATGCGATCAGGGCCTGGGTCAATTGGTAGCCGGAACCGAACTGGTCGCTCCACGGGTCGGTGAAGGTGATCAGACGCGCCATCCGGTACGGCTGGGCCTGAACCAGCACGAACACCGCACCGACCGCCAGGGCGACCATCAGGGCGAAGCGGAACAGGCCCACGCCGCCCAGGAACAGCATGGCGGCAGCAGCGCCCATCATGACCACCGTGGCGCCGAAGTCCGGCTCCATCAGCAGCAGTCCGGCCATCGGCAGCAACACGAAGAACGGCTTGAAGAAGCCCATCCAGCTGTCGCGCACTTCCTGCTGGCGACGCACCAGATAACCGGCCAGGAAGATCACCACGAAGACTTTGGCGATCTCCGAGGGCTGCACGTTGAACATGCCGAAGCCGATCCAGCGCATGGAACCGTTCACTTCGCGTCCGATGCCAGGCAGCAGCACCATCACCAGTAGGCCGAAAGCGGCAATCAGCAGCGTGCCGCCCAGGCGCTGCCAGGTGGCAATGGGCACCATCATGGTGACGATGCAGGTGCCGATGCCGATCACCAGGTAAACCAGGTGACGGATCATCATCGACAAGGAGTTGCCCGAATTGACCGCCGCCACTTCGGAAGACGCCGAGGTGATCATGACCAGGCCGAGGCCCAGCAAGGCCAGGCAACCGGCCAGCATGGCGAAGTCGATGTCGATCCCGCGGCCGCTGATCAGCGGCGAGGGAAATGGCTTGATGACACCAAAGATCATGACAAGCCCTCTACTGCATGGGCGAACAGGCGCCCGCGTTCTTCGTAATTCTTGAACATGTCCAGGCTCGCACAGGCCGGCGAGAGCAGCACGGCATCGCCGGGCTGCGCCAGTTCGGCACAGCGCTGAACCGCTTCCTCGATCGAGGCCACGTTGACCTGGGCAACATCCGGCCCGGCAACGGCCGCAATACGTGCGGCGTCGCGCCCCAGCAGCACCAGCGCTCGGCAATGGCGCTGGATAGGCCCGCCAAGCGCGGTAAAGTCGGCGCCCTTGCCGTCGCCACCCGCGACCAGTACAAGCTGGCCGTCGATGTCTGCGCCCAAGCCTTCGATGGCAGCAATCGCGGCGCCCACATTGGTCGCCTTGGAATCGTCGTACCAGGCCACGCCGTCACGCTCGCGCAGCCACTGGCAGCGGTGCGTGAGCCCAGTGAATTCACGCAGGCTGGCCAGCATGGCATCGAACGGCAGACCGACCGCATGCCCCAGGGCAAGGGCGGCCAAGGCATTGGCCTGATTGTGCGCGCCACGGACCTTGAGCTCGCCGACCGGCATCAGATTCTCGAATTCGTAGGCGAGATACTTCTGCCCGCCTTCCTCGCGCAGGCCGAACGCCTTGAAATCCGGTTTGTTGAGACCGAACGTCCAGCACGGCATGCCCTCGCCGATCAACGGCCGGCTCAAGGCATCCTGGCGATTGAACACCACCTTGCGGGCGCCGCGGAAGATCCGGTGCTTGGCCAGGTGGTAGGACGGCAGCCCGCTGTAGCGGTCCATGTGGTCTTCGCTGACGTTGAGCACCGTGGCCACTTCGGCATTGAGCTGATGGGTGGTTTCCAGCTGAAAGCTCGACAGTTCCAGCACGTACAGCTCGACGTCGTCGTCGAGCAGATCGAGCGCCGGTTGCCCCAGGTTGCCACCCACCGCCACGCGCTTGCCTGCCGCCGCCGCCATCTCGCCCACCAGCGTGGTCACGGTGCTTTTGGCGTTGGAGCCGGTGATGGCCACGATCGGCGCCTTGGCATGACGGGCGAACAGGTCGATATCGCCGGACAACTGCACGCCGCGGGCCGCTGCCTGTTGCAAGGCGGGCGTCGCCAGCGCCAGGCCGGGGCTCACGTAGAGCTCGTCGGCGCGGCACAGGAACTCGACGTCCAGCTCACCGCAGCGCACTTCTACCTGAGGGTAGTCACGACGCAGCGTTGCCAGTTCCGGCGGCGCTTCGCGCGTGTCGGCCACGGCAAACGCCACGCCCTGGCGCGCCAGGAAGCGCACCAGGGACATGCCGCTCTTGCCGAGGCCGACAACGATGCGGAAGTGGGAAGAAGCGATCAGAGACACTCGTTCTACCTCAGCTTCAGGGTGGCAAGGCCGATCAACACCAGAATCACGGTGATGATCCAGAAACGCACGATGACCCGTGGTTCGGGCCAACCCTTGAGTTCGAAGTGGTGATGGATCGGGGCCATGCGGAACACGCGGCGACCGGTCAGCTTGAACGAGGCGACCTGGATCACCACCGACAGCGTCTCGACGACGAAGATGCCACCCATGATGAACAGCACGATCTCCTGGCGCACGATCACCGCGATGGTGCCCAAGGCCGCGCCCAACGCCAGCGCGCCGACGTCGCCCATGAACACCTGGGCCGGATAGGTGTTGAACCACAGAAAGCCCAGGCCCGCACCGATCAGTGCGCCACAGAAGACAATCAATTCACCGGCGCCCGGGACATAGGGAATCAGCAGGTATTCGGCGAATTTAACGTTACCCGACAAATAGCAAAAAATGCCCAACGCGCCGCCGACCATCACCGTCGGCAGAATCGCCAGGCCGTCGAGGCCATCGGTAAGGTTGACCGCATTGCTGGAGCCGACGATGACGAAGTAGGTCAGCACGATGAAGCCGGCGCCCAGGGGGATGCTGGCATCCTTGAGCATCGGGATGATCAGGGTGGTTTCCACCGGGCTGTTCGCGGTCATGAACAGGAACACCGCAGCCCCCAGGCCGAACACCGATTGCCAGAAATACTTCCAGCGACTCGGCAAGCCACGGGAGTTCTTCTCGATCACCTTGCGATAGTCATCGACCCAGCCGATGCCGCCGAACAGCAAGGTGACGATCAGCACGACCCACACATAACGGTTGGACAGGTCGGCCCACAGCAGCGTGCTGATGGCGATGGCCGAGAGGATCAGGGCACCGCCCATGGTCGGCGTGCCGGACTTGGACAGGTGCGACTGTGGACCATCGTTGCGTACGGCTTGGCCAATCTGACGAATCTGCAGGGTGCGGATCATCCAGGGGCCCAACCAGAGGGCCAGCGACAGCGCGGTCAGTACACCCAGAATCCCGCGCAGGGTCAGGTACTGGAAGACCGCGAAGCCTTTGTAGAACTGTTGCAGAAATTCTGCCAGCAGCAGCAACATCAGTGTTTCTCCCCGCCAGAACCGCACAGCGCCGCCACGATGTTTTCCATCGCCGCGCTGCGTGATCCCTTGATCAAAATAGTGGTATTGGAACCCTGCTCGACGGCCAATGCCGCGATCAGGTCTGCCTTATTGGCAAAGTGTCGGCCTTGAGCACCGAACGCAGCGACTGCGTGGCTCATCAATGGGCCCACGGCATACAGTGCGTCGACCTTGCCGACGGCGTATTCACCCACCTGCCGATGGCCGGCTTCGGCCCAGGCGCCCAATTCGCCGATATCCCCGAGGACCAGGACGGTACGCCCGGAAAAGCCGGCAAGTATATCGATTGCCGCACACATCGAGGTGGGGTTTGCGTTGTAGGTATCGTCGATCACCCGTGCGCCGCCGATGGCAAGCTGCGCAACCGTGCGGCCCTTGACTGGCTGCACCGCGTTCAAGCCTGCCTGGATGCCGGCAAGGTCCACGCCCAAGGCGTGAGCCGCCGCAGCGGCCGCCAGCGCGTTGAGCACGTTGTGGGTACCGAGCAGGTTGAGCTGGACAGGCACCTCGCCGTCAGGCCCGTGCAACAGGAAGGACGGACAGCCGCGGGCATCGCTGTGCCGGGCACTGGAATGGAAATCCGCGCCGACGTTGTCCAGCGAGAACGTCAGCAGCGCATGCTGGCCGGCCCTGGCCTGCCAGATCGAGAAGGCTTTGTCGTCGAGGTTGAGCACAGCCGTGCCACCCTCGCCCAGGCCTTCGAGGATCTCGCCCTTGGCTTCGACGATCTTTTCCGGACCGCCGAATTCGCCGACGTGAGCGGTGCCCGCGTTGGTAATGAGCGCCACGTGCGGGCGAGTCAGGCCCACGGTGTAGGCAATTTCGCCCACGCGCGATGCGCCCAGCTCGATCACCGCCGCAGTATGCTGCGGTGCCAGTTCAAGCAGGGTCAGCGGAGCGCCCAGGTCGTTGTTCAGGTTACCCCGGGTCGCCAGTACCGCACCTTGGGTACGCAGGATGCTGGCGAGCATTTCCTTGACTGTGGTCTTGCCGCTCGAACCGGTAATGGCCGCCACGGGACGAGTGAACGCCGCACGATTCAGCGCGCCGAGCTGGCCTAGCGCCTCGCGCGTGTCGGCTACGACCAACTGCGGCAGTGCAGAGCCTGCCACTTCGCGTTGTACCAACGCCGCCACTGCGCCTTTGGCCGCGACCTCGTCGAGGTAGTCATGACCGTCGAAACGCGGGCCGGCCAGTGCGACGAACAGGCCGCCGGGAACAATGGCACGGCTGTCGATGCTCACGCTGTCGAAGCGGGCGTCGTCGCCGCGCACGTGGCCGTGCAGGGTATCGGCCAACTGGCTGAGGGTCATGGCATCAAGCATCGGCAGCTCCCCATGCAGCAAGCGCCTGTTCGGCCTGCTGCAGGTCGGAGAACGGCTGACGCTCGCCGTTGATCTCTTGATAGTCTTCGTGACCCTTGCCAGCCAGCACGATGACATCGTCGACCGAAGCCGAGGCAATCAACTGGACGATGGCCGCGGCCCTACCGGCCACGAAGGTCGCATTGGCCGCACTGGAAAAACCGGCACGAATGTCGTCGAAAATGCGCAATGGATCTTCGCTGCGGGGGTTGTCGTCGGTGACCAGCACGCGGTCGGCCAGACGCTCGGCCACTTCGGCCATCAGCGGACGCTTGCCACTGTCGCGATCGCCGCCGCAGCCGAACAGGCACAGCAACTGGCCCTTGGCATGGGGCCGCAGCGCTTGCAGGACCTGGTCCAGGGCATCGGGCGTGTGCGCGTAGTCGACCACCACCAGTGGCTTGTCGCCGCCGCCCAGGCGCTGCATGCGCCCGACCGGGCCTTCGACGTTGCGCATCACCTTGAGAATGTCGTCGAGCGGATAGGCCATGCCCATCAACACACCCACCGCTGCCAACACGTTGCTCAGGTTGAAACGCCCCAGCAGGCGACTGCTCAGGCTGTATTCACCGTGCGCGGTGACCAGCGTGGCGCGCACGCCGTGGTCGTCGAAACGAGTGTCGCAGCAGTACAGGGTCGCTGCGCTGTCGGCGAGGCTGTAGGTGATCAAGCGTGAATCCTGTTCCTGCTCGGCCAGCTGTCGGCCGAAGTCGTCGTCCAGGTTGAGCACGCGGCATTTGAGCCCCGGCCAGGCGAACAGTCGCGCCTTGGCTTCGGCATACGCCTGCATGCTGCCGTGGTAGTCCAGGTGGTCGCGGGAGAGGTTGCTGAGCACTGCGATGTCGAAATCCAGCGCAGCTACGCGACCCTGATCGAGCGCGTGCGACGACACTTCCATGGCGACCGCGTGGGCACCGCCCTTCTTCAGGTCGTACAACGTAGACTGCACGGCGATCGGGTCGGGCGTGGTCAATCGGCCGCTCTGCAGGGCGCCGTAGAAACCGGTGCCCAGGGTGCCGATCAGGCCACAGTGTTCGCCCAGCGCATCAAGCGCCTGGGCAACCAATTGAGTGATGCTGGTCTTGCCGTTGGTACCGGTCACGCCGACCATGTTGACCAGGCGGCTCGGCTCGCCATAGAAGCGCCCGGCAATGCTGGACAACTGCGCGATCAACCCCTTGACCGGAATCAGTGGCACGTCGGTGAGTGGCAACACGGTGGCGCCTTCCACTTCGTAGGCCACGGCGGCTGCGCCGAGCTTGAGCGCGTCGGCGATGTGCGCACGACCATCGACCTTGCTTCCGGGCACGGCCAGGAACAGATCGCCGGGGCGCACGTTGCGGCTGTCCAGGGTCAACTCGCGGATCAAGGGATCACGGCTGGCCTCGGGAAAAAGCTTGCTCAGGGGCATGGTCATCAGCCGCGCCCTCCTTTTATCAATGGGGTCGCCGGTGCGGCGTTGACCTGCTGCTGCGGCACGGGCGGCGGCAGGTTGTCAGGTTGCACGTTCATCAGGCGCAGCGTGCCGGACATCACTTTGCTGAAGACCGGGGCGCTGACCAGGCCACCGTAGTAGCCGCCCTTGCTGGGCTCGTCGATCACCACGACGATGGCGTAGCGCGGATCGCTCATCGGGCCGAAACCTGCGAACAGCGATCGGTAAGCGTTCTCGGTGTAGCCACGCGAGCCGATGGTGGCCTTGCGCGCGGTACCCGACTTGCCCGCCACATGGTACGAAGGCACTCGTGCGCGGTACACGCCACGGGTGTCTTCGATGACCTGCTGGAGCATGCCCTGCACGGTCTTGGCGACTTTCTCGGGAATGACCTGCGCCGCGGTCGGCGGCTGGTCGCTCTTGAGGATGGTCAGCGGCACGATGCGGCCGTTGTTGGCGATGGCAGCATAGGCATGCACCAACTGCAGCGCCGTCACCGACAGGCCATAGCCGTAGGACAGTGTCGCGGTCTCGGCCTTGCGCCACTCACGGTGGTTGGGCAGGTTGCCAACGCGCTCGCCCGGGAAGCCCAGGCCGGTGTACTGACCCAGGCCGACCGCCGACATTACCCGATAGATGCTTTCGCCGCCGATGTCGAAGGCGACCTTGCTCATGCCCACGTTACTGGAGTTGATCAGAATACCGGTCAGATCGAGCACCGGACCTTCGGTCTTGGTCACGTCCTTGATGGTGTAGCGACCGATCTGCAGGGTACCTGGGTATACCTCGACCTTGTCGGTCGGCTTCCAGCGGCCGCTTTCCAGGGCTGCGCTCATCGAGATCGGCTTCATGGTCGAACCCGGCTCGAACACGTCGATGATCGCGCGGTTACGCATGGCCGCCGGCAGCATGGTGCGGCGGTTGTTGGGGTTGTAGGTGGGCTGGTTGACCATGGCCAGCACTTCACCGGTCTTCACGTCCATGATGACCATGCTGCCGGCCTTGGCTTCGTTCTCGGTGATGGCGTTGCGCAGCTCGCGACTGGCCAGGTACTGCAGACGCAGGTCAATGGACAATGCCAAGGTCTTGCCGGCCTTGGCATTCTTGGTGACCTGTACGTCCTTGATCAGCCGACCGCGCCGGTCCTTGATGACCTGACGCTTGCCGGGCACGCCGGCCAGCCATTCGTCGTAGGCCAGCTCGACGCCTTCCCGGCCGTGGTCGTCGAGATCGGTAAAGCCGACCATGTGCGCGGTGACGTCGCCCGCCGGATAGAAACGACGGAACTCCTCGATGCCGTAGACACCCGGAGTCTTCAGGTCGAGCACCGAGGCGCCCTGCTCAGGCGTCAGGCCACGGACCAGGTAGATGAATTCCTTGCTGGCCTGAGCTTCCAGACGCTCGGCCAGGGCCTTGGGGTCTTGCCCGAGCGCGCGTGCCAGCGCGGGCCACTTGTCCTTGGCCAGCTGCATTTCCTTGGGGTTGGCCCACAGGGTAGTCACCGGCGTACTTACGGCCAGAGGCTCGCCGTTGCGGTCGGTGATCAGGCCGCGGTGCGCAGGAATGGGGATGTGCCGCATGCTGCGCGCATCGCCCTGGCCGATCAGGAAATCGCGGTTGATCACTTGCAGGTAGACGATCTGCGCAACGATACCGCCAACCAGCAGCAGGAGCAGGCCGACCATCAGGCGGAACCGCCACGGGAACAGTGCCCCGTCGAGCTTCATCATGGCGACACCATGCGAATTTCGGCGGCATCCGGAATGCGCATCTTCAGTTGTTCGGTGGCCAGGGTTTCGATACGGCTATGGGCAGTCCAGGTACTTTGTTCAAGGATCAGCCGCCCCCACTCGGCCTGCGCCTTGTCACGGTCACTCAGTTCGCCGTACAGCGTATTGAGCAGCTGCCGATTGATGTGCGCGCTGTAGGACACGCCGATGGCCGAGACCAGTACGGCCACGAAAAGCAGCAGCATGAGGAAACTGCCACCCGGCAGTGGCTTGTTGAGAAGCTTGCTCATCGCAGCTTCTCCGCTACACGCATGACGGCGCTGCGCGAGCGCGGGTTGGCCTTGAGCTCCGCTTCGGAGGCGAACTGCGCCTTGCCGTGCAGCTTGGCTTTGGGCACGAAGGCTTCGAAACGCACCGGCAGGTTACGTGGCAGGTTGTCGGCTTCGCCCTTGGTCAGCTTGCGCATGAACAGTTTGACGATGCGGTCTTCCAGGGAATGGAAGCTGATCACCACCAGGCGGCCACCGATTTCCAGCGCATCGAGCGCGGCCTCGAGGCCCGCTTCCAGGTCGGCCAGTTCATTGTTGACATGAATACGCAAACCCTGGAAAGCGCGGGTTGCCGGGTTCTTGCCTTTTTCCCAGGCGGGGTTGGCGACCTTGAGCACTTCGGCCAGGTCAGCGGTACGCTCGAACGGCTGCACCTCGCGGCGCTGCACGACCGCACGGGCCATGCGCCGAGCGAAACGCTCCTCGCCGTATTCCTTGAATACGCGGGCAATTTCTTCCTCGGCAGCGGTCGCGATGAACTCGGCCGCGCTCATGCCCCGCGAGGGATCCATGCGCATGTCCAGAGGGCCGTCGTGGAGGAAGCTGAAGCCACGTTCGGCATCGTCGAGCTGTGGCGAGGATACGCCCAGGTCGAGCAGGATGCCGCTGACCTTGCCATGCATGCCGCGCTCGCGCACTTCGGCACCCAGCTCGGCAAAGCTGCGCTGCACAATGACAAAGCGGCCGTCTTCGGCCGCCAGCGCTTGCCCGGTGGCAATCGCTTGAGGGTCCTTGTCGAACCCCAACAGGCGACCATCGGGCCCCAGGTGCCGCAGGATCAGGCGGCTATGGCCGCCACGGCCGAACGTGCCGTCCAGATAGCAACCATCGTCGCGCACGGCCAGGGCCTCGACGGCTTCGTCGAGCAGCACGGTGATGTGGTTGAAGCCGCTATCAATAGTCACAAGATCAAATCACGCAATTCTTCGGGCATGGCGCCCGGTTGTTGTATAGCTGCAAGGTCTGCCGCGCTCACGGCGTTCCACGCACCCTCGTCCCACAGTTGAAACTTGTTCAGTTGGCCAACCAGCATCGCGTGCTTGTCCAGCCGGGCGTACTCGCGCAGGCGCGGAGGCACCAGGAAACGTCCGCTGCCGTCGAGTTCGAGGTCGACGGCATTGCCGATCAGCAAGCGTTGCAGACGGCGATTGCCTTCCACCAGGGAAGGCAAGGCGCGAAGCTTGGCTTCGATGAGTTCCCATTCATCCAGTGGATAGACACACAGGCAGGGGTCGACGGTGTCGACCGTGATGATCAGCTGACCGGAGCATTTGGAATCCAACTCGTCACGATACCGACTCGGCATGGCGAGCCGTCCCTTGGCATCGAGGTTGATCGGATTGGCTCCACGAAACACGTTGCGTTTCCCCTGAACTCAGCTTTT
>Ga0308157_10009964_pt1 | contig 10416 bp, 8 predicted proteins | sample PhyBR1_FD_201035 | JGI IMG/M metagenome (GOLD analysis project Ga0308157, IMG submission 201035) | Phyllosphere microbial communities from UC Gill Tract Community Farm, Albany, California, United States - DLSLB.R1 | ecosystem: Host-associated > Plants > Phyllosphere > Unclassified | place: USA... | reverse complement strand
CCGGTTTTGCCTTATCGGTGCTGTCGAACGTGATGCTTGTGATCTGGCCGACGTCGAATCTGGTCTGGATCGGCCTGAGCACGGTGCTTGCGGCCGTAGGCTTGATGATCAGCTCGCCGTACCTGGAAGCGGCCGTGCAAAACGCGATCGACGACGAAAAAAGGGCCAAGGTGTTCTCGATGCTCTCCGTCGTGATCCTTCTGCTGACTTCTCCGGCGGGGATCGTGGGAGGCTGGGCGTATACGCTCGACCCTCGGATTCCGATTTGGATCATTACGGGATCGTTCGCGGCTGCGTTCGTGTTCTTGATGATCTACTTGAATCGGGCGCGGGGAGGAAAGGCCTATTCGTGAGGGGAAGCTTGGGGCGCTGCGGAATAAATTCGCTATAGCTTCCTTGAATAGACCTTTTGGGAAGTTGCAGAGATGCCGCCTAAGCGGCGTCTCTTTTTTATTTTCAAGTGGAATTTTAAAATAGGGTACAGGATCAACGGATTTTTCTTAAGGTATTCAGCATTGCGGTGCGATTCATATTTTCGAGATCGGGCATTAATTCGCGGACGCGGTAATCGGCTTCGCAGCCAGCTCTTAGCATCAGTTCGACGGCAAACAAGTTATTGTAGAAGACCTGGAAATAGAAAAAATCTTCTGTTTCTTCGATTTCCGCAGTTTTGATGAGTGCTTGGGCTTGTTCGACTGTAGTTATATTATCCAAAGAACTCACTCCCCCGAGTTTTCTCAGGTAGTCCGCTATCTCGGAAAAACCCATGGCCAGCGCGTGATCAACAGGATACAGAAGATGCTCATCGTGTTTGTTCAGTTCCGCGCCCGCTTTCAAAAGCGTATCGATCATCGCCTGATTTCCGTTGGCGGCAGCATACATTAACGGAGTCGATCCGTCCCAATCGGGCTGCTCAATATCCGCGTTTTGACGCAGCAGCAACTCAAATACCTGTAGATCGTTCTCCAAAATGCTTTGGGATAAGGCAGGCGTGGAATTGGGACCGACAAGGCTCACATCAGCGCCGGCATTCAGCAGGGCTTGAACCATTTGTAGACGTGTATGTTCGTTGTCGCTGGATATCGCGAAAATTAAAGCTGTGCGATCCGAGCGATCATCGATATCGTTAACTTTTTCGGGATGGCGTTCGATCTGAGCGTTCAATTCATCTGCATTACCTTCTAGCGCTACGCTCATCATGATCGGAAGTCCATATTCGTCCACAGTCGCTTCTTCGGCCGCTTTTTTTCCTCCACTGCATCCGGCAATTAAGATGAAACCAGATAAAATCAACCCTAACATGACTACTTTTTTCATTGTTTCCCCTCAGTCTCTATCTATTTTGCTAACTATATCTCTTATTATAGGTCATTTTTCTTTTTTATAAAATTGGTTTTTACTTTTGGATTTTTAGGAAGTTTGATCCATAAGCACGAGATTTGTTATAACAAGATTAAACATCGAACGGCCGAAAGGAGTTCATCCAATGACCGATATCCTCAAAACCTACAAAAAACGCATTGCCCTTTTCAAAAAACTCTACCATTACAACAACGGCACTTACGATCGCCAACGTGGCGTGACGGTTTATGACGTTAAAATCCTGTCTGCCGAAGAGTCGGCCTTTATGAATGAACTGCAATGGAACCCCAATGATATCGTCCAGTTGAATCATGATGCATTGATCCCTGCGATTACCAAGCTTATTGAGGATGAACGGTTATCGAAAGATCGTCTGATCGGCGAATTCGTGGCTGCGGCAGGAGGGAGCTATCGACGCGGGATCAACGGCTTGATGAACCTGCATTTCGCGACGCTTGTTCCCGAACATTCCTATCATCCGGCGCAAGGACTCGCGGCATGCGGGATTTGCGGATTTAGCGAGCTGTCGACTCGAACGCACGATAATCTATCCGATATTCGCGAATCCTTGTGGCTCGGTTATAACTGGCATTCGCCGAAAGGCATCTATGCGGATCTCGCCGAACGGATCGAACTGCCGGAAATACATCCGACACAAGAGGATGCGGCGGCACTCAAAAGTTTGCTTGAGGGCGTTGATCGCGCTCAAGCCGGCGAGACTCCGGGAAAATTGGAGAAACGCCTCAGCGCGGAAAAGGTCGTCAAAGGCAATTCGGGAACGCGGCGCGCCCTGCTCAGTACCTTGGCCGAAGTCGGCGTGATTCCGAATGCTGCCATGCCTGTCGATCCGAAGCGTTGGATCAACCACGAAGTGATGGTTCAAGCAGGCATGGATCTGGACTCCACGCAAGGACGCTCCGATATTGAGATGCCGTACGCCGGATGGCGCGGGCATCTCGGCATCGATTGGGATCGGGCGAAGGAACTGTTCGGCAACTATCTGTAAATGACGCACGGAGTGCTTTATGCGCATAAAAAAGAAGCCGGATGCGACGTTTGCCGCACCGGGCTTCTTTTCGTATGCATCAAAACCTATTGTCGATCGGCTGGCTCTTCGGCGCTATACCGTCGACTTTTTAAACTTCAACACCGACCAGACCGTCAACAGCGCCAACGCGCCCACGCAGACGCCGATGCTGAACCGGTTCTGCGGATCGATCACGAAGCCTGCCGCGATTACCGCAAGAATGACGGCCGTCGCACCCGTAATATACGGATAGCCCCAGATGCGGAACGTCGGCTTCGCCGGATACTGCGGGCGCAGCTTGAGCTGGGCCAAGCAGATCGACAGCCAAACGACCAGCACCACGAAGCCCGGAACCGCCAGCAGGATCGCGAACAGATTGTCTTCCGCGACATAGGCGATCACCGCTCCCAGTACCAGCACTGCCGCGCACAGGCGCAAACTGCCGATCGGCACGCCTTTTGCCGTGGTCATGCCCAGCGCTTTCGGCGCTTCCCCCGCAGCCGCCATCGAATGCAGCATCCGCGTCGCGCCGTAAATGCTGGAGTTGGCCGCCGACAGCACCGCGATCACCAAAATGAAGTTGATGATATGCGCGGCTCCGCCGAGGCCCGTCGCTTCCAATACCTGTACGAACGGACTGTTTTGCCCCGCTAACTGATTCCACGGAATAAGTCCGCAAATGATCAGGATCGGCAGCGTATAAAAAAGCACGACGCGCAGGATGAAGCTTTTGACGACTCTGGGCATCACCTTTTCCGCATCTTTCGCCTCGGTCAGCGTCATCCCGATCAGCTCCGAGCCTCCGTAGGAAAACATGACGACGAGAAGGGCCGAAAAGATCGACAACCATCCGTTCGGCATAAAGCCTCCGTGCGCGGTAAAGTTCGTCAATCCCGGAGCTTCGCCGGTCGCGCCCGGAATCAAGCCGAACAACAGGCCCGCACCCAGAATAATAAACACCACGATCATGGCGATCTTAATCCCGGCCAGCCAAAATTCCGTTTCCCCGAAGCTTTCGACGCTCATCCGGTTGATGCCGAGAATCAGCGCCGCGCTGGCAAGACTCAATACCCACAGCGGCACGCCGGGCATCCAGTATTGCAAGAACGATCCTGCCGCCGTCACTTCGATCACGCACACGCTGAGCATAAGAAAAGCATACAGCCAGCCTACGATAAACGCCGGACGCGGGCCGAATGCCTGACGGATAAATTCTTTCATGTTGCGGTTGGGGTAGACGCTCGCCAATTCCGCGATCGCCCCCATGACGACCAACAGCAGCAGGCCGCCGAACAGGTAGGTCAGCACGACGGCCGGTCCCGCAAGCCCGATCGTCTCGGCGCTGCCTTTGAAAATGCCGGTCCCGATCACGCCGCCCATGGCCATAAAACTGATATGCCGCGGCAGCAGTTTCTTTTGAAGCTTTTCGCCGCCCGACTGATTTGCGCTTTCCACTTGACTTCCTCCGATTCTTTTTCACAGTAATGCACACCCGCGTTTGCGAGACGCATACTCTATCCTACAACAAAAAATCAAAATCCGCATCGGGTCGCGAAAAAAATCACCGAACGGACGCAAACTGTCCGCCGGTGAAGGATTATGTCTTTTTTACGGATACGTTTAATCGATATCGTAGAGCAACCATTTTCCTTCTTGCCGTATAAAAATAAAGGCATTGGAGCGGATCTGTTTGTCTCCTTCGACGCGATAGGCGACTTGAGCGATAGAAGTATCCGTCGAAGGCGGTTCGATCTTCATGATTTGCAGTTCTTCGATTCGAGGAGCATCTTCATGAAGTTCCCCCATGATCGAACCGGGTATGAACAAGCTGCGGTATGCTTCTGCATCCCCCGCATTTTGAGCGTCCGCTTTGGCTTGAATCAACTTTGCAAGCTCAAGCTCGTCCTCTTTATAGCCGCTCTCGTCGATTCGGGTGCCGTTTGCGCGTTCAATCCCCGCAATCCGCCATTCTCCCGCTTCTTGCTTGAAGTTATACAGAATAGAATGGTAGCCGTCCGCGGCATTCTCCCGAATCGCTCCGCCGACAGGATAGATTTCCGTTTTATCCGAATCGGATTTAAATCCGTCGAAACGTTCGGCCTTATCGACCCGGAATGTGATCCGCTTGTCCTTTTCAGGCGCTTCCCGCGTGAACAATGAGGCATACGTTTGAGCATCGCCTGCGTTTTGCGCATTGAATAGCCGGTTTAACAGATCGATCTGTTCAGGCTCGATCAACGAACTTGCATAATATTCTTTTTTCAAATAAACGATCTCTTCTGCCGAGCCTTCACCCGCGGAAGCGGCTGCATGAGTCGACTCGGATTCCGTGCTCGCCTCCGCGGACGTATCCGGATCAACCGCCTGCCCTTCCGCATTCTGCATAGGTGCTGAAGCATTCGTTCCGCAACCTGCTGCCAGCATGCCTGCTATAAACATCCCCGCAAGAAGCGGAACCGGATTGATTTTCATGAAAAAGTCCTCCTGTCTCAATCGACCATGCAATCTGCCTGATTCGGCCGGTCAACTTCATACATAGACGCGGAGGGCTTGAAATTAGTTTCAGTGCTCTCGCAATCGTTGCGTCAGCGAAGCGGCAAAAAACATTCGGCATACCATGCGAGTGAGGACATAGGCTATAACAAGCAAGATCAGCAGCAGCGCGATAATCGGCCGCAAATCGATGCGTAATACGGTAAATGCCATTTGCGCGGCGATCGCCCGTACAACGTTTACGATCACGAGCGCACCGGGCAACAGCACCATCGCCGAAGTCAGACCCGTTATCCATACCCCTTCCGCAAACAGCAATTTTCTCAATTGTCTTTTCGTCATGCCGATACTTTCCATCGCAGCCAACTCTCTTCGTCTCGCAAGAATGGTGCTCAGCACGGTATTCGCGTAATTGAGCATACCGATCAGCGCAATGACCGCGCAAAGTCCATATCCGATCAAGCGAAAAACATTCAAAAAATGAGTCAGCTCCTGTCTGTAATCTTCGCGAGAGCGCAGCGACACCCCCGAATGCCCGGCAACGACCGCCCGCACGGATGCTTCGAGGCTGCTGCCGTCAGAACTTCCTTTTGTCGTCTCGGCAGCCTTCAGCGACAGCGCGAGCAGAGAGGCATCCGGCTCCCATGCAGACATTTCCGATTCAGGCACATAGATATTAAAGCCGAACCGGGTAAAATAACGAGTACCGATCGCGTAAAAAGCATCGTACCGAAGCACCGCCATCACTTCCGACTCTTTCGCGGAGCCGGGCAATCGCAACCGATCGCCGGGGCGATAATACGATTCATATTTCGGCTCTCCGCCCAAAGAAGCTTCCGTGACCAACACGTAACCGCCTTGAGCGAACTTCACCGGGTCGAACGTCCCTGCTACAAGATGATCCTGTTTTAACAGATCTTCAAAACCCGGGCTGATCCCGTACATCTGCACGGATACGGACTGTCTGCTTGGTCCTTCAAGACGGCTTTCGGAGATTAGAAGATTCATCGCCGGGCTAATCGGAAGTTCCTTCTTCGTCCAGTACACCCGATCAACCGACGCGATTCCCGGAAGATGTTCCAAACGCTCCGCCAACTCCTGATCAAGAGCAGCTTCAGGCGAACCGCCCGCTTCTTCCGGCAGCCGATCATCGCTTGCGCCGACCCGCCTTTCTTCCCGCAGCATCCAATCTCCCGCGATGTAGTCGTTCAGATATTTCTCCGTGCTGACCGAGCCGATCAGATTGGATACGATGCCGAAAACGACTAGGCTTAACGACAATGAAGCGAGCATGACGATCAGTCGACGCGGACTGCGGGTCAAGTTGCGCCAAGCCATTCGGTAGGTTCCGGCTCCTCCTTTCCCGAAACGTCGCTTCACGCGGCCAACCGACAACTCCACATATTTCGCGGCATCAATAGGCGTTACGGCAGATGCCGTTCGTGCAGGACGACCTGCGGAAAAATGCACGGTTACATAAGCAAAAAATGCCGATGCGATAAAAATGACCGGATGAATCGAATGAACCGTCTCGCTCACTCCCGAAGCCAAAGAAGAAGCATACGGCGATAAGATCGCACCGATTCCGTAACCTGACAGCAAGCCGAACGGCAGCGCGCACAAATATAACCGATTGGCTTGCACGACGACGATTCGGCGAATCTGCCGCGGAGAGGTCCCGATCGTTTTCAACAAACCGTAGAAGCGAATATCCCGAACGACGGAAATATGAAAAATGTTGTAGATCAGCAAATACCCGCTTAACATCACAAGAAGCAAAAGCGCTGCATAAGGGACTATATGGGCAGGCTGTTGAAGCAAACGTTCGCTCGTGTACGCCCAGTTGACCCCGTAATCGACGGATACATTCGCATGCTCCATCACCTGCTGCATATGGTTCCGAATGTTCAAGGCATTGCCGAACTTCACGTATAATTGCGTACTGCCTGTCAACGCATGCTGCTGACCGGTTGCCGTCGGATCATATTCCTCCAGTTCCGCAGCGGCGAAAACTTGCGATACATAGGCTATTCCCGCGATATTTCCGCCTGCTTCCGAGACATAACGATCCGTTTCATACCAGCCGCTGAGCCGGAACTTTCGGGATACGCTTTTTCCCTCGTCCGTATCGATATTAAGCGTGATCGCCGTCCCGAGCTTACGCGCAACCCCAAGTTCGTCCAATACCCAACCGCTCAGCGCAATTTCATCGGCTTGCTGCGGCAATCCTCCTTGCTCGAATTCGTTAAAAGCGTGCTTCGGATAATGATCGTCTGCGGCAATAACTTCAAGCTGCGAAGTCTTTAGCGCTTCATGCCGGATTCGGCCTATGTAAATTGTACGCGAAGACTCCCGAATCTGCGGAGCGGCAGCGAGCAAATCCGCTTGCTCCGCAGTCAATCTTTTGAAGCTGCCGTGATAATCGGTTCCGGCCGTCTTCATCGCAGCCAGCTCCATCGATTTGTTCAGCGAAAATCCCAAAGTGAACAAAGCCGTCAACAACAGCGTCGTCAAGACGATGGCACAGCCGGTAATCAGACTCTGCATGCGGTTCGCACGCAGCTGCCGAATCGCGATGTGCTTCAGCGCCGACTTGCCGCGAACGGCCCCTCCGCCCCTCATACCTGCACTCCGCCCAATCCCGTTTGCCTGCGAAGTTTACCCGATCTCTCCGTCACGCGCCCGTCTTCGATTCTTACGATCCGATCCGCGGCCTGAGCGGCTTCATCGTTGTGCGTAATCATGACAATCGTCTGCCGCAGCTCATCGCTGATCTTTTTAATCAACAACAGCACTTCCTGCCCTGTCCGGCTGTCCAGATTGCCTGTCGGCTCGTCCGCCAAAATAATGCGAGGCTTGGCGGCCAACGCCCGTGCGATGGCGACGCGTTGCTGCTGACCGCCGGACAGATCGGAAGGCAAGCTTTCTTTTTTCGACTCCAGCCTCAGCGTCGCGATAATCCGATCCACATAAGCGTGATCCGGCACCTCCCCGTCCAACTGGATCGGCAGTACAATATTTTCATAAACGTCGAGCACCGGAATGAGATTATAACTTTGAAAAACAAACCCTACGCAGCGCCGCCGGAAGATCGTCAATTCCTCATCATCCATGGAAAAAATGTCGCGGTCATCTATGTATACACGCCCTTCCGTGGCCCGGTCCAGACCTCCGATCAGATGCAGCAGCGTGCTTTTTCCGCTTCCGCTGGTTCCGACGATCGCGACGAATTCTCCTTTCTTTACGGTCAGGTCGACGTGATCCAATGCTTTGACCCGCCGTTCTCCGCTTCCGTAATGTTTCGTTAGCCCTTCCGTTCGAAGCATGTTCATGCGGTACTCTCTCCTTGTGTGCGTTTGCCCTTATTGTAGCCGGACTTTCTGACATTCTGCTGTCCGAAAAGTGTCGGAATCGTCAGATTGGCAAAAAGACGCTGAATAAAGCCCCTCCCTGCGCGGAAGCATCTGCCCGAATTCGCCCTCCCTGCGCTTGTACGATCTCACGTGCCAGATACAGTCCCAGTCCCACGCCTTCCGACTGGCCTGCGGTGCTGCCGCGCTTGAAGCGTCCGAACATCTCAGCTCGCTCAATCTCCGCTATACCCGGGCCGTCATCCGCAATATCGACCCTTGCAAAAACATCGCCAATCGATAACGAGACTTCGATTAGCCCGCCCCGATGCCCATACTTGACCGCGTTATCCAGCAGATTGAACAGCGCTTCAGCCGTCCATTTGGAATCGTGCAAGGCCTGTGCTTCAAGCTCGGCATCGCCGTTCACGGTCAATGTCATATTCGCGCGTTCAGCGGCCGCGTAAACTTGCGAGACCGCCTCGCGTACCGTATCGAGCAGCGGAGAGCGGACAAGGTTCAGCGTTAAAATTCCCGTTTCCAGACGCGACATATCGATCAATGAGCGAATCAAAAAGTGCAACTTATCCGCCTGCCCGCGAATTGCGTGGAGCAAAGGCTTCGTCTCTGCCGTGTCTTCCATCCGTTCCTCCAATAGTTGGGTATACAGCAGCATATTGGCCAACGGCGTTTTGGTCTGATGCGAGATATCCGCGATCAGACGCTGAATGTTGTCTTTTTCCCGTTCGACCTCTTCCTGTCGTCCTTGAATCCGTTCGGCAAAGCGACTTAGCTTATGCTCCAGCAACGACAAGTTGCTCTCGGTATAGCCGAGTCTGCCCGGTTCGCCTCGAATCACGCCATCCGTCAATTCGTGTATCGACTGCACGAAACGTTGGTTCAGTCGCCGGATATGAAGCAACCAGCATGCGGACAAGACCAATAACAGCAGAAAAAAGACGACCGTACCGATCACTTGCTTTTCTCTGCCCTGATTCCCGTGAGCAGATTCCAACATCCAGACGCAATATCCTGCAGTCAACAAGAAACCTCCGCATGCAAAAGGCAAAACCAGACGCCAAAACGGGATATCGGCGACACTTGTTCCGTGTTCGATATCCCGTTTTCGTGCCGCCATCTTCATTCCCGTTCCTCCTTCGGCCAAGTGTATCCCAGTCCGTATACCGTCTTGATCAACTTGGGAGCAGCCGGATCGTCTTCGATCTTGGCGCGCAGACGCTTGATTCCGACGCTCAGCGCATTTTCATCCACAAACTCCGATTCCCCGCTCCACACCCGATCGATCAACGTCTCGCGCGGAAGGATCTGCCCTCGATGAACAACCAGCAGCTTAAGCAGCTTTTGTTCGGTGCGGCTGAGCAATAATTTTGCGCCTTTTTTCACGTATTCCATTCTGCCGAAGTCCATCTCAAGGTCTCCATACGTCAGACGTTCTTCGGGCAACGATCCGCTGCGGCGCAAGACGGCGATAACTCTGGCTCGCAAGACCATCAGACTGAACGGCTTGGTGATGTAATCGTCGCCGCCGAGCGCAAAGCCGGTCACGATATCGCTCTCCAAATCATTAGCCGTCAAAAAAATAATGGGCAGCTTTGATTTTTTTCGCAGCAGGGCGCAAAAATCGAAGCCGCTCCCGTCCGGTAAGCGCACATCCAATACGACCAGATCAATACCGCCCTGTTCGATTGCTGCATGCGCGTCCGCCAGCGTATAGGCCTGCCGGATCCGTGTTTCTCCATCACCCAAAGCCAAGGATATGCCGTTGTTCAACCCGACATCATCCTCGACAATCAAAATCGTAGCCATGTTCTTTTCCCACTTTCATATGTATAACCGCCCCTCGCCTATGACGCTTAAGGCGAAGCGACCGCTTTCCGCATCACGGCTGAAGCCGCTCCTCCACCTCTTCCCTCCAAAAAGTTCCCTGGGCAAAGGCCGCGGGGTCGATGCGTCCGAATTCCTGCACCACCCATTTCAACGTATCCTGCGGGATTTCGTTTTGCAAAAAAGCATCCGGACCGTTCTCGCGGATCGTACGCTGAACCATCTCCGCATAGATCAACAGAAATTCCGCAAAGCGCGGCACGGACGAATTAATAAACCATTCCGTACCTCCCTGATCCATTCGGATACAGACGACTTCCGATCCGCCGGCTTTCAGGC
>Ga0308157_10009963_pt1 | contig 10417 bp, 11 predicted proteins | sample PhyBR1_FD_201035 | JGI IMG/M metagenome (GOLD analysis project Ga0308157, IMG submission 201035) | Phyllosphere microbial communities from UC Gill Tract Community Farm, Albany, California, United States - DLSLB.R1 | ecosystem: Host-associated > Plants > Phyllosphere > Unclassified | place: USA... | reverse complement strand
CGGGTATCAATAGCGGGTTTAAAAATTTCGACTCTTTGTTTGGCAAATTGGGCGCGCTTTAATCTTCGGATCAGCTCTTCGGTTTTACCCGAAAACATTGATCCACAAATAACTTCAATCCAACCAAATTGTTCTTTGTGATTTACTGTATTTTCGAGAAACATTTTGTATTTTTCTACCTTTAAAAATGAATAGTTTTTATTACTTTGTACTGGCAATAAATTGATGTAAAAATGTACTGTTTTACATTTTTTCAAAAGTAGAAAATTTTTATCAAACCTTAAATTCGCGACAGCGTATTAACAGAAATAAAAAATTATCTTTTGAATTTCCTTGAGAATAGAAACATTCAGACATCAAATACACTAAAATACCTTATTCACTATAATTTTCAACAGTTATGAAAAAAAAATTGGAAGCTGATTTAATTAGCATTGCACATCGAATTTTAAAACTTAAAAATAAATCCGATATCAATCAATTGTACCTTGAAACTCAGAAATTATACGAGAAATTAACGGTATTAAAATTTGTAGAAGAGAATTTCGACTCTGCAAAACCAACAATTGGGCAAAGCGATATTACTTCTGAATTGGAAACTATTTTCGAAAAAGAAGATGCAGTTCCAACAATAATTGAACTTGAAGCTCCTGCTGAAGAAAAAGTTATTGCGCTTGAGGAATCTTATGAACCTGAAATTTCGGAAGAAGAACCAGTAGAAATTACCGAAGCCATTGAATCTGTGGTTGAAGTTGAAGAACCTGTAATTGAAGAAACTGTTGAACCAATTGCTGCCGAAATTGAAGAAGCAGTTATTGAAGAGCCAATTGTCGAAGAAATTGTTGAGCCAATTGCTGAAAAAGTAGAAGAAACTGAAAAACCTATCGATGATCTTTCGTTTACGACTGTAAATGAGTTAAAGCCTATTCCTGATTTCAAACCTGCTTTTGAATTAGAAACCGAGGCGATAAAAGAAGAAATCAAAGAAGAAATTATAGAAGAGCCAAAAGCAGAAACTCCTGCACAGCCAACTATTCAATTTGAAGATTTCGGCATTAATTACGCCGATGCACAATTTGTAAAAGTGGAAAGTTTTGAAACTGTTCCGTCAACGCAAGCTCCTTCAATAAGTGATTTTAAGGAAACTAAAAAAGTGGAAACGGCTATTCTTGAAACTCCTGCACAGCCAAAATCGGTAAGTTTGAACGAAAAACTGGCAAGAGGTTTTCATATTGATTTGAATGACAGAATTGCTTTTACTAAAAATCTTTTTGGCAACAGCACAGAAGATTACAGCCGTGTTTTAAATCAGCTTTTAACTTTTGATTCCTATGCAGAAGCAAACGAGTTTATCGAAAACATGGTAAAACCTGATTATAACAACTGGGAAGGAAAAGACGATTATGCAGAGCGTTTTATGGGAATCATCGAGAAAAAATTCTCTTAAAAACATTTTCACATCTCACATTTTACATTTCACGAATAAACAATTATGTCAAAATTATATATCGTTCCAACGCCAATTGGCAATCTTGAAGACATGACTTTTAGAGCCATTCGGGTTTTGAAAGAAGTCGATTTGATTTTGGCGGAAGATACCCGTACAAGCGGAAAACTCCTGAAGCATTTTGAAATTGGCACGCACATGCACAGCCATCATATGCACAACGAACACAAAACTACCGAAAACTTAATTGCACGTTTGAAAGCTGGCGAAACTATCGCTTTGATTTCAGACGCTGGAACTCCCGCCATTTCAGATCCAGGATTTTTATTGACGCGCGCTTGCGTAGAAAATAAAATCGAAGTAGAATGTCTTCCTGGAGCAACGGCTTTTGTTCCTGCATTGGTAAACAGCGGACTTCCAAATGATAAATTTGTTTTTGAAGGTTTCCTACCTGATAAAAAAGGACGTCAGACTCGTTTTTTGGCTTTAGCCGAAGAAACTCGAACGATGATCTTATACGTTTCTCCGCATAAACTCGTTAAAACTTTAGCCGAATTTGTACAATATTTTGGAGAAGACCGACAAGTTTGTGTTTCGAGAGAATTATCAAAATTACACGAAGAAAATGTACGCGGAACTGCAAAAGAAGTTTTAGCGCATTTTGAAAAAACAGCACCACGCGGCGAAATTGTAGTTGTCGTTGCTGGAAAAACAATAGAAAAAGAAGCGAAGAAAAGTAAATATTCTAAGGACGAAGAAGAATAAAAAATAATGTTAGTTCAATTCCATTTGTCAGTTCGAGCGGAGTCGAGATGCACGTTTGGTTCTCGACTCCGCTCGATGTGACAAATATGAACCAAAAAATATAAATAAAGAATAAATCATGAGCATTCAAGCCTTTTTAGAAAAAGTAAAACAAACTCCAACACAAATCACATTTCCTGAAACGATTGCAGTAATCGAAGAAAATTACAACTTTACTCCAACCGCTTTTCAAAACGGAACACAACATAATGCAGCTGGCGAAAATTCAGGTTCTTGCAAATTGTTTTCTTTCGCGAAATTGCAGAATCTAAATAAAGAAGAAACATTAGCGTGTTTTGGAGCATTTTATTTTGAAGAAGTTTTAGGCGATCCAAACGGAACAAATCACCAAAACATTAGAAATTTCATCAATTTAGGTTGGGACGGAATTCAATTTGAAGGAAATGCTTTGGAAGCGAAGTAATATTTTAGATTTTAGAGTGTAGATTTTAGATTTCTGAAATTTACACTCTATATTATATACCCAAAAAGCTTTGACAAAATTTAAAAAAGTATTTCTGCCACAAATTTCGCAGATTAAAACAGATTAAAGATTGCCACTAATTACTCAAATTAACACAAATTGAATTAGTGAAAATTCGTGCAATTCGTGGCAAAAAAAATTACCAATCAAATTAAACGATTTCAGACATCAACAATCTAAAATCTACACTCTAAAATCTAAAATCAACCATGCGTTGGACCTTAAAACCAAAACCTTCTGAAGAAAAAGTCAAACATTTGGCACAAGCCTTAAATGTAGAAGATTTTGTAGCAACGCTTTTGATTCAGCGTGGCATTGAAACTTTTGATGAGGCGAAGAATTTCTTTCGTCCTTCTTTAGAACATTTACATGATCCGTATTTGATGAAGGATATGGATAAAGCTGTTGCCCGAATTGAACAAGCCATTCAGAACGAAGAAAACATCTTAGTTTTTGGCGATTACGACGTTGACGGAACAACAGCCGTTTCTTTGGTTTCTTCGTATCTAAAATCGCATTATCCCAACATTGCCACTTACATTCCCGATCGCTATGCCGAAGGTTATGGCGTTTCTTATAAAGGAATTGATTACGCAGATGACAATGGAATTTCTTTAATTATCGCTCTAGACTGCGGAATCAAATCGATTGATCATATCGCCTACGCGAAAGCAAAAAACATTGACTTTATTGTTTGCGATCACCACCGCCCCGGAGAATTTCTTCCAGATGCCATTGCTGTTCTAGATCCAAAAAGAGAAGACTGTTCTTATCCTTACGATGAATTGTGCGGTTGCGGAGTTGGTTTTAAATTGATTCAGGCTTTAGGACAAAATCGAAATGAAACGATTGAAGATTTAGTTCCTTATCTAGATTTAGTAGCTACAGCAATTGCTGCAGATATTGTTCCTATTACGGGAGAAAATCGTGTTTTAGCACATTTCGGATTGAAAGTTATTAATAGCGAACCAAGACCCGGAATTAAAGCTTTAACACATCAGGTAAAAAAGAAAGTTCTCGATATTACCGATGTTGTTTTTATTATTTCACCAAGAATTAACGCTGCCGGAAGAATCAAACACGGAAATCACGCTGTTGAATTGTTAACTGAATTCAATTTTGAACAAGCACAACAATTTGCTTCGGAAATTGAGCAATACAACGCAGATCGAAAAGATTTAGATAAAAAAATCACCAAAGAAGCTTTTCAGCAGATTATAGAAAACAACGAAGAAAAACGTTTTTCAACAGTCGTTTTTCAAGAAGACTGGCACAAAGGCGTAATCGGAATTGTAGCTTCAAGATTGATTGAAACGTATTATCGCCCGACGTTGGTTTTTACTAAAAGCGGCGACAAATATGCAGCCTCTGCCCGATCTGTAAAAGGTTTTGATGTTTATAATGCTTTAGACGCCTGCGCCGAACATCTGGAACAATTTGGAGGCCACATGTACGCTGCAGGAATGACTTTAAAAGCAGAAAACTATCAAACTTTTAAAGATGCTTTTGAAAAACAGGTTTCTGAAACTATTTTACCCGAAATGCTTACTCCAGAAATTGAGATCGATGCCGAAATCAATTTCTCCGATATAACACCCAAATTAATTCGAATTCTAAAACAATTCGAACCTTTCGGCCCTCAGAATATGACGCCTGTTTTTATGACTGAAAATGCTTTTGATACAGGTTACGCTAAAACTTTAGGTGCAGAAGAAGAACATTTAAGGCTTTTTGCCAAACAAAACAACTCAGACGGAATCGCCGCAATTGGTTTCGGATTAGGAAAAAAACTAAATATTGTAAAAAATCAAAATCCGTTTCAGTTGGCATATTGCATTGCCGAAAACGAATGGAACGGAACTGTTTCAACACAGCTTATGCTGAAAGACATTAGAACAAATGGAAGAAATTAAATCCAACAAACCCGATCCTTATCAGGCGCTTCGATATAAAGAATTCAACGTATTTTTATTATTGCGTTTTGCAATGGTTTTTGCCTGGTCTATGCAATTTATTGTTATTGAATGGGAAGTGTATAGTTTAACCAAAAACCCGCTTTCTTTAGGAATTATTGGTTTAATGGAAATTATTCCTGCCGTTTCAATGTCTTTGTTTGCAGGACACATTGTTGACCAAAGAGAAAAGAAAGGCTTATTGGTGAAGTGTATTTTAGGATTTTCAGTAATTAGTTTTGGACTTTTCTTATTGACTTGGCCAAAAGTTGTTGGAGGCTGGTCTACACATGTTATTTTGTATTCGATTTACGCTTTAGTATTTTTTGGCGGAATCGTTCGTTCTTTTATGGGACCAACAATTTTCTCTCTTCTTTCATTAATCATTCCTAAAAAAGTATATCCAAATGCGGCAACTTGGAGTAGTTCGGTTTGGCAGATTGGAGCCGTTATGGGACCTGCACTAGCGGGATTCTCTATCAATTGGATTGGTGTTCACTGGTCCATGTGTTTGGTTTTTGGATTTTCAATTCTATCATTAATCGCCTTATCGCAAATCAGTCAAAAACCTATTGTAAACCCAAAAATGGGAGAATCTATAAAAGATAGTCTTATGGAAGGCTTGACATTTGTATTCAGAAACAAAATTGTTCTTGGCGCATTATCACTCGATATGATTGCGGTCCTTTTTGGAGGTGCCGTTGCATTATTGCCTGTGTTTGCACAAGACATCTTGAAAGTGGGTTCTGAAGGTTTCGGAATTTTAAGAGCCGCTCCTGCTGTAGGTGCTTTTATCACGATGCTTATTTCGGCTTATGTGCCGTTGTATGAAAATGCAGGAAAAAAACTTTTAATTGCCATTTTTGTTTTTGGTTTATCCATCATCTTGTTTGGATTATCGACTTATTTCTGGCTTTCTGTTTTCGCTTTATTTTTAAGCGGATTGGCTGATGGAATTTCAGTGGTAATCCGTCAGACTATTCTACAGCTTAAAACTCCAGATCACATGCGCGGACGTGTGGGTGCCGTAAACTCGATTTTTGTTGGATCTTCAAATGAATTAGGTGCTTTTGAAAGTGGTGCAACTGCCAAATTGATGGGGGCAGTTACCTCTGTTGTTTTTGGAGGAAGTGTTACACTCTTAACTGTAGTTTTTACTGCATTGAAATCACCTACATTTAGAAATTTAGATTTGAAAAAAGATATGGATGAACACCATAAATTGGAGTAAATGAAATCCTTTTTAGTCTCTTTCTTTTTAATCTTTTCCCTTTTCTCCAAAGGGCAAAATCTTTATATCAAAACCTACGGAAACGAAAAGAATAAAACCATCATTTTTATTCATGGAGGGCCAAGTGGCAATGCTACTTTATTTGAAGGAACAACAGCTCAAAAACTGGCCGATCAAGGTTTTTATGTTATTGCTTACGATCGAAGAGGCGAAGGAAGATCTGCAGACCCAAATGCGAAATTCACGTACGAAGAAGCTTTTCAGGATTTAAATTCGATTTATAAAAAATACCATTTAAAAAAAGCAATTCTTTTAGGACATAGTTTTGGCGGTTTAGTTGCAACACTTTATACCAATAAATACCCTAAAAATGTAAGCGCTTTGGTTTTGGCTGGCGCTTTATTTTCTCAACAGGAAACCTACGATCACATATTAAATACGCTGAAGAAAAAATACAGCAACGATTCTGAACAATTAAAGCGAATCGATGTTGTAGAAAACTTAGATAAAAATTCAGCCGAATATAGAAAAGGATGTTTTGAACTTGCTGGTGAAAATGGCTTTTTTAAAATGCCAAATCCGACAGCAGAATCTAAAAAGCTTTATTCTGATTATGAAGCTGGAGAATTTTATAAAACGAATATTCGAAATAAAAATGCTCCACTTCTTTTTTATCAAAATGAAAAACAAAATAACATCGATACGCGCGCGATTTTAAAGAAAATCAAATCTGCTGGAGTTCCTATTTATGGAATCTATGGAAAAGATGACGGTATTTTTTCATCGGCACAAATTAATTCTCTTAAGGCAATTACTGGAGAAAATCACTTTGCTTTCCTTAATAATTGCTCGCATTATTTATTTGTTGACCAACAGGCAGCATTTATTTCTAAGCTAAAAAATTGGCTGAAATAATCTTATTATGAGATAGGATTTCATAAAAAAGAAAAACCACAAACACTACATAAATAACTAAAAATCAAATAGTCATATTGGTTTTTTAGCTTTTTTTTATGCTTTTCTTAGTCAAGTATTAATACAAAGAGTGCGTATCTTTGTGGCCTAAAAAAATTGCCATGAAAGATATCGAACAGATATACCGAAACGATTTTGGAATTTCATTTTATTGGAAAGAAGGCAACGAAATTATATCAGATAAAATCCAACTGCTTTTTAAACAAATGGGATTTTATTTTTCGGTTCAAGAATTAAATGAATTTCACAATTTAATTGAAGACTGCGTAACAGACCATAATGATTATGATACACGTGGTGTAGAACGCGCCTTCGATAAATTTTTATTGAAGACTCCTTATGTTGCGTTGGATTTAGAAATATCTCCAATTGAATTAAATTCTATAAAAGACTTAGTTGATGGTTCTTTATTTCGACTTAATCTTAATAAATACATTTACGGTTCGGGTATGAACTAAAGTTTTCTCAACAAATATTCTTTTTCAAACTTTTATGATTTTTTTATTTAGAATTAATATAAATAATATTTATATTTGTTGAAATAAAAGGATTTACGATGAGAGAAATTGAGCAGATATATCATAACAACTTTGGAATAGCTTTTTACTGGAAAGATCACAATACTACGATTTCCGACAAAGTGCAATTGGTTTTTAAAGAAACTGGCTTTTATTTTACAGTTCAGGAATTAAATCATTTTTGCGATTTGATTGAAGATAGCATGATAGAAAATGCTTGTTGCGAAGCATGCGAAATGAAATATTCTTGTCATAAGTTTTTATTGAAAACACCTTGCAATTCTATAGATTTAGCTGTAAACATGACCGAATTAAAATCGATTAAAGATTTGGTTGAAGGTTCTTTGTTCAAAATCGAATTAGATGAATATGTCTACGGAGTTGGCATGAATTAAGAAGCATTCTAAATATTTTAACAGCATTTTTTCATTATTGAAATATATTTTGATTCAATTCAAAAAAAAGTATATTTACAGCAATGAAAAAAGCTGTATTTCGACTAACTCTAATACTTCTGGCAATTCTCATTGTCGGTTGCAATAACAAATCTGAAGAATATATTGATCCGCGCGGAACCGATTATGCGGGTTCAGAAAGCTGTATACAATGTCATAAAGTAGAATCTGAAATGGCATTCAAAAGTTCGCACTTTAAAGCAACCTCTCCAGCTATTTTAGGAAACGTTTCAGGCGATTTCGATTCTAAAAATCACACCTTCATTTACGATAAAGACACCAAACTAGTCATGGAAAAACGTGGCGACAGTTTGTACCAAGTTGTTTATAAAAACGGTAAAGAAACGGCTAAATATAAATTCGAAATTGTATTTGGAACCAAACACGCGCAGACTTCTGTTTACTGGAAAGACAATAATACGTATGAGCTGCCAGTTTCTTTTTATCATTCTATAAACAATTGGGCAACAAGTCCAGGTTTTCCTGCAGACAAACCGTATTTTGACCGTATGGTAGTAAAAGATTGCTATTCATGTCACGCCTCAAATGCCAGCAGTCGAAGCGTGAATCAAAATTCTGAAGAAAGAAATATGATGTCTATGGATGTTGAAGATATCATCAGAAAAGAAACAATTGTTTACGGAATTGACTGTGAACGCTGCCATGGTCCTGCGAAAAAGCATGTTGAATTTCATCTAAAAAACCCAAACGTAAAAGTTGCCAATAGTATTACGAGTTTTAAAACTCTAAACAGACAGCAAAAGTTAGATGCGTGCGCATTATGCCATGCCGGAAATGACGGAATGAAACTAAAATCTCGTTTTGAGTTTAAACCTGGAGATAATTTATCAGAATACTTTCGTGAGACTAAAAGCATTACTGATACAGCAAATTTTGACGTTCACGGCAATCAGTACCGATTGATGGCGCAGAGTAAATGTTTTATAAAAAGTGATAAAATGGATTGCATTACCTGCCATAATCCGCATGAAAATGCTTCTAAAAACTTGGCTTCCTATTCTAAAATCTGTATGAGCTGTCATCAAGGCTTAAAGCACAAAGAAAGCACTTTAAAAACAATGCCAGAGAAATTATTAACGAGCAATTGTGTAGAATGCCACATGCCGAAAAAAGCATCTGGAGCGATTAAATTTCAGCTTTCAAACAGCAAACAGCTTTCAGAATATATTCTGCGAACGCATAAAATCGGAATTTATTCGAATGCGAAGTAATTATTTTTCGAATTTTTTAAGCTCGAATTTTTCGCCGTCAAAAACACCGTAAGTAAAATACCCGATCCAATCGCCAAGATTAACATATTCGGAGTTTTCTCCAACTGGAATAATCATGGGTAAATGGCGATGTCCGAAAATAAAATAATTGTAATGTTTGGTTTCTAGTTTTCGTTTGGCATACAAAACCAGCCATTCGTTTTCTTCTCCTAAAAACTTCACGTCTTCGTCACCAGAAATAAGTTTATTTTTGACCGACAAGTATTGCGCCAAACTTACGCCAACATCTGGATGCAACCAACGGAAAAGCCATTTTGAAAACGGATTCGTAAATACCTTTTTCATTCTTTTATAACCTTTATCACCAGGACCTTTTCCGTCTCCATGACCAATTAAAAAGGTTTTTCCGTTAAAGGTAAATTCTTTATTATCGTGATAAACCGGAATATTCAATTCGGTTTCAAAATAATCATTCATCCAAAGGTCATGATTACCGACAAAAAAATAAATCGGAATGCCGCTGTCGCGAATTTCAGCCAGTTTGCCCAAAATTCGAACAAAACCTTTTGGAACAACTGTTTTATATTCAAACCAAAAATCAAATAAATCTCCCAATAGAAAAATTGCTTCTGCATCTTCTTTAACCTCATCAAGCCAAGCCACGAATTTCTTTTCACGCGGCAAACTCAATTCTGGGGTTGGCGCACCAAAATGCTGATCTGAAGCAAAATATATTTTTTTCATTTAGAGTTTTAGATTACTAGACTTCTTAGAATTTTAGACTTTTGTCTCTCTGAGCGAAGTCGAAGAGTTTGGAATTTAAAAAAATTGGAGTTTTAGATATTATCCGATGCGTACCATTCTGCAAAAGACGATTCTGTTTCCTGAAGTTTTAATGAGAAAAGAGAAATTCCTTCTGGAAGTCTTGCCACGATTCTCTCTGCAAAATCGACCACCATATTTTCGCTTGTTGGCTGATAATCTACCAAAATAACGTGATGTCCACGGTTTTTCAATTCATTTGCCAATTCGATATGCGGAGTGGTCTGATTAAAAACAGTTGCATGATCAAATTGATCGACGATTTCTTCTTTTACAATTTTCTTTAGATCAGAAAAGTCAATCACCATTCCGAACTTTACATTCGATCGATCCGTAATTGGCGAACCAATAACCGTTACCGATAATTTATAACTGTGTCCGTGAACGTTCTTGCATTTTCCGTCGTAACCGTACAAAGCGTGACCGGTTTCGAAACTAAATTGTTTTGTAATTCTGATATTACTCATCGATTTTTAATTTTAAGCTTGCAAATTTAC
>Ga0308157_10009960_pt1 | contig 10419 bp, 6 predicted proteins | sample PhyBR1_FD_201035 | JGI IMG/M metagenome (GOLD analysis project Ga0308157, IMG submission 201035) | Phyllosphere microbial communities from UC Gill Tract Community Farm, Albany, California, United States - DLSLB.R1 | ecosystem: Host-associated > Plants > Phyllosphere > Unclassified | place: USA... | reverse complement strand
CGGCCAGCGCGGTGCGCACGTCGCGCACCGAGAGGATTTCGGACAGCACCACCGGCGCGCGGCCGGGGGCGTAGAGCACGTAGACCGGCACGCCGCTGCGGCCCAGCGCGGCGAGCGCGGCGGTCACGGCCGGGTCGCGCCGCGTCCAGTCGGCGCGCAGCAGGGCGACGTTTTTCGCCTGCAGCTCGGCCAGCAGGCCGGCGTCGGCCAGCGTGGTCTTCTTGTTGTACTGGCAGGTCACGCACCAGGCGGCGGTGAAGTCGACGAACACGCGCTGGCCCTGCGCGGCCAGTTGCTCGACGCGGCCGGGCTGCCAGTCCTGCCAGCGCTCGCCGGCCGCCGCCTGCGAAAAACCGGCCGGTTTGACGATGTTGGGCCCCAAAGCCCACGCCCCGAGGGCGCAGAGTGCGATCGAAAGCGCCGCAATCGCCCGGCCCGCCGCGCCGCGCAGGCCCAGCGACCAGACTGCCAGCGCCAGCAGCACCAAGAGCGCCAAGAGCGCGCCGGCGCCGTCGATGCCGCTTTGCTGGCCCAGCACCCAGACCAGCCAGGCGGTGGTGGCGAACATCGGAAAGGCCATGAGCTGCTTGAAGGTGACCATCCAGGCGCCCGGGCGCGGCAGCGCGCGCGTCAGGCCCGGCAGCGCGCTGGCCGCCAGGTAAGGCAGCGCCATGCCCGCGCCGATGGCGCCGAACACCGCCAGCGCCTGTCCCGCCGGCAGCCCGACGGCGTAGCCCAGCGAGGCGCCCATGAAGGGCGCGGTGCAGGGCGAGGCCACGGCCGTGGCCAGCACGCCCGAGAGGAACGCGTTGACGCCGGGGTTTTTCGCCTGCAGGTTGACGACGCGCCCCGGCAGGAGGCTGCCGAAGTCGAACAGGCCGGCCAGGTTCAGCCCCAGGAGCGTGAACAGTGCCGCCAGCGCCGCCACCACCGCCGGGTTCTGCAGCTGAAAGCCCCAGCCGAGCTGCTCGCCGGCCGCGCGCAGGCCCAGCAGCAGCGCGCCCAGCGCCAGGAACGACAGCACGACGCCGGCGCTGTAGGCCAGCCCGGCGCTCAAGCGCGCGGCGCGGCTTTTCTCGTTGACGAAGCCCACCACCTTGATCGCCAGCACCGGGAACACGCACGGCATCAGGTTCAGGATCAGCCCGCCCAGCAGCGCCCCGAGCAGCGCGGCCAGCAGGCCGGGGGACGCGGCGCCGGACGGCGGCGGCGCAGGCGGCGTAGTGGACGCGGCCGCGTTGGCCTGCAGCGCCGCCGCCAGCGCGGGCGAGACCGTGGCCAGCGCCGCAGCGGGCGGCCAGTCGCCGCGCACCGGCGCGTCGATGCGCCAGGCGCCGGCGCCCGACGCCACCACCAGCGGCAGCCTGGCCGGGCTCTCGCTGCGCTGGCTGGACAGCAGCAGCTCGGCCGTCCACACCGCGCCGTCCCAGGCTTGCTGCCACGGCGCGGCCGGTTCGATGATGCTGGCCGTTTCGGGAAACAGCGCCAGCGTCTGGCCCTGCAGCGCGGCGGGCAGGCCGGCCAGCGACACCTTCAGCGCCTTCGGCCCGACCTCGACCTGGCTGGCGCCCGCGGGCAGCGGTTTCGGCGCCGCGTCGAAGGCCGCCTGAAAGAGCGCGCCGCTGGCCGCCGTCGAGCCGCGGGTCGGCAGGCGCAGGGTGAACTCGCCCTCCTGCGGGATGCACTCCTTGCGGCAGACCAGCCAGGCGGCCTTGAGCTTGACGTCCAGCTGCGCGGCGGCAAAGCCGGGCGCCACCGTCAGCGGCACCGGCAGCAGCACCGTGCCCTCGTAGCCGTAGTTGGCCAGGGTGCCGATGGGAATCTTCTTGGGCGCCGGCCAGGCGATCTCGCCGGCGCTGACGCCGGCCGGAAGCGTCCACTCCAGCGTCGTCGGCAGGCCCGAGTCGCCCGAGTTCTTCCAGTAGGTGTGCCAGTCCGGCTGGTGCGCCAGCTGCAGCCCCAGCCACACCGGCTTGCCCGCCTCGACGCCTTCGGGCGCCCAGGCCAGCAGCTCGGCGCGCACCTGCTCGGTGACGACCTGCTGGCGCGCCGGCGCCATTTTCAGGAGGTCGTTTTGCGCGCTGGCGCCCATGGGCAGGGCGCAGGATGCTATGAAAAAAAGAGCGCTGAGAAGGCGTTGGAAATGCATGGTGAGTGTCTGAGCGGCCGCCCCGCGTTTGGTTCCGGCCGCACCAAGCGTGGCAAAGGGCGGCACAGAAGGCGGCAATGTCCGGCAAAAATGGCTGCTGGCGATTGTGCGCCCGCCGCGCCCGGCCCGGACCTCAGGCCGCGCCGGGCAGCCGGGTGAGCGCCGCCAGCGCCGGCGGCAGTTTCTTCGGCCCCCGGATGCGCAGCTGCTTGTTCACGTTCTCGCGGCCGAACACCACCTCGATGTCGGACGCGGCCACGCCAAAGAGCGGCGCCAGAAAGCGCACCATGTGGTCGGTCGCCTTGCCGGCCTGCGGCGCGGCGGTGACGCTGACCTTGAGCTGCGTGCCGTGGGGCTTGCCGATGGCGTCGCGGCCGGCGGCGGGCTTGCCCAGGATGTTGACGACCAGCACCTCGCCGTCCCAAGCGAAGAAGCTGTCGCCGGTGAGGTTGCGCACCTGCCCGCGGCTCATGGGGCGGGCGGCAGGCGCCGGGGGGCGGGCTGGGGCGGTGGGTTCGGGGCAGGGTGGGGCATGGCCTGGCGATGATAGGCGCAAGGCGTGCCGCCCCGCCGGGCCCCCGAGGGCGCAGGCTGCCGCACAATGGCTTCAGACTCCGGGGGCTTTTTGATGCACCACACATTTCGCGCCGGCCGGCCGGCCGGGGCGCCGGCATGAGCGCCGCGCAAGGCCGGGCGCTGCGGGCGATCGCGGCATTCGAGGCGCTCAAGGGCCTGGCCGCCCTGGCCAGCGCCCTGGGCCTGCTGGGCCTGCTGCACCACGACCTGCGCCGCCTTGCGCTGGAGATGGTCGGGCACTTCGGCCTGGACCCGGCGCAGCATTTCCCCTCGGTGTTTCTGCACTGGGTCGACCTGCTCAACGGCACGCCGGTCAGCGCCTGGGTGCTGCTGCTGGGCGGCTACGCGGCGCTGCGCCTGGCCGAGGCCTACGCGTTGTGGCGCGAGCGCGCCTGGGGCGCGCTGCTGGGCGTGCTGTCGGGCGGGCTCTACATTCCCTTCGAAATGCGCCACCTGCTGCACCAGCCCAGCCGCACCAGCGCGGCGGTCCTGGCGGTCAACGGGCTGGTGGTGGCGTTTCTGGCGCACCGGCTCGTGCGCGGGCGTGCCGCCCAGGCCCGCGCCCGATAATCGGCCATGCCTTCCTCCCAAGCGCCCGAACCGACCGCTATGTCCGCCACGCCCGCCATCGTGCTGGCCACGCTCAACGCCAAGTACATCCACGCCTCGCTCGGGCTGCGCTGCCTGCTGGCCAACCTGGACCTGCACGGCGGCCCGGGGCTGCGCGCGCGCACCGCGCTGCGCGAGTTCACCATCGGGCAGCGGCCGGTGCAGATCGTCGAGGAGCTGCTGGCGCTCGAGCCGCAGGTGGTCGGGCTGGGCGTCTACATCTGGAACGTGGTCGAGACGACGCAGGTGGTGCGCCTCCTGAAAACCCTGCGCCCGGATATCAAGGTCGTGCTCGGCGGGCCGGAGGTCAGCCACGAGACGGACGTGCAGGAAATCTGCCGGCTGGCCGACCACGTGGTGACCGGCTGGGGCGACGTGAGCTTTCCCAGGCTGTGCCGCGCGCTCTTGGACGGCCCGCGGCCGCTGATGAAGGTCATCGCCGGCGAGCAGCCGCCCCTTGACGCCCTGGCGCTGCCCTACGGCGAATACACCGACGAGGACCTGGCCAAGCGCCTGCTCTACGTCGAGGCCTCGCGCGGCTGCCCGTTCACCTGCGAGTTCTGCCTGAGCGCGCTGGACAAGACCGCCTGGGCGTTCGAACTGGCGCGCTTCATGGCCGAAATGGACGCGCTCTGGCGGCGCGGCGCGCGCAACTTCAAGTTCGTGGACCGCACGTTCAACCTCAAGGTGGAGACGTCGGTGCGCATCCTGCAGTTTTTCCTGGACCGCCTGACGCCCGGGCTGTTCGTGCATTTCGAGGTCGTGCCCGACAGCCTGCACCCGCGGCTGAAAGCGCTGATCGCGCAGTTTCCGGCCGGCACGCTGCAGTTCGAGGTCGGCATCCAGAGCTTCAACCCCGCGGTGCAGCAGCGCATCTCGCGCCGCCAGGACAACTTGAAAACCGCCGACAACCTGCGCTGGCTGGTGAACGAAAGCCAGGCGCACGTGCACGCCGACCTGATCTTCGGCCTGCCGGGCGAGACGCTGGAAAGCTTTGCCGAGGGCTTCGACCGGCTGCACGCGCTGGCGCCGCACGAGATCCAGTTCGGCATCTTGAAGCGCCTGCGCGGCACGCCGATCACGCGCCACACGGCCGGCTTCGCCATGGCCTACGACCCGCTGCCGCCCTACACCGTGCTGCAGACCGCCACCATCGACTTTGCCACGATGCAGCGCATCGGGCGCTTGGCGCGCTACTGGGAAATGGTGGCCAATTCCGGGCGCTTCGCGGCGGCGCTGGGCCTGCTGCTGGGCGGCGGGGCCACGGCCGAACTTGGCCCCGACAGCGCGCCAGGCGCGGCGGCGCCCGGGCCGGCGCCTTCGGCGTTCTGGCGCTTTCTGGCCTTCAGCGACTGGCTCTGGGCGAGCACCGGCAAGACGCACGCGTTCGCGCTGGAAAAGCTGGTGGACCTGCTGTTCGACCACCTGGCCGGCGCGCGTGGCCTGGACGCCGACACCGTGCGCGCGGCCTTGCTCGCCGACTACCGCGCCAGCGGTGCGCGCGGCCGGCCGCAGTGCCTGGCCGCGCTGCTGGGCGCTGCGGCCAAGCCGGCGGCGCCCGGCGACGGCCTGGAAAAGAGGGGCAAGGGGCTGGCCGCGCGCCAGCAGCGCCACCTCGCCCCGCAGCGCGAGGCGATGCGCCAGGCGGCCGCCGCGGCCTGACGCCGGCACCCGATTTTTAACCAGAAAGGCCGCCAGCCCAGCACCGGCGAGGGCTGCGTGCTATCAAAAGAGGAGCTTGCCGGCGGCCGGCCCCACGGCGCGGGGGGACGCCCGAACCGGTTCAAAATAGCGCCCATGAACAATGCGCCCACGCCCCTTTCCCCGCCCCGCTTCTGGGCCGACCTCAAAAGCCCTGACTTTGCCCGGCTGCACCTGAACCGCTGCATCGCGGTGCTGCCGCTGGCGGCCACCGAGCAGCATGGCCCGCACCTGCCGCTCAATGTCGATGCGACGCTGGTCGATGGCGTGGTGGACACCGCGCTGGCGCACCTGCCGGCCAGCCTGCCGGTGCTGTTCCTGCCCACGCAGTCGGTGGGCTTCAGCCCCGAGCACACGCGCTTTGCCGGCACGCTCACGCTCAAGGCCGACACGCTCATCCGGCTGTGGACCGAGCTGGCCGAGTCGGTGGCGGCCAGCGGCGTGAAAAAGCTGGTGCTGCTCAATTCGCACGGCGGGCAGGCCGGGCTGCTGGACGTGGTGGCGCGCGACCTGCGCACCCGGCTGGGCATGCTGGTCTACAGCGTCAACACCTTCAACCTGCCGCTGCTGGACGAGGACGGCGAATCGGTGGCCGCGCAGTTCAGCGCGCACGAGCACCGCTTCGGCATCCACGCCGGCCAGATGGAAACGGCCATGATGCTGGCGCTCAGGCCCGGGCAGGTGGACATGGCCCGGGCGCAGGATTTCCGCTCCAGCGCCGAGGACCGCGCCGAGCGCTTTGACATCCTGGGCGACGGTCGCAGCGCCAAGCTGGCCTGGCAGATGCAGGACTACAACGCGCAGGGCGCCGCCGGCAACGCGCAGGCGGCCACGGCCGGGCAGGGCGACGCGCTGCTCGACGCCATGGGCCGCAGCCTGGCGCAGCTGCTCGTCGAGATCGACCAGCTGCCGGCCGACACGCTGCGCCACGCCACGGCGTTCTGAGGCCCGGCAGGCCCCGCGCAGGCGCGCGCCCGACAGCGTGGCGCGTGGCCGGCTGACAGCGCCGGTGCCCGCCCTGGCGCACAGTACCGCCAGGGCGGCCGCCGTGTCGGCAGCCCGGCCCGCCGCCATTCCAAGGAGCCCTGTCCACATGCCTGCCCGCGTCCATTCATTCAGCCGCCCTGCGGCCTTCGGGGCCGCCCGGGCGGCCGCGCGGCTGGGCCCACTGGCCTTTTGCGCGGCCCTGCTGGCCGGCTGCGGCGACACCGCCTCGCTCGCGCCCGCCGACGGCATGGGCGCCACGCCCACGCTGCCCGCGCCCAAAACCGGCCTGCTGCCCACGCTGAAGATCGCGCCGGCCACCGGCTGGCCCGAGGGCGCCAAGCCGGCGGTGGCCGTGGCCGGGCTGGGCGTCAACGCGCTGGCCGCCGGCCTGGACCACCCGCGCTGGCTCTACGTGCTGCCCAACGGCGACGTGCTGGTGGCCGAGACCAACGCGCCGCCCAAGCCGGAGGACGGCAAGGGCCTCAAGGGCTGGGTGATGAAGAAGGTCATGGCCAAGGCCGGCGCCGGCGTGCCCTCGGCCAACCGCATCACGCTGCTGCGCGACGCCGACGGCGACGGCGTGGCCGAAACGCGCAGCGTGTTCCTGCAAAACCTCAACTCGCCCTTCGGCATGGCGCTGGTGGGCAGCGAGCTCTACATCGCCAATGCCGACGCGCTGGTCAAGGTGCCGTACGAGGCCGGGCAGACGAGCATCGGCGCCGCGCCGGTGAAGGTCGCGGACCTGCCCGGCGGCCCGATCAACCACCACTGGACGAAAAACGTCATCGCCGGCCTGGATGGCAGCAAGCTCTACGTCACCGTCGGCTCCAACAGCAACGTGGCCGAAAACGGCATCGAGGCCGAGGCCGGCCGCGCCGCCATCTGGGAAGTCGATGCGAAAACCGGCAACCACCGGGTGTTTGCCAGCGGCCTGCGCAACCCCAACGGCATGGGCTGGGGCCCCGATGGGGCGCTCTGGACGGTGGTCAACGAGCGCGACGAGATCGGCAGCGACCTGGTGCCCGACTACCTGACCTCGGTCAAGGACGGCGCCTTCTACGGCTGGCCCTACAGCTACTACGGCCAGAACGTGGACGCGCGTGTCAAGCCGCCGCGCCCCGACCTGGTGGCCACGGCCACCGTGCCCGACTACGCGCTGGGCTCGCACGTGGCGCCGCTGGGCATGGCGTTTGCCCAGGGCGGCGCGTTGGCGCCGGCGCTGGCCAGCGGCGTGTTCGTCGGCGAGCACGGCTCGTGGAACCGCAAGCCGCTGGCCGGCTACAAGGTGGTGTTCGTGCCCTTTGCCGGGCCCAAGCCCGCAGGGCTGCCGGTCGATGTGCTGACCGGCTTCGTCAGCGCGGAAGGCAATGCGCTGGGCCGGCCGGTGGGCGTGGCCCTGGACAAGCGCGGCGCGCTCCTGGTGGCCGACGACGTGGGCAACACCGTCTGGCGCGTGGCCGCGCCGCCTGCGCGCTGAGCGGACGCCAGCGGCGGCCGTTTCAAGGCAAAAACGCCCGCGAGCCCAGGCCGGGCCTGGGTTTTCAGCTCTCTATTTGATAGCAAATGCCGGCCGGGGGCCAAGCCGAGTCTGGCGTCGCCTCAGGCGTAGGTCGCCCAGCCGGCGTACTGCGGCGCGTCCAGGTGCGCCAGGGTGTTGTAGGTCATCAAGAGGTGGCGCCTGGCGTTGAACTCGAACTCGGTCACCGCGCTGTTGCGGATGCGCAGGTTCAGCGCGATCGTCGTGTCGGCGCTGGTGCCCAGCACCTGGCCCACGGCGGTGGCGATCGGCCCGCCGCTGGAGACCAGCAGCACGTTGCCGGTGTGCTGGTGGCGCACGTGCGCCAGCGCCTCGGCGATGCCGGCCACGAAGTCGGCGTGGCTGGGCATGCCCCGGGGCTGGGTGGCGCCGGCCATCCACTGCGCCAGCGCGTCCCGGAGCAGGCGAAAGTGCTGGCGGTAGCCCTCGGGCGTGGCCGGCCGCTCGCGCGGGGACGGGTGGATGGCCTCGATCAGCGCGTCGCTGTCGTACTCGTTGAGCCCTGGCCAGGCGCTGGCTGCCAGCGGCGCGCCCAGCCCGATGCAGATGCCGTCAAAGGTCTGGCGGTGGCGGCGCAGCGTGCCGGTGAGCGCGGCCTCGAACACCAGGCCCCGGTCGCGGAAGTACTCGCCCAGCCGCACGCTTTGGCGCCGGCCCAGCGCGCTGAGCACGTCGTAGTCGTCGGCGCCGAGCGAGGCCTGGCCGTGGCGTACCAGAAAAAGTGTTCCCATGTGCGGCATTCTGGCCGGCGCGCCGGCGCCTTCTTGTCACGCCGGAGACGCGGCCTCGCGCGCGTGCGCCGCCCAGCGCGGCACGGCCGCCTCGCCGCACAGGTCGATCACCTCCAGCAGGCGGTTGACATCGACCGACTTGACCAGGTGAACGTCAAAGCCGGCCGCCATGGCGTTCTTGCGGTCTTCCTCCTGGCCGTAGCCGGTGAGCGCGATCAGGCCCATGGCGGCCGTGGCCGGGTCGGCGCGCAGGCGCCGGGCCAGGTCGTAGCCGTTGATCCCGGGCAGGCCGATGTCCACGATGGCCAGGTCTGGCAGCGCCTGGCCGGCCAGCGCCAGCCCGGCCAGGCCGTCGGCCGCCTCCAGCGGTGTGTGCCCTTCCATGTCCAGCAGCCGCGCCAGCATGCGCCGCGCGTCGTCGTTGTCCTCGACCAGCAGGATGCGCCAGCGCCGCTTCTCGGGCGGCGCTGCCGGGGCGGCCGCCGCCGCCGCGGGCGCGGCCATGGCCGGCAGCCGGACCACGAAGCTGCTGCCCTGCCCGGGCCCGGGGCTGTGCGCCTGCACGCTGCCGCCGTGCAGCGTGACCAGTTGGCGCACCAGCGCCAGCCCGATGCCCAGCCCGCCCTGGGCGCGGTCCAGGCTGGTGGCGCCCTGCACGAACACGTCAAAGATGCGCGGCATCAGCTCGGGCGCGATGCCCACGCCCGAGTCCTGCACCGCCAGCACCGCCTGGCCGCCGGCCTGGCTGACGGTGACCTTGACCAGGCCGCCGGGCGGCGTGAACTTGAAGGCGTTGACCAGGAGGTTGTTGACGGTCTGCTCGATGCGCGTCGGGTCGGCGTCGATCCACACCGGCTCGGTCTGCACCTGCAGCCGGTGGCCGTCGGTGCGCCCGGTCACGCCCAGCGCCTCCAGGCAAAAACGCACCTTGCTGCCCAGCTCCAGCGGCTCGGTCTTGAGCACGATCTTGCCGCTGGCCATGCGGCTGACGTCCAGCAGGTCGTCCACCAGGTGCGACAGGTGCCAGCTCTGGCGCTGGATGACCGCGCGCGCCTCGGCCGCCGCCGGCGAGCGGTCGCCCTCCCGGTCGGCCAGCGCGATGGCGCCGCTGATGGCCGCCAGCGGGTTGCGCAGCTCGTGCCCGAGCATGGCCAGGAACTGGTCCTTGGACAGGCTCTCGGCCTCGGCGCGCTGGCGCGCCCGGTTCGCCTCGAGGAGCAGTTCCTCGCGCTCGTCCTCGGCCTGCGCGCGCGAGGCCTCCGAGCGCGCCAGCGTCTGGCCGGCCTTGGCCAGCGCCTGCTGCAGCTGGTCGAGCTCGACCACGCTGGAGCGGCCCGCCGGGGCGCTCTCGCCCTGGCCCAGCGCGCCGGCGGCCTCGGTGGCCTGCGCCAGGCTTTTGGCCAGGCGCCGGCCCAGCAGGATGGGCGTCAGCATGGCAAAGCCGATGGCCAGCAGCAGGCCCAGCGCGGCCAGCCCGACGGCCCGTCGCGCCGTGCTCTCGATGCGCTCGACCGGCGCGGCCACGGCAACCGTCCAGCCGGCCACCTGCGAGCGGTGAAAGCCGTCGTAAGACTCCACGCCTTCCAGGGTGCTGTGCCGTATCAGCCCCTGCGCGCTGCGCGCGGCTGCCTCGCGCAGCTCGGGCCGGGCGAGCTGGCCGAGCATGTCCTGCGGCCGCTGGTTGCGCGCGATGAAGCGCCCATCGGCGCCCAGGATGGCGATGACCCAGTCGGCAGGAATCGGATTTTGGGTCAGCAGCTGGTGGAAGTGCTCGGCCGTGAACACCTGCACCAGCACGAAATGCCGGCCGCCGCGCGCCGGCACCGGCACGTACACCGAGGCCAGGAGCCGCTTGGACACCTCGCCGGCGATCAGGTCGGAGACCATCGGCTGCTGCGTTTGCAGCACGTGGCGGATGCGGCTGGTGTTGGCAATCGGCGGCAGCGCCTGGCCGAAGGGTCGCAGGGTGTTGATGAGCTGCTGCTGGTGCTCGTCAAGCAGCACCACCCAGGCAACGCCCGGCCGGTTCAGCGTCATGGCCTGCTGGTGAAACGCCTGCAGGTTGCCGTTTTCAAGGTGGGGCGAGCGCGCCAGTTGCGCCAGCGCCGCCACCGAGCTGGCCAACTCGC
>Ga0308157_10009959_pt1 | contig 10420 bp, 6 predicted proteins | sample PhyBR1_FD_201035 | JGI IMG/M metagenome (GOLD analysis project Ga0308157, IMG submission 201035) | Phyllosphere microbial communities from UC Gill Tract Community Farm, Albany, California, United States - DLSLB.R1 | ecosystem: Host-associated > Plants > Phyllosphere > Unclassified | place: USA... | reverse complement strand
GACCTGCACAGCACGCCGCCATTGGCGCGCCTGCCGGTACCGCCCTACGCCACCGCACTACACCAGGCCATCGGCCTGACCAACCAACTATGTCAACCAACAAGGGAGAGCGCTATGCAAACCATGATCGTCTTTTGTCACCTGCGGTGGGATTTCGTGTATCAACGCCCGCAGCACCTGCTGTCGCGCCTGGCCCAATATTACCGCGTCGTCGTGGTCGAAGAACCTGTGTACGCCGAAGGTGCGGCCTATTGGGAAACCTTCAATCCGGCGCCCAACCTGTCGGTGTACCGCCCGCACACGCCGGTGCAGGCGCCCGGCTTCCACGACGACCAGATACCGGTATTGAAATCGCTGCTGGCCGAGCTGCCCGGCATCGACCAGCAACCACTGGTGTGGTTCTACACGCCAATGGCGCTGCCGCTGCTGCCGCCAGGCGCAGGCCTGGTGGTCTACGATTGCATGGACGAGCTGTCGGCCTTCCGCAACGCGCCCAAGCAGCTGCTGCAACGCGAGGCCGCGCTGCTGAAGCTTGCCGACCTGGTGTTCACCGGCGGCCCCAGCCTGTACGAAGCCAAGCGCCAGCGCCACGACAACGCCCACTGCTTCGCCAGCAGTGTCGACGCGGTGCACTTCCACCAGGCGCTGGATCGCAGCAACGGCCATCCGCTGCATGCCGATATTCCCCATCCGCGCCTCGGCTACTACGGCGTCATCGACGAGCGTTTCGATACCGAGCTGATCGCCGCCATCGCCGATGCGCATCCGGAATGGCAACTGGTGCTGGTCGGCCCGGTAGTGAAGATCGATCCGGCGGCGCTGCCGCAGCGCCAGAACATCCACTACTTCGGCCAGCAATCCTACCAGGTGCTGCCGCAATTCCTGGCCGGCTGGGATGTCTGCCTGCTGCCGTTCGCGCTGAACGACTCGACCAAATTCATCAGCCCGACCAAGGTGCTGGAATACATGGCGGCCGAGCTGCCGTCGGTCAGCACCGCCATCACCGACGTTGAGCAACCGTACGGCGACATCGTCGCCATCGGTCACGACCACGCCGAGTTCATCGCCCATTGCGAGGCGGCGCTGGCGCTGAGCGAAGCGCAACGCGCCGCGCTGGCGCAACGCATGCGTGATGTGGTGGCCGGCACGTCGTGGGAAAACACGGCCGAGCGCATGCGTGCGCTGATCGAGCAGACGCCGCCAGGAGGCCGCGCCGCTGCTGGCCTGACGCCGGCGCCGGAAGCCGCCAGCGCCGCCGTCGGTGCAGCCAATGTCAATCCGATGCGCGGCCCTGGCGCCACCAGCTGCATCATCATCGGCGGCGGGCCGACCGGCCTGTCAGCCGCCTACCACCTGGGCGCCGACACCATGCTGCTGGAGCGTAACGCAAGCGTCGGCGGCTGGTGCCGTTCGATCAAGGACAACGGCTTCACCTTCGATTACGCCGGCCACATCATGTTCTCCAACGACCCGTACGTGCTGAAGCTGTACGACATCCTGCTGGGCGACAACCAGCACTGGCAGATGCGCGAGGCCTGGGTCTACAGCAAGCAGGTGTACACCCGCTACCCATTCCAGGGCGCCTTGTACGGCCTGCCGCCGCAGGTGATCAAGGAGTGCATCGTCGGCGCCATCGAATCGCGCTACGGCCTGAACGAGACGGCGCCGAAGTGTGCGCCCGGCCAGGTGGAAGACTGCTGCGCCGATGGCACCGCCGATGTGGCCAACAGCGGGGCTGGTGCCGCTGCCGCCAAAACCGAGAACTTCGAGGACTTCATCTACCGCGTCTGGGGAAAGGGCATCGCCAGGCACTTCGCCATCCCCTACAACAAGAAGATCTGGACCGTACCGCTGAAAGACATGGAAACCTCGTGGCTGGGCGGACGCGTACCGCTGCCGGACCTGGAGCAGATCATCGAAGGCGCGCTGGAACCGGTGGCCAAGCCGATGGGACCGAACGCCCGCTTCGGCTATCCGAAACGCGGCGGCTTCCAGGCGCTGATGAACGGCTTCCTGCCGCACATCCGTGGCAAGGTGGAGCTGAACGCCAATGTGGTAAAAGTGCTGCCGCAAGAGCACACGGTGGTGCTGGCCGACGGCCGCCGCCTGCCGTATGCGCAACTGATCAGCACCATGCCGCTGCCGGAACTGGTGCGCCTGTGCGGCCAGGCGGCGCCGGCCGAGGTGCGTGCTGCTGCCGAAGGGCTGAACCACGTGTCGATCCGCTGCGTCAACATCGGCGTCAACCGCACTGATGTCACCGACAAGCACTGGATCTACTACCCTGAAGACAGCATCTTCCACCGCATCTTCGTGCAGGGCAACGCCAGCCCGGAATGCAACGCGCCCGGCGGCTTCGGCTTCACCTGCGAGATTTCCTACTCGCCGTGGAAACCGCTGCCGGTGGACGGCGAGGCGCTGATCCAGCGCTGCATCGCTGACTGCATCAAGGTCGGCTTCATCAGCGCCGACGACACCATCGTCGCCGCCAACCAGGTCGACATGCCTTACGCCTACGTGGTGTACGACCATGCGCGCGCCGACAACGTCGCCGCCGTGCGTGCCTGGATGGAGCAGCACGACATCATCCTGTCCGGCCGCTACAGCGAATGGGAATACTACAACTCGGATCACGCCTTCCTGGCCGGTAAAAAGGCCGCCGAACGCGTGCACGCCAGCGGCGGCGTGGCCGCCCGCAGCGCCGAGTCCTGAAGCGGCAAGGAGACATCATGCAGAAAACTATCTTGGTGGTGGGAGGCGCCGGCTACGTCGGTTCCCATATGGTCAAGCGGCTGCGCCAGCACGGCTACCTGCCGGTGGTGCTGGACAACCTGTCGCAGGGACGGCGCGAAGCGGTCGGTGATGCGCCGCTGATCGTCGCCGACCTGCACGACCAGGCCGCGCTGGACGTGCTGTTCCAAGCCTATCCGGTGCAGGCGGTGATGCACTTCGCCAGCTACATCCAGGTCGGCGAATCGGTGCAGCAGCCGGCACGCTACTACGAAAACAACGTCGCCAACACGCTCGGGCTGCTGGAAGCGATGGTGCGCCACGGCGTCGACCAGTTCATCTTTTCATCCACCGCCGCCATCTTCGGCGACCCGCAATACGTGCCGATCGACGAGCGCCACCCTGCCCTGCCGATCAACCCTTACGGCAAGTCGAAGCTGATGGTGGAGGAGATGCTGGAAGATTTCGAACGCGCCTACAAGTTGCGCAGCATCTGCCTGCGCTACTTCAACGCCGCCGGCGCCGATCCGGACAACGAACTGGGCGAATGCCACGAGCCGGAAACCCATTTGATACCGCTGGTATTGCAGGCGGCATCAGGCCGGCGCACCGCCATCACCATCTACGGCGAGGACTATCCGACGCCGGACGGCACCTGCCTGCGCGACTACATCCACGTGCAGGACCTGTGCGACGCCCACCTGCTGGCGCTACAGGCGCTGGCCGGCGGCAGCAGCAGCGCGCGCTACAACCTGGGCAACGGCAATGGCTATTCGATCCGCGAGGTGATCGCCGCCGCCGAGCGGGTGACCGGGCGCCACATCCCGGTCGCCAGCGGGCCGCGCCGTGATGGTGATCCGGCGCGGCTGGTGGCGGACGCCACACGCGCGCGCAAGGAACTCGGCTGGCAGCCGCAGTTCAGCGAGCTGGACGCCATCATCGCCCACGCCTGGGCCTGGGAGCAGCGGCTGCATCCGGCGGCGCCGCCGCTGCGGGCCGTGCCTGCGCCCGAGGCCAACGCGCAGGAGCGCCGCCAGCAGGATCGGCGCGCAGCGCACCGGGCGGCCTAAGGCCTACTGTCGAGCCAGCCGGTTAAGCCCGGCGATAAGTCCCGGTCGTCAATTGACAGTACCGTCCGACATGCAGGTACGCGCAGCGCTGATAGGCAGCGTACCGTGTATGCGCGAACATGGTTTTCCCACTACCCAAGGAGGAAACCATGTTCGCACATAACAAACGCCTGCAGTACACCGTCCGCGTCAGCGAGACCAACCCTGGTCTGGCCAATTTGATGCTGGAACAGTTCGGCGGGCCGCAAGGCGAGCTGGCGGCCGCGTGCCGCTACTTCACCCAGGCACTGGCAGAAGACGATCCTGGCCGCAAGGACATGCTGCTCGATATCGCCACAGAGGAATTGAGCCACCTGGAGGTGATCGGCAACATCGTTGTCATGCTCAATAAAGGCGCCAAGGGCCGGCTGGCCGAGGGCGTCGAAGAGGAAGGCGAGCTGTACCGCTCGATCACCGGTGCCGGCAACGACAGCCACCTGACCCAGGTGCTGTACGGCGGCGGCGCGCCACTGGTCAACTCGGCAGGCGTGCCGTGGACCGCTGCCTACATCGACACCATCGGCGAACCGACCGCCGACCTGCGCTCCAACATCGCCGCCGAGGCTCGCGCCAAGATCGTCTACGAACGGCTGATCAACCTGACCGAAGATCCCGGCGTCAAGGAAGCGCTGGGCTTCCTGATGACGCGCGAGATCGCCCACCAGAAGTCGTTTGAAAAAGCGCTGTATGCCATTCAGCCAAACTTCCCGCCGGGCAAGTCCCAGGGCCGGCCGGAGTTTGCCAGCGTCTACTTCAATATGTCGCAAGGCGGGCCGGAAGTGCGCGGTCCATGGAACGACGGCGAGGCCTGGCAGACCGTCAGCAACCGTGACGACCAGTGCGCCGTCGACGGCGGTGACGGCTCCGCCTCGGTGCGGCTGGCACCCGAAGAAGCGGCGATTCTGGACCAGATGGCGGCCCGCACGATGTCGGATCCGGAGTCGAACCCGCTGACCGGAGCCGAGCTCGGCCAGGGCAGCGCTGCACCAATTCCGGTCACCGGCAAGTAAGAAACTCCTTGCTGTCAGCATACTCTTACACAAACACAAGAGGTGCACCGATGTGGGGCAGGCCATGGGCAATCGATAATTCATCATTGCCCATAATTCACAATCGAGAACACATCATGCTACAGCTAGCGCTTGCCGTCCCCGCCCCTGCCGCCGTCAACAGCGCGGCGGCAATTTATCGTCTACTGAACGCTGGTCCGCCTGATGCCGAGGGCCTGGGCGACGCCCGCACCTTCCTGGGGCAAAGGTTGCAGGCGGCGCGGCAGCTGCATGACGACCTGCCGGCCGATATCAACCAGCTGGCACCATGGATGGCCAGCCGTGCCTTCACCGTCGGCGCCGAGTACCAGGCTTACCTGCAAGGCCGCCGCGAAGGCGCGCCGCGCCGATATTTCAGCAACCAGTCGCATGCGCTGTACTTCCTCAAGCATGCCGCGCCAACCAAACTGGTCGACGGCGCCTGGCTGTACGGCCTGCTGGCGCGCTGGGACGATCCGGACTTCCGTCCGTTGATCCAGACCTACCTGGAAGAACTGGGCGACGGCGTGCCGGAAAAAAACCATGTGCTGCTGTACAAAAAACTGCTGGCCGCACACGACTGCGACAACTGGCAAGACCTGCCGGACACCTATTTTGAACAGGGCGCGATCCAGCTGGCGCTGGCCTATGACGCCGAGCGTTTGCTGCCGGAAATCATCGGCTACAACCTTGGCTACGAACAACTGCCGCTGCACCTGCTGATTACCGCCTATGAGCTGAATGAACTGGGCATCGATCCGTACTACTTCACGCTGCACATCACCGTCGACAACGGCAGCACCGGCCATGCGTACAAGGCGGTGCAGGCATTGCAGCAACTGCTGCCGCGCTTCGGCGACAGCGCCAGCGTGTGGCAACGCGTGCAGGACGGCTACCGCCTCAACGACCTGGGCGCCTGCACCACCTCGGTGATCGCCGGCTTCGACCTGGAGACGGAGCTGATCGACATCATGGCTGCCAAGGCCCACAGCGGCGCCAATATGCATTCCGACTACTGCCGCCTGGCCGGCCGCAGCATCAACGAATGGCTTAGCGATCCGGCACAGATCCCGCAGATGCTGGCGGAGCTGGAGCAAGCTGGCTGGATACAGCGTGGCCAGCCGCCGGAAAACAGCCGCTTCTGGCGTCTGATCCAGAGCGAGCGCGCTGAAATGTTCGGCGTCTTCAGCGCCTATGAGCAGCAGGTACTGCGCGACTGGATCGTTACGCCCAAGCGCGTGCCCAGCTTCCGCGCGCGCCAGCGTTCGCTGGATTCGCTTGGCCTGCACCAGGCGCCGCGCCGTGGCGCGCCACGCGGCATCGTGCGCCATCACGCCAATGATGACGACAGCAGCCCGCTGCGCCAGCTGGAGCAGCAAGTCGCCAATCTGGGCAGCAAGCAGGCCGCCGTACAACTGCTGCAAACGCTGATGACGCCCGCACAGCACCACCGTCCACTGGGCCTGATGGCCACGCGGATGTATCGCCAACTGATTGATTGAAACCTATGAAGACAACTGGCAGTTTAATGATCATCGGCGGCAATGAAGACCGCACCGATAACAAGGACATCCTGACCCGGTTCGTTGAACTGGCAGGTGGCCTGGAGCAGCCCATCATGGTGATCACCGCCGCCAGCACGGTGCCGGATGATGTGTGGGAAATGTACCGCAAGGCGTTCGACGACCTCGGCGCCACCAATGTCACGCACGTGCGCATCACCGCCCGCGAGCAGGCCGAGGACGACATGCTGGCGCATCGCATGGCGGAAGCGCGCGGCATCTTCATGACCGGCGGCGACCAGAAACGCCTGATGACTTTCCTCGGCGGCACGCAGCTGGAGCGCGCCATGCGCCGCGCCTACTGCGACCAGGGCGCCTGCATCGCCGGCACCAGCGCAGGCGCGTCCGGCCTGTGCACCCATATGCTGGCCGAGGGCAAGGCTGAACTGGCGCCGGAAAAAGGCGCGGTGCGCCTCGGCGCCGGCCTGGGCTTCGTCAGCCGCGTGGTCATCGACCAGCATTTTTCGCAGCGCCACCGCCTCAACCGGCTGCTCAGCGTGATTGCGCAAAGCCCGTTCCTGCTGGGCGCCGGCATTGACGAGGACACGGCGTTGATTGTCCAGGAAGGCGCGATCGAAGTCATCGGCGAAGGTACGGTGACAGTGGCCGACTGCCGCAACGCACGCACCAATATCACTGAAGTACGGGCCGGCGTCGTGCCCGAATTGCTGGATGTGCGCCTGCATCTGCTGCCGTCCGGCTCCAGTTTTAACCATGCGGACGACAAAGGACCGCTGGCTGATTTCATCCAATATTTAACCGACAGGACTTTAGAGCATGAACATCGTTAAACAGCACGTATTGCGTGGCCCGAATCTGTATTCCAACCAGCCTTGCCTGCTGACCATCATCGACCTGCAGGAGTTGCGTGACCACAGTACCACCAGCATTGAAGGCTTCAACACGCAGCTGCTGGCACTGCTGCCGTCCCTGTACGACCACCGCTGCTCGGTGGGCCAGTACGGCGGCTTCGTGCAGGCGCTGAACAACGGCGCCAACCTGGCGCACGTGGTGGAACACGTGACCATCGCGCTGCAATGCCTGGCTGGCACGCCAACCTACACCGGCCGCACGCATGAAGTCAGCGCTGCGCCTGGCCAGTACCGCGTGGTCTGTTCGTATGAATCGGAACATGTCGCCATCGATGCCTGCGACCTGGCGATGTCGCTGGTGCGCGGCCTGGCCATCGGCGCAGCCGACCTGGCGCAGCAGCTCGAACATGGCATTGCCGCGCTGCGCGATACCGCCGAGCGGCATGCCATCGGCACCAGCACCGGCGCCATCCTGCGCGCCGCCATCCGCCAGGGCATCCCCTATCAGCGGCTGACCGAGGAAGCCAATATGTTCGTGCTGGGCTGGGGCGCGCAGCAAAAGCGCCTGCAAGCGACCATCACCGGCGACACGGGCCACATCGCGGTTGGCATCGCCTGCGACAAGCAACTGACCAAGGCGCTGCTGCAGGAAGCTGGCGTGCCGGTGCCGGAAGGCGTCAGCGTGCGCTCGCTGGAACAGGCGCAGCGCGCAGCGTGTGAGCTGGGCGGACTGGTGACCGTCAAGCCGCTGGACGGCAACCATGGCCGTGGCGTCAGCACCCGTTGCGGCACACCGGATGATGTGAAGCTGGCATTTGAACGCGCGCGCGAACATGGCCGCACCATCATTGTCGAGCGCTACATCCCTGGCGATGATTACCGCATCCTGGTGGCTGGCGAACGCGTAGTCGCTGCCGCGCTGCGCCGCCCTGCCGCCGTGGTGGGCGATGGCGCTTCGACCGTGCGCCAACTGGTCGAACTGGAAAACCGCAATCCGGCGCGTGGCGAGGGCCACACCAATATCCTGACCCGCATCCCGCTGGACGGCCATGCGGAAACCACGCTGGCCACGCAGGGCCTGGACTTCGACAGCGTGCCGGAAGCCGGCCGCCGTGTGCTCATGCGCGGCAACGCCAACCTGTCCAGCGGCGGCACGGCGGAAGACGTGACCGACCGCCTGCCGGCCGAGACGCTGTCGATGTGCGTGCGCGCGGTGCGCAAGATCGGCCTGGACGTGGCGGGCATTGACCTGGTGTGCGAGGATATCTCGGTGCCGCTGAACGGCCGCAATGGCGCCGTCATCGAGATCAACGCCGCACCAGGCATCCGAATGCACGAATACCCAAGCGCCGGCGTGCCGCGCGATGCCGGCGCCGCCATTGTCGAATCGATGTTCGGCCAGCAGGATGGCCGTATCCCGGTGATTGCGGTGACCGGTACCAATGGCAAGACTACCACCACGCTGATGATCGAGCACGTGCTGCGCCAGGCCGGCATCGGCACCGGCTGCACCACCAGCGAGGGTGTGTTCATCAACGGTCAGGAAGTGCGCAAGGGCGATTGCAGCGGCTACTGGTCGGCGCGCACCGTGCTGTCGGCGCCGGAGGTGGAATTCGCGGTGCTGGAGACGGCGCGCGGCGGCATCCTCAAGCGCGGCCTGGCCTTCGACCGCTGCGACGTCTCGGTGCTGTTGAATGTCAGCGAGGACCACCTGGGCATGGATGGCGTGGATACGCTGGAAGACCTGTCGGCGGTCAAGGCGGTAGTGGCGCAGGCTGCGTCGCGCGCAGTGGTGCTGAATGCCGAGGATGCGCGCTGCTGCGCCATCGGCGCCGCGCTGGATGAAAAAGTGGAGCGCATCTACTTCAGCTGCGAAGCCAATCATCCGGCGCTGCTGCAACACCTGCAAGCCGGCGGCCGTGCCACCTGGCTGGAGAATGGCGCGCTGATGGCCTGCGGCGCCGACGGCATTCCGCAACGCCTGCTGGACGCCGCCGAGATGCCCTCCACGCTGGGCGGCTGCGCGCGCCACAACATCGCCAATGGGCTGGCCGCCACTGCCGCGCTGATGGCCAGCGACCTGGGGCTGCACGCAATTGCCGCCGGCCTGCGCACCTTTGTTTCGGACGCGCGCCACAATCCGATGCGCGCCAATCTGTATGACGTGAACGGCGTGCAGGTGATTGTCGACTTTGCCCACAATCCGGCCGCCTTCGAAGCATTGGCAGCCACCGCGCGCGCCATGACGCCAGGCCGCACGGTGGCCGTGGTGACCTCGCCAGGCGACCGCCGCGAGCGCGACTTCCAGCAGATCGGGCAGATCTGCGGTGGTGGTTTCGATACGGCGGTGTTTTATGAGTGGGACAGCGAGCATCGCGGCCGTGCGCCAGGCGAACGCGCCGCCATGATGCAATCAGCCGCGCAGGCGGCACGCGGCGGCAATGCTGGCGTGCTGCTGGAAACCGATCCGGCACAGGCGCTGCGCCTCGGCCTGTCGCAATGCCGTCCCGGCGATGTGCTGGTCTACGCCTGCGGCTCATCCGTCTCGGAACTGGTGGAAGCATTGCGCCCTGTCGACCCGGTCAGCGCAGCGCGCATCGACGCCACACTGGTATAAGACCGGAACCTGGCGCCGCACATCAATGCGGCGCCAGGCCTCAGCCACAGCGCGGTGGCTATTCGAGCCACAGCCACTGCGCAGTGGCTATTTCAAGCCTCAGCCACTGCCAGGTGGCTATTTTAAGCCGCTGGCACGGAGGCTATTTCATGCCGCTGGCGCGGCCTGGCTTTCCAGCCGGTCGGCGGCAGGCGGATCGATAGCGCGGATCGCCTCGATCAGCGTCGCCACCTCCGTGCCGCAAGCGAACACCAGCACATCCCCAGGCTGGCAAGCGCGATACGCCGCCTGCACCGCCTCAGCGTCTCCCTCATAGCTACAAACTGCCGCCCCGCCATCCGCACGCGCACCGGCGCTGATTAATTCGGCCGCCTCGCCATGGCGGCGATTCCGGCTTTGTGACTCATACACAAACAATTCGTCAAAGTGCGCCGCGCAGATAGCACCCGTGCGAGTCAGGTCTTCGTCACGGCGATCGCCGGGCGAAGTCACCACTGCCAGCACGCGCCCAGGCGCCTGGCCGGTCGCCTTGCTTTGTCCCTGCCCTTGCGCCAGGCCGCGC
>Ga0308157_10009958_pt1 | contig 10421 bp, 11 predicted proteins | sample PhyBR1_FD_201035 | JGI IMG/M metagenome (GOLD analysis project Ga0308157, IMG submission 201035) | Phyllosphere microbial communities from UC Gill Tract Community Farm, Albany, California, United States - DLSLB.R1 | ecosystem: Host-associated > Plants > Phyllosphere > Unclassified | place: USA... | reverse complement strand
CGAAATGATCGCATATATCGCGGATAAAACGGGAGCCGGCGAGGCGGGCATCAAAACCGTGCTGAAGCACGAGCAGGACTTTATCGCGGCCGCGGCGAAAAAGCCGGGCGACACGATCGAATTCGACGGCGACGAACTGGTGGATTACGTGGTGGGCAAAAAGGACGTCAAGCTGAACGAACTCGAAGTCGAGAACGTGCTTGATGCCGAAATGGCTTACCTGATCGATAAAGGTCTGGCAGGTTACGAAGACTAAACCGACCTCTGCGACCTGCAGGGTTCGAAGCAAGCACTACGTCGATCAAAGAACGGAAATGTTCGAAAAGCGCGTTTTCGCGAAAAATTTGCAGAGGTACGCGATCAGCGGGGAATCGGCAAAGTTTTGCGCGAAAAACGCGCTTTTTCGTTTTCGTTATAGATGGAGGGAAAGCGAAGATGGATCAAGACGAAAGGGCCGAAAGGCGGGCGGAGACGGAGCAGCTAACGGCCCAAGCGGAAAAGGGGCTGCCCGCGCGAAAAAAGAAAAGCGCGTTCCGGCGGATTTTGTCGGGCGCGGGCTGGTTTTTGATCGTGCTGTTGGCGCTGCTGCTCATCGGCTTTATTTATCAGGCGGTCGGCGAGCGGAGCGACCGCGCGGCCTACGCGGCGCCGGGAATGATGATAGACGTGGACGGACATCGGATGCATGTATACAGCGAGGAAAAGCCGGGCAAAAGCGCCGGAGAACCGACGGTCGTGCTGATCGCGGGCTGGGGAACGCCGAATCCGTACGCGAATTTTTCTCCGATTTACGAAGAAATCAGAGGAAAAGCCAGCTTCGCCGTGGTGGAACGGTTCGGGTACGGGTACAGCGACGTGACGGACGAAAAGCGGGACGTCGACCGGATCGCGGAAGAACTGCATGAGGCATTGGACAAAGCGGGCGTGAACCCGCCTTACGTGCTTGCGCCGCATTCGCTAGGGGTGCTGGAATCGATACGTTTTGCCCAATTGTATCCCGGCGAAGTCAAAGGTATGGTCATGATCGATACCGGCTCGCCGGAATTTTACGAGACGTTCCCTTCGCGCGCGATGCAGTCGCAGCTGCAGCGGATCGCGATCAAGTCGGGGATCGTGCGGGCGCTTTACCATGTGAACGGATTTGCCGAAAAGGTGGCTGCAGGGCGAAACGGGCTCAAACTGCTGACGCCTGAAATGAAAGAACAAGACCGCCTGGCTACGCTGCTCGTGGCGAACAACCGAAACGTGACGGACGAAATGCGCGAGATGCATGCCAATGCCCGCAAAGTGGTCCAACGCAAAGCGAAGCTTGATCTGCCCATGACGATTCTCGTCGCGGATCACCTCGGGGAAGTCGGCGAAGGACGCATGGACGTTCAGCGGCAGTTCGGCGAATCATGGTCGGGCGATTCCCGAACGCAGGTGCTGCTCGTGCAAGGCAGCGGCCACTCCATGGCTGCTTATCAGCCTCGGGCCATAGCCGACGCGATGCTTGATATGGTGCGCGAGCTCGCCGAATCAAGCGAAGTCGGCAGCCGATGATCAACCAATAAGGATGGAGGAAAATCGACGATGGATCAAGACGAACGTGCAAAAAGACGGGCTGCGATGGAGCAGATTCTTGCCCAGGCCGATGCCGGGCTGCCGACGCAGCCGGTCGATCCCGGAGAAACGGAAGGTGCGGAAGGTCCTGAGAAACCGGGGAAACCTGCACGAAAAAAGAAAAGCATGTTCCGGCGGATATTTTCCGGTATGGGCTGGCTTCTGATCGCGATTTTGGGCGTGCTGGTGGCCGGGTTCGTTTATCAAGCGGTCGGCGAGCATAACGATCGTGCCGCTTACGTCGCGCCGGGAGCTTTGGTGGACGTGGAAGGGCATCGCATGCACGTCTACAAGGAAGACAAGCCGGGAAAAAGCGTGAGCGAACCGACGGTCGTGTTGATCTCGGGATGGGGTACGGCGAGTCCGTACGCGGACTTCTCGCCGATGTATGCCCTGCTGCGGGAACAGGCATCATTTGCAGTCGTGGAGCGATTCGGCTACGGGTATAGCGACGTGACCGACGAGAAGCGCAATATCGACCGGATTACCGAAGAGCTTCGCGAAGCGTTGATTCAAGCCGAGGTGAAGCCGCCTTACGTCCTGACGGCGCACTCGCTGGGCAGTCTGGAAGCGATTCGGTTCGCGCAACGATATCCGGACGAAGTCGCCGGGATCGTGACGATCGATTCGGGTTCGCCGGAGTTTTACCTGACTTTCCCCGAGCGGAACATGCAGTTGCAACGTGTTGCGATCAAGTCCGGTATCGTACGCGCGCTGTATCACGTGAACGGTTTCGCGGAATATCTGAACGGACAGCGCAACGGTCTTCGCCTGCTGTCGCCCGAGATGAAAGAACAGGACCGGCTGGCCACGCTGCTTGTCGCGATCAACGACAACGTGACGGACGAGATCCGAAACGTGCACGTCAACGCGCAAAAAGTCATCGACGACAAAACACGGCTCGACATCCCGATGACCCAGCTTGTCGCTGACCGATTCGGCGAGGTGACCGAAGATTGGCTGGATACGCAGCGCGCATTCGGAGAGTCATGGTCGACGCAATCCCAGACGTCCGTCGTGCAAAATTCCGCTCACTCCATTCAAGCGTACGATCCTCAAGCCGTCGCGGATGCGGCCCTGGAACTGATGGAAACTAAGCGCTAACAAAAAGAGAGTTGACTTCATTCCTTCCTGAAACTATAATGGTTACAATTCAATGTTTTACTAAACCTTATACTCGAAGGAGCGAATATACATGGGCAAAATTATCGTTACCGGAGCTTCCGGTCATCTGGGTTCGGCGGCTATCCGTCATCTGATCGATCTGGGCGTGCAGGCAGGAGACATTGTCGGCATCGTGCGTGACAAAGAAAAAGCGGCGGCTCTCGCCGAGCTGGGCGTAGAGCTTCGTCTTGGCGATTACGACAATGCGGCTTCGCTGCCGGCAGCATTCGAAGGCGGGGAAAAGCTGCTGTTCGTTTCGGCTTCTTCGATGGATAACACGCTGCGTATTCGCCAGCATGCGACGGTTGTCGAAGCGGCGCGCAACGCGGGAATCAAGCATATCGCGTACACGGGCATCGCGTTCGGCGAACGCATGACGATCGGATTGGAAAACGTCCACCTGGCGACCGAATACATGATTCGCACGACAGGTGCCGATTATACGTTCCTGCGCAACGGTTTCTATCTGGAGCTGCTGGTGAACGAAGGTACGCCGGGGATTGCTGCAAGCGGCGCGGTCATTTCCGCTGCGCCGACAGGCAAGCTGAACTACGTGACTCGCGACAACCTGGCCCGTGCGGCCGCTGTCGTGCTGACGAAGGAAGGCCACGCCAACAAAATTTACGAGCTGACAGCTCCTCAGCCGTTCTCGTACGACGAGTATGCAGCCGTGTTGTCCGAAGTATCCGGCAAGCCGGTCGCTCATAAAGCCTTGCCTGCTGCTGAAGCTGTCAGCACGCTGGTATCCGCAGGCGTGCCGGAAGGCGGCGCAGGCTTCCTGATCCATGTGATCGACGGCGCGATCGAACGCGGCGAATTCGCCCATCCTTCGAACGATCTGGTTGACCTGATCGGGGATGCTTATACGCCGCTGAATAGTGCGGCGGGAGCGGTTTTCAAAGGTTAATAAAAGGCTAAGCCGCATAGAGCCTAAAAGCAAAGAAGCCGCCTCGGCACGGGGCGGCTTCTTTTTGTTATAAAACGATGAACGGCACATCCTGAGACGGCTCAAAAAATCGAAATCAATTCCTTCGTGTACGCATGCCGGTTTTCGGCCATGAGTTCATCGGCGCGGAAGCGATCCACGATCCGGCCTTCTTGCATCACCATGATCTGTTGGCTCATCCGGTGAACGGCGGCCAGGTCGTGGGAGATGAACAGGTAAGACAAGCCGAGCGAGGTTCGCAGCTTGGTCAGCAGGCCGAGTACCGCGCCTTGCGATATGACGTCCAGGCTTGCCGTCGGCTCGTCGAGCACGACGACGTCCGGCTCGATACCGATCGCGCGCGCAATCGTGACGCGTTGGCGCTGCCCGCCGCTGAGTTCGTGCGGATAGCGATTCGCCAGCTCGGCAGGGAGCTCAACGGCCTCGAGCAGCTGCCGGATATAGGCTTCGCGCGACGTGTAGGCGAAATGCTTCAGTTGCGTACCCCGAGCAAGCTGCTCATAAGGATCGATCAAGGAATCGGCGATCTTGAGCTTGGGATTCAGCGCGGCTGACGGGTTTTGAAAAACGATCTGGATACTGCGGCGATGCGGTCGCAATTTACGGGCGTTCAGGCGGGCGATATCCTGACCGTCGAGCACGATTGAGCCGCTATCCGCATCCTCGATGCGCAGCAGGCAGCGGGACAAGGTGCTTTTGCCGCAGCCGCTTTCGCCGACAAGGCCGAGGCATTCGCCGCGTTCCAGATCGAAGCTCACATGGTCGACCGCTGGGCGGTCGGCTCCGATATAGGTGCGGGTAAGTTGGCGGACGCTCAGAACAGGCGAACTTTGCGACAGAGGGAGCGACGGGTCGGCCGCGCGGGTCGGCGTCTTTTCCGATTGGCGTTGTCCGATCATGGCGTCTCCTCCTCAAGCCCCGACTTCAACGAACGGCTTAACACGGGCGCCGCATCGATCAGCTTGCGGGTATATTCATGCTGCGGATGATCGAGGATGCGGTGCTTGCCGCCCGATTCGACGATCCGGCCTTCCTTCATAACGGACAAGCGATTGGCGTAGCGCCGAACATGGCGCCAATCGTGCGTGATGAACAGAATCGCGCATCCGGTTTCTTTTTGCTTGGCGACGAGCAGTTCCAGCACCCGATGACCGGATACGCTGTCGAGCGCGGTGGTCGCTTCGTCGGCGATCAGCAGGCGCGGCGATAGCAGCAGCGACGTGGCAATCGCTGCCCGCTGCAGCTGCCCTCCGCTCAGTTGAAACGGATAACGGCGCAGCAGCGCGGCATCCAGCCCGACCGATTCCAGCGCTGCTGCGGCTTTGGTTTTGCGCACGCTTGCCGATTTTTCGCCATGCACCTTCTGATATTCGTCGAAATGCCCGCCTATACTGCGAAACGGGGTGAACGCGCCTTGGTAGTCCTGAAAAATATAAGAGATCCGGCTGCCGCGCAGGGCACGCATTTCTTTGGAAGTACGCTCCAGCAGATTGCTGCCTTCGAATACGATTCGCCCGGACGCATGGAGATTCGGCGGCAAGAGCTGTCCGATCGACTGCGACAGCAGGCTTTTGCCGCTACCGCTTTGTCCGACCAGCGCCATGAACTCGCCTTCGCGTACCGCCAGCGAGACGTTGTCCACGATGGTGCGTTCGCGTCCGGCGATGCTTAATTCCTCGATGGACAGGATCACGGCTGCACCTCCTTTTTCACGTCGAACCGATCCCTCAGATAATCGCCCAGCATGTTCGCCAGCAGCACGACCGATACGATCGCGAGGCCCGGGTAGACCATCAGTTCGGGACGGGATTGGAAGTAAGGACGCGAGTCGTTCAGCATGGCGCCCCATTCCGGCGTCGGCGGCTGCGCGCCCAGTCCGATGTAGGACAGCGACGAGATGAGCAGGATGATTTTACCGAGATCGAGGCTTGCGAGTACCAGCACATGCCCCGCAATATGCGGCAGCAAGTGCTTGGTCATGATGCGCGCGTCGGACAATCCGTTGGTGCGGGCAATACGGATATAGTCTTTTTGCGATTCGGATAATACGGTACTGCGGACGAGTCGGGCATAACTGACCCATTTGACGATGACGATCGCCAGCACCAGATTGCTAATACCCGCGCCGAGAAGACCGCTGAGCACGATCGCCACGATCGTATCGGGAAAAGCAAGAAAGCCGTCTGCGATGCGCATGAATACTTTGTCGACCCAGCCGCGTTTGTAGCCGGCGATAAGGCCGAACGGAATGCCGATGACCAATGCCGCGCCCAGTGCGAGCAGGCTGTAGCCCAGTGTCTGACCTCCGCCGAGGAGCAAGCGGGTCAGTACGTCGCGTCCCAGATGGTCCGTCCCCAAAGGATGGAGAGTGCTTGCGCCGAGCAAACGCCCGCGCAGGTCGGTCAACGTCGGATCATGCTTCAAATATAAAAAGGTGTAAACGGAGGCCGCGATGACGAGCAGTGCAAACAAAGCGGCGACAATCGCCTGGACGCTATGCTTTTTGGATTTGGACGGACGTGTGCGAACGCGCGCAGGCATGCTTTTCATCGGTGGGCCTCCTTTTCCTTGAGTTTCATTTCGGGATTCAAATAGCGGTACGACAGATCGACGGCCGTATTCACGATGAACACGACGATCGCCATGATCAGGATATAGCCTTGAATCAACGGATAATCGCGCTGGCGGATCGCGTCGACGACCAGCTTGCCGATTCCCGGATACGCGAACAGCACTTCGATCACGACCACTCCGCCGATTAGGCTGCCGAGGCTGACGCCGAACACGGTGATGACCGGAGGCAAGCTGTGACGCAGCGCGTGCAGCCAAAAGATACGTCCTTCCGACAGTCCGCGCGCCCGTGCGGAACGCACGAATTCCTGACTGAGCGAATCGAGCAGGCTGGAGCGGAGCAAACGCACGTAGACGCTGGAGATCGCAAGCCCCAACGTAACGCACGGCAGAATCAATGAAGCGAAGCCGTCGCGGCCCATCGTCGGCAGATTGCCGAAGCGGACGCCGAACAGGTCGATCAGGATCAAACCCAACCAGAAGCTCGGAACGGCCGCGCCGACGATCGACAACATGCGGCTGAGCGTATCAATCCAGCTCCCGCGATAAACGGCGGATAACGAACCGAGCGGTACGGCAATCAACAGCATGACCAGCAGGGCGCCCAGCGTCAGTTCCGCCGTCGCGGGCAGCGCGCTCATTAAGGTCTGCATCACCGGCTGTCCGGTAGAGTAGGAGGTGCCGAAGTCCAAACGAACGAAATCAAGCAGCCAGCTGCCGAACTGGACGGGAAGCGGGTCATTGAAGCCCATCTCTTCCCGCATGGCTTCGACCTGCTCCTGACTGACGGAAAGTTCGTCAACGTTTAAAATCGTCAGCACCGGGTCACCCGGCGCGAGCCGGATGAACAGGAAACTGACGAACATGATGAACAGCAGGAATATGAAGACTTCCGAAAACTTGCGCAGCAAAATGCGAAACATTACATCACGTCCAGCTTATTGGTAATCATGTAGTATTCGCTGAGCGAGCTGACCCAGTTTTTAACCTTTTTGCCGTTGTAGGCAACGATGGTGGACGGGTGCAGCACGAACGAATTCAACACGTTGTCATGCACGTAGTTGGCGGCCTGCTCGGCAAGTACGGCGCGCTTTTCGGGAGCGACGGTCAAGTTCAGCTCGTCGATGATCGCGGTCAATTCCGGGTCTTCCGAACCGCTGAAGTTGAGGGCGCCCGTCGGATGGTACGTCGCGTTCAGATAGTAACCGGCGTCGCCGCGAGGCGCGGTCAGGTTGCTGTAAGTCGCGATGTCCCAATCCCGATTGGAGGCCATGTATTCTTCCGGCGTATCGATCTGGCGGATTTCCACGTCGATGCCGATCTGTTTGGCGTCCGATTGGAAGACCTGCGCGATCAGCGGCAGGTCGGCACGGGCGGAATAGGTCAGCAGCGTAAGCTTCAGCGGCTTGCCGTCTTTTGCCATGACGCCGTTCTCCGACTTGTAGCCTGCGGCTTCCAGATGCTTCACGGCAGCTTCCGAACCGGACTCGGTCGCCTTGTTGTCATACTTCGGCGCGAACGGCAGGGAAGGCAGGAACGGTCCGATCGCGGCTTCGGCGTGGCCGAGCAGGATCGTATCGACGATGCCTTGACGGTCGATCAGCGCGTCGAGCGCTTTGCGCACGTTCAGGTCTTTGATGCTTTCGCGTTCCATGTTCATCGTCAACTGATGCACGCGGAACGTCGAGGCGGATTCCACGACCATGCCGTCGATGGCTTTGAGCGATTCCAGGCTTTCCACTTCCGGACGGTACACGATATCGACCTGTCCGGATTTGAGCGCGAGCGAGCGGGCGTTGGCGTCTTCGTTGAACGAGAAAGTCACGGTATCCAGCGGCGAAGCGCCGTCCCAATACCCGTCGTAGCGGCTTACTTCGAGTTTGCTGCCCGGCGTGAACGACGTCAGCGAGAACGGCCCGGTTCCGATCGGCTTGTTCACGATATCCGGCTCGCTCACGTCGATGATCGACGTGTTCGGATTGACCAGCTCGGAAGCGAATTCCGGAAAAGGCTGGGTCGTCGTGATCGACAGCTTGTCGCCGTCGGCTTCGATCGTATCGATTTTGAGCGCGTTTTGGATGGCGACGCTTTCGGTCAAGGCGCGTTCCAGCGAAGCTTTTACGGCGTCTCCGGTCATCGGTTTGCCGTTCTGGAAGGTTACGTCGTCGCGCAGGTCGATCGTCCAATGCTGTCCGTCTTCGCTGTCCCAGCTCTCGGCCAGCCACGGCGCGACGGTGAGGTTCTCTTCGTCGAGACGTACCAGCGTTTCCGTGATGCCCGCGCGCAGCGGCACATAGCTGGAATCGACATGCGGATCGAGCGAGCTGGTGGCGAAATTATATAGGAAGTGAACGTTTTTGGCTGTAGCGGCGGAATCGGGCGATTGCGCGGCGGTTTCCGGGTTGGAAGATCCGCAGGCGCTCAGCAGTCCGGCTCCAAGAACCAAAGACGCCAATAATGGAAACATTTTTTTATTCAAAGGTGATACCCCTCTCTAATTCGTAACAATTATCATTAACACAACGAATCTTATAATATCGTAATGATTACGTTTTGACAAGGTGTGTAAGTTGTTTCATATGTCGAAGAGAGGCTTGGACACTTGTTTGAAAAACGGGTACTAATAATTAGAAAAGGAGGGAGATAGACATGTTACCCAGAAATTTGAACGGGGCCGACGAAGAAGCGGCCAAGCGAAGAGCCGAGTATCAGGCGCAGAAAACGAGAAACACATCGCTTAAACGGACTTTGATCACGGTTGCGGTTACCGTTGTTGTCATATTTCTAGCGGTGTACGCAATCGATTATTTCGGGATCTTGTAGAAACGGGTCCGTGCTTGGATTGAAACGCGAACAAGGAAAGCGAACATAAAGATGGAAAAGGCGAAAGACGAAAAGACGAACCTTGGAAGGTTCGTCTCGGAATTCGGAATTTCGGGAAACCCGGTTCTCCAAGGAGAGCCGGGTTTTATGAAGATCAGACCTTTTCTAGGAGGTCTGATCGGCGAGAAAGTCATGAATCGAAGCAAGCACGGCTTTTTTGTGCGTGCCGAATCGCGTGTCGGATTTTAACGGAACGAGGCGGCACTTAGCGGGCGTTTTGAGGAGTCTTGAAATTTTAACGGATTCAGCCGACGCTTAGAATGAAATCGTGCTGTTTTTGGGTCTGACAAAAGGCGAATCGTGCGTCTAAAGGATATGAGATCCGTTAAAATCGCGCCAATGGTTATTTCGCGGCTCTAAAGGACATACGATCCGTTAGCCTTGAACCCGTTCTTCTCCCGGCCCAAATATCGTTAAAATCTACATGCTGTCGAAAAGCAAAATTCATGCAGCGCTTGAAGTTTGCGAAGACACGGAGCGCTCCGAAGCGGCGGCAGCCAATTCAGCATCTCCGTCGCGGGCAGCGAGCAGGCTATCCACGCCTACGCCGATTTCTTTGGAAGCGATAAAGTAGGCGGCCAACGCCATCAGGGCCAGATCCAATTCGTAACCCGGAGAACCATTATTTCCGAGCAGTCCGGCAGGCAGCTTGACCGTGACGATGGCGCCGATCATCACCGCGATGAATCCGACGGCGGACAAGCGAGTTAGCAAACCGAGAATCATCATCGTGCCGCAGACCAATTCCAGCATCGCAATCATATAAGCGAGAAATCCCGGCAGTCCTAGCGCTACAAACCAATCCGCCGTATTCCCGATTCCTCCGATCAGTTTCGAAATTCCATGCCCCAAAAAGATGATCCCCAACACAAGCCGCATCCCGGTCGCCGTCCACTTCATCGCCATCTTCAATCGCTCCTCGCAAGGTTCTATGTAAAGGTAAGTTGTTAACTAATTATAATATAACTAGTTAACTTAAGTTCGTCAATTACTTTTTGTAATTTGTTGAGTGGTACACAAATTTCTACCCAACACAAAAAAGACGAACCGATAAAAGTTCGTCTTTCCGTTGAAATCATTTAGCTGTTGCGCGGCGTATAGTCCAGATCTTTGAACAACCGATCCAGCTCCTTCGCCGTCAGATCGCGCCATTTGCCGACCGGAAGGCTGTTCAGGTGGATGTTCATGATACGAATACGCTTGAGCGCGCGCACGTTATACCCCAGCGCTTCGCACATGCGGCGAATCTGGCGGT
>Ga0308157_10009956_pt1 | contig 10424 bp, 6 predicted proteins | sample PhyBR1_FD_201035 | JGI IMG/M metagenome (GOLD analysis project Ga0308157, IMG submission 201035) | Phyllosphere microbial communities from UC Gill Tract Community Farm, Albany, California, United States - DLSLB.R1 | ecosystem: Host-associated > Plants > Phyllosphere > Unclassified | place: USA... | reverse complement strand
TCACCGAGGCCGAGGCCAACACCCACCCGCATTCCAACATCCTGGTGGGCTGCCTGGGCACCGAGAGCGACCCGCCGGTGACGCAGCACATGATCCCGCAACTGCTGCCGGGCGATGTGCTGCTGGCCTGTAGCGATGGGGTATGGCACTATTTTTCGCCCACCGAACTGGCGTCGGTGGTCGATTCGCTGTCACCGCGCGAGGCGACCGAATTCCTCATCGAGAAAGCGCGCTCGCGGGCACGCGGCGGTGGCGACAACCTGTCCCTTGCGATCGTCAAGATCGAAGCACTGGCCGAAGAAAAGAAGCCTGCCCGGCTGGTGCGCTGACTCCGCGCATTGCACGCGCAGTCTTTTGACGCAGCGGCGCGGGCCCCGCGGCAATCCGCTCAGGGCGTGGTGCTGGCTGGTGCCACGGTTGGCGCTGGTGGTGGCGGCGGCAATGCTGCTGCGGGCTTGCGGCCCTCTGCGGCAGCCTCGGCCTGGGCTCTGTCGTGCTTTTCCCGCCGTTCCTGAGCGGCCTTTTGCTTGGCTTCGTAACGGGCACGCGCCTCGGAAATGGCGGCCGGCTGACCTGCGGCCCGCTGTGCCTTGGCAGCGTCATGCGACTGCTCGCGGGAATGCTGCTGTGCCGCGCGCTGTTGCGCTTCATGCTCGCGCTCGGCACGGCCCTCTGCCTGCGACTGGGCACGCGAAGCCGCTTGCATGGGCGCAGGGCGCTCTCCCCCTTCGATCTTTTCGCGCTGCTCCTGCTGCTTTTGCTCGATGGACTGTTTGCGCAGGTCGGCTTTTTCGCGCCGACCCGCGTCATTGATCGCGATCTCGCGCTGCCGCAGCGCGGTCTCCTGGTCACGCACCTGGGCCCGCACTTCGGCCAGGCAGGCCTCCACGGCAAAGCGCTGGTAGCAAACGCCCTCTTCCTTCGTGCGGCGGGCCTGCAGCGCACGCCGGTCGCGCTGGATCTGGTCGAGTTCGGCATGCCGATCGGCCTGCGCCGCATCGGCCGCAGAACGGGCAGCGTCCAGTGGGGCCTGGGCGGCAGCCAGCGACGAGACGAGCGCCACCGCAGCGGCGATGAAAAGGCGATGGAAAGATGGCATGGTGAAAGATGGGGGTCAGGTCAGCCCGGTGTCGACGGTTCGCCGCTCCAGGGCCAGGAATTCCTTGGATTGCATTTCGTTCAGCCGGGACACGGTACGGGGAAACTCGTGCGCCAGCGGGCCTTCGGTGTAGAGTTCCTCCGGGGGCACGGCTGCCGAGAGTATGAGCTTCACGCGCCGGTCATACAACACGTCCACCAGCCAGGTGAACCGCCGGGCCGGGGACGCCATCGCCACGGGCATGTATGGCACGTCCGACAGCAGCACCGTATGGAACTGCGTGGCGATTTCCAGGTAGTCGTTCTGCGAGCGCGGGCCGCCGCACAGCACGCTGAAATCGAACCACACCACGCCGCCGGCCTTGCGGCGCGCACGGATTTCACGGGCTTCGATGTGCAGCACGGGATCTTCGTCGCGCACCTCGGCCAACTGGTCGAACGTCTCGGACATTTCTGCGTCGGCCTGAGGACCGAGCGGTGTGTGGTACAGCCGCGCCGACTCCAGCGTGCGCCGGCGATAGTCGGTGCCGTTGTCCACGTTGACGACCTGCATGCGCTGATTCAGCAGTTCGATGGCTGGCAAGATGCGGTCGCGGTGCAGACCGCCGGGGTACAACCCGTCAGGCTCGAAATTGGAGGTGGTCACGAAACCCACGCCGTTCTCGAACAGCGCCACCAGCAGGCGGTGCAGGATCATCGCGTCGGTGATGTCGGCCACATGGAACTCGTCGAAGCAGATGAGCTTGTAGCGCTTGGAAATGCGCTCGCCCAGCACGTCCAGCGGGTTGACCGTGCCCTGAAGCCCCGCCAACTCCCGGTGCACCTCGCGCATGAATTCATGGAAGTGCAGCCGCACCTTGCGGCGAATGGGCACTGCGTTGAAAAAGCAATCCATCAGGAAGCTCTTGCCACGCCCCACCCCGCCGTACATGTAGACGCCGCGGGGCACCTCAGGGCGGTTGATGAGCTTTTTCAAGGCGTTGGAACGGCGTTCCTTGTACAGCGCCCAATCGTCGGCACAGCGCTGCAGTGCCTCCACGGCGCGCAACTGGGCCGGATCGCTTTGGTAGCCCTTGCTGGCCAACTCCGCTTCATACGCCTGCTTCACATTCACACGCACACTCCAAACGCTATAAAAAGATAGCTGCCTGCGCTAGTGTTTCAAGCGCCGGCAGCCATTTTTACTCAAAGTCCCGGAATCAGAAGTTCAGCGTGCGCTTGTCGACGGCCAGCGCCGCTTCCTTGGTGGCTTCGCTCAGGCTGGGGTGGGCATGGCAGATGCGCGCGATGTCTTCGGCACTGGCCTTGAACTCCATGGCGACCACCGCTTCTGCGATCAGTTCGCTGGCCATCGGGCCGACGATGTGCACGCCCAGGATTTCGTCCGTGGTCGCGTCAGCCAGAAACTTGACCATGCCGGTCGTGTCGCCCAGCGCCCGTGCGCGGCCGTTGGCCAGGAACGGGAACGTGCCGGCCTTGTACTTCACGCCATCCGCCTTGAGCTGTTGCTCGGTGCGGCCCACCCATGCGATCTCGGGGTTCGTGTAGATCACCCAGGGGATGGTGTTGAAGTTCACATGGCCGTGCTGGCCCGCGATGCGCTCGGCCACCGCCACGGCTTCTTCCTCGGCCTTGTGCGCGAGCATCGGGCCGCGCACAACGTCACCCACGGCCCACACGCCGGGCAGATTGGTTTTGCAATCGGCATCGACCACGATCGCGCCGCGCTCGTCGAGCTGCAGGCCCACGGCTTCGCCGTTGAGGCCGATGGTGTTGGGCACACGGCCGATCGAGACGATGAGCTTGTCCACTTCCAGCGACTGGGCTTCGCCCTTGGCGTTGGTGTAGGCGACGGTCACGCTCTTCTTGCCGGTCTGGATCTCGCCGATCTTCACGCCCAGTTCGATCTTGAGGTTCTGCTTGTCGAAAGCCTTCTTGGCTTCCTTGGCGATCTGCTCGTCGACCGCGCCGAGGAACGTGGGCAGGCCTTCCAGCACCGTCACTTCGGCGCCGAGGCGGCGCCAGACCGAGCCCATCTCCAGGCCGATCACGCCAGCGCCGATCAGGCCCAGCTTCTTGGGCGTCTCGCCGATGCGCAGTGCGCCGTCGTTGGAGAGGATGAACTCTTCGTCGAACGGCACCCCAGGCAGCGCGCGGGCGTTGGAGCCCGTGGCCAGAATGATCTGCTTGCCGGTGATGGACTCTTCGGCAGCGCCGGCCACGCGGATTTCATAGCCGCCGTCGGCCGCCTTGACGAACGAACCGCGGCCATGGAAGAACGTGACCTTGTTCTTCTTGAACAGGTACAGGATGCCGTCGTTGTTCTGCTTCACCACGCTGTCCTTGCGGGCGATCATCTTGGCCACGTCCATGCGGACGTCCTTGACTTCGATGCCATGGTCGGCGAAGTGGTGGTTGGCCTGGTCGAAATGCTCGGACGATTGCAGCAGCGCCTTGGACGGAATGCAGCCCACGTTGGTGCAGGTGCCGCCGGGCGCGGGGCCGCCCTTGCCGTTCTTCCACTCGTCGATGCAGGCCACGTTGAAGCCCAGCTGCGCGGCGCGGATGGCAGCGATGTAGCCGCCGGGGCCGCCGCCGATCACGATCACGTCGAATTGTTTGCTCATGTCAATCTCACTCAATCGGTTGAAGAAAAACCCACCGGCGGGCACGGCCAACGGCCGGGCCACGCGGGTGGGTCATCCAGGGGGGATCAGATGTCGAACAGCAGGCGCGATGGGTCTTCCAGCGCTTCCTTCATGGCCACCAGGCCCAGCACTGCTTCACGGCCGTCGATGATGCGGTGGTCGTACGACATGGCCAGGTAGTTCATCGGGCGGATGACGATCTGGCCGTTCTCCACCACGGCGCGGTCCTTGGTGGCGTGCACGCCCAGGATGGCCGACTGGGGCGGGTTGATGATGGGCGTGGACAGCATCGAGCCGAACGTGCCGCCATTGGAGATCGAGAACGTGCCGCCGGTCATCTCTTCGATGCCCAGCTTGCCGTCCTTTGCCTTCTGGCCGAACTCGGCGATCTTCTTTTCGATGTCGGCGAACGTCATCTGGTCGGCATTGCGCAGGATCGGCACCACCAGGCCACGGGGCGAGCCCACGGCGATGCCGATGTCGAAGTAGCCGTGGTAGACGATGTCGTTGCCATCGACCGAAGCGTTCAGCACCGGGTACTTCTTCAAGGCGTGCACGGCGGCCTTCACGAAGAAGCTCATGAAGCCGATCTTCACGCCGTGTTCCTTGGTGAACGCGTCCTGGAACTTCTTGCGCATGTCCATCACCGGGGCCATGTTCACTTCATTGAACGTGGTCAGGATCGCGTTGGTCGATTGCGATTGCAGCAGGCGCTCGGCCACGCGGGCACGCAGGCGGCTCATGGGCACGCGCTGCTCCGGACGGCCGCTCAGGTCTTCCTTGGCGGCCGGTGCGGCCACCTGGGGCAGCGCCTTCGTGGGCACGCCGGTGGGGATCGCGGCGGGGGCGGCGGCTGGCTTGGCAGCGCCGGAGGCCACGGCGCCCAGCACGTCGCCCTTGGTCACGCGGCCGTCCTTGCCCGTGCCGGCCACGGAAGAGACCGACAGGTTGTTGTCGGCCAGCAGCTTGGCAGCGGCCGGCATGGCCACATCGCCCTTGGAGCCGCCAGCGGCGGCGGGGGCTGCAGCCGTGGCTGGTGCCGGTGCAGCGGCGGCTGCGGGCGCGGCTGCAGGGGCTGCCGCGGCTGGTGCTGTAGCGCCGGCCTTGCCTTCGGTGTCGATCTTGGCGATGAGCTGGTCGGCCACCACGGTGGCGCCATCGCCCTGCACGATTTCTGCCAGCACGCCGGCGGACGGCGCGGGCACTTCGAGCACGACCTTGTCGGTTTCGATTTCGATCAGGATCTCATCGATGGCGACGGCCTCGCCGGCCTTCTTCTTCCACGTGAGCATGGTGGCTTCCGCCACGGATTCGGACAGTTGGGGGACTTTGACTTCAACGATAGCCATGGGAATTCTTTCGGGGATTGTTTCTGCTTTTGTGTGTTCGGGTTTCCGGCCTTACTTGGTCAGGACAAACCCCTTGAGCTTTGCGAACGCGCCGTCCACCAGGGCCTTTTGCTGCTCCTGGTGCAGGTGCGAGTAGCCGACCGCGGGAGATGCCGAGGCGGCGCGGCCGGAATAACCCAGCTTCTGGCCGTCGAGCATGTTCTCGTGGATGTAGTGCTGCACGAAGAACCAGGCGCCCTGGTTCTGCGGCTCGTCCTGGCACCACACGATGTCGGTGGCGTTCGGGTACTTCTTCAGTTCGGCAGCGAAAGCCTTGTGCGGGAACGGATAGAGCTGTTCCACGCGCAGGATGACGACGTCGTCGGCTTCCTTCTCTTCGCGCTTCTTGACCAGGTCGTAGTACACCTTGCCCGAGCAGGCGATGACGCGCTTGATCTTGTCGGCCTTCTTGTCGATGGCTTCGTTCTGCTCCGGAATCACCGTCTGGAAGCTGCCCTTGGTGAACTCTGACAGCGGCGAGGTCGCGTCCTTGTTACGCAGCAGCGACTTCGGCGTCATGATGATCAGCGGCTTGCGCAGGTGGCGGACCATCTGGCGGCGCAGCACGTGGAAGATCTGGCTGGCCGTGGTGGGCTGCACCACTTGCATGTTGGCGTCGGCCGACAGCTGCATGAAGCGCTCCAGGCGGGCCGAGCTGTGTTCGGGGCCCTGGCCTTCGTAGCCGTGCGGAAGCATCAGCGTGATGCCGTTCACGCGGCCCCACTTCACTTCGCCGGAAGCGATGAACTGGTCGATCACCACCTGCGCGCCGTTGGCGAAGTCGCCGAACTGCGCTTCCCAGATCACGAGCGTGTTGGGGTCGTTGGAGGCATAGCCGTATTCGAAGCCCAGCACCGCCTCTTCGGACAGGATCGAGTCGATCACGACGAACGGAGCCTGGTTCTCGCTCACGTTCTGCAGCGGCACGTAGGTGCCCGTGTCCCACTTTTCGCGCTTTTGGTCATGGATGACCGAATGGCGGTGCGTGAACGTGCCGCGGCCGCAGTCTTCGCCCGACAGGCGCACCGGGAAGCCACTGGCCACCAGCGAAGCGAAAGCCATGTGCTCGCCCATGCCCCAGTCCACGGGAATGTCGCCGCGGCCCATGGCTGCGCGGTCGTCGTACACCTTCTTGACCAGTTGGTGCGGCGTCACGCCTTCAGGAATGGTGGTGATCTTTTCGGACAGGCGCTTCCACTCGGCGAGGGGAATGGCGGTGTCGCCGGCGTCGGTCCACTTCTTGCCCAGGAACGGGCTCCAGTCCACAGCGTACTTGCTCTTGAAGTTGGTCAGCACCGGATCGACCGTGTGCTTGCCAGCGTCCATGGCAGCCCGGTAGGCCTTGGCCATGTCGTCACCCAGCGTTTCGCCCATGCCCTGCGTGGCCAGCTTGTCGGCATAAAGCTTGCGGGTGCCTGGGTGCGCGCCGATCTTCTTGTACATCAGCGGCTGGGTGAGCGCGGGGGTGTCCTGCTCGTTGTGGCCCAGCTTGCGGAAGCAGATGATGTCCACGACCACGTCCTTCTGGAACTCCATGCGGAATTCCAAGGCGAGCTGGGTGGCGAACACGACGGCTTCAGGATCGTCGCCGTTCACGTGCAGCACGGGCGACTCGATCATCTTGACCACGTCCGTGCAATACAGCGTGGAACGGCTGTCGCGTGGATCGGAGGTGGTGAAACCGATCTGGTTGTTGATCACGATGTGCACCGTACCGCCCGTGGAATAGCCACGGGTCTGCGCCAGCGCCAGCGTTTCCTGGATCACGCCCTGGCCGGCGAAAGCGGCATCGCCGTGCACCAGCACGGGCAGCACCTGCTTGCCGTGCGGATCGGCGCGGCGGTCCATGCGTGCGCGCACGGAGCCTTCCACGACGGGGTTCACGATTTCCAGATGGGATGGATTGAAGGCCAGCGACAAGTGCACCGGGCCGCCAGGGGTGCTGACGTCCGAACTGAAACCTTGGTGGTACTTCACGTCGCCGGACGGCAGGTCTTCCGGAGCGGTGTGGTCGAACTCGGCGAACAGGTCCTTGGGCATCTTGCCCAGCGTGTTCACCAGCACGTTCAGGCGGCCGCGGTGGGCCATGCCGATCACGATTTCCTGCACGCCCTTGGTGCCCGCGGCCTGGATGAGTTCATCCATGGCCGCGATGAAGCTTTCGCCGCCTTCGAGCGAGAAGCGCTTTTGGCCGACGTATTTCGTGTGCAGGAAGCGCTCGAGGCCTTCAGCGGCCGTAAGACGGTCCAGGATGTGCTTTTTCTTGTCGGGACCGAAGCTGGGCTTGCTGCGGATGGTTTCGAGCTTTTCCTGCCACCAGCGCTTTTGGTTCTGGTCGGTGGCATACATGTACTCGACACCGATCGAGCCGCAGTACGTTTCGCGCAGCGCGTTGGTCAGTTCGCGCAGCGGCATCGATTCTTTGCCGAAGAAGGTGTTGCTGGTGTTGAACACCGTTTCCTGGTCGGCATCGGTGAAGCCGTAGAACGAGGCTTCGAGCTCAGGAATGGCGGGGCGCTCGGTGCGCTTGAGGGGGTCCAGATCGGCCCAGCGTTGGCCGACGTTGCGGTACGCGGAGATCAGCTGCTGGACGGCGGTGCGCTTGCGGCCAAGTTCGGAGTCGGCGCCGGTGGCCACCACGACCTTCGTGCCGCCTTGCTTAGCGCGCTCTGCGAAAGCATTGACGACGGGAAGATGGGGGACGTCCTTGGCGTTGGAGCCATCGACGGCGGGCACGTGCTGCAGGGCGTCGAAGTATTCGCGCCACGTGTCGGGCACGCTTCCGGGGTTGACGAGATAGTTCTCGTACATCTCTTCGACATAAGGCGCGTTGCCGCCGAAAAGATAGGTGTTGCCTTGGTAGGCTTGGTATACGGATGTCGTATCGCTCATATTCCGCTGACCTCCGCTTCCCTTGGGGAAGCATTAGCTGGTGGGTAAACCTTCCGCGACACGGCTGAACCGATTGGCGGATGCGACTGTGGCTGGGGAAGGGCCGGGGGTGCGGGCGCCATTGTGCCACCGAACACTCACCAGCGCGCCTTACAGGGCGTAAGCGCGTGTTCCTGCTCGGCCGTGTCATGCGCGTCGCTTACATTTCTGCTTTCGCTGTTACCGCCCATATGAACTCACCCACCCTGCAAAGCCGCACCCTTTTGCTTCTTCTCATCGCGGTGACGGTCGCGTTTTTCGCCATCCTGTGGCCGTTCCACGGTGCGGTGTTCTGGGGGGTGATCCTGGCGATTCTTTTCACGCCGCTGCACCGGCGCCTGCTGCGGCGCATGCCCCGTCGGCGCAACCTGGCTGCGCTGTGCACGCTGGGGCTGTGCCTGGTGATCGTGATCCTGCCCATGACCTTCATCACCATTTCGCTGGTGCAGGAGGCCGGGTTGATCTACGAGCGCATGAAGACCGGGCAGCTCAACTTCGGGGCCTACGTGCAGCAGGTGCTGGGCGCCCTGCCCTCGTGGCTGCTGGGACTGCTGGACCGCTTCAATCTGACGACCGCCGCCGAGGTGGAAGCCAAGCTGTCGTCGGTTTCGGTGCAGGCCGGCCAGTTCGTGGCGACGAAGGCGCTGGACGTGGGCCAGAACACGCTGCAGTTCATCGTGAGCTTCGGCATCATGCTGTACCTGCTGTTTTTCCTGCTGCGCGACGGCAGCTCGCTGGTGAATCGTATCCGCCAGGCGGTGCCGCTCGACGAAGAGCACAAGCGCCAGCTGGCCAGCAAGTTCACCACGGTGATCCGCGCCACGGTCAAAGGCAACATCGTGGTGGCGGCGGTTCAAGGCGCGCTGGGCGGCGGGATCTTCTGGATTCTCGGCATCCAGGGTCCGATCCTCTGGGGCGTGCTGATGGCGTTCCTGTCGCTGCTGCCCGCCATCGGCGCCGGCCTGATCTGGGGACCGGTGGCGATTTATTTCTTCGCCACAGGCGCCGTCTGGCAAGGCTCAGTGCTGGTGGCGTTCTGCGTGTGCGTGATCGGGCTGGTGGACAACGCGCTGCGCCCCGTTCTGGTGGGCAAGGACACGAAGATGCCGGACTACATCGTGCTCATTTCCACGCTGGGCGGCATGGCGCTGTTCGGCCTGACGGGCTTCGTGATCGGCCCGGTGATCGCAGCGCTGTTCATCGCCACCTGGGATCTGTTCTCGCAACCGCCTGAATCCTCGCTAAAGTAGCCTGCACCGCGGCACCCGCCGGCATTCTGGCCGGCTGCCATCCGCCATGCCCCAGATTTCGCCTCGCCGCCTCGTCCTGCTGGCCCTCGTGCTCTCGGCAGGCATCGGTGCGCTGTTCGCCCGGGCGATCCTTACGATCCGGGACGACGCCTGGTCGTATGCGCTGCAAACCAACGCCAGCCTGGCGCGTACGGTGGAGCAGAACATCAAGCGCACTTTGGATGGCTTCGACTACTCGTTGATCGGGGTGGCCAAGAGCCTGTCCGATCCGGGCCTGCCGAGTCTGGGCCCGGAGATGCGCAACACCTTCCTGTTCGACCATTCGCTGCACACCCCGGGCCTGGGCGCAGTGGCGGTGCTGGACGACAAAGGCAACGTGCTGATGCGCTCCACCAGCCTGGAGCCGGTCACGCTCAATCTGGCAGACCGGGAGTATTTCCAGGTCCACAAGAACGTCGAACGCGAGGGCGTTTACGTCGGCAAGCCGATTCAGGGCCGCGTGACGGGCATGTACAGCCTGCCCATCAGCCGGGCCTATTACCGGCCCGATGGCAGCTTCGGTGGCGTGGTTGTGGGCACCGTCCGGATCAGCTATTTCAAGGAACTGTTCGCCTCGATCGACGTCGGGCCGATGAGCCGCGTGGATCTTTGGAGCACCCGCGACGGTGTTGCGGTGGCGCGGTTTCCCTATGAAGAGAAGGATGTCGGCCAGCCGATGGACGACGCCAGCCTGCTCGCCCGCCTGCAAGCCTCCGACAGCGGCAGCTTCACGGCGCAGGATGCCAAGGATGGAACCGAGCGGCTGCACACGTTCCGCCGCATCGGCGGCTATCCCCTGGTTGTGAGCGTGGGCCAGTCCGCCGACAACATCCTCGCCAAATGGCGCGCCAGCGCCAAGGTGCTCGGCGCGTTCGCCGTGCTGCTGATGGCGGCCTGCCTGGGTCTGTCCGCCCTGTTCGCTAGAGAGTTGCAGCGCCGCCAAGCCATCGCCGCCCAATTGAAGCAGGCCGAGCACGACATGCGCACGATCCTGGACAACCTGCCGTCGCTGGTGAGCTATTGGGACAAGGACCAGCGCAACCGATTTGCCAACCAGGCCTACATGGACT
>Ga0308157_10009955_pt1 | contig 10425 bp, 9 predicted proteins | sample PhyBR1_FD_201035 | JGI IMG/M metagenome (GOLD analysis project Ga0308157, IMG submission 201035) | Phyllosphere microbial communities from UC Gill Tract Community Farm, Albany, California, United States - DLSLB.R1 | ecosystem: Host-associated > Plants > Phyllosphere > Unclassified | place: USA... | reverse complement strand
GCGGCAGAAGCACTGTTTCAAGCAAAAGCTGTGCTCATTGACTCGAATCAAGAGGAAATTACAAACACCCGCTCATAAATCAGGCACATTTCAGACATGTATTTAATTGTGATTGCCTGGTTTTATGTCACGGCGATGATGGCACTAGCAGAAGCGACAAGCCCGCAAGGCAGTCTGCTGGGCGCCCTTATCACCTTTGTCCTTTATGGCCTGCTGCCAATGGGCATTCTTGTCTACATTTTTGGAACGCCTGAGCGCAAACGCAAACTCAAAGTGCGCAGACAGGCGCAGCAGCGTGCTTACGATGAAGCTCTGCAAGCCCAGACGACAGAGGCAGCGGCAGACTCAGTCCTTCCAGATGCAGGCGGCCATGCGCCCGGTGCTACCCAGCACAGCAGCATCACGGCGGTGCGAAAAGAACCGTGACGCATTGGCCACCGTGCACCACGCATCACTTGCGTCATTGCCATAGATCTTGCTGAGACCCATTTGTTCAAGGCGCTGACGGGCCAGCTGCGGCAAGTTCGCCAGCCACTTTCCCGTATGCGTTGAGGCTACAAAGCACGCGCCTGCCTGCGGCGATGCGTTCACAAATGCCTGGCGGACTTCATCTCCCACCTCAAAGGCATCAGGCCCAATGCACGGACCCAGCCAGACTTGCGTGTCCAGCGCCAGCTGGCAGCTTTCAGCCGGCACACGCAGTTGCCTGGCATAGGCCTGCCATACAGCCTCCAGCACGCCATGCCCACCCTCGCCCACAAGCCCACGCCAGCCTGCATGGGCGGCAGCAACGGCCAAGCCAGATCGATGGGCAATCAGCACGGGCAGGCAATCTGCCACCATGATGGTGCACGCCACCCCGGATTGATCCGTCACGCTGGCGTCAAACGCTTGACCCTCGGCAGATCCATGCTGCATGACCTGTACATCGCATCCGTGTACCTGCTGCATAAAAACGGTGCGCACGGTTTTGCCGGACATACGGTTGATCACGTTGCGCAGCACCTGCCGGTTGGCTGCTACGTTCTGGGGATCATCCCCCACATGGTCTCCCAAATTCATTGCGTTCCACGGGGCAGTGCTGCACCCGCCATCACGCGTGGTAAACAGTGCATGAACGCCAGAAATGGCGGGCCAGTCCGGTTGCAGCCATTGCTGCGAAAGATGCTTGTTATCAGTCACCTGTGCAGCATACCCTGCTCAACAGGCCCAAAACTCATGGCACACTTTGACCTTCATTCCCTTTGCTGCTCTTGCCATGCGCTTTGTGTTCACACCTCCCGTCCAAGCTTGTGTCCCAGTTGTGGGTCAGTCTGATAGCTTTCCCGTTCACCGCATTTATTGCGTTGGTCGAAATTACGCAGAACATGCCAAGGAGATGGGCTTCACCGGCCGTGAAGCCCCATTTTTCTTCATGAAGCCCGCTGACGCCGTCCTGGTCTGTGAAGAAGGCGCAACCGCCGCAATGCCCTACCCCAGCCTGACCAGCAATCTCCACCACGAAATTGAATTGGTCGTTGCCATTGGCAAGGGCGGCAAAAACATTCCTGCCGCACAAGCCATGGAACACATCTGGGGCTACGCCGTCGGTCTGGACATGACGCGCCGGGATCTTCAAGGTGAGATGAAAAAGCAAGGGCGCCCATGGTGCATTGGCAAAGCCTTTGAACACAGCGCCCCCATCAGCGCCATCACTCCGGTGGCACAAGCTGGCGATGTGGCCCAAGCAGAAATCTGGCTGCAGGTGAATGGGCAGGATCGCCAGCGCAGCCACATCAACCAGCTCATCTGGAACATTGCAGAAACCATTGAACACATCTCCCAAGCGTGGGAGCTGCAACCGGGCGACCTGATCATGACGGGCACCCCTGAAGGTGTTGGCGCAGTCCAGGCTGGTGACGTGCTGCAAGGCGGCATCACTGGTCTGGCACCCTTGCGCGTAGCAATCACGGCTTAAGCGAAGACTGACGCATGAATTTTCGTCCAGCCATCAAGTTTTGCAGCCAATGCGGCAGCGCCACGGAGCAGGCAATCCCCTCTGATGGGGACACCCGCCTTCGCGCTATGTGCACAGGCTGTGGCATGGTGCACTACCAAAATCCATTGAATGTGGTGGGCTGTATTCCCGTCACAGACGATGGGCGCATCTTGCTATGCAAACGCAACATTGAACCGCGCTGGGGCAAATGGACACTGCCAGCAGGCTTCATGGAACTGGATGAAACCACCTCGCAAGGGGCCGCACGTGAAACGGACGAAGAAGCCGGCGCAGACATTGAAATGGGCCGCCTTTTTTCCGTCATCAGCGTTCCCCGCGTGGCACAGGTTCATTTGTTCTATTGCGCGCGCCTGCGCAGTGAAACCCTGAACCCCGGCTACGAAACCATTGAAGCACGCCTGTTTCAGCCTGCAGATATTCCCTGGGATGAGCTGGCGTTTCGCACCGTCAGCATCACGCTGCAGCGTTATCTGGAAGATCTTGCTGCGGGCAGCATTCAAGTGCACAACATCGATCTGACTTAACTTGCATCAAGTTTTGGCCTGGCTTTTGCTTACAAGCAGTTACCGAGGCTGAACGTATATCTCATAACCAATCAGCCCGGACACGGAGGGCTGGTATGGCAAGAGACAACGAGATCCATATTGACACCTTTATCCCCTTTATGCGGGATGTAGCGCGGTGCGAGCGCTCTTTGCATGAGCTCAACCTCATGTGGCGCTTGATTGAATCTTCAGCCAAGATGAATTGCGCCGAAGAAGCCAGCAGCATGCTGCCCATGATGGCCGCCACGCGCGAGGGCTTTCAACGGCTGGAGCAAGATTTGGTGCAGTCCATGGTCTCGGAATCACTGACAGAGGTCATGTCCGAGATCGCCACCTGTGCCCACCACGTGATCGACATCGTCGTACGCAACCTCTACGAGCGCACGGCCGATATTGGCTTTCTTGCCACCGACCGCAGCTTGTGCAATTACGTCGCTAACCTGACCGACAGCCGCGGCATCATTGATCGGCTGCAGGCGTATCGCAGCAAATACACGGTCTATGACGAAATCATGCTCATCAATACCGAAGGCACGGTATTGGCACAGCTCGATGAAAGCTCGCCTGTAGAAGGCTCCCGCGAACCGATACTGGCGCAGACACTGGCAGCGAGCGGCTATGTTGAAAGCTTTCAGTACTGCGATTTGCGGCCCCACAAGCAACAAGCGCTGCTCTACACGCAACGCATGCTCCACCCCGTATCAGGCCAGCCCTGCGGCGTGCTGTGCCTGTCATTTGATTTTGAAGGTGAAATGGCGGGCATTTTTGCGGGCAGCAGTGCGGCTCAGGGCCGCAGCGTTGCTTTACTGTTGAACGAGCACAACCGTGTGATTGCCAGCAGCGATACCGCCTGGATTGCCTTGGGCACGCTGGTTCCAACCAACCAAGATGGTGCACCCAACCTGTACACCCACTCCGGGCGCACCTATCTTGTGCAAACCGTTTCCGCCAGCGGATACCAGGGCTACCCGGGACCCAGCGGCTGGAAAGGCCAGGTCATGATGCCGATTGAACAGGCATTTGGCACCAAAATAATGCGTTGTGTGGACAGCCTTGCCCCCGATGTGGCGCAAGGCCTGCTGGCCCACGCCAAAAGCTTTTGCCCGCCGCTGTACGACATCATCAAAGCCGCTGACTCTATCCGGCGGGTGGTGTGGAACGGTCAGGTGATGACTGCAGGCCAGCGTGCAGGCTCCAGCCGGTTGAAATCTGTCTTGGAGCAAATTGGCGAAACAGGCGCCCGGACCAACTTTGTTTTCAAGCAATCCATTCGCGACCTGTATGACACCGTGCTGAGCGCCGGCCTGCGAGACAGTCAGTCGCTGACGCAGCTGCTGGTCGATTTGCTTGACCGCAACCTCTACGAACGCGCCAATGACTGCCGCTGGTGGGCGCTGTCTCCCATACTGCAGCAACTGCTCATCCAAAGCCATCCACACGAAACACCTAGCAGTGAGCTACTGGACCAAGCCACACGCGTGCTAGAGCACATCAACAGCCTCTACACCGTCTACACGCGCTTGATGGTCTATGACCGCAATGGCCGCATTCTGTGTGCCAGCCACCCACAGCTGCCCGATGGAAGCAACGTGTTAGGGCAGCACATTGACAGCGCCACACTGCAAGCCGTGATGGCGCTCAATCACAGCCAGTCCTACCATGTCAGCCAGTGGACCGCACAGCAGACAGGCGCTGAAGGCGCTACATACATCTATCACGCGCCCATTCGCACAGACGATGACAGCGCCACCACTGTCGGCGGGATTGCTATTGTCTTTAATGCCATTCCTGAACTACAGGCCATGCTCAACAGCGCTCTGATCGGCAAACCGAAGACACGCGCGTTGTACGTGAACCGTGCGGGCCTCGTGCTGGCAAGCACCGACCCGCTTTCACCGCCTGGCAGCACCGTGCAATTGCCCGCAGCGCATTTGCTGCAACTGCAAAACGGCACCAGCAACGCCGTTATCTCGGTGTATCACAACCAGTAATGCATCGTCGGTGCAGGCGTCTCGCGTGGCTATCGTGAATTCAAAATCACCGATGGCTATCGGGACGACGTGCTGGCCATTTCCATTGAGTCTTTTGGTCAGGTGGCCAGTGACAGCAATGCGCCCGACCCCTCTCACCACGCCATAGAGGCAACGGGCAACAACATGCACGGCGTTGAAATGGCCACCTTTTACATAGGCCAGCAATTATTTGCTCTGCGTGCTCAATCGGTATTGGAGGCATTGCCTGCCTCAGCCGTGAACCCTGTCTCTGCGGGTCGCCTGCGCTATTGCCGTGGCACCCTGGCACGCCACTCTCAAGGCCATGTGACAGGCTATGTCTGGGTGTTTGACCTGGCACAGCTGCTGACCGGCAAGCCAACCCGTATGACAGACCAAAGCCAGGTGGTGGTACTGGAGCACGATGACCGCAAGCTGGGCGTGCTGGTTGACGCACTGCATGGCGTGAACCACTTCACACACGACAACATCATTGCCTCGCCCCGCATGGCTGGGGGCGCGCAGTCACTGGTCAATGAACTGATCAAAGCCAACCAAGGTTCGCTGCTGGTGCAATGCCTTGACCCGCAGGGCTTGCTCAATGCGCTGCACTACAACCCTTCGCAGGCCACATCCATGACGCAAACAGAAAAAAGCTGATGCACTGCAACGGCAGTCATGCCGTTGGCCGTGATCTAGCCGTCCACCCAAAGAGCAGGCCTATCGAGCTGCTGGGTTGCCTGCAGCCATCAGTACAGCCCGCTTTCCCGACCACGAGACGATCATCTCTAGGGAACAGCGGGCAAGGCCTGTATCGAACGCAATACCTGCCGTGTGATGCCTTGGCGTTTTGCCAGATCGCCCAGTCTGTTCGGTGTGTCGATATTCATCACAAAAAAGACGGGACCCGTTGGCCATTCAACCCAGCCGGCCCACCAGCCAATCGTTCCTGACCATCCGGTCTTGGCTCTCAAAATCCAGTCAGCACCTGCCTCATTGATCATCAAGTCTTTAACCAGCCGCTGATGCTCAAGCTTGAAGGGCAGCTGGTTGCGGTAGAGCTGCTGGAGAAAATCGATCTTTTCAAAGGCAGAGATTGCCAGGTCTCCTTCGACCCAGAATGGCTCGGCTCCAGTGGATAAGGCATTGCCGTACCCGATTTTTTCCATGAATGCAGTTTCCTGCTTCAGACCCAGCTGCTTTGCAAAGCGCTCATACACCCACACCGTGGAGTTGCGCATGGATGAGCGCAAGTCCTGGTCTTTATCCCAGGCTCTATTGCCACGGTGCACCCCATCCCAGGGGATGACTTCAAATTCATCCTTGATCGCCCCCGCCTCCAGCGCAAACAGTGCGTGAGGAATTTTGAAGGTCGATGCAGGCGAAAACCGCTGGGCGGCCCGCTGGGGGTTGTGCACCCACAGCTGCTCCTTTGGTGCTCTGGCATCCAGCACCACCATGGTGCCAACGGCAGGTGCCTTTGCAAACCAGCCTGCCCACTCAGGTCTCTCCTGAGCGGAAGGTGCGGCAAATACAGAAGAGACGGCGCCCAGCGCCACCATTACAAGCAATCGTTTGATCTTTTTCATAGATGACGCCAATTTTAAATGGCAGTTTCAGCCCGGCGCATGGCGCAGGCCACGCAACATGGCCCCAGTTGCACATCACACGCTGTTCAATGCAGCATCCGCCATCTGGGCAACCTGCAAAGCGATCTCGGCAGACGTTCCATCCTCAAAATGCCATGCTGCCGACAGGCCAGCCCACGCAAGAATCCACTTCAAAAGCCTTTGCCTGTCCAGATGGGCATGTTCGGCCACCAAGCTCACACGTGACAAAAACCGCGCCGTATTGCCAGCAACTTCAAGCGCTGGATTGCAAAATAGGTTGGCATAGTCAAAAGCACGCTCACCCCACAGCCCCTTCGGGTCAATGGCAAGCCAGCCTCTTGCTTCAAAATCGAGAATATTGTGATGGTGAATATCTCCGTGCAGACACCTGACATCTTGCGGATGCGCCAAAAGCTCCGTCATAGCCTGCCGTGATGGGTGCAAAACACCATGCCCTCCCAGCGCAGATGTTTCTAGCGCTCGGAAGCTGACATTCAATGGCGTCAGCGCAGGCGTTGGCACCGCTCGAGGCGAATGCAGCCTCGCAACCACGGCACAAATAATGCGACAGGCTTCGTCATCGTTTTCCTCTCGGCTGAGCGCAGCGAGGGAACGTGACCCTACCGATCGTTCCATCACAATGGCTGGGCCGGATTGTTCAAAAACTCTGGCAGAGCCATCGCCAGCCCACCACCGCAGCAACGCATAGCCTTCAATCTCCTCACTGGCCGTTGAAATTTTCAGCATCGCGGCCTGCCCCTGCCAGATCACGGGTTGCAGCAAAGCTGCAGGCGTCTGAATCGATTGGCCGTCAATCGCTAACGACCAGTTAGCCAGATGTTCTGCAAGCAGTGTTTTCATGCTTCGAATCTACAACGCCTATAGACCAATGCGCGCCACAAGGCACTGCTGTTTGCGGTTGCTTACTGCTGCCTGTTTGTGCTGGCCACCTGTTGCATGACGCTTTTATGCAATTCAGAGTCATGCGCCCCACTGCACGTGCAAGCGATCAGCGCTGCAAACGTTTGCTGGCTTCCTGTGGCTGCGGTTGCGGGGTAAGGGGTTGCTCCCAATCGTCACCCCAGAGTTCACAGGGGTGCGGCGTGCGGTCCGAGCCATTGCCGCAGCGCAGATCGTCTGCTGGGCAATACTGATCGCAACCCCAGCACAATCGCTCGGGATGGGCTGGAACTACTGGAAATTTTTTGGCCATGGTGCTTGTCTCTTTACCTTGTCACTGCGCAAGAGTGAAGGTATCCAAGTTACCGCATGAACTGGGCCCCTGTGCTTGAGTCGCATCAATCGATGAGGATTTTTGCCAACTGCTCACCAGCCACCCCAAACCATATGCCTTGACCAGATAAGCTGGGGATTTTCATTGTGCGGGTGCCAGCATATTGCTTCACCCGTATCCAGCTGCGTTCTTGGTAAACAAAAAATGGCACACCTTTTCAAGGAGCTATCTTGATTCATATCCGCCAGATTCAAGCCTGTGAATGGCAAAAATACCGTGACGTACGACTGCGTGCGCTGCACGATGCACCGGACGCCTTTGGAAGCACTTACGCAATCGAAAGCGCAAAAACGGATGCGGCCTGGCAGCGTCAGATAGAGACAGCCCTTTCCTCCGGCAGTGACTGCCCTTTATTTGCTTACTCCCAAGAAGAGGTGTGTGGCTTGGTCTGGTGCAAGCTGTCTGCTGCTGAGCCAGACACCGCACACATCTACCAGATGTGGGTAGACCCTGCCTACCGAGGATCAGGGGCAGGCCACGCGTTGCTGGATTTCGCCGTTAGGTGGGCCAAAAAAATGGCCGCACAACGTGTTCGCCTGGGCGTTACTTTTGCCCAAAGCCAAGCCATGAGCTTGTACCAAAAATATGGCTTTATTCAGGTTGGGAAAGTGGAGCCCCTGCGTGAAAGCTCTCACCTTGAATCCCTGACGCTGGAGCTGCGGCTGGAGCCCAGATCGCAAGCCTGACAACGCGCCAGACGCAGTCTTGAATGCATGTAATTAACGCATTGCATTGCGAGGTTTCAGCGATCAGGTCACAGCCAGAGTTTCAAGTTTGCTGCCGCGACAAATCGGCAGCCAGCACAAGGTAGGATCAAGCTTTTGTTAACGTTGCCGCGTACCTATGCCCCAGAGCGTGCCAAAGATTTATCACGGAAGCTGCCTTTGCGCAAAGGTACGCTATGAACTGCTGACACCCCCCAAGGCCGTGACGCACTGCCATTGCAGGCAGTGCCAAAAAAGCCATGGCGCTGCATTTTCGACCTATGGTGGCTGTACCGCACAGTGCCCTGCGTATCGTGACCGGGTCTGCGGACATTCACTCCTATGCTTCGTCTGAATTTGCGCTGCGTCAGTTCTGTGCGCACTGCGGCTCATCGCTATTTTGGTCACAGCCCAAGGGGGATTGGTCTGACTGGGTCTGCATCGCCTTGGGTACGCTGGATACGCCTTTCACGCCGGAAAAGCAAAAGCACACACATATATCGTCTAAAGCACCATGGGATGAATTTGTACCTGCAGCATCGCCAAAAGAGTAAGTGCAGCCCGTGCCAGCGTTCAAGCCATGCCCTCGAAGACTTGGCACGGCATGCATCGAAGTGCGTTCAGTTTTTTGAAGCTGCAGCAACTGGCGTATAGCGCAAGCCGCTAAAGCAGGCCGCCAGCACCGCAAACGCAACAGCCAGCCACATGGCACGTTGCTCAGCCACACCTTCAGTGCCCGGCCACAGCACGAACGCCCCGGCCAGACATACGGCACCCAGACCCTGCCCGGTGTGCCGCGCTGAGCCCAGCATGCCACTGGCAGCCCCGCTGCGGTGCACAGGGGCTGTCGTCACAATCGTGTGATTGTTGGGCGACTGAAACATGGCAAAACCTGCGCCACACAGCGCCAGACGCCATGCAATATCCCAAGCCGCAGCGCCCACGGGCAGCAAAGCCAGTGCGCACAGGCCTGCGGCAAACAGCGACATGCCCATAGCCCCCAGCCGCCCCGCTGGAATACGGCCAATTTTGCGCCCCACCATCGGGGCCACAACGGCCAGCGCCAGAGGCCAGGCACTGATCAGCAACCCTGCCCTGCCAATGCTGACGCCATGGGTTTCAATCAACAAGAACGGGACTGCCAAAAAGGCAATGGTCTGCGCGCTGAAAGCGCTGATCGATGCGCCCATAGACAGGGCAAACACAGGAATGCGCAGCAAATCCAGAGGCAGCATGGGTTGCGTTTCGCGTTTTTGGCGTCGCACATAAAAAACGCCTGCTACCAGGCCAATACCCAGCCACAGGGCCGCCCACTGCAAGCCTTGCCCACCCTGCGAATGGCTGACACGATCCAGTGCCAAGAAAATCGAGCCAAACATGACCACGTTCAGGCCCACGTCCCACCACGACAGGCCGCGTGCGTCAGACCCTTGGCGAGGCTTGGGCAGCGCCTGCATACCCAGCCAGCACACCCACAGCGCCAAAGGCAGGTGCAAGCTGAACAGCCAGCGCCAGTTCAGTTGCGACAGCACCAAAGCCGCCAGCACAGGGCCCATCACCGTGCTCAGCGCCACCACCATGGAGTTCAAGGCCATGCCCTGCCCCAGCATGCCTCGCGGATAAATCTGACGCACCAGCGCACCATTGACGCTCAAGGCTCCTGCCATGCCCATCCCTTGCAGCGCACGCGCAGCAATCAGCCAGGGCAGTGAAGGTGCCAGCGCCGCCATGATGCTGGCCAAGCCAAATACCAGCATGCCCCACAGGTACACGCGCTTGTAACCCAGCCTGTCACCCAGCGCCGCCAGTGGCAGCAGCAACACCAGTGAAGCGATCTGGTTGGCATTGACCACCCACAGGGTGTAGGACGGGTCAATCTGCCACTGCCGTGCCATTTGCGGCAAGGCCAGATTCAGCATGGTGCTATCGAGCACACAAATCATCAAGCCACAGACGATGACCGCCATGGCCAGCTTGCGCGCACGCCCCTGCATGCCGTCTACAGGTTCAGGCACGGGGGTGGCGGAAGAAAGCAAAATACTCATATTCGATAGCTACTGGCACTGGCTAAATCAACGCCGATGCCCTGTTTGGGCACAAAAAACCCCGCAAAGCCTTGCGGGGTGGTTGAGCGCAGAACGCTTACAGATGCTGGATCACTACTTGCCCAAAGCCTGAGCAGGACACCTGGGTTGCGCCCTCCATCAGGCGCGCAAAGTCATACGTCACCTTCTTGCTTTGAATGGCTTTTTCCATGCCACTGATGAGCAAATCTGCCGCCT
>Ga0308157_10009954_pt1 | contig 10425 bp, 10 predicted proteins | sample PhyBR1_FD_201035 | JGI IMG/M metagenome (GOLD analysis project Ga0308157, IMG submission 201035) | Phyllosphere microbial communities from UC Gill Tract Community Farm, Albany, California, United States - DLSLB.R1 | ecosystem: Host-associated > Plants > Phyllosphere > Unclassified | place: USA... | reverse complement strand
AGTGCATCTTCGCGTGAGATACGATCAGCGTCGCTTCGTTTCGTGGTCCTATCGATCTTGTTTGCCAATCTTGCGTTTGGAGACGACTTCAATAACTCGTCTATCCATGCAGTCGTCAGCTCGATCTACCTGGTCACAAGCATCGCATCCGTCGCAGCAGCGATATATTTTCGGGAGAGGAAAAAACTCGGAGCCTGCTTCGTGATATTCGATGCCATGCTCGTTGTAGTGATCCTCTATGAGCATATCCTCGCCAGCCCCGTCACAGAAGATCACTATCTCACGACTTCAAGTTTGGTCGTGTCCTTCATTCTGCTGAACCATGTTGCATTGAAGCAGGACCGCAAGCTCATTTTGCTGTTCTCACTGATTGTGGTGGCCGGATGGCTCCTTATGCATGGTGCGATGGCTTGGCGCCATCACACCATGCAGCCCGGCTCGTGGGTCGACAATTTCTTCAATCAAGACCTCGCGCTGACCTTAAGTTTTATCTTCACCGCCCTGGCCGTCTATCTACTTTCACGCGATCACGAGCGAACCTTGACGCAGGCTTTGAAGATTGAAGAAAAAAGACATAACCTGTCCCGGTTTTTCTCGCCAACGGTCGTGGCAGATCTGCAAAACGCGAGTGGCATCCTCGATCTGGAGCGGCGGAACGCTGCAATCATGTTCATTGATATTCGCGGCTTCACCTCCTACGCAGAAAGTTCTCCCGCTCACGAACTTGCGCGAGTTCTCGCCGAGTACCGGCATATCGTTGCTGGCACGGTATTCGCTTTTGGTGGAACCGTAGACAAATTTATTGGCGACGGGGTGATGGCGGTTTTCGGTCAGCCCAGACCAAGGGCAGATGATGTTGAGCGCGCGCTTAAGTGTGCATTGGAATTAACAACCACTCTAGAAACATGGCGTCTGAGGAACATCTCCGAGGGTGGCCCCGATCTTAATACAGGGATAGGTCTACATTACGGGACTGTTCTCGGCGGTGTACTGGAGAGTGGCTTTCACGACGAATTTACCGTGATTGGCGACGCCGTTAATGTAGCACAACGACTTGAGACAATCGCAAAGATTTTGCAGTCACCCCTTGTGGTGTCAGAATCTGTTATCAATGAGGTCACCGAATTCATCGAAGGATCTCTGTGGGTCCGAAAGTCGGGTATCAAAGTTCCCGGCCGAAACGCGTCACTTAATATCGCTTACCTCCGCCAGGACGTCTTAAACCGGCTAGCGTTCAGGAAATCGGCGAGGTGCACAGAGCCTTCAGCAAATCTTCCTTCCAATCACCCCCGTCAACCTCAAGGCTAGGCACGTAAGTTGCGCCGCCCACCAATACTTTACCCCGTCCAGAGCAATCCACTCGTGCCGAATGGAGATTATCGTCATTGTATATGACTGCCCCATGTGTATCGAAGCCGATCAAACCAATCGTGACATCAAAGTCGTAGCCGCGCGCAGGCGACGCGGCCACAGACATGATAGAAAGATTGACTGTCATGCCATCGTCGAATTGGGAAACGTGGAATGGCTGCAACTCGGAAGATAGCGTTTCAACGGCCGTGAACGCAGTCGCAACAATCACTAGTTGTGCCGATATTTTCCACATAGACCTCTCCCAAGGTACTACGGGTATAATACCACTCTGCAGGTGGTTTGCGCGAGGGTCGAAACAAGATTTGTTTTCCCGCCCCTAGGGCCGACGAACGTCGGGCATGTTGCAAAACTCACCGGTGCAGCCGCAGTGATCTGAAGCACTCCGGTCCGCTGCGCAAGGCGCCCGTCTGTGTCACAGCGAGAGCGTAGGCCTTTGGGCATCGTATCTGAACGAGGGCGCCTCAGCGCCGTCATAGTTTACGAAAAATTTAGATTAATTCGATCGATCTGAAGCCGCCTATTTTGATCTGAAAAAAGAAAGCTAAAACTTTCGCAAACACGTCCTCGGGCCGTGTCCTTATCCCTTCAGGCACAACCATGGATCGTTGCAATGAAAATTATTGCCAATTCAGATTCCACATATTTTCTATCGGCGCGAAGTATCGGATCTCAAACCACGGAGAAGGTTCAATCCAGAGCGGTTGGCCCCGATGTGCTCCGGTCTTTGGCGATCCTCCTCGTCATGCTGGTGCATATCCCCGTTGAGGCGACTCCGTCCCTGCTGGTCGGCGTCCGCAACTATGCATGGTTAGGAGTCGACATTTTCTTCGTCCTTAGCGGATTTCTCATCGGAACCCAGCTTTTCAAGGAGGTTTCGAGGACGGGCAGCGTGGGCTTGAAGTCCTTCTATCTCCGCCGCGCTTTCCGCATCTTCCCGGCTTTTTTCGTTGTTCTTGGCCTTTATACGATTTTCCCCGTGCTTCGGGATGCTCCGACCATGCAACCGATCTGGAGCTTCGCGACCTTCACCGTCAATTTTGAGTTTGATCCCCGTGTTGGTCGTGCCTTTTCGCAAGCATAGTCGCTTTGTGTCGAAGAGCATTTCTATCTGGTTCTGCCGCTCCTTGTGTTGCTTGTACATCGCCGGATCCGCATGGGGTGGACGCTTGTAATCGCCGGCGCGGTGATCGTCGCGGGGATGATCCTTCGTTACGCCCTCTGGGAAAGCCACGTCGGTACTCTCGTTGAAGCCGGCAAGCTGCGGGATGCTTTCGCCGTCTATCTCAGGACGTGTATTATCCGACATACACCCGGGTCGACGGCCTGATGTTCGGCGTGATGCTTGCGGTGGCGCGTTTTTTCAAACCGGAACTCTGCCAGCGTTACACGCCTCCACGTGTTGCTATCCCGGTCGGCGTCGCTTTGATCGTGGCAGCACTTGCGCTGTTCTCGGTCCGAGGGCCTCTTGCAGGAACAAACCTCTTTTTCGTCTTTCAAGGACAACTCGGTTCTGTCGTCGGCTTTCCTCTGATTTCGATCGGAATCGGCCTCGTTCTTGGTGCGATGCTCGATTTGGAGCAGGTGCTGAAGCGCTGGCCGGTCCCGGGGGCTGTGATGGTCGCCACCTTGTCCTATAGCCTATATCTCACTCACAAGTCGGTCTTCCATGTCGACAGGCTTATCTTGGGCGAAGCGAACCTTCAGGGTGGTCTCGGCTTTGTGGTTTACCTGATGACCAGCTTTGCCGTCGCAGCCGTGCTCTGGCTCAGCGTGGAAAGAACATTCCTCCTGCTTCGAGACCGTGTTCTCTCTCCGAGCAAGTGAGCTGAACTGCCATCTCCGGGTATCGCCGCTAATCAGATCAGCGGGCATCCTCGTGGCTGGCAGTGCGTATGGTGGTAGCAGCAAAACATATCCGCTGCTGTCCTGTCCATGATCGGGGCGAAGAATACCACGCCTGGTGTTTGGCCGCCAGAAAGTCATCGGCAAAGCCGAGAAAGGCTGCGACATTCTTTTTTGTATTCCTTGGCACTGAGGTAGATGCATTTGCGGAGAGCCTGTTCTCCTACGTCAAGCCAAGTACCCGCTTTCCGTAGTCTCTCAGTTCGCCCTTGGGGCCGACATACCGGTATAGGGTGACGCGCTTTATGCCGAGTTCCTTGCACAGATCCGAAACGGGTGTGTCGCGTTGCGCCATAGCGGCCTGCGCAAGACGCACTTGCGCTTTCGTCAGGGCAAACTTGCGACCGCCTTTCCTGCCTCGTGCTCTCGCAGCGGCCAGCCCCGCCATGGTGCGCTCGCGGATCAGGTCCCGTTCGAACTCGGCCAAGGTGGCGAAAATACCGAACACCATGCGGCCGGATGCGGTCGTGGTGTCGATCTGAGCGCCCTTTCCGGTCAGCACGCGTAATCCAATCTTGCGTTCAGACAAATCCTTCACGGTGTTGACGAGGTGGGCAAGCGACCGTCCGAGGCGATCAAGTTTCCAGACCACCAGCACATCGTTGGCACGCAAGGACTTGAGGCAGGCGGCAAGACCAAGCCGATCATCACGACTGCCGGAAGCACAGTCCTCATAAATGTTTTCCTGCTCGATGCCGACGGACCGCAGCGCGTCGTGTTGCAGGTCGAGGGACTGCGAACCATCGGCTTTTGAGACTCGGGCATACCCAATCAGCATGTTTCTTAAACGTTGGTTTGAGGCGGTGTGTCGGACGCGAATGTTTTGTTGGGTAGAATTGTATCCCAACCAGCTTCATAAACAAAGCATCTTAAACATGATCAAATTTTGAAAAAGGAACATAAATGCCGCGTCGCGTCACTCTAACTGATCGGCAAAGGGATGCGCTGTTGCGCCTGCCGACCTCGCAAGCGGATTTGCTGAAGCACTATACTCTTAGCGATGAGGATCTCGGCCACATCAGGCAACGCCGGCGCGCTCACAACAGATTCGGCTTCGCCCTGCAACTGTGCGTCCTCCGCTATCCCGGCCGGGTATTGGCTCCGGGTGAACTGATACCGGCAGAGGTCATTGATTTTATCGGAGTGCAGCTCGGCCTCCATGCCGACGATCTTGTCGAATATGCTACCCGTGAGGAGACGCGGCACGAGCATCTTTCCGAACTGCGGGCACTCTATGGATTCCGCACCTTCTCCGGACGTGGTGCGCGTGATCTGAAGGAATGGTTGCTCCGCGAAGCCGAGATCGCTGTGTCGAACGAGGATATTGCCATTCGCTTCGTGACCGAATGCCGTCGCACGCGCATAGTTCTTCCCGCGACATCGACGATCGAGCGGCTTTGCGCAATGGCCCTGGTCGATGCTGAACGACAGATGGAGACAAGAATTGCCAGTCGCTTGTCGCAAGAAATCAGGAAGCCGTTGTTAGCGCTGCTCGAAGATACTGTTGACGACCGGGTAACTCGGTTCGTCTGGCTGCGGCAATTCGAGCCAGGCTCGAACTCATCGTCTGCCAACCGGCAGCTCGACCGGATAGAATACCTAAAACGCGTCGTTCTCCCCGAAGATTTGCTGGCCGGTGTCCCTGCCCATCGCGTGACACGTCTGCGTCGGCAAGGCGAACGATATTATGCTGACGGCATGCGCGATCTTCCGGAGGACAGGCGGCTTGCAATTCTGGCCGTCTGCGCGTCGGAATGGCAGGCAATGCTTGCCGACGCCGTGGTCGAAACCCATGACCGGATCGTCGGCAGGCTCTACCGGGCGTCGGAACGGATTTGCCAGGCGAAGATCGCCGACGAAGCAAACGCGGTGCGCGACACTCTGAAATCCTTCGCTGAAATCGGCGGAGCCCTGGTCGATGCACAAGATGACGGACAGCCGCTGGACGACGTTATCGCAAGCGAATCAGGCTGGGACGGCTTCAAAACCCTTGTCACGATGGCAGCCAGGCTGACCGCCACTATGGCGGACGATCCCCTCCACCATGTGCTGGACGGCTATCACCGTTTCCGCCGCTATGCTCCTCGCATGTTGCGCCTGCTCGATCTCCGGGCTGCGCGGGTCGCACAGCCTCTTCTGGAAGCGGTTACGGCCCTACGCACTGGCTTGAACAATGCCGCGCATACGGCCTTTTTGCGGCCGAGCTCGAAATGGCATCGTCACCTTCGTGCCCAGGCAGCCGGCGATACTCGCCTCTGGGAGATCGCGGTGCTGTTCCATCTGCGCGATGCCTTCCGCTCCGGGGATATCTGGCTGGCCAGGTCCCGGCGCTATGGCGATCTGAAACATGTACTCGTGTCGGCGCGGGCTGTGGCCGAAAGCGGTCGTCTGGCTGTGCCATTGCGGCCGGAGGAATGGTTGGCAGATCGGCAAGCTCGCCTCGATATCCGGTTGCGCGAGCTTGGCCGTGCTGCTCGCGCGGGCACAATTCCCGGTGGGTCCATCGAAAACGGCGTCCTGCATATCGAGAAGCTCGAAGCCGCCGCGCCGTCTGGTGCCGAGGATATTGTTCTCGATCTCTACAAGCAGGTCCCGTCTACGCGGATTACCGACATCCTGCTTGAGGTGGAAGCTGCAACCGGTTTCTGCGAAGCCTTCACCCATCTGCGCACGGGAGCGCCCTGCGCCGATCGGATTGGACTGATGAACGTCATTCTCGCGGAGGGGATCAATCTCGGCCTTCGGAAGATGGCAGATGCTACCAATACCCACACCTTCTGGGAATTGATCCGCATTGGGCGGTGGCATGTCGAGGGCGAGGCCTACGACCGGGCGCTGGCCATGGTGGTCGAGGCGCAGGCGGCGTTACCTATGGCGCAATTCTGGGGCGCGGGTGTCTCGGCATCGAGCGACGGGCAATTCTTCGTGGCGACAGAGCAAGGCGAGGCCATGAACCTGGTCAACGCGAAATACGGCAATACGCCAGGCCTGAAGGCTTACACCCACGTCTCCGATCAATACGCACCGTTCGCGACCCAGATGATCCCCGCGACAGCGAGCGAAGCCCCCTATATCCTTGACGGCCTGCTCATGAATGATGCCGGCCGTCATATCCGCGAGCAATTCGCTGACACGGGAGGCTTCACCGATCACGTCTTTGCTGCATGCGCCATTCTCGGCTACCGGTTCGCTCCTCGTATCCGGGACCTGCCATCCAAACGGCTCTATGCGTTCAATCCACCGACAGCACCAGCGCATCTGCGCCCTTTAATCGGAGGCAAGATCAACCAGGCCATGATCGAGCGCAATTGGCCTGACATCCTGCGTATCGCCGCCACCATTGCAGCCGGAAGCGTTGCGCCAAGCCAGATCCTACGCAAACTCGCCTCCTATCCGCGGCAAAACGAGCTGTCCACAGCCTTGCGGGAAGTTGGCCGCGTCGAGCGGACCTTGTTCATGATCGACTGGATTCTGGATGCCGATCTGCAACGCCGCGCCCAGATCGGTCTCAACAAAGGCGAAGCGCATCACGCGCTGAAACGGGCTATCAGCTTCCATCGGCGAGGCGAAATCCGCGATCGTTCGGCGGAAGGGCAGCACTACCGTATTGCCGGCATGAACCTGCTCGCCGCCATCATCATCTTCTGGAACACCATGAAGCTCGGCGAAGTCGTCGCCAACCAGAAACGAGCCGGAAAGCCGTTATCACCCGATCTACTGGCCCATGTCTCGCCGCTCGGTTGGGAACACATCAATCTCACCGGAGAATATCGTTGGCCGAGACCTTAGCGTAGGATTCCGCCCCCTCCCGCAAACGACCCCATGTCGACCTTACCTGTTGCAGGCCCATCCTTGAGAAAGGGAATCCGAACCATCGTCCAATCGAGGCGTGAGCTGCTCACCAGTTCGGCGGTCGCCTTGATGTCGCCATAGGCAGCGTTCGCCATCAGCTTGAACATCGTGACGAGAGCGCGCCACTTGAAATCGAAACCGTCCTTCGGGTCACGGTAGCTCGCCGTCGAAATCTGAATGAGGCGACGAACGTTCAGCTCTTCCATGACAGAGATGATCGTGCCGACGCCGCGCATAACCGGTCGCTTCTCTTGTGTCTTCTGGCCGTTGGGCCCAAGCGCGCTGATGACCGCATCTGCGCCCGCGATGCATGCCTCGATCGCTTCGCGATTGTTCAGGTCGCCGACAATGACTTCGATCCTGCCGTCAAAGGCCGAGAGCTTTCCGGCAGCCCGGGTATAGACGGACAGTTCATATCCCTGCCGGAGTGCCTCTTCGATAATGTACCTTCCGGTGGGTCCGGTCCCTCCAAAGAGAGCGATCTTCATTTCATTTTCCTTTTTGTCTTATGGCTTGAAGTGACTGCTCTCGCTGCTGACACGCAGCTTCGCACAGCCAGAGCAGTCGGCCGGTTTGCCTTCAGGCGGCCTTTTCAAGGACTGCTTGGGGCCTCAGTGGCTGCGATGGCGGCCTCCGCCGCCTCAGGACCGAAGACGGTCCCTTCCACACGGACGATTTCGACGTCGCTCAGGCCGATGAAGCCCAGGAGGTGGCGCAGATAGGCGGTCTGGAAATCAAACGGTGTCCAGTCGCCCTCGAAAAAGACGCCGCCTGCTGCAGCGACGAGGTAGACCTTCTTGCTGGTCAGCAATCCCTGTGGTCCCCCGGCTTGCATATCGGGTAGATAGGCTCTGAAGTCCGCGTGGGCTCGGTGTAATGAGGGGGTTGCTCATGGTTGCTCCGATGTGAACAGGGTAGTAAACTCTTGTTACTAACGATAGTAAGATCACTGGCAATCAGCCGCAAGAAGGCACTCTTATGACACTCAGTAACACTGATTTTCCTACCCCCAACCAGGGTGACGACTGCCGCGTGGTTCGGGAGATCCTCGATCTCGTCGGCGATAAGTGGACGCTTTACATCATCGCAACACTCAAGGATGGACCTGTTCGGTTCAACGAATTGCGGCGTCAGATCGACGGAATCTCACAACGGATGTTGACGATAAATTTGCGGGGCCTGGAACGTGACGGGTTGGTGAGGCGGACATTATTTCCCACCATTCCACCGCGGGTGGACTATGAGTTGACGGAGGCCGGACGAACACTTCTTGCGCCGGTCATGGCCCTCGTTATGTGGGCGGACAGCAATCGGGAGAACATTCAGGACGCTCGCGTACGGTACGATGCAAGCTAAGGTGCGCTTCGATGTCCGCAGACTAATCCCAGTCCCGAAGACCTCCTCCGCCACGATTTTGGAGTGCCCGGCCAAAGCTAGGACATCGATGAGCTTTTGACTGACGAGTATGTTGAAACGTTAGAGCATCTCTTCGACCAGCGCATGGGCGACAATACGCTGAGGGCACCCACCTCCGGTCTCGCCTACCTCGAAGCCTGTGGTCTGGCGGCGAGCAGTAAATTCCTGCCATGGCCGGCGCCAGAGGCAACGCTCCTGAAATTCGTCGCCCATCATCTTTGGGATCCGGAGAAACGTGCCTGCGACCCCAGTCACGGTATGACTGATGACGTCGAGGAAAATCTGAGGCGCCAGAGTTTCCTCAAATCTGTCGGCCCGCACGCGCCTGACACGCTGCGCCGTCGGCTGACCAACTGGTCGATCCTACCCAATAACGTGGTTCTTTCCGGCGCCTTCGCCTCGCCTGTCCTCAAACAGGCGATCCGGCTTGCATTCCGCCCCGTTCCGCGGAAGCGCCGTCGTAAAAGCGCAAAGGCGGTCACAGGTGATATCCTTGCAACGTTGCTGGCGATCGGCGCTCTTGACAGGCTGCGCCACATCCGCGATCGGGCGATCTTGATGGTCGCCTTTGCCTCTTGGCGGCCGCCGGCGCAGCGAGATTGCCGGGCTTCGTGCCGAGCAGTTGAGGCCCGAGGCACCCATCGAGATACCGGACAACCCTCCCCTCCCCTCGTTTTCCATCCGTCTCGGCCGCACCAAAACGGCCCACCGGCGAACAGGACGAGAATGTCTATCTCACTGGTTGGCCGATGGAAGCGCTGAATACCTTGTTAGTAGCTGCCAGGATCGACGGAGGCAGCTGATCGCGGCATTCCCCTTCCGGAAACGATGAAACAATCCCACCATCGCTCGGTCCAGCAAGCGTCGAGCTATTACAACAATGTCGCTCGGCGAAACGGAAGGGCGGTGCAGCTTTTAACAGGCCAAGAGTGTATCCTAAAGCTCTTGACAAAGATCCATAGACGTACGGTTCCTTAGACGAAGGAATTGAAATCGAGCTCCTCAAACTCGTTGATGACAGCCCGGCAGTCGAGCCCGGCCTCGTCCACAGCCCTTCTGGCAAACGCCGCAGTTCCCCGAGCCGTTCTGCGACGCCCTGCCATTCCTGTCGGTCAACCTATTCGTGGTGTAGGGAGGAGGCGTCATTTTGGCTGCTTACTTGTAACGCATTGCTCGAAAACCTTGTCAGCTGACAAGGTTTTCAAAACCCTAGGCCAACACCCTTGAAGCCTCATATGCAGATACCGCCTTACTGGACACATCAAGGCCTAGCAACTTGGGGGCCAAGACCTTGTCAGCTGACAAGGTTTGGAAAACCATTGCGTGGAAACAGCCCTTATAAGCAGGCGACGTCACGCGGACCGATACGTTGATACAGACACCGCGTGTCTTCCACCAATCACATCGGAAAGAAAAGCTATCTATCTGAAGGGGGAGGGGAGGGCCAACTGAACAAGACGATAACATATACCCATTCGAGCGACGTCATACCTGTCAGCCAAATTTAAAATGCAGAAGGAATGGGGCTCATTTTCGCCCGTCCACCAACGGCAAACTTCGGCAATCGAGCGCCACGCAACGCTACGACCGCGCAAAGAGTGCATACCGCCTACTTGCGAGAAGGTGTGTTACGCTCATTGGCCGTGCACCAGCATCTACATAGCGGCAACGATCTTCCAGAGCCCGATCCAAAGACAGCACAAACGTAAGAACGCTTCGAAAGCGCGACAGACCCATGGCTAAAGTCCAGCCATGAGGTTGAAATCGTTCGATGTCCGACCGGTGCCATGTCTACTAAAGGTAAATGACAAGCAGATCGGGAACTTTCGGGGCGCCAGCTCTTTACACACTTGCAAATCCAAAATGGAGGAAAGCGATTTG
>Ga0308157_10009953_pt1 | contig 10425 bp, 12 predicted proteins | sample PhyBR1_FD_201035 | JGI IMG/M metagenome (GOLD analysis project Ga0308157, IMG submission 201035) | Phyllosphere microbial communities from UC Gill Tract Community Farm, Albany, California, United States - DLSLB.R1 | ecosystem: Host-associated > Plants > Phyllosphere > Unclassified | place: USA... | reverse complement strand
GTTGACTGGGTTTTTCTTGGGATATGCTAGACTAGAAAACGGGAGGAAAAAGCTATGAAAACATTGATTATTGTCAGCCATCCGACAATTGACACATCGTTGAACCAACAGTTTTTTAAAGAAGCATCCAGCCAGCTATCGACTACTTGGCATCATCTAGAAGCTTGTTATCCAGATGGGGAAATTGATCTTCAAGCAGAACTTGCTTTATTGAAAGAGCATGACCGGATCATCTTCCAATTTCCTTTCTATTGGTATAGCGCGCCAGCCCATTTGAAAATGTGGCAAGACCAAGTGTTAGAAGCGGCAACAGCAGTCTTATCAGGTAAAGAATTAGGGATCGTCTTAACAACCGGCGTGAGTGAAAAAGAATACCAAGCAGGTGGGAAAGAAGAGTATACGATCTCGGAGTATTTGCGTCCGTATCAACGAATTGCCCATAAATTCCAGATGACCTTTTTGCCTCCGTTTGTTTTAGCACAGTTCATGTACTTAACTCAAGAACAACGGTTTGAACGCCTGATCAGTTATCAGCAATATCTCACATTAGTCGAAAAACCTTCACTGATCAATCGGATCGATTGGTTTATCGAACGATTTGCGCAAAATGAACGTATCAAGGAAAAAGCACCGATGAAGCAGCAGATGATCGAAACGATGTTAGAAGAAGCCAAAGAAAATATTGAAGATCTGACATTTATACTACAAGAGATGAAAGGAAAGACCTTATAATGGATCAATGGTTGACAGAACAATTAGCCGAATTGAGTACGCAAGCGGATTATGAGGGCAAAGCCTTACTTCATGAAATGTCACGCTTATTTGTCGAAATCAATGAACGGATCGAGCAGTTGCAAGGAGAAATCGATGGAGAATCTTGGAATCATCAAAAATGGTGATTTTTCTTCAGTAATAACATAATAAAAAATGTTCATAACGCTTATTATTTGCTACAATGGAACTACAAGAAAGTTGGTAACGCTATTTTTTTTACAGAAATAACAGGTGGTGAATGAAATGAATGAAGAAAATGAACAGCGTGGCAATGTTCGATCAGCTCGAAGACAACAACAGAAACAAGCATCACGCATGCGTATGATGAAAATCGGTGCCGCTGTTGCAGTAGTCTTACTACTGGTGGGTGCAGGTACTGGATTATATCTCCATAGTAGAAACAATGCCAGTGAAAACTCGGTAGCAAAGACGAGTGAAACGACGCAATCGTCCACAGCTTCAACTACTGCTTCATATGAAACTGAAGCAACACAAGAAAGCAGCGAAGCAACAGAACCTTCAGGAGCTATTTCTGAACAACTACAAGCAGTCGTTGCAGATTATTCGAAGAAAATCGAAGATAAAACCCCAGTGTTGATTGAAGAATACCAAGCAGAGATCCAAAACAATCAAGACGGTGTCAATGGTCTTTCGGTCATTGCCAACCGAAAAGCAAGAGAACTTCAAGCTTTATCGGATGAAGGAATCAGTAAATTAAGAGGGATGTACCAAGATGCTTCCAACAAGGAGGATATCGACCTAGATACCATGATCAATCAGCTATCTGCAAGTTACACGGCGCAGGTCGCTCGGATCTCCGACATTTATCTGCGAACAAGTGCGGAACTTCAAGCAGCGACACCTAGTAGCGAATCCTCTTCGGAAGAGACGACACCTTCGACGGGAGCGACACCAGAAACAACAGAAACGTCGGAGTCACAAGCCAATCAGTACACGGCGCAGTCCACAGAAGATACGAGCAATCAAGCCAATCAAGCAGCTACAACCGTTGTACGTGAAGGCGAAGGACCAAATCAAATTGCGCAACGGACGGGTGTACCAGTTGAGACGATCTTGTCCTTGAATGGCATGACGATGGATGATTTCTTCTTTAACCCTGGTCAGGAATTACGTTTGAATTAGGAAGATCAAGAAGAAAGATTCAACTTCAATTGATTAGATGAAGTCACAAAAATGGTGCTTTTTGCCAATTTTTGTGGCTTTTTTGTTCTAAATACGTTTCGTTCGCCACTGGCTCGTCATGAGCGGGTTGCGATTGGTTGTTTTTTTGTTAAGATAAAGAAGTGAATGTAACCCGTAAAGGAGAAGATCATGAAAAAACGAGAATTCATCGTCCAAGATTTATTGAGTAAAATCTATCAAGAAGAATTTAAAGATGGAAAATTACCGAATCAACGAAAACTAGCGGAAATCTATCATGTTTCTCGCTTTACGATTCAACAAGCGATCAAAAATCTAGAAGAAATCGGTATTGTCCGTGTCGTTCAAGGATCAGGTATCTTTATCCATGAAAAATGGGTCAAAAATCCCTTGATCTTCAATTCTTTGACACGTACCCCTTATGATCGGATCCATTCAAAAATGATCGGTTTAAACAAAGCACCAGCAACGGCGGATGAGCAAAAAATCTTTCAACTTGATGAAGGCGCCGAAGTTTGGACATTTGAACGTATTCGAATCGTTGATTATAAAATCGAGCAGTTAGAAATGTCAAAAATGCCGGTAGCAATGTTTCCCGACCTGTCCCAGGAAGTCATCGAGCATTCCATCCAAAAGTACGTGGAACAAAAAGGCTATCGAATTTCTCACTATATCACGAGTTATGACCCAATCACGACTTCCAAAGAACAATCAAAAATATTGCTATGTAAACGCGGTACACCAGCCATGCAAATCACGAACCGAGCCATATTAGAAGATGGACAAGTCTATGAATACAGCAGCATCATTGCTATTGACTACTCAGTGACGTATATCCGCCCCTTTGACCGTGAGATCCATCGATCGAGGATTGATTGAGGGGTTGAGTAGTCTCAAAATAGCTTAAGGAAAAAACTTCTGTAAAAATATAGCTTTTTTGAAAGTTAAGGGAGAAAATATTAAAACGAATTAGTTGATAGTGCTTTTATTACAAGTGCTTGATAAGTGAAGTAAGTTATATCTATTATTTATAATAGAAAATATAAAACACAAAAAAATAACTTACAATAAGTATGAACCAAATAAGTCTTTCAACTATTTGAGCAATTGTTGATTGATTGTATGTAAAGATAATACCAAATTTATAGTTCTTGTTACTGCGTATAAAAATACTCTGTAAACCTAGAGAGAGCATGATAAGTAACTTCATGATCAGATTCGATAGCTGGTAGGATTGATCGTTAGTTGTTAGGAAAAAAGTATACAAAGTTAAAAGTTGTAACAACCAAATAACTTGAATAAGTTTACTCCCAGCTTGGGTTTTATTCGACATAGATGTTCATTCTCCTTAAAATTATTATTGTGATTTAAGTTGATTATATGCCTTTTTTAAGTCAATATTCAATAAGTGTTTAATGAGAATGTGGCATTAAATAAAAGATTAAGAAGGTCTGAGAACTCTATTGATTTATTTTTGTATTAGTATCTTTTACGTTGTAAAATTTATTTTATGAGGAGTGATAAATGATGATTAATGTAAAAGCTCGTAAAATAGGGAATTCTATCTCTATTTCAATTCCTAAACAGTATCAGGTTGAAGCTGGATCAAAATATGTCGTATATAAATCTAAGAATGGAGGATTAATATTCACACCCAAAATAGAAAATCCATTTTTATCGGATGAACCATTTCAAAAGGATGAAGATGAGGGATGGCAAACAATAGCAAAAGAGGAGATTGGGAAAAATCTAGGAACCTCAACAAGGTGATTTGATCTGGCTTAATTCTATGCCTTCTTTTGGCAGGGAAATAAGAGGGAAGCACCCGACTTTAGTTGTTTCCTCAAATGCTTACAATAAAAAAACGAACTATATTATTGTCTGTCCGGTAACGACTGGGGGGAATAACTTTTCTGGGTATGTTTCTTTGAATGATTACAAGAAACGTGGAAGAGTGCACGCTAGACAAATTCATAGCTTTGATACTGACCGGATTATTAGTAAAGAATTTATTGATCGTCTAAGAGGAGACGATTTTCTTCAAGTCAAACAGATTTTAGATTATTCTTTAGAAATTGATTTTTGAAAATTATGTTTTACATAAAAAGCTGCTAAGGTTTACACGTGTATTCATTATTGTAATAAGAGGAATACAGCGGAACCAAAAAAGCTATCCTTACATGTTTCGTGTAAGGATAGCTTTTTTGGGAATTACGGTGTCACGATCGTGCCATCTGGTGTACGGCTTTGTGTCCATTCATGTGGGCGATAGACAACTGGAAATTCTGCTGCCTGTTCTTCATTGAATGTGACACCGATCCCACTTTGTTCGATCGGATAGAAAAAGCCTTTTTTTGGTGTGGGGATATTTCCGAAAAGTTGTTTCGTATTTTCAGGAACATCGATGTTTTCTTGGATCGCCGCATTGTGCAAATGGATGTTCAAATGCGTATTCACTGCTAAGCCAATTGGTGTGATATCAGATGGCGTATGCCAAGCGATTCGTATCCCCATCGCTTCGCAAAAGTGTGCCAATTTCAAGGCAGGAGTAATCCCGCCGATTTGCGAGACATGCGCGCGCATATAGTCGATTTGGCGATTGCGAACTAATTCTTTCCATTCCATTGGGTTATTGAACAATTCCCCAGTAGCAATCGGGGTCGTTGATTGACTTCGCAATTGAGCCAACCATTCATTTTGGTTTGGCGGTAGAATATCTTCTAAAAAGAAAAGATTGTACTTTTCTGCTTTTTTTGCAAAACGGATCGCTTGGTTAGGATGCAAGCGTTCGTGAACATCATGTAACATTTGGAAACGATCGCCATATTTGTTTTGGATATGTTCAAACATGGATAGCGTTGTGCCCATGTACTCTTCTTGATCGAAATAAGAGCCAGCAAGTGGTTGTTCAGGTGTTGCTAAATTCGTTGGATTTCCCCCATAAAAACCTAATTGACAACGAATATAACGATACCCTTGTGCGAGAAATGTTTCGATTTCACGATCAAGGTCCTCTAGATTATCTGCGACAGCATGCGTATACGCAGGGATTGCTGTTCGAGCTTTTCCGCCGAATAACTGATACAATGGCATATCAGCGATTTTCCCTTTGATATCCCAGAGCGCCATATCGACACCTGAAATGGCGTTATTTGTGATTGGCCCATTCCGCCAGTAAGAATTGACATTCATGACTTGCCAAAGGTCTTCGATTTGATTCGCATCGCGTCCAATCAGTAAAGGTTTTAAGTATTCTTCCACTACGGTCTGGACAGCCAAAGGACGAAATTGGAAAGTGCCGCAACCGAAGCCGGTCACGCCTTTATCTGTTTCAACTTTTACGACTAACAAGTTGTGACGATCTGGTTTGATTGCGTAACTTTTTATATTTGTAATGATCGTTGGTGTCATTTTTTTCACTCCAATATACATAAATAAGAATCATGTGCATCCTCATTGAAACACGGGGAAGAACATCCTGTCAATTTGGTCTAATAAAAACATCTAAACTAACTAAAAAACAGTCCAATTCTACGTTTGCTTGTTTTTAAATGTTGCTATAAAAGCTTTTTTAATGTTTTTTGACTAAAAAGGACTGGTTTTACAAGTGGCGCTCCACATGCTACTATTTGGGTGAAAGCGGAAACAAGAATCATTGTTTGATGAGAATAAGGGGGAGAACAAGTGAAGCATGAAGAAATAGCAAAACAAATCATACAACATGTGGGTGGAGCAAGTAATATCAACAACGCTTGGCATTGTATGACACGATTACGGTTTGATTTAAAAGATGAGAAAAAAGTGGATTATGCTGCGTTGGAAAAAACACCGAAAGTGGTGGGGACAAAATATCAAAGCGAACAACTGCAAGTCGTGATCGGTACAGAAGTCGCTGACTATTTTGCACCAATTGCGAAAGAATTAGGGTTAGATGAAACAAGTGAACGAAGTGAAGGAGAGAAAAAAGGAGTCGTATCCTTATTTATGGATACTGTTTCCGGTGTATTTGGTCCGATCGTACCAGCAATTGCTGGGGCAGGAATGATTAAGGGTTTGATGGCCGGTTTAGTGGCATTGAATGTCATTTCGAATCAGACGGATACGTATTTGATCATTGATATGATTGCGAGTGGCGTGTTTACTTTCTTGCCATTTTTCGTTGCTGCTTCTGCCGCTCGGATCTTCAAAACGAATCCATATTTAGCGATTGCGATCGCTGCAACTTTACAATTTCCCACCATGACGACAGCGGTTGCTGAAGGTTCGATCTCTGCTTTCCAACTGTTTGGTCTCATTCCAGTTCCTGTCTTTAATTATGCAGGAACAGTTATCCCGATCATTTTTGCGGTATTGGCACTCAGCTACATTTATCGTTGGGTGGATAAGCTGTTGCCACAAGTGTTACGAACGGTGTTCACACCAACCATTTCCCTGTTTGTTGCAGGATTATTGACACTCACAGTGATCGGCCCGATCAGTATTCATTTAGGTAACCTCTTAGCAGCTGGTGTGGCATGGTTATTCTCAATCTCGCCAGTGTTAGCTGGTATCGTGGTCGGTGCGATTCGTCCAATTGCAATCTTTACTGGGTTGCATCATGCGATGACCCCAATTGCGTTACAAAATTTTGCGAATCAAGGCTATGATATGTTGATGCCGATGATGTTTATGGCAAACATGGCGATTACTGGGGCGACAGCGGCTATTTACTTGAAAGTGAAATCAAAAGAAGAAAAATCATTGGTTCTATCTTCTGCTGTTTCTGGTCTATTAGGAATCACTGAACCTGCACTTTTCGGGATCTTATCAAAATACAAGAAAGCGTTTATTGCCGCAACAGTCGGCAGTTCGGTTGCTTCGGCATTTATCAGTTTCTTTGGTGTTCGGATCTACGGCTATATTTTATCAAGTATTTTTAGCTTACCCGCCTATATTGGTCAGTATTTTGTGTTTGCGGTACTTGGGATAGTGATTGCCTTGGTTTCCTCTTTTGCGATTACTTATTTCTTAGTACCAAATGAACAAGCAGAAGATACTGAGTACACGAACGAAGTGAATCTACACGCTGTAGCTAAAGGAGAATATATTCCTTTAGAAGATGTGCCTGATGAAGTTTTTTCAACGAAAATGATGGGGGATGGTTTTGCAATCGAGTCAATCGATGGTGCCATCTTTGCACCGGTCAGCGGAAAAGTCACTACGATTTTCCCTTCCAAACATGCGTTAGGAATTAAAACTAGTAATGGCGTCGAAGTATTAGTCCATATGGGAATTGATACTGTCAACTTGAATGGGGCAGGATTCGATGTACTTGTAAAGGTCGGTGATCAGGTAACCGTTGACACTAAAATTGCTCAAATGGATTTGCCGTATATCCATAGTCAAGGGAAAAAGAGCATGGTCATCGTTGTGATCACGAACATGGATCGTGTGTCGAAATTCTCCGGGGAACGAAACCTAGAAGGGCAGCACCAAGCTGGAGCGCTCTTGGAACGTGCCTTGTTGAATGGGTAAAATGAAAATAGCATGATCAAGAGAACATACGCCATCTTCAAAGATTGGCGTATGTTTTTTGTTGTTGACAACCTCAAGTTTTTTGAGTATATCGTTATCTATTTTTTGTTTTAAAGTTATTTAATTAGTTGAGTAAAACATGAATAGATTTTATGCGATTCCATGATTCGCTAGGTGTTAGGGGCTTTGGTAATACTGGTTTATCAGCTGTTTTTTACTGTTTTATGAGTGTTAGTGGTTTTTAATGCAGTGGGGAATGGTATGGTGGATAGGCGAAAGAGGGAAAATATAAAAAAGATTCATTCAGTGTGTGGAATTCTTCGGGTTGTTTTATTTGATGTTTTTTTAAAAATAAATTATCCTTATTTTAAGAAGCGGTAAGCGCTTTTAAAATAAGCTTAGGAGGCGATAGATATGACTGATTTAGATGGAGGAATCACTATTCCAGACGCACCAACGATTACTGATGAACACAAGAAGCTGGTAGAAGAAGCACGCAAAACGTTAGATGACAGTAGTGAAGCTATACCATTTGCGCTATTAGGAACACAAGTAGTTGCTGGGACAAACTATTGGATCTTGTGCAAAGTCAACATGTTTGGCCCCACACAGAGCAAAAAATTAGTGACTTACAAAATCAACAAAAATCCACAAGATGAAGTGACGCTTTTGGAAGCGAAAACATTCGAGTTTTGATTGACCCAACTTTTTAAAATACTTCCCCGCTTTCCCATACAGTCGATAAGAGAAGATGTTCATTCTACTATCCACTATATGGGATTTTTATTGTCTCAAGAACTGTCTTTACTGTGATAGAAAAACCATCTTTCCATCATTTACAGAATCAATCCGCTATATCCGTTGAAAGATCAGCAACGACTTCATAATAATGATCGCCCCAATCGCAGATATGTTGGACGATCGTTGAGAGTTCGCGCCCGATCTCGGTCAATTGATACTCTACTTTTGGCGGGACTACGGGATAGACTTTACGTGTGAGTAAATGATTGCTTTCTAATTCTCTTAATTGGCGAATCAACATGCGTTGGTTGATGTCTGGTAACATTTTTTCAATCTCACTTAATCGTAAAATCGGTTGTTGTAAAAAACACCAAATCAAGACGATCTTGTATTTTCCACTCAGGACATGCATGGCTAAGTCTTTCGTATTGGTAAACTCTTTTTCATGGTATTGATACATAAAGGACCTCACTTTGATTTATTTATTCGACAGCAATAGTTGCTATTATACAAATCTCACCAATGGAAGTAAAGAAATTGAGGATACTGACAAGTTTGTCAGTTTTGTTTCTCAACACAGCCTATGATACGATGAAGTGGAAAGATTACGGATTCGCTCGCTAACTAAGAACCAGACGAGCGGAATAAGAAAGAAGGACGAAAAATGAAAAGTAGAGCAGCCGTAGCATTTGAACCAGGAAAACCGTTAGAAATCGTTGAAATCGATGTTGCTGATCCAAAACCGACGGAAGTCATGGTGAAAATTTTGTACACTTCTGTCTGTCATACAGATGCGTTTACCTTATCAGGGGAAGATCCAGAAGGAGTTTTTCCTGCGGTCTTAGGTCATGAAGGCGCCGGTATCGTTGTCAAAGTGGGTGATGATGTGTCGTCTGTTGAAGTAGGAGACCATGTGATTCCGTTGTATACCCCAGAATGTGGGAAGTGTGAGTTTTGCTTGTCAGGAAAAACCAATCTATGTTCTGCTGTCCGTGAAACGCAGGGAAAAGGTCTAATGCCAGATGGTACGACACGTTTTTCTTACAAAGGCGAGCCGATTTATCACTATATGGGTACGAGTACGTTTAGTGAGTATACCGTCGTCAATGAAATCAATTTGGTGAAAATCACAGAGGATGCTCCGTTAGATACCGTTCCACTATTAGGGTGTGGTGTAACAACAGGATTAGGCGCTGTGGAAAACACGGCAAAAGTTGAAGAAGGAGCGGTCACAGCTGTCTTTGGACTAGGAGCGATTGGTTTAGCAGTAATCCAAGGATTGAAAAAAGCCAACGCCAAACGAATCATTGCAATCGATATGAACCCTGAAAAATGGCCGTTAGCTAAAAAAATGGGCGCAACGGACTTTGTTGATCCTAAAACACACGATCGTCCAATCCAAGAAGTCATCGTAGAAATGACCCAAGGTGGCGTGGATTATAGTTTTGAGTGTATTGGCAATGTAGAAGTGATGCGTTCCGCGCTTGAAGCATGTCATAAAGGCTGGGGCGAAAGCATCATTATCGGTGTAGCCGGAGCTGGAAAAGAAATCCACACGCGTCCGTTCCAACTAGTGACTGGTCGTGTCTGGCGCGGTTCGGCTTTTGGCGGTGTCAAAGGGAGAAGCCAATTGCCAGGTATGGTGGAAGATTACTTGAACGGTGGAATTGATTTAGATTCATTCATCACCCATCGTTTAGATTTTACACAAATCAATGAATCCTTTGAGCTGTTGCATCGTGGAGAATCCATTCGTACCATGCTCACTTATGGAGGTGATACTGATGGAACTACAGAAAATTGAAACACATCGGTCGTTTGGCGGGCAACAAATCAAATACCGTCACCTGTCAGAAACGCTACATTGTGAGATGACATTCAGCGTGTATCTACCAGAAACCACTGTTGAAAGTCAAGAAATCCCACTCATTTGGTGGTTAGCTGGTTTAACAAGTACAGATGATAATTTTAGTATCAAAGGTGGATTCCAACGCTATGCAGCAGAACAGCAAATCGCCTTCGTCATGCCGGACACATCGCCTCGGGGGGATGTTGCTGACAGTGAAGATTGGGATCTCGGTCAAGGGGCTGGCTTTTACTTGAATGCAACACAAGAACCTTGGAAGAAAGACTTCCAAATGTACGACTACCTTACGAAAGAGCTGACTGAGATCATCTACTCCTTGATCCCAAATCTTTCTGGAAAAGAAAGTATCATGGGTCATTCCATGGGTG
>Ga0308157_10009951_pt1 | contig 10427 bp, 9 predicted proteins | sample PhyBR1_FD_201035 | JGI IMG/M metagenome (GOLD analysis project Ga0308157, IMG submission 201035) | Phyllosphere microbial communities from UC Gill Tract Community Farm, Albany, California, United States - DLSLB.R1 | ecosystem: Host-associated > Plants > Phyllosphere > Unclassified | place: USA... | reverse complement strand
CATGACGAACGGCGCGACCTGCCACACAGTTACCAAAAGGATCGAAGGCAGGCCCATTTCCGTACTCGTGAGCCAGGACACCCGATCGAGTCCGATTCCAGTTACAACGGTATTGAGGACGCCGGAACGCTCGTTGAATATCCACAGCCAGATAAGGGCGGTGGCTACATTAGGAACCGCCCAGCCAAAGAGCAGGATGCCTCGCATCAAGGCGCGTCCACGGAAGGGTCGGTTGAGCGCCAATGCTGCAACAAGGCCGACCGCGACACCCAGAATGACAGCCAAGACTGAATATGTAAGCGTGATCTTCAACACCGAATAGAATTCGGCGTTGCTGAACAGCCGTTCGAAGTTACCGAAGCCGATGAACGTGCTGCGGTTCGGATTGACGAGCCGGGTGCGTGTGAGGCTCATGTAGATTTGCTTGCCCAACGGCCAGAACATGAAAATCAGCAGGTACGCTGCCGGCAGTATGACGAAGGCATACGGCAAGGCGGCTTTCAGCCAGTTTGCTGCTTTCGGCGAGCGACTGGACAACACTGGACTTCTCAATGGACGCTCCGCCAGAGTTAGATCGGACATGGGAAATCCTCCTTGATCTGGTCGCGTGTCAGAACATTTGGTCGACTTTTTCCTGCGCCTTCGTCAATGCATCGGCCGGAGCAGCACCCTTAATCAACACTTCTTCCACCGCTTCCATCACGGGACGCATGACTTGGGTGGTCTCGACCTCATAGCCGGGAATCAGCAACGACCGTGAATGCTTAGCAAGTTCAGCAAACGTGGTGCCCCATGGATTGCCAGCCAGAAACTCGTCAACCAGAGGCACATCGGTCGCCAACATATCCGGACCAGAGGCCTTGCGCAGCTCGTTTTGCCCTTCAGAGCTGACCAGCCACTTCAAGAAGTCTATAGCTTCGTCCTGATGATCGCTATTGGCGTTAACGACAACATAGATTTGCTGATGCGCGCCGGGATTGGCAAAGGGCATCGGGCTCGCGCCAAGCTCGTCGCCTTTCAGCTTACTGCCGGATGCGATGTTCAGCGTGCCACCAGAATTGTCGATGCTGTAACCGGCGCTCGCCTCTTTGAAGCGCGTGCGCTGCGTCGGAAAATCATCGCCCGTCGGGATGATCTTTGCGTCGTACATTTTTTTGAAAGCAGTAACGGCATCGACAGCTTCCGGTGTGTTGACGGTCAGATTACCGCTCTCGTCAACCCAGTTGACGCCATAGCCGAACGCCCAATTTTGGAAGTCTTTAAAATAGGTGGTGAAGTCGTTGAGCTGGTGACGTGCAGTAAATCCGATCGCACCCGTCTTCTGCTGAACCGCCTGTGCGTTTTCAATCAGTTCGTCAACTGTTCTGGGAACGCTAGCACCAGCCTCTTCCATCAACTTTCTGTTGTAAATCAATGCATAAGCCGCGCGTTGCCATGGGATACCCAGCGTAACGCCGTCAACGATTGCGCCCTCGCGGGTTACATTCATATCAGCACTCTCGGCAGCCGCTCCGACGTCAACCAGCAGACCGCCATCAGCAAGGGCATAGAAGACCTCATCTTGAATGATCGCGATATCGGGGCCTTGGCCTGCACCAAATTCCGTGATCATGCGGTTGCCGTAGTCATGCGACGGAACGCCGAGCGATTTAAGGCTTACATTCGGAGCCTGCTTCTCGTAGAGCTTGACAACATTCCAAAGCGCCTCGCCACGAAGCGCGTCCAGCCATTGTGAGTTTGCAATGACAAGCTCCACCTTGTCCTGTGCAAATACAGGCGTCGTAACAGCGCTTGCCAGAAGTACAGCACAGGCGCGGGAGAGATGCGAAATTCTGGACATTTTGTTCACCCCTTTTGACTCTTGATTGAGCGTTTTTATTGTTATTGGTTTTCTGTGGTTTAGCGGATCAAACCTTTACACGATGTGGCGCGAGTGGCGTATGACTGCTCAGATTTTCGCAGCCTTCATCTGTGACGAGGAAACAGTTGCCGACATTACACCCCGCTACCATCGGCTCTAACCATTGCGAGTGCAGGACGAAGGTCATTCCTTCCTCCAGCCTGTCGTGGTTGTTCGAGGCGATGTTGTACGGCACGAACTTCGCCATCGATACGGAGTGGCCGACATTTGGATTGTGAGGTCCGAGCGTTGCCGGATAAACGTGCATCAACTTCCGTCCCTGACGCTCCCAATCTGCATCCGGGACATACTGGCGCGGTATGAGACGGGGCGAGCCATCTTCGTTAGAATTCCAGTTATAAGGCATCGTTCGGCTATCGACAGAGTCGAGATAGCCACGGCGGATGTAAGGTGCGAAAGAAGCATTCGCCACTTCCGAAACGAGTGTGCCGGGACGCACGAGCGCAGCTGCCTCCTCGACGCCTTCCACGCACATTTGAAGGACTTCTTCCTGCTTGTCAGTAATATCACCGACCGCAATCATGCGAGCAATCTGTGCCGAATACCCATGATAGCTAACGCTGGAAATGTATAGATTGATGAGGTCGCCTGGCCGGACCACATGGCCGTAGGGCTTACCACAATGGGTGCCAAATTCGTTGATACCGATCTGATAACCGTCTCCCCATTCGCCGCCGCGCGCCATCTGCGCATAGGTAAACGCTGCATAGATCTCATGGTCAGTCACGCCGGGCTTTATCACATGATAAGCGGCCTGAATGCCGATATCAGCCAATTGGGCCGCTGCACGCACTATAGCCTGCTCGCGTTTGGAGCGTCGGCGCTGCATACGCTCGATGATCCCACCATCAGCAACAAAGCGGCTACGCGGCACCCTCGCTTTCAAACCATCCCAATAGCCACCTGAAGTCGCATCGCCGAAAAGTCCGATCTGACTTGCTGCAAAACCCGTTCGTTCAAGATGTGATGCGACCGCTTCGACCACGCGGTCAACGGCACGGCCGGGACGGTTGTAGGTTTCACGACCCCAGGTTCCAACCTGCCAGATATCCTCAACGAGGACCGGCTCCCCAGCAGGCGGAAGCAGGACTGAGCTGCTGAAAAACGAAAAGAGCGTCAGTGGGAGATGATCGTCGGTGGGGATGACGAGCACGCCTTCTCGCATCCAGTCACAGATATAGCGCAGGTATGAATTTGACACGCGGTACGAGCCGATCGAGTCGGCATGGACCAGAATGACATCATGGCCTGCCACGGTAGCTGCTCGCCGAATATGGCGCATGCGCTCGGCGAACTCATCCTCGGGCAGAGGGTCGACGGGTTGAAATTCGAATGTTGGACGAAACCCTTCGAGCAAGCTCTCTGGAGAGTATCTTGTCACTTCACGCTCATATTTTGTCAGCATCAGGTCATTCCCCTTTGCCATATCTAGAAGGCAGGATAAAAATTTTGCAATATAAATTTCATATCTTAGCAACAGACATTAGAGCTTGATGAAAAAATTAATGCAGAAATTTATCGTTTATTTTCAGAAGAAATTATTATTATTCGTGACGATCGATTGATTTACGTTGAGCATTCTAAAATACTCGCTGTTGCAGAATGTAAATAATTCTGTTGTTTTGGAATTTTTTTTTCAGAATTTTTTTTCGCATAATCGGAGAAATCCCGTCAGTGATTACCGGTTGTGACGCGAATTTTTGACATGTGCTTAGTTATGTAACGCTTCGTGTTGCTAATTGAGTGAGTTGACGGCGGCACTGTTATTTTAACGTGAGGGTAACAGATGCAGCTTCCAGAAGCCTGTCTGCACGAGCTGCCTGCGCTGATAATTCACCAATAGACGAAAGCATGGATTTGGTGGCACCCCGCATCGCATAGTTAGAAGATCCACTTTCCTTATCGCGCTCCGGAGCAGGAGAGGTCAGGTCTAAGAAGATGTCTTTGCGTGCCATTTTTATATCTATTTCGCTTCAGTTAATTGTTTCATTACCGTTTTGGCTTGCCGCCAGCTGCCAAGATATTCTTTTCAATTGAAGCAAACGCAAATAGGCACTCGCAGTCATGCACTTACACCAGTACCGCATGAGCGTTATAAGGAATTTGCATTTTCCTTATAATTTTCGTTATAAGAGATTGGTGATTTCCTTATAACGGAGGTGGCTGGCAAATGAAGCAAATCGACTTGGTGTATCGCACTGCATTCGCAGAACTCGCGCAGCGGACATTTGATGCTCAATTTGAGGCAGACTTTTCGCTGGATGGGCGGTTTGTCTCTGTCCCCGTCAAAGGCCGGAATTACTGGTATTTTGAACATCCAACTGACGAGGGCGATAAGCGGCGCTACGTCGGACCAGAAACAGATAACGAGATTACCCGACGTGTAGGCCAACACAAGGAAATAAAGGATAACATCCGGGAACGGCGACGGCTCGTCGGGATGCTGCTACGCAGCGGTGGCATGGCCTCTCCCGATCGGTTCGCCGGTGATGTCACGAAGGCTTTGGCCGATGCTGGTCTCTTCCGTCTCCGCGCGGTGTTAATTGGCTCGGTGGCATTCAGCTGCTATTCTGGAATGCTTGGCGTCCGTCTTCCAAATTCTGTGATGCAGACCGGTGATGCGGATTTCGCACAAGACTTCGCGATCTCGGCGGAGGTTCAGGACAGCCTGCCGCCGATCCTGGAAGTTCTGCAATCAATTGATGAGACATTTCGTTCGATCCCGCACCAAGCCGACAAAGCTAAGGTGGTCGCATTCAAAAACTCGGTAAACTACCGCGTCGAGTTCCTGACGAGCAACCGTGGATCCAGTAACTACACTGGCAAACCCTCACCCATGCCCGCGCTTGGCGGTGCCTCGGCTGAAAACCTTCGGTTTCTTGATTATCTGATCTACGAACCTGTCAGGACCGTTTTGCTGCATCGGGAGGGCGTAAGTGTCAACGTTCCAGCCCCTGAGCGATATGCTGTCCATAAACTTATCGTGGCATCCAGGCGCCGACTGGATGGCCTCGGACGTGCAAAACGGGATAAAGACCTGACGCAGGCCGCTCTGCTCTCAGAGGCTCTCGTAGAAACACGGCAGAGTGATCTTCTTTCCAACGCCTTCCATGAAGCTTGGGAACGTGGTGAGGCGTGGCAAGAAGCAATCAATACGGGCTTAAAGATGATGCCTATTAACGGAAAAAAGGCATTATCCAACTCTCTCGGCGTCGAAGTTGATAAACTCGATAAGTAATAGGTAGACTGTTCCGGCAAAAATGGAGTAGGGAAGCGTCTTCAAGCGGGCAGCTTGACAGTTATGTTCTACAACTGAATAGGCCTTTCTCGCCCAAAGATAAATTTCTTCGGATCGTCATTAAGGCCTCTGAACATTAAAGGGGCTCGGATATACGTCTTAGCGTACCGTTCAACGTTGGCTTCTCGTGCTTTAAGTTCAATGCCTGCGGAGTGTCGAGGTCTAGTCCGTTGCTTGTCTTGCCATCAATCAGTCGATGCAACAGATTGAGCACATGGGTTTTCGTTGCGACACCTTCGCAAAGAGCTAGTTCCACAGCCGTAAGTACGGCCTGCTCATCGTGTTGCAACACCAATGCCAGTATATCAGCCATCTCGCGATCTCCGCCGGGGCGACGAAGCATAATGTCCTGTAACTGTTTGAAGACAATTGGTAATTGAGCAAAGGGCGCATCGTTGCAGAAACACAACGACCATGCGTGCGGTAGTGCTCAACAGCCGCTTCCTTCTGCTCCTGTGGGAACTTGGGGGTTCGAGGTGCAAATCCTAAACGCAGATCGAGATGGTGCTCATATTCCAGGTACCAGCCCTTCAAAGCATTCTTGCTTGGATAGCCCAACTGGCGAATAGTCGCTTTCGGGCGTTTGCCAAGCTTGATGTAGAGCGCAACGGCTCGCATCCGGTCTTCGTAGGAATACATGAACTACCTCCCTGATAGTCCAGGTTTTCGTCCGCACCCCCTCCGGCTAACTTCTGGGTGGAAATCCACAATCATTGATATGATCGACTTCTCAAGCTTCCCATTATCATATTACTCACCGAAAAGCCTCCTGCCCTGGCCTTCCCTACTAACGACCGCAAATACCCACCAGCACAAGCGATCTCACTGTTTTTCTGCAGAATGCTAGCGATCACAGCTGAAGCGCTCTCAATGCCCCAAATACGGACAGCATCGATATAAGCAGCTTGTGAAATTCCAAGAAATCCCGAAACCAGCTTTGAAACATCTGTGAGGTCTCTCCAGCTCTTTATGCCAGCTGGTGAATAAGCACTGATATCAGGACAAGCTCTGAGAACGAGATCGAGAGAAATGGTTTCCGCTTTTATGACATTCGATTTCTGTACCGCAGTTCCTGATGCCGTCTCTTTCAAACTTGAAAATTCATCTTTTCCTTCAAATAGGGATTCAGTAAGTGACTCTATATGCCGCTCATATTGAGCATCATTGGCGCTCATTTCTTTAGCATTATCATTATTTTTCAGTGCAGTAGCCAATTCAGACACGATGGCATCCAGATTAGCTTTAATCGCTTTCAATTCAGTCAGAGAAGCACGCCGAGGGATAGCATTCGCGATGTCTCGGAATTGCATATAACGGCTGTCAGAACCGTCTATAGCGGTATCTGTGAAGGATTTAGTTATCTCTCTTGCCGTGATCGAGATTTCATCACGCAAGCGCTTTACAGCACGCTGTTCATCAAGAATGCGGTCTGCTGTAGATTTAATTTCAGATGCCATTGCAAAGAACGGTGAGAAATCGAAACCGAATGCCAGCTCGACCTCCCCTTCCCTGCTCTTGTACGCGTATCTCTTAAAGTTTGGACTGTCTTTGCGTGTGATAATACCTACGGCGATCAATGATGTCAGATGTCTACGTAATGTGGATTCAGGCATCATATGCGCGCGCTGCGAAATCAGCTTGTTGGATGGAAAAACAACGAGCTTTGATTTCGATGTGATCGTGTCATCGGAAAGGAATGACAGCAGAGAATTGAGAACAGTCAGACAACGGTCGTTTAGGCCGAAGTTGGTCTTTGCGATGCAGAGATGCCAATAGAGTTCCCATTTCTTGATGCCCTCACCTGATGGCTCAGATGTCGAGACGCGTTGGGTCATTCGACTGCGTAATGCAGACGTGACAGTCTCCAGAATTTGCATTTCAGTTTACCTTTTTGAAGGCAAAAGATATCAACCCGCCAAATAAGCGCTCATAACTCTTGACAGTGATTCGTGAAAATGCGATTCAGAAGGTGCTTAGACTTTTGAAAGGCTCTCACGACGGAAACGTCTTGGGGGCTTTTTTCTTTTGCGGTTTAGTCTCCAGATTTAGTTTTTGACTGTTTGAATTCGCTCATCAGTCGATCAAGATTGTTTGATAGCCAGTCGCCAAACTCATTCGATTTATCGCTCTTAAACGATACATCAAGCTGCTTAGGCTTTCGATTCATAGTGATGCTAAACAGATTATCCTGAGATATCCAAGCTTTTGCTGCAGTATCCTCAGAACCATGGCATCCCTCTTTCCCAAGCGCACGTAGACGTGTCATCAGCTTTGAAAAACGTTGATCACTGTCAAGCTTTGTAAGCTCATCTCCAAGCAGGAAATCTTCTGCGGCAGCAAGCACTTCAGGCTTCTCAAGTTTCTCAAGAAGCTCAAGCCAGCGTTTACGCCCTGCTTTTGGTGCGGAACCAATAATTTTGATAAAGTCATCAGGCACGTTCTTAGCAACAGAAATCAGTCGGCTTACGTCAGACTTGTCCATACCAAGAGCTGAGATAACCACAGAACGCTCGATACCGCTGTCTTCCATGTTCTTTGCAAAGAAGGCTTTCTCGATAAAAGAAAGGTCTTGTCGATCAAGGTTCTCACGACCTTGAGCTACGATTAATTCGTCATCACTCAGTTTTTTGACGATAGCTCTGACTTTGATGCCAAGCTTCTGTGCTGCGCGTAAACGGCGGCGGCCATAAGCAATCTGGTATCTACCATCTTGATCTGGTGATTGGCGCAGGAGAACTGGGACCTGCTGACCGCTTTCACGGATGCTTTCCACGAGTTCATCGAAAGCAGGATCGATATCTATAGTGATGCGATCTGCAATCTTCGATGGTTCTACGTGAGAAGGTTCTATTTCTAAGATTGAGTTGGCTTCTTCAAGCTGCTTCTGAAGATCGGAAGCATGCTTTGCGCTTTCAGCCATCTCTTTAAGAGAAGCCCCCATTGCGCCGATAGCGCCTGAGCGCACTCGATCAGTGTCTGGCTTGGTTGCAGCGGATGGGGCAGGGGCTTCTCGCTTCTGCAAAAACAGATTGCTGATCGTTTCTTTCCTGCTCATGTTATCCTCCTTGTTGGCACGTCCCAACAAATCACGATTCTAGAATTTAGTTGGTACGTCCCAACAAATGAAGCTTGATGGTTGTTGAGACGTACCAACAAATCGCTACACACGACCCCAAGCCTTTTTCACCAGGGCTTCAATTTCCGCATTCACGGCATCAAGCGCTTCCATTGCACGGTCATATGTTGAGCGTGTCAGGTTCTCTCTGCCAATTTCATAAAGGGTTTGTTTTGAAAGGCCTGCATCCGAAACAGCGGCTGATTTAAGCATCGGATTTAGAAGAACGCTGTCATCGAAAAGATTACGGAGGAGGGCAGCTACCTTGGTTTGTGGAGCGTCTTGCGGCTCATAACGCGTAAGCAAATAACGAATGAAATCGTATTGAAGATTTCCACCAGCTTCTTTGACGACTGACAACAGATCGCGTGTCATCAATAGAAACTGAGACATTGAGGAGATGTCGAGCATCTGCGGATGAACGGTAACGATCATCGATGTTGCAGCGCACAGACCTGAGAGGGTTAAAAAGCCGAGTTGGGGAGGGCAGTCGATGACTACAATGTCGTAGTCGTCAGCTACCTGATCAATGGCTTCCGAAATCCGCATGAAGAACAATGGCTCGTTGCGATTGCCAGATGTTAGTGCTTTAGGAGTGGTGTGCTCGAATTCCATTAGTTCGAGATTACCAGGAACAAGATGGAGACCATCGAAATACGTCTTGCGTATGACGTTTTCCAATGGCTGCTTTTCTTCATCGTAGCGGATGGAAGCATACAGTGTCTGGTTCGAGCTCACGTCGATTTCTGGCATGACACCAAGGAGCCCAGATAATGAAGCCTGAGGATCGAGATCGATAGCCAGAACCCGATAACCTTGAAGTGCGAAATACTGGGCAAGATGAGCCGATGTGGTTGTCTTACCTGAGCCACCTTTGAAGTTTGTGACAGCAAGCACCTGCAGGTGTTCGTTCTTCCGACGATGTGGAAGCAATTCAATAGGGTCACGACCACGGATGTTGTCAGCCATCAGCCTGCGAAGAGCGTTTATGTCGCCAAGTGTATAGAGACGGCGACCATTAGCTGATGTTTCTGGCTGAGGCCCATCTCCAGCTATACTAAGCTTGCGGAGGTGTGAATCTGAAACACCAATGAGCCTTGCTGCTTCAGTAGACGTGAATTTGCGCAATTCTTTGGAAGCAGTCGGCGGGAATAAGGCCTCGCTCATCGCTTGCAAAGAAGATGATAAAATTTCGGCCTGGTCTCCAATTGAATTGTAGACATCGGTTGGAAACTGACGAGTTGATGTGCTCACAGAGAAATCTTTCATCACAGCAAATTGCATTGAAATGGGTAATTTGGTGTGATGATAGGGAAATAAGCGATTGCTGCAAGAATTTATTGGTTAACCGTTGGTTAACAGCAGGTGTTAAGACACATATAACGTCGAGAAAACAAACAATTACGTGTCATCGTACTCTGACATAAATTTGCAGCGATAGACTGAAAACAGGGGGAAGTAATCTCCATGATTATAGTCTGTTAATATTTCGATTCGGATATGCGAGCCAATATCAAAGGTAATTTTAATTAAGAAGAGGGCAGAGAGTAGGGCAAAAACAAAACTTCCGATCTCTCAGAAGCTTTGATATCTGAGATGAATTGGTCTCGGACTACTTTTTGAAGAAGCCGCTGATCTCAACTTTTTTAGACTTCTTGTCATAGACACAGATAACCTGTTGCTCAGTTTTGTTGCCCTTTTCAAAGCCATTGATGATGGCATAGCCATATGTCTCGGAACCAAACGGATCAACCTTGGTCGCTTTAACCTTCATATTTGCGCTGGCGGCTTTAGTGCATGCTTTCTTCACATCCTGCTGGAATTCTTTCCAGGCATCGTCACTTGAAGCAAATGATGGCTGCATAGATAGTGCAAGGAATACGGCTGCGGCTGTAGTAAAAATTGCATTCTTGGATGTTAAGTCAGGCATCAGGCATTCCTATTTCGAGAGCTGTTCTTGTTGAAGAGATAGTGCCCGAAGATTTAAGTCAATGATTTCAGTTGATTGAAATTTTGAGGGAAGGGGAGGGGGAGTAGCGGAGCCGCCGCCGCCCATTGATGATTTCAGTTCAGTTCCGAATGCTTATATAGTC
>Ga0308157_10009950_pt1 | contig 10428 bp, 8 predicted proteins | sample PhyBR1_FD_201035 | JGI IMG/M metagenome (GOLD analysis project Ga0308157, IMG submission 201035) | Phyllosphere microbial communities from UC Gill Tract Community Farm, Albany, California, United States - DLSLB.R1 | ecosystem: Host-associated > Plants > Phyllosphere > Unclassified | place: USA... | reverse complement strand
CCGTCGACGCGATCAGCGAATCGATTCGAGAGCCGTACCAACCGATCGTGTAACGTTCTCCGGCCGCAAGGCTCAACGTGATGCCGAGCAGGAAAGCGAGCGTGGAGACGCTGAGCCAGACGCGGAGAACGCTTCTTTTTTTATAAGGAAACGCGGAAAAGCAAAAAGCCGCCGCGCTGACCATCCACAATGCGGGTCCGATGCCGGATTCGATCAGCCTGTGATAGTTTCCGTTTTCGATCATGACGGGAAGCAGATCGCGCCCTGCCGTAACCAACAGCAAAATCGACGCCGCGACGGCAAGAACGGATAGCGTGGCGATGAAAAGATGCCGGGGAATCCGGTCGAGGGGAATGATATCTCTCCTCGTGCGCATCGACCAAGCGAAAGCCAGAATGCCGAGCGGAAAAGCCGTATGCCAGAAACACCACAGCCAGACCGCGCTCTGCGAGCCGGGAGACAGGATTCCGGCGATCGGCATCATATCGGTCAGCGCAAGCAGATAAAAAAGGCTGAGCAACCCCGTCAATAAAAACGTGCAAGCCAAAATCAAAAGCGGAAGAATGCGGGAAGCCCGAAATTGGTTGAACAGGATAAAAGCCGTCAGCGTGTCCCCGAAAATGCCCCAAGCACTGATGACCGGGAAAAAAGCGGCCAACACCGGAAGTTTCCGCTGCGCGAAAAAGAGAGCGACCAACGTGAAAGCAACCATAATCAACGAAAGCGACAAAGCGACCCGACGTTGACGCGGAGTGATATGGAAAAGCTGATCCTGCGAATCATGATAAAAAAGTATGTTCAAGAAGAGCCTTCCTTTCCCCGTAATCAAATATTGACCGTGTTCATTAAACCCTTCATAAGAATATCGGCGGCTTGAGGCGCGAATTGAACCCGGCCGATATTCGGCATTCGTCCTGGAGGTAAAAGCGAAGAGGGATAGCAGCCTTCATGCAGCGGGGCGAAACCTGCATAGCAGTCATGCCGGAACGTCCTCGACGGCGCATGGAACCCCCATGATGTAAAGGTATGGGATTTTTTAACCGGAAGCAATAAGAAAAAGGGATGAAAAGTTCCAACTGACTCGAAAAAAACCAAAATTTGTAGGAAAAAGAGGTGCTTCGCGCAGGCGAACACGCGAGTATCGAGCGTGTCGAATCGGCGAAATCCGGAAAGAAGCGAGCACGGAAAATGCCCTATAGGCTCAAGCGGGAACTCTAACGGAACCAGGAGACGCTTGGAGGCTCATTTTGAGCTTTTGCAAAATCTAACGGAGCCAGATAACGCTTAGCGTGAAAAACGGCCGGATTTTGAAGGGGAATGCGGCAAAATCAGCGGCTAACGGATATGCAATCCGTTAAAACGCGGAGAGGGTTGATTTCGGTTTTAAAGGACATACGATCCGTTAGCCGAGCCGGCATCTACCGCTCGTCTCATCCGAAACAAAGAACCCCGCACCCGCCGATCGGCGAATACGGGGTTCTTATTCATCTATATCAATCCGTGAAAAAGGGGAGCAGACTCCCCGGCGGAACGCGTCCGTCCGACTGCTGCTCGTTTTTCTCACGGGAGAGTTGAAGCAAGACTTACTCGGCCGCAGGTTCGACGACCGGGAACCAGCCCGGGAGACCTACGATCATGCCCCACAGTTGATCCGGGACCACGAGACGGTTTTGATCGGCCGTCGTCAAGGTCACGGCGATGTCCGCTTCTTGTCCTTGCTCGACTTTTTCTACCCAATCCGGTTCAACGATCAGTTCGCGGCCCAAAGCAACCAGGGCTGCTCCAAGTTCGATCGCTTCGACGGCTTGCTCCGGCGTGTGGATGCCGCCCACGCCGATGACCGGAACATTGCCGGATACTTCGACGATTTGCTCCAGACGCGTGCGCTCCAGATCGCCGCCGCGACGCGGTTTGGAGTTGTATTCCATCAGCGATACGTGCAGGTAGCTGAGGTTTTTGGCAGCCAGTGCTTTGAGCAGAGCGAAAGTGTGATCCATGGTCAGGCCTTCTTCTTGCGGCTCTTCCGGCGAGAAGCGGTATCCGACGATGAAAGGCATTTTGGCATGCTCGGAAGCGGCGCGCTGCACTTCGTCCACGACGGCCAGAGGGAACGTCAGGCGCTGCTCGACGCTGCCGCCCCATTTGTCTTCGCGGCGGTTGGACCAACCGGAGAAGAACTGTTGGATCAGGTAGCCGTTGGCTCCGTGGATTTCGACGCCGTCGAATCCTGCACGGATCGCAAGTTCGGTTGCGCGGCCGAAGTCGAGGATGATCGATTCGATCTCTTCGTTGCTCAGTTCGCGAGATTGCGAACCGTCTTGCAGCTCGATTGCGCTCGGTCCCACAACGTCGCCGTTCGGTACGAGTGCGCGCGGTCCTTGTATGCCGGCGTGGAAAATTTGCAGCACGGCTTTAGCGCCGCCTTTTTTGAGCGATGTCGCAAGCTTGGTCAAGCCTGGGAGATTCTTTTCGCCGAATGCCGCGAATTGGTTTTGGAAACCGATCCCGCCCGGCATTACGTGTGCGACTGCCGTGATCGCGAGTCCGAGTTTGCCTGTTCGACGCTCGTAATAGCTCAGCTCGGCATCCGATACGCTCAGGTCTTCGTTGGACGAAGAGTGAGTCATCGGCGCGAGTACGATCCGGTTTTGCAGAGTGATTCCGTCGTTCAGTTGAACAGTGTCGAACAGCTTGGCGAATTTAGCGTTTGTCATGATAAAAAACTTCCTTTCCGAAAGGCGGATTTTTTTCGTTATCAAAAGCACATAGGTATATTATAGTAACAAGGTTTCTAATTTTCAATATCTAACGAGCCAAAACGGGATAAAAATTTTAAGAAACTAAATTATGGTCAATTTAAAATGAAAATTTAAGTTTCTTGAGACGGATAACGCTTTAAATTTCCAATAGGAAGAGAATGGACGAAAACCAAACCTTTCAGCTTTTTTGAAGGAACCGTCAGTGTCGAAAGCACCAGAGTTTTAATAGTCAAAGAATAATGAAAAAAGGGTCATGATTCGGAGGTGTTTTTCTTTCAAAATAAATATCCTAAACGTTCAAAAGCAGTGTAAGCCGAAGCCGTTTTCATATCCAAGTTACACGACATGTAACGTTACACCATACGATAGGTCCATTAAGTAATTCTATGTTGTTTATTAAAATTTTTAATGGATAAGCATAGTCAATAGTTCACAGGTCATGTAAAATGGAGAGAAAATTCAAAAGCCGCGCAAAGCGACTGGAGGAAAATATGCGTATACAGAAAAAGATTACGGGGTTTTTGGTTCTATTGATTTTCTTCTTCTCGTTCGCGGGAAGTTTGGTGCCATCGGCACAAGCCGCCGAAGCGAAGAAGACGTACACGATCGCGACGGACACGACGTTCCCGCCGTTCGAGTACCAGGGTCCGGAAGGAGACTATATCGGAATCGACTTGGATTTGCTCAAAGCGATCGCCGAAGATCAGGGCTTTGAGTACCGCCTTCAACCGCTCGGGTTCAATGCGGCAGTCCAAGCCCTTCAATCCGGCAACGTCGACGGCGTCATCGCCGGAATGAGCATCACCGATGAGCGGAAGCAGACTTTCGACTTTTCCGAGCCGTATTTCGAGTCGGGCCCGATCATGGGCGTCGACGCGAACAACAGCGCGATCATGTCCTACGAAGATCTGCGCGGCCATCGCGTAGCGGTCAAGACGGGTACGGAAGGGGCGACCTTCGCCGAATCGATCAAGGATCAATACGGATTCACGATCATTACCTTCGACGATTCCCCGCAGTTGGTCGAAGAAGTCAAAGCGGGCGGTTCGGTCGCTTACTTCGAAGATTACCCGGTCGTCGCTTTTGGCATCGCACAGGGGAACGGCATGAAAATGCCTTTGCCCAAAGAGAAGGGCGGTTCTTACGGGTTCGCCGTCAACAAAGGCAAAAACGCCGAGCTGATGGAAATGTTCAACGCCGGTCTGGCGAACATCAAAGCGAACGGCAAATACGAAGAAGTCATCGCCAATTATTTGGGCGAATCGTTCGCGTCGGAAGGCGGCGAGATCGAAATCACGGCAACGGAGCGCATGAGCGGCTTCGAATTGATCTGGAATTCGATGCCGGCATTTCTCAAAGGCATGGGGTACACGCTCTATTACACGATCGTTTCCCTATTCTTCGCCTTTATCCTCGGCTTAATCTTCGGTTCGATGAAGGTGGGGCACAACAAGCTGCTTCGCGGCGTCGCTACCGTATTCGTGGATATTTTCCGGGGCATTCCGCTGCTGATCCTGGCCTTCTTTATCTACCTGTCAATTCCGCAGGCGCTCGGATTCACGATGCCGATCTGGACGGCAGCGATTTTGGCGCTGGCGTTGAACGCCGGAGCTTACGTCACCGAAATCATCCGCGGCGGCATTCAATCGATCGACAAAGGTCAGATGGAAGCCGCGCGTTCGCTCGGGATTCCTTACCGCACGGCGATGCGCAAAATTATTTTGCCGCAGGCGATCAAAGTCATGGTGCCTTCGTTCATCAACCAGATGGTCATCACGTTGAAAGACACGTCGATCATGTCGGTTATCGGCTTGGTCGAACTGACCCAATCGGGCAAACTGGTTATCGCGAGCACGTACAGATCGTTCGAGGTCTGGTTGGTCATCGCGCTCATGTACCTGATTGTCATCACGATTCTTACGAAGATCGCGGATCGTATCGAAAGGAGAGTAAGCCGTGGATAAAGTTAAAGTCACCGGTCTGAAAAAAAGCTACGGCAGCAACGAAGTGCTTAAAGGCATCGACATGGAAGTCCGCGAAGGCGAGGTCGTATGCGTCATCGGACCTTCCGGTTCCGGCAAAAGCACGTTCCTGCGCTGCTTGAACCTGCTGGAAGAAATCACGGCAGGCAAAGTCGTCGTGGACGATCACGACCTGAGCGACAAAAAATCGGATATCAACAAAATCCGCGAGAATATCGGCATGGTATTTCAGCATTTCAATCTGTTCCCGCACAAGACGGTGCTTCAGAATATCACGTTCGCGCCGGTCGAGTTGAAAAAGCAAACGAAAGCCGAAGCCGAAAAAACGGCAATGGGTTTGCTGGAGCGCGTCGGTCTTTCCGATAAAGCCAACGCTTTCCCGGCATCGTTGTCGGGCGGCCAAAAGCAGCGCGTGGCTATCGCCCGTGCGCTTGCGATGAACCCCGACGTGATGTTGTTCGACGAACCGACCTCCGCGCTCGATCCCGAAATGGTCGGCGAAGTGCTCGGCGTCATGCAGGATTTGGCCCGCGAAGGCATGACGATGATTATCGTCACGCACGAAATGGGCTTCGCCCGCGAAGTGGGCAACCGCGTTATTTTCATGGACGGCGGCTATATCGTGGAGGAAGGTACGCCGGAAGAAGTGTTCGGCAATCCGAAGCACGAGCGGACGATCAGCTTTTTGGAAAAAGTATTGTAAAAAAGGGAAGGCCGACTCATGGTTGAGTCGGCCTTTTTTGCGCGTGTCCGGAATTTACGCCGGAGACCGATTCCTTCCGCTCTCCCCGAGCCGTCCTTTAACCCGGTTTCCTTGCCTTCACCTTATACCGTTTCCCCTGCGGATGCCGGCCGTCGAGGCGGGCTTTTTTGCGCAGGCGGCGATAAACGTAGCGGATGGCGTTCATCGACCAGTCCGGCATGGGGAAGGTGTGCTTTTTCGGCATCAAGGGCTTGTAGAGCTTGAAGTAAGCTTTCTTGAAGTCTTTCCACATCACGCACGGTCCGGCTTGCAGGAAGTCGGAGATGTCTACCACAAGGCCGCGGCCGTCTTTGAGCATAACGTTTTTGCCGTGGACATCTTTCGGATTCAAGCCGCGGGAACGGGCGTAATCGAGCGCGCTGTCGACGTCCCGTACAGCTTTCGAAGGGATATAAGTACCGTCGCGCAGACAATTGTAGAAGGTTTTGCCTTCGAGCTTTTTCAGGACCAGATAATATTTATCGTCCAGCACGTTTGCCGCGTACAGCGTCGAATAAGCAGGATGCGTGCCGAGTCGTTCGTAGACGTCGCATTCTTCCCGCCAACCGGGCCGTCCGGGCGCATAGACTTTGACGACCTTGCCGGGAAGCGACGGATGCTCGAAGACTGCGGCGTAATTTCCGGCCCCGAGCAAAGTCCAATCCGTCGGCGTAAGATGCACGACAACCGGGTTGAACGGATCGATGCTCTCCAGTCGAACGTCCGGCAGCAGGGTATCTTCAATCAGGCGGATCGAGGGTTCTTGCTCGCCGCTGTGCATCATGGTTGTTCACTCCTTGGAGGAAATGGGCGCTTGACCCTGCCTTCGCGTTTTTTCTTATCATAGTCCGCCGGGACCGTCCGGGCAACCGTCTTGAGACGGAGTGCTGTTTTTGCAATGAATAGATTTTTGGAAAGGCATTTGGTAAATTAGAGGATACACGATACGAAGGCAGATAAGCAAAGGGGGCAGATTCATGAGTGAACATTCAATCCGGCTCAGGCCGCTGCAAGCGGAAGAAACGCCGGAAATCCGAGAAATGATCCAAGAGATCGGACCGGGGGAAAACGGCTTTGTGAACGGTCTTTATACCGATACGGAACAGTCTTATCGGGCCAAACTTGCGGAAAATGTTCAGATCGCCATCGGAGACGATCTGCCGCCGGGGTATGTGCGCCAGCAGATTTATTGGTTGTATGACGGGGAACGCCCTGTAGGGTATGGCAAGCTGAGATTTTCGCTGACGGAGGCGCTGCGCGAGCATGGCGGTCATATCGGGTACGTGATCCGGCCTTCCGAGCGCGGCAAAGGCTACGGAAGCCGGATGTTGAAGGCACTGTTGATCGAAGCCGAGAAGGGCGGAGTGGACCGGGTTCTGCTGACTTGCAACGAAGATAATACCGCTTCGCGAAGCATTATTGAAGGCTGCGGCGGCAAACTGGAACAGTCGGCGAAGGCTTCCTGCAAATACTGGATTGAGTTAGGGTAACGCGCGCAACGTATAGACTACATCGATTAGGGGACCTGCAATGGATATCGGCAACGTAGAGATTCGGAAAGCGCGGATCGCGGATCGGAAGCTGTTCGAGCAGTTATGGCAGTTGTATTTGTACGACTTTAGCGAGTTTACGGGAATGGATGTGCGTCCGGACGGCGAATATCCGTATTTCCCGGAGTTCGAGTTGTATTGGAAAAAGTGGGGCGGCAACTGCGCGTACCTCATTTTGGCGGACGGGCAGATTGCCGGATTCGCGATGGTACACGAGTTTTGGGAAAACGAAGCGGCGTACTTGTCGCAGTTTTTCATTATGCGCAAATATCGCCGATCCGGCATCGGAACGCGCGCGGCCAGGCTCGTTTTCAGTACGAAGCCGGGCCGCTGGGGATTGCACCAGCTCGCGAACAACATCCCGGCGCAAAAATTCTGGGACCGCGTGATTCGGGAGCTGACCGGGGAAGCCCCTTTGCTGGAACAGATGGAGAGCGATCGAAGATTTCAGTTGTTCGAGATGTAGTAAACGACAAGCAGCGGAAGCAGGACGGCAAAAAGGACGACAAACCCTGTCCGGTTCCGCTTTTCGTCGCGCGCCTTCGATTCGCTTCGGGCTTCGTCGTACGAAAGGTCTCCGTCCTGCCCCGTTTGATGAGCAAGCCGCAGCAGAAGGGAAGCGAGCAGCGGATAATCCTTGATGATCGTGTTGACCGTATGGCTTCCTCCCGGATAATGCAGCACCAGAAAGCCGTTGCGTTCCTCGACCGTCATATGGGCTGCGGAAAATTCGGTCCATTTCGCGTTTTCGCGAATACGGATGCGGTCCTTGTCCACGATGAAACGAAAGCGTCGGCCGGAGTAGATCATATACGCGCCGAGAAGCGCGAACATTGCGCCGATGACGGCGGGCAGCCATAGGGCGTAATCATTGCTTGGGTTTTCGGCATACAGGTAAAAACCGGCTGCGACAAAGCTCAGGCCCATCGCGATGCCCAGAACGGCGAGCGCGTAACCTCCCCAAGAAATGCGGAATTCGACCGGGAACGAGGTGAGCTCCAGCAGATCGGGATCTTCGTTGCGACGGGCGGCCAGACGTTTCATTACGCTGGAAGACAAGGACATATCGGATTCTCCTTTTCGACGGAAGATTACGTTCTTTAGTGGGATTATCTTTCGATTACCCGTAAAACCGAAATGGAACGCGAAAAGCCCGGACAAACGGAAAACTCCGTTCGCCCGGGCTTTTTATGCGTTCAAGCATGTTCGGCCTTACCTTTTATATCGTATTACTCCGCTCTCAAGACCGCATACCCGTAAGCCGGCAGCTCGACGGTCAACCGTCCTTTTTTCGCGTCGAGACGGTCTTCCGCGTTGAGCGAAGGTTTGACGCCGCCCGCAGCCAGAACGCTCCAGGCTTCGGCCGTCGTTTTTCCGCTGCCGCCGTTCGCGTTCGCGTCGATCTCGACCGTCTGCGCCTTGTCCGACGCGTTCAGCGCGACGATCAGCGTCGACTCTTCGTCTTCGCGGCGGTAAGCGAGCGTGTGTCCGCCTTCTTCCGCGTGCAGAACGTCGAAGCGTCCCGTACGCAGCGCGGCATATTCGTGCCGCAGGCTGATCGCCGTTTTATAAAATTCGTGCAGGTCGCGGTCCTGCTTCGACTCGTCCCACTCCATGCACTTGCGGCAGTCCGGATCGGCTCCGCCGTCGATGCCGATCTCGTCGCCGTAATACACGCACGGCGTGCCGGGATACGTCATCTGGATGGCGACGGCCAGCTTCAGCTTGTTTTTGTCGCCGCCGGCAACGGTCAGCATCCGCTCCGTATCGTGGCTGTCCAGCAGGTTGAACGCGGCTTGGCTCACCGGCAGCGGATAACGCGCCAACTGCTTGGACAGCGAGTAGGCGAATTTTCGCGCATCCGTTTTTCCGAGCGCGACGAAGTCGCGGACCGCGTACGTGAACGGATAGTTCATCGCGGAATCGAACTGGTCGCCTTGCAGCCACGGCGTCGCTTCGTGCCACAGCTCGCCGACGATGTACGCTTCCGGGTTGGCTTCTTTGACCACCGTCTGGAACTCGCGCCAGAAGCGGTGATCCACCTCGTCCGCCACGTCCAGCCGCCAGCCGTCGAAGCCTACTTCGCCGATCCAGTAACGCGCGGCTTCGAGCAGGTATTTTTTGACCTCGGGATGTCCCGTGTTGAATTTCGGCATGTTCGGCTCAAAGCTGAAGGTCTCGTAGCTCGGAATGCCGTCCTTGACCTCGATCGGGAACTCGCGGACGTGGAACCAATCGGCATACGCCGAATCCGCGCCGTTTTCTTTCACGTCGACGAACGGCTTGAACGTTTTGCCCGAATGATTGAATACCGCATCCAGCAGAACCCGGATTCCTCGACCGTGGCATTCTTCGATCAGCTGCTTGAGCGTGTCGATATCGCCGAAATGCGGGTCCAGCTTCAAGTAATCCTGCGTATCGTATTTATGGTTGCTCGGCGCTTCGAAGATCGGGGTGAAGTAGATCGCGTTGATGCCCAGATCCGCGATATAGTCCAGATGCTGCCGCACGCCTTCCAGGTCGCCGCCGAAGAAGCTGTCCACTTCGGGCTTGCCGCCCCACGGCTGCACGTTTTCTGGATCGCGCGACGGATCGCCGTTGGCGAAACGTTCCGGGAAGATCTGATAAAAGACGGCGTTTTTGGCCCACTCCGGCGTCTTGATGATGTCTTCGGGATTGATATAGGCGATTTCGTAGAAATCGTCGGACGACGTGCGTTCCGTATGGTGGAAGCCGTCCTCGTTCATCCATACCGTCTCGCTGCCGCTTTCCAGTTTGAATCCGTATTTCAGGCGGCGGTACGGAGGTTTGGCTTCGCATTCCCAATAGTCGAACAGCTCGTCGGACGCGAATACGCGCATCGGAATCTCTTCTTTTGTCCGGTCCCAAGCATATTTGTCTCCGCCGATCACGAAGATCCGCTCCACGTCGCTTTTTTTCGTGCGGATTCGCAGGTGAATCGTCTCTTTGTCTACCGTGTAGGCCCAGTTCATTTTCGGCCGGTGTTCGATCGCTTCAAGCAGCATGAGATAAATCCCCCTCGAGTTGTTGGAATAGTGGAATGATGAAATGGCGCGCGTGCACCGACAAGATGGTATACCCGTGAAAAGGGAAACGAGAAACAGAGCGGAGGCCGCAAAAAAGCAGGCACAAGAAAAAGACCCGTTCCCCAACCGCGCATGGCAGGGGGACGAGCCTGAAAGACGTCTTTTGAAAAAGGTGCGAGTTCCACGCGGAAAAATTTCCGGTTCAAGCGGATAATCTCCTCTGATTCGACTGCTATAGAGGCATCAGATCCCGGTTTTTGGCCGATTTGCGGCATTCGTTGCATACGCCGACCAACTTGCCGTATTCATCGACGTAGAAGCCTACCGTGTCGCTTTTCTTTTGGCAGC
>Ga0308157_10009949_pt1 | contig 10428 bp, 18 predicted proteins | sample PhyBR1_FD_201035 | JGI IMG/M metagenome (GOLD analysis project Ga0308157, IMG submission 201035) | Phyllosphere microbial communities from UC Gill Tract Community Farm, Albany, California, United States - DLSLB.R1 | ecosystem: Host-associated > Plants > Phyllosphere > Unclassified | place: USA... | reverse complement strand
ATCTGGCGGGAACGCGTCACCCGTCACGAGTGGATCGTGCGGGATCATCACGGCGACGTCGTCCTCCACGAGGATCTACCCCGCAGCGACGTGCCGCGTCACGGCTGGCTTCGTCGCCGCGCCATGGAGGCGCGGGAGGCCGCCGACCGCGGACTGCCCATTCCCCGCACGGGACGCAAGGTCCGCTATTCGCGCGGCTACCGGGCATACCGCGCCAACATCTCCATGCGCGCGGCCGAGGCGGCGCTCGCCGACGACCTCGCCGAATGGGGCGTCGAGCATGCGCGCGTGGGACGTACCCGTGCGCTCGACCTACCCCAGGTATGGGACGACGTCCCCTGGCGCGCCGACCGCCGCTGCTGGAAGGACTATCGTCCCGCCCAGTGGCGCTGAACACATGGAAAGGAGCACGGCATGTCCGGTACCCAGCACGTCTGATCCACTCGCATACCGACCAGAAGACCCGACGGATCGATCCGACCGGCGATGCCCTCTGGCGTCGTCGGACATCGAAGGGCTATCATCGCCATGAAGGAGCCACGGCCATGAAGAACAGAGGTCCGCTATCGAGCATGCTGGCGGGAGCCGCCTCGGTCATCGACGGCATGGCATCGATCGGTGGCGCGCTGTTCGACCGTCGCCCTTCCAGACGCATGAGCAGTGTGCTGCGCGACCTCAGGCGGTCCGACGCGGAACGGCTGCGACGCGACTGGGACATGGTCATCCCGCGGACCCCGCGGAGCCGACCGGACAGTCCGAAGCGCGACCCGAAGAACTGAACCCCCGGAACCCACATGACGAAGAAGCAGGAGAGCGCAATGGACGGTCTGACCATCCGCCGGACGATCAAGGCGGACTTCACCCCCGACCAGTGGGGCCTTCCGGCAAGACGGGGCCGCGACGATACCGCCAGGGAACTCAACAAGGCACTGGAGCAGGCGGTCAACGACGACCATGGAAACGTCCCGTCGATCTACGCGGACATGTCGGACTACCAGTCGCAGCTCGCCGACGCGGGTGCCGACAACGACACCGGACGGATGCTGGTCGCCCAGGTCGTCCGTCTGTTCCACGAGGTCGACTGAGATGCGCCTCAGGACCGCCAACAACCATCGCCGGAGCCGCGATCGCCGCGCCTTCATACGCCACTGGATGACGCTGACCGACAACTGCGAGGTGTGCCTGGGGGCCAAGGGCGGCGTGCGAGGCAACGAGAACCGCATCGGCGGGCTGGTGGTCTGCGACTACTGCCACTCGGACGGTTCGGCCGACCGCGAGGTCGAGGCGCGCCTGGCTGCCGTCTCGGCATTGCCCTGAGAGACGGCCCATCCTAGAATCACGTCCATGAGCACCGAGACGCAGATTGCGGCATACGCCGATCCCGGCCATCCCGGCAACGGACCCGCACACCTGAGCGGGAAGGCCTGCGTCGAGAAGGGCTGCAAGAACCCGGCAGGCACGCTCTGGTCACCGTTCTGGTGCCACGAGCACAATGTCGCCCGCATGGACAGGATCGGCCGGAGCCTCGACGCCGAGCTGGCGTACCGTACGGGCTCCACGGGCTGAAACCCCATACGGACCGGTAGCACAGTGGTGGTGCGTCCAGGGTAATGGTCTGGAGGTCGCGGGTTCGATTCCCGCTCGGTCCGCCACGACACCAAGAGGCAGGAGACACGACATGAACGGCATGCTGCCCTCCGGCTCCCTGCCCCTCGCGCTGCTGTGCCTGGCAGTCGGCATCGGCATCGTACTCCTGGCTCAGGTAGACAACCGCAGATCGCCGAGGATCGGCGTGCAGTCGCTGCGGGCCGCATGCTCGGGACTGCTGCTCGTCTCGCTGGCCGTCGTGCAGTTCGGCCTCATGCTGCTCGATGCGAACGGCTGGATGGCGGTCGGCGTCATGCTGCTGCTGGCAAGCATCCCCGCATCGCTGATCATGGCCTTCGGTGCGCTGACCACGATGCCAGAGCGGCATCTGAGGCTTCCGCAGGTCGGCCCCTGGGACGACGACGCACGCATCGACTGAGGCCGGACGTCCGCCAGGCGGCGACCACCGGAGCGGACCAGCGCACGCAGCAGCGAGCGCCAACGCACGCACGAGGGTGCGGACACGCAGAAACGACGGCCCGAACCGTCATAGCCATCAGGACACCCCATTCATGACCTACACGTTCCAGATCACGGGCGACGACTCGGAGATCTTCCGCAAGGACGACGACACCGCGACGCCCGTGGTACTCGTTCCCGTGCTCGACGGCGAGACGCCCGACGGCCACGCCATGCGCGTGAAGGGCATCGTCGATGCGATGAACGCGATGGACGACCCGGCACGAGTCGACCGCACGGGCAGCGTCGTGAACCTGGTCGAGGCGATGCACGCGCTCGCGGCACAGTGCTGGGACAAGGCTCCGCACGAAAGCGACCCCGAATTCGCGGAAGCCTTCGTCCACGTCGGCGACATGCTCGGTGTCCACGGGCAGGACATCCACGAGGAATTCGACCGCCAGTCGCTCGACGCGATGCTCGGCGGCGAATGGGTACGCAAGTGCCGGGAGGTCGACGAGCTCCGAGCACGAGTGGCCTCGGTCGATCGGGATCGGGAGTCGGCCGACGGCCTGCCCGCAAGGATCCTGGAAATCCTCGAGGAGCGCCATCGGCGCTATTCGTCAGGCACTGGCAGAACGAGCGGGATGCTGGCCCTCGAGGTCGAGAACACCATGCTCCGGATCAGGGCGCTGACAAAACCCCGGGCCGACTGAACCGCCTGCCACACGAACGACGAGGAACGACGACATGGACATGATGATCAAGGCCATCGCCAGTGCGGGCGAGGACATCGAGCATACGACACGCCGCGAGCTCGACCGCGTCGCCATCCGATCGGACGCGCTCCAGAAGGCGGTGACGGCGGCCCATGACCTGGGATGCGAGGACGGCGACGTGCGGCTGACGCTAGATCGGCTCAACGACCTCGACGGCAAGTGCCAGCGCCGGCGGATCGTGCTACGCGACGCGGCGCTCGAGAACATCGCTCTGCAGGCCCGCAACGGGCGCAACGTCACGGGCATGTTCCCGTGCACGACGCAGGAGGCCCTGCGCGAGACGCTGTCGGCCTCCATCGCCCGCATCCGGGCGGTGTCGAACGACGCGGACTACGTGCTGCTGACCGTCGGACACCAGGACATGACGAAGGCGGACATCGCATCGATCAGACTCCACCCCGACCATCTCGACATCGGCGAGATGCGCTGGGGTCTCGACGAGATCACGGCGGTGTCGCGCCTGGACGGCTTCGGCTTCATCTCAGGCAGCAAGCTCGTGCGGATCGACTGCGACCTCCCCGAGCTGGGCATGACCACGGACGACGTGCGGGATCTGCGTCCAGGCACCAGGCTGGTGACCATGGAGGAGACCAGCGGCGAGAGCGCCGACGGCCGGGAGCGCAGCTACCCTGCGGGAACGATCGCCGAGGTCTCGCGCGTCGAGACGCTGCCGATGCCCCAGGGGCTGTCGGTGACCGTCATCATCGGCCCGCAGGACGGCGACGAGGCCATCGTCAACGTCTTCGACGAGGGGGATGCATGGTTCCCGATCGAACCTGCCGCCACCGCCAGGATGCAGCCGGCGCCGGACAGGATCGAGGAGGCGTTCGTGCGCGTCTGCGAGGCGCTCGGCGTGCCGGCGACGGCCGGCGCCTATCTTGAGGTTCCACGAATCCTCGCCGCCGCACGCGAGCGGGCAGGATCATGACGGCACCGACGATGCGAGTCCCCGCACGTCGGACGGGCGGCCTGCGATGAGACTGCCGAAGGAACACCTCCAGCTCGGGGCCCACTTCATCGTGACCGCCGTATTCATGAGCTCGTGGATGGCCGGTCTGGGCCGACCTGCGATCGTCACGATCGTAGCCGTAACCGGGGCCGTGTTCCACACACTCGCCGACACTGCGGTGGATCCGAGCCGCGGCGGCGACAGGCTGACCGGCACGATCGTCAGCAACCTGCTATTCAGCACGATGATGCCCGGAATCCTCGCAGTGATCCTGCCGCCGATCTGAACCCGACCGACCAATACCGATGGATACGAAGACATGATGAAAAGCATTATGACCGCCACCCTGTTGATGGCGCTTGCGCCGGCTGCCGCCGCCGCCCGGACACCGTCCGCAGAGGACACCAGGAAGGCCGCACGCATCGCTGAAAAGGTCGACCAGAACCGCGACGGGCGCGTGACGCGCCAAGAGATGCAGAACTTCGGGATCCGGCACCGGCTCGGCACGCTGATCAACGTGCGGACGTGGAAGAAGGCGGACGTGGATCGCAATGGCTCCCTGTCGATCCCCGAACTGTCGAACTACCTGCTGTACGTCCAGGCGGAACGCGAGGCCGGACGCCGCTAGGACGCACAGGCTCCGACGGTTTTCACTTTACACTCATAATCCACTCAAATAGTGAAGCGCCATGTCCAAGCGCCTCAACCTCGACATCAGCGACGAGCTTCATGCCTATCTGACGGATCTGGCCAGACGGCGGGGTACGACGGTGGCCGACCAGGTCCGCAAGGGGCTGGCGGTGATCAAGGCCGCGGACAGCCATTCAGGCTCCGGACGAAAGCATCTGGGCTTCGTCACCGATCCCTCGCGCCTGGACGTCGAGATAATCGGCATACTGGACTAACCTGCAAGGCAGTCAGACAGACCGGAGCAGGCATATCCTACAACTACGAAGGGACGACACGATAATGCACATCCTGGCTCTTGCGGCATCCGCGCTCCTGGCCGCCCCCGCTCCTGCGATCGACGTCCCATCCGTCCAGCGGGACATCTCGGTGTTCCAGCAGGACTTCCCGATCTCCGACAAGGACGGCGAGACGCAGTACCGCAGCGTCTCCCGGGCTATGTTCGACGCCACGGGCCGGATCCGACAGCCGGATCTCGCGGCCTGCGGTGCCGCCTGCAACTTCGTGATGCTCCATATGGACGAGCGGAGCGGCGTCGAATGGTCGCAGGGGTCGACCATCACGGTCGAGGATATGACCAGGCCCATCTTCATGGGGCAGAAGGGCCGGATCAACTTCGTCGGCGGCCAGGGTGCGGTAAGGATCGACGACTACAGCTTCGACGGCAGTCTCGCAGAAGCGATGGCAGGCGACACGCCACGTCATACCATAACCGCTACGTTCTCGGGAACCGGCAGGGACTGGACCTACTACAGGACCCGCTCAGCGGACGGTGCCGAGGTCATGCGCCTGGTCATCGTATGGGACGCCGCCGTCCATCCGGCCGCCATCTGAGGGTATAGACGGACGCGAGGAGCATACCGATGAATTCCGACATCGCACGGGCGATCGACATGTCCTCGCGGCTCGTCCTGCACGACAGGTTCCCCGAGCAGGAGACCATCCTCATGCAGGTCCGCCCGGGTCACGACGACCTGGCGCTGCTGAGCGACGTCGCAGGACACCTCGGATATACCGTCGCCGAGACGACATCCGCCGAGATCCTCCGCCATATCGGCGATACCGGCATGCTCAGCGCCCAGTACTGGGCCGACGATGCGGCGACGGGAGACCCGGACTGGTACCGCGTGTCCATGCTGGACAAGCACGTCCTGGCCATGAGGGTCGGATCGGACCCTTGCGATCAGGAGGCCATGCGACGCCTTGCGCGCTGGGTAGGCGGCGAGGGGGCGCTGGTCCTGGTGTTCATGGTCGACGAGATCCCAACCGATATCCGGATGTGGCATACCATGTTAACGGCCCCGGCCGAGGACGCCGCCATTCAGGAGGACGCTTCCGCGGCCGACGCGCTCCGCGATCTCTCAGATGCCGCCACCAAGGGGCCGTGGAAGGTCTTCCACCTGCTGCACGGCGCCTTCGAGGTGTGCAAGCACGACGACTACGCCACCGGCGGCGTATGCCAGCCACACTCGCGGGCCGATGCGGACTTCGTCGTCGCGGCAGTCAATCATGTCCGGAGGGTTCTGGACCGATGACCGCGTCAAATTCGACCATCCTCGCTGACATAGACCGGAAGATCGACCTCACGATCGCGATCCTGCGCCGTCACGGCATTCCCGCGAACCGCGACGACGCCGCCTATTTCGTCGCACGGGCGCACGAGAGGCGATCCATGGACGACCTTCTTCGGAGGGCCGCCTCCGGCAAGGGCGTCCGCCCGTGGCAGGTCAGCTACCTTCCGAATCTCGTCAGACGCGAGTTCCGCGTCGAGACGTCGGTCCTGCGCGAGGCGATGGACGAGCTGCATGCCGCGATATGTCCTACGCACTCGACGATCACCGGGCTACGGGCACGCATCCGGACCCATCCCGCAACGGGCAGGATCCGCCTCGCGGATCTGCCCCAGACCGGCCAGCTTCTGCGGAAGCTGCCGCATCTCGAGCGCGCTGGAATAGAGACGCTCGACGACTTCGCCACCGAAGCCCACCGAATAGCCCCCGTATGGACGGACGCAGTGCTCAGGGCATTCTCCGTCATGCCCAAGGAAGAACCTCATGACGACGGCCGCTGACGACGCACCCCGCCCATCCCGCCTGGCGGCGTTCTTCTTCAGCGTGGTCATGCCCTTCGGATTCCTCGTCCTGATGGCCCTCGGCGTCGGCTGGATCGCGGAGCGTCAGGATATCCGGGCCGCCGAGAAGCAGCGTCAGGAAGTCGCCGCCGGCGTCGCGCTGACCGCGCGTGGATGCCCGGCGGCGCGCGCCAAGATCCGCGAGATCGCCGCGGACGGGACGTACTCGCGCCGCGAGATCGAGATACTCGACGCCCTGGTGACGGCCGAACAGGCCAGACCGGGCGGGATGGCCGCATGCCGGGCACCCAGCTGGCGCTGGTCGTGGGGCGAGTGGATCGTGTCAGGGGAGTACGCGCAGTGACCACGTCTCCCGAACAGGCCGACCGTTCCGAAAAAGCCGCCATGAAGAACCTGCTGAACACGCTGAACATGAGACCGCCTGCCGAGGAGCTCAACCAGCGTCACGTCATCCTGTCCAAGGGCGCGATCGTGAAGCGCCTGACGGACACGCTGCAGAAGCAGAAACGCGGAAATCCCGTAGTTCTCGCGCGATCTCGGCCCGAGGCGCACGTCCATCGTCGTACCCTGCTGCGCATGATGCGGGGATCGCCCCTGCGGGCAGCCTGGGCCATAGGCTCGCCTATCGCGCTGGGCGTCATCCAGTGGATGATCCTGGTCTTCATCTTCCTCATTCCGACAGCCGTAAACCCGGCGAACGAGATCAGTCTCCCGGATGGTGGCGCGATCATCGCAGGACTGATCGCAGCGATCGTCACCATCTTCATGACCCATATCTCCATGACCGGTAACTTCACGGATCGCGACACGGCAGCCGTAGAGGCATATGCCCTCGAGGCCCCGCATATCGTGCTGGCGCTGCTGCAGTCCGGCCGGTCGGCGACGGAACTGGAAAGCGACGTGAGCTTCGTCAACGCGCTGTCTCAGGACCGTCGCAAGGAGACGGCGGACATCAGGCGGCGGGCAGTGTCGACTATATGCGCGATCGGCCAGGCGTACGACAAGGCCCGCGCCGATCTGGGCACGGCCGACGCGACGCGGGTCGATGCGGACGCAGCCAGTGCAGTCATTACCACCATCGCCTCGGCCCGACGGGACGTCTCGGAGGTGGAAATGGAGATCCGCGAGCGTGACGCGACCGTCGCACTCCCTGTCGCCGAGGAGTTCTCGGTACGAATGGCGCAGCTTGCCAGCGGCACGGCGGCGGTGACGGGCAGCCCGAAGCCAGCCGTCATAGGCAACGCGGTAGCCAGTCGCATCGTCGAGAACGCGCGCAAGGCGCTCGAGATCGACCCGAACATGACCGACGACGCCGGTGCACGTGTCGATGCGCTCGTCGACGAGCATCTGCCATCGCTGCTGAAGCGCCATGCCGATGCGGCGCGACACGCACGCGTTGAAGACCTGCTGTCGATCAACGCGGACCTCGAGAACGGCATCGAACTGATCCGCCGCAGCGTCGAAGAAGGGCTGTCGCGCATCCGTACGACCAAGGCCGAAGCGCTGCGCACGGAAATCGCGTTCCTGAAATCGCGGCGGGGCGAGAACGATCCGCGCCTCAGCGCAATCCCGGAAGGAAACCGCCATGTCGGCTGACAAGAGAACCATGGAGGACGCCCGGACCGCCAAGAAGGCCGTGCTGGCCTTCTGCGGCGAGATGCCCGGCGTAGGCGCGGTCGGCATCGTCAACTCGGAAGACGGTTCAGGCCCGATCGTGGGCGTGTTCGTCGCGGATGACGAGGTCGGGGAAAAGATTCCAAGGACGATGTCGGGCGTCCCGGTCAAGACCTACGTCGACGATGAGCATGAGCTCTACTGACCGGCTTACATCGGCCACACCAGATCAGCAGACAGGTACCTACAGAGGCAATTAGCAATGACCACCGAATTCGACGCAAGGACGGTTCTCGAGCGCACGCTCGACATGGACCTGCCGCAGATCGCGGGCTGTCGGCACATCCTCGTCACCGGGGACACGGCCTCGGGCAAGACCACGATGCTGCGGCGGATATTCGACGCACTCGATCCGAACCTGAAGATCCGGCTTCAGTCGGAGGGGCGGGAACTCGAAGACCTGCAGCCGCGGGTGTACGGTCACGGCGAACTCGTGCCGCACATGGCGGGCATCATGCTGGAATACATGAGCACGCTTCAATGCGACGTACTGGTCGTCAGCGAGATCCATCATTCGGCACGGTACTCCGCCTTCCGGATGACGACCGTGCGCGGACCGTCTCTCATCGCCACCTTCAACGACAGCGCCTATGGGCGGGATGATCCGCAGCTGCTGGACATGCTGCGCGAGGAGGCGACCGACGGTCATGGACCACGGGTGGCTATAGTACGCATGAAGCGCGACCCCGGTGACGGTCAGCGGGTGGTGGATTCCATCAAGGCAATCTGACTTGATGCCCGGAACGCCGATCCAAGACTGTCAACCAGGAAGGAATCACGATGACCGCCACCGCAGTCACGATCGTCACGTCGCTCAGCAACTATCCCGGGCGCGGCAATCTCGGCACCGGCATGCTTGCCGAGAAGCTGGAGACGACCGTCAACGATGCCATCGTCAAGCTGGAGAAGCAGGGACGCTCCATCGTGAACGTCTCCACTTCCATCGCAGCGGACGACCAGGGAAAGGCCAACAGCATGTCTGCGACCATCCTGCATCGCGGTCCATCCGAATAGAATCCGCCAGAGACACGGAAAAGGTGTTCCCATCCTGTAACGGATCTTGCAATCCGCTCCCGAAGCGGCAATACCCGACGAGGCGGCATCGTACGCCTAGTCATCCACACAAAGGAAAACCACATGAACACCTCGCATTGACCAATACGGTAAGACCGCACTGCCCCAGGCAGACACGAATACCCTGAATACCGACGACAGCTCCAAGCTGTACATCTACGCCCTGATCCGCGCCGACCTCGAAATGCCCGACGGCAAGCTCAGCGCGCAATCCGGCCACGCCTACACCGACGCTCTCCAGGCCTGCCAGCGGCAGGATCCCGATGCGGCCGAGTCCTATCGGAGCGAAAACGGCATCGGCGGCTCCAAGGTCACCATCAAGTGCAAGAACCTCTCCCAGCTCGAGCGCGCCGCGCGCGAGTGCGCTGAGGCGGGCATCCCGCATGCCGTGGTGACGGACCGGGATCACGTCCTGCTGCCGCACTTCACGGGCGCGCCGATCGTGACCGCACTGGGCATCGGCCCGTGCACCAAGGCACAATGCAGGCACATCACCAAGCGGTTCCAGTCGCTGCAGGGATCTGCCGTCAGCGTGCCGATCATGACGCAGGAGGCTCGTCAGGGCCTGCTGGAGAGCATGCGCGGATGCGAGCAGATGCCGGGGCTGACCGTCCTGCAGCACGGGCTCATGGTGCGGGACCACTACCGCGACCTGATGGACCACCTGCGCTACGGAACGCTGCTGCGGTTCGCCTGGCGGCTGCCGGACTGGATCCGGGATCCGCTCCTGCTCGAGGACCTGCCGTCGGACGAGGCCATGGCGGAGTACCATGTCTTCCACGACTGCGGAAAGCCGGCCTGCCGGACCGTGGACGAGGACGGGCGCCAGCACTTTCCCGATCACGCCGCGGTCAGCCGCAGGATCTGGATGGAGGCTGGAGGCTCCGAGGACGTGGCAGACCTGATCGGCATGGACATGGACGTCCACCTGCTGAAGGGCGAGGGCGTCGACGCGTTCGCCACGAGGCCGGAGGCGCGTGCGCTTCTGCTCACCGCCCTGTCCGAGGTGCACGCCAACGCCAGCCTGTTCGGCGGGATCGAGAGCGTCGGGTTCAAGATGAAGGCCAAGCACGTCGCCAAGCGCGGCAAGGCCATCATGGCGCGGATCGGCGCGATGGAGGTCCCCATGG